>Ga0247774_1002049_pt1 | contig 10055 bp, 8 predicted proteins | sample UWRJL001104B6_FD_179933 | JGI IMG/M metagenome (GOLD analysis project Ga0247774, IMG submission 179933) | Plant litter microbial communities from Arlington Agricultural Research Station in Wisconsin, United States - UWRJ-L001-104B-6 | ecosystem: Environmental > Terrestrial > Plant litter >... | reverse complement strand
CAAAACCTCCTCAGTGTGGCTTCTGAGGTTCCGGCAAGTTCTACCCATATTGAAGCGTTTTTCTGCCAGCGCTTCTTGCGTCTAGCTTCGTCAACGATTTTTAGCCCATCTTCTGATGCCTTCAGAGAATCACCCATACTTCACCATTACCCCAAAGGTGTTCCGAGCCTATTTTAGCTCAGTTTGGTTCAGTAACGGAAGCAGTGAGCTATTTAGTGAGCTATTTACTGAACTAAAAAGATGATCCCAAGTGATCGGTCAAGCCCATCTGTATCTGCGATATTGGAAAGGTGGGAAGGAAATTCAAGTAAAAAATTCCTCACACTCAATTTTAAAACTTAGGTCAAAATTCGATTTCTTTCTACAGGCGGTAATGGTTCAGGGTCTCCAATTCCCCGAAATATTGGTTTAGATGCCGCCGGCTTTCAATACTCCGCCATACTCGATGCCGATGACCAGATGCACCTCCAGAAACTTGAGTTCGCAGTTGCCCAGCTACAGTACCATCCGATAATTTCCTGTGTTTTCCAACTATTGACAAAGGAGTATAAACCTTTACGAATAGTGGGTGCGGGTGCTGACCGCATCCTGACCTGCCGGGACTACAAGTTCACAAAGTTCTCAAGCGATTCAATGCTGGTAGACGATCGCCGGATTGCAGATCCGAGATTCGATCCGAGGTTATCATGTGTCACTGACTTTGATTGCTTGTTGAAATTGTTTTCAAAGATCGAACGATGCTTTCATTTTGGAAAGACACTTCATTTTTATGTGAAGCGACCTATTTCTGTAACTAATGGTTTTGGCGCTAGCCAGAAAATTGCAAATACCAAGCGACTAATGGTAGAGCTATTATCTTTTGGACATTACTCATTTCCCGATTCACAAAGTGTTCTTGAGGTCGAGCATTTTGTCCAATTATCACTAATGCCAGAGGCAGTTTACAGTGATGCCTTGCTCTGCGATCCCGAAGCCGTGTTCGAGGATTATATAGAAGAGGCAATACGATCGGGAACCGACCATCTCTTTGAGAGCAAGAATGATAGTCCCGTTACTTGTGAGGTTTCATGACTCAGCAACAGCCTAATAGCCAAGGTCAATGCACGTGGACTTCGATATCGCTGTTTTGGGACGGAATCTACAACGTTGACCACCTTGGCAAACCGATTATCCCTCCCATACGCCCGATTGACGATCGGCCCGCGTCCTATGATTGCACGAGACGTTTGTTGACACTTCATTCCAGGGATTGGCAGCCCAGAGAGCGAATACTCGATACCGCAGGCTGTGAGAAAATTGCGGTTCGGATAGGGCATAACGCCGAGATTCTATCCTCTGGCCTAGCAGTTGATTTCACGCCCTACGAGCAAACGTTAGTCATACCAATACAGATCCGCAGCATCGAGCAGGTTAACACGCTGATGTTTCGCGTCTACAGGCGTGTTCAAGAAAAGGTCGGTGACGACCAAGCAAAAACCGTCGAATATCGACCTGGAAAAAGTGCTCGCTGTCTTGTGTATCAAGAAATACTCGACCAGTTCGAGATAGGTTTCCTTCCGACACTCGATGCGCTCGTGTTGGAAGAAACCCACTCTGATTTCTCTAACCGAATCGCAAACTACTGGGGAGTTGAGGACTTCGCTAACTGGTACCACCACACTTATGAGATCGAAGTATGGGGATCGATCGCACCTGGAGCATTTGCAGAATGTGATGGTGTCCGACATCCAGAACCGAGAGTTGGGGAAACCGTACACAATATAACTGAGTATCTCAAAAACGATCGGATATTAGCTCGCGATGACCTCAACTACAACTATAACTTTGAACGTAGCGAGCGCTATTTCAAGTGGCTCAGCGATTTTTCCCGCATTCAGCGCCTACTAAGAAATAAGAGGGCATTCTTCCACTATCTTCGGCACATAGAAGATTATCTTGAGGCGCGACCTAATGCTGAGTTACTCGAGGCATTAGAGTTCTTTGAAAACCAAGCACGATTCCCAACCACCCAGGCGATCCCAATCTGTCTCTTATCCTCATCAAGCTTTAGTGAAGTAGTTACCCGAGCTTACGCTATCTATGATGTCGGTGTCCGCTCCTTACACGGAGGACTCACGCATCGACTCCAATGGCACGGTATCATGCGCTTGATGACCAATGGGCATACAGTCGCCATTGCCAAGGGTTTCTACCACTCAGCTTTAGAACTATATTGCGCGGCACGCGACTCTGTGTTCGATACAACAAACAGACCGGACGCTAGATTCACAATAGACCTTTGGAGTTTTTTATTCGATCGCTTAGACAAATATGCAACGAGTGATTGCCCACAGTCTACACAGCTTTTCCAGTATCCTGCACGATACGAAGATGAGTTACATTATGCTGAGCAGTTTCAGATGGCAATGCTGGACTTGCCACCAGATCCCCGTGTGACTCAGAACTATATAACGGAGCTCGGCGCAGAGTGTGGAAAGTTAACTCCGACCTCGGTGTTAATTTCCAAGCTATTAAATAGTGATAGTGCGATGCCAAGCAAGCTACATAACTGGATCGAGCGGTACTTAGATCACTTGACGCTACCATTGGGGGCTGACTATGCTGGTGTCACCGCAGATGCTCGACTGGCTTGGGGATGCCTAATTAGATCCAACGAATGGGTAGAGATTGATGCAGCACTTGAGAGTCGGCGCATTCATTTCCACAATCTGACTCTGACAGCATCGAAGATTCGCTCTTTGTTCGTTGAAGCGGTGGTGGCAGTTCGGGTTGTTTCTGAATTGTGCAGCATACCTGACCTCATTCCACATGAAAACCCGCATCGTCAAGCTATTCTCACACGCATTCCAACCGACTTATCGTTGGCAAATGCGACCGAAGAGATTGCCTCTTACGCTCGCGTTCTGAGCTTGTTGCGCCAGGTCAATAGTGCCGGAGAACCGTTGCTTGTGAAGATGACCGACGGTGACGGGAACAGCATGGAGTGGCTCAAGCGAACAGAAGCAGTTCCGTTGAGTCAGCAGACGATCGATATATTGAAGTTGAAGAGCCGCATCAGTCTCAAGCCACCTCAGACTGGTGCTTGGACTACGACAGGTATAGCTTTTCCTTAAGCGCAATCAAAGGCAAGAAGATGATTGTGATTGGAGTGATTCAGTATTTCCAAGATCGTCCCGATTATCGGGAAAAATGCTATGAGGTTTTGAGTATCGCAGAGCCAAATAAAGTTATTGACGGTATCGATTTACTAGCTTAGGAGGTAGGCGGGGAAATCACTGTCAGGACATTTAGCGAGACCATTTCCTCATTCCCAAGTAAGCTTGAAGATTAGATGCATTGATGCTAAATTTGGTATTCCTCTCCTCGTTAACAGGCTCTGCCTGGTAACGCATTTCCCGAGGCTCTGCCTCGCTCTTTTCCCTTCTTTTTCCCCTCGTTCCCCTCCTTACCAGGAAGAGCCTGGTAACGCATATCCAGAGGCTCTGCCTCGCTCCTTCAAACAAATCATCAGACTCAAAAATCAATCAAATCAACTGGCAACAATCCATCCTGACCCATATAATTTCGATAACTAGAATATCTCCAACAAGCCGGATCGTCAACATAGCCGCGCCTAACAGGATTATGGTGGATATACTCCAATTTTTGCAACAGCATTGCCTCATCCAAAATAGCTTGCGGGTGGAACCCTTCTTGCCATAGCTGATATTTTTGGTCTTTTTTGTGTAGCTTTTTATAGAATGCGAGTTGATCGAGGATGTTGGTAACTTGATTTTTTTCAAGCAAGTCAATTATGGAGCGAGCTGTAAATGATTTAAAATTTCTCATTTGCGTTGACAATTCAGAAGAAGTTACGATTAAGTGCAAGTGATTTTCCATCAGTACGTAACCGTGTAAGGCTAAACGCTTCTCCCGTTGCATAAAACTTAAGGAATCTAAGACTATTTGTGCTATTTCTGCTTGACAGAAGACAGGAATCCAGTTGATAATTGTAGAGGTGACAAAGTGCGGTTGGTTGTCGGAATATATTACTTTGTATCGGCTTCTTCCCATTGGGGCGATCGAGGGTTTGTTGGTTGGTGGGTTGGGGCGAGGCGGAGCCTCTGGATATGGGTTCCCAGGCAGAGCTTAGGAACGAGGGAATAGAGGGTTTGTTGGTGGGTTGGGGCGAGGCGGAGCCTCTGGATATGGGTTCCCAGGCTCTGCCTGGTAACGAGGGATTTTAAATGATCACACGATCGCAATAATGGTGTCAAGATAAAAATATTAATACTCCTCTACAAACTGAGGATGAACCCACAGAAATTCGCGGCGTCTGTTCTGCACCCGCACCAAGCCACCAAAACCAGGATCTTTTGCTTTTAGCAGGGCGTGTAATTCTCGCAAAATCGAGCCTTGGGCGCGGGTTGCTGCTTCGCCCTGTTGCCAATCAGGGGCATCAATTTCGGTAGACAAATTAGTCGCTAAATCGCTTCCTTTCAAGGTAGACTCGATGCTTTTTTGTCCGAGATAGAGTTCCTCTTCAATGCCTTTGTAGGTGGCTTCATCTAGCATTAGCTTGGTTGCTGAGGCTGCGACAGGTAAGACTAGACTAAGGGTTCCGGTCAAAATTTTGAGATAGGGGGCTGCTTTGGTAAACCATTCGCGCAACACTTCCAATTCATAAACTCCCTTTTTCTTGTCGTTAAGATTTAAGGCGGGAAGCGGTTGACGAGAGTGTTCGCACCAGAGGGTAATTTGCATTTTTGTCCTTATCCATTTTGGGCGATCGAAAAACTTCGGCTCGACGGGCTTGAAACTGAACAGGCGCGGGCCATCTTTCGCTTCATCGGTGAGCATTTGCATTAGCGACGCAAATTCCTCATCGATTTGGCTGAGAATCTTGCGCTGATGTTGAGACAATGACTCAAAACGTTCTTGACCTCGACGATCGAAAATCGCTAAATCTTGGCGGATGATTTTTAGCTCGTCTTTGACAATATTTCGGAACTGCTGAAGACCAATTTCTTGGGATGGGGGTGGAGTTGTCGGCGCGTTACTCAGCAGACGATCGATGTTTTGCCATTCACCACAGCCTGAAATGGGACAGGGATACTCATGACGATTCTTCTTTTTGCTATCAATTAGTGTCTCTACCTCAAATAGCCCGTTTCCAGGCGCATTCATACCGCAAGTAGGAATGCAGGGAACCATCACATTACATCGCAATCCTTCCCAGAAATTCTCGACTAGCCATTTAATCTCTTCCGTGAGATAAGACAAGAAGCGTTCTGGATAAGCCGCCCGCACGGTAATTTTTACATCAGTGTTAACATATTCCAGCAATGCCCGACCGTTGTAGTCGTTATCAAGCATCAAACCCCGTTGCCAATGGATACTTTTTTCGTAATTGCAGCGCCCCAGTGAGTATTTGTGCAAGCGCACAATCAACTGGTAAAACAATCCTTCTGCTACTGCAAGTTGTCCTCGATAGTCTACAATCCGGCAGATTTGCACTTGTTGTCTGTCTCCCCCTTCCGGTTCCTCTCCCCAGTTGGGCAATTCCGGGCGTGTATCGCGTACAAGTTGAGCAATCAAGCTGGTATTGCTGGGTTTAGCTGGGTCGAGCACCACCTGGTAGGACAAATCGAAGCGTTCCATCAGCTTGAGAAAGATGGGATGTAGTTCTTGCGGGTAGCCGTCCTCGCCTGCAAACGGGGGATTGCTCCATAATTCGCCCAGATGCTCAAAATCTACTAAACCGTTGCGGCGGCGTGTCATTTCATCATCGAGTACGAAGCTGATTGCCTTGGCTAGCCAGTCGGGTTTGAGGATGACGATATCCCGCACTATTGGATCGTAATGGTAATGGATGATATGCCCCAAGGTATGGGAAATGCGAAGGAAAAGTTCTGCTTGTTCTTTATCGATTCCCTGTTGAGCGCAGATGGCAAGGACATCATCGTAGGGCAAATAGGCTTTGTCGTTTGTCTGCAAGATTTCCCGCACTCGCTGCCACTTGGCGGGAACAGAACGTCCCATTTCGGGAAGAGATGCGGCGACACTAGCAATTTTTTCTTTTAATTCTGCCAGCCCGGTGCAGGAGTTCTGAAGGTCAGGTTTGCTGTCTACATGGAAGAAGTCAAGCACCGTATCGCTGCCGAATCGATCCTGAATTTCCTGTCTGTCAATGTCGGGTTGTCGCTGTCCGGGGCCGCCGTGGGTTGCGACTACTAGCACCTTGGCATCCGGTGCGCGATGCTTAATCAAGGTAATCCACTCTTTGACAAAGCCCTGCTGGGGGCCTTCCCGCGGCTTCCACACCACCAGATACACGGCTGGTGCAGTGAAAAACAACTGATGTGTCGATCGATAAACCGGTTGACCGCCAAAATCCCAACCATTGAGTGATATCTCTGTGCCACTGTCGGGATGGGTGACAACAACTGGCTTAATTTCAATGCCGTGAGTGGTGGGACGACTTTCTAGCCATTCATCCTCGCGCAATGCGCCCAACAGACAACTCTTGCCCACCTCACCTTCACCGATCAAAATCAGTTTGGCTTCATTCAGGGTGATTTGTGCTTGTGCTTTTGCCCGCAGGTATTGCAAGACGGCTTCAGTGCCTTGCTCATAGGCAGCAGCGAGGTCAGGATTCAGAGGGTTGTTTTTGAGGTCAAGCCGTTGCAACTGGGTGAGGGATGCGATCGCCTCTGGCAGTTCCCTCAGTTGGTTGTTGAAGAGGTCAAGCTGTCGCAACTGGGTGAGGGATGCGATCGCCTCTGGCAGTTCCCTCAGTTGGTTGTTGAAGAGCTTAAGCAGTTGCAACTCGGTGAGGGATGCGATCGCCTCTGGCAGTTCCGTCAGTTGGTTGTAGGAGAGCTTAAGCTGTTGCAACTCGGTGAGGGATGCGATCGCCTCTGGCAGTTCCGTCAGTTTGTTGTTGCTGAGGTCAAGCTGTTGCAACTGGGTGAGGGATGCGATCGCCTCTGGCAGTTCCGTCAGTTTGTTGTTGCTGAGGTCAAGCAGTTGCAACTCGGTGAGGGATGCGATCGCCTCTGGCAGTTCCCTCAGTTGGTTGTTGCTGAGGTAAAGCCGTTGCAACTGGGTGAGGGATGCGATCGCCTCTGGCAGTTCCCTCAGTTGGTTGTTGCTGAGGTCAAGCCGTTGCAACTGGGTGAGAGATGCGATCTCCTCTGGCAATTCCGTCAGTTGGTTGTTGTAGAGGTAAAGCTGTCGCAACTGGGTGAGAGATGCGATCGACTTTGGCAGTTCCCTCAGTTGGTTGTAGGAGATGTCAAGCCGTTGCAACTTGGTGAGGGATGCGATCGACTCTGGCAGTTCCGTCAGTCGGTTGTTGTGGAGGTCAAGCCATTGCAACTGCGTGAGGGATGCGATCGCCTCTAGCAGTTCCCTCAGTTGATTGTTGCTGAGGTAAAGCCGTTGCAACTGGGTAAGAGATGCGATCGCCTCTGGCAGTTCCCTCAGTTGATTGTTGCTGAGGTAAAGCCGTTGCAACTGGGTAAGAGATGCGATTGCCTCTGGTAGTTCCGTCAGTTGGTTGTAGGAGAGGTCAAGCAGTTGCAACTGGGTGAGGGAGCGTATCGCCTCTGGTAGTTCCGTCAGTTGATTGTTGGAGAGGTCAAGCCGTTGCAACTGGTGCAACTGGGTGAGGGATGCGATCGCCTCTGGCAGTTGCCTCAGTTTTAGACCCCTAAGATCAAGTGTTCTAACATCAACAAGTGTTCTTGCTCCCTTTCGCCGTGCCTGTTCAATGCGCCGTCGTGCTTCCCAATCGCCCTCATTTCCTAACATTGCCAATTCCTTGTTTGGATTTTTGTATAGAAGTACGATCGCCTTTTGAGATGACTCGGGCGATCGCCAGACATGATTTGATTTTGAATATTGCTTAATCTCACTTCAAAATAACATCAATATTTTGTCGATCGTGAGGTTTGAGTAAAGGAGAGAATGGAGCGTTTGTTAGACGGTTAAGGCGAGGCCCAGCCTCTGGGAATGCGTTACCAGGCAGAGGCTGGGAACGAGATCGACCCGGTTTCTGAGCCCCTGCGCGATCGCCCAAGCATCCTAGAAACCGGGTTTCTGCGATTATTCTGGCATCTTCACGCCCGATTTTGTTAAGAAACCCGGTTTCTGCTCCTGCAACTGGGTGAGGGATGCGATCGCCTCTGGCAGTTCCCTGAGTTGGTTGTTGTCGAGGTTAAGCTCTTGCAACTGGGTGAGGGATGCGATCGACTCTGGCAGTGACCTCAGTAGGTTGTTGTCGAGGTTAAGCACTCGCAACTGGGTGAGGGATGCGATCGCCTCTGGCAGTTCCCTCAGTTGGTTGTTGCTGAGGTTAAGCTCTTGCAACTGGGTGAGGGATGCGATCGACTCTGGCAGTGACCTCAGTAGGTTGTGGGAGAGGTTAAGCAGATGCAACTGGGTGAGGGAGGCGATCCCCTCTGGCAGTTCTCTCAGTTGGTTCGTGGAGAGGTTAAGCCATCGCAACTCGGTGGGGAAGGCGAGCGCCTGTGGCAATTCCGTCAGTTGGTTGTCGGAGAGGTAAAGCTTTTGCAACTGGGTGAGGGAGGCGAGCGCCTCTGGCAGTGACCTCAGTTGGTTGTGGGAGAGGTTAAGCAGATGCAACTGGGTGAGGGAGGCGATGGCCTCTGGCAGTGACCTCAGTTGGTTCGTGGAGAGGTTAAGCCATTTCAACTGGGTGAGGGAGGCGATGGCCTCTGGCAGTTCTGTCAGTTTGTTGTTATTGAGGTAAAGCTGTCGCAACTGGGTGAGGGATGAGATCGCCTCTGGCAGTGACCTCAGTAGGTTGTGGGAGAGGTTAAGCAGATGCAACTGGGTGAGGGAGGCGATCGACTTTGGCAGTTCCCTCAGTTGGTTGTAGGAGATGTCAAGCCGTTGCAACCTGGTGAGGGATGCGATCGCCTCTGGCAGTTCCGTCAGTTTCAGATTGCTAAGATCGAGTGTTATTGCTCCCTCTTGCTGCGCCTGTTCTATGCGCTGCCGTGCTTCCCTATCGCCCTCTGTTTCTAACATTGCCAATTCCTTGTTTTGATTTTTGTATATAAGTACGATCGCCTTTTGAGATGACTCGGGCGATCGTAAGACATGATTTGATTTTGAATATTGCTTGATCTCACTTCAAAATAACATCAATATTTTGTCGATCGTGAGATTTGAGTAAAGGAGAGAATGGAGGGTTTTTTAGAGGGTTAAGGCGAGGCAGAGCCTCTGGATATGCGTTACCAGGCAGAGCCTGGGAACGAGCTAAACCTGGTTTTTGACTCCCCCCCCAAGCATCCTAGAAACCGGGTTTCTGCGATTATTCTGGCATCTTCACCGATATTTTGTGAAGAAACCCGGTTTCTGAGCCCGGCGCGATCGACCAAGCATCCTAGAAACCGGGTTTCTGCGACAATTCTGGCATCTTCACCGATATTTTGTGAAGAAACCCGGTTTCTGAGCCCGGCGCGATCGGCCAACCATCCTAGAAACCGGGTTTCTGCGATTATTCTGGCATCTTCACGCCCGATTTGGTTAAGAAACCCGGTTTCTGAGCCCGGCGCGATCGTGAGCTTTGAGCAAACTCGCCGGATCGGGTCCAGCGGGGATAATGCAGCCGGGATTCAGCGGGAACAAATTGCCGTAATAATCGCGCTTCACAGCCTCCAAATCGCAAGTGCCCGCAACTCCCGGTAACTGGTACAAATCGCGCAGATAAGCTCCCAAATGCTCGTAATCTTGAATGCGGCGCAGATTGCATTTGAACAAGCTGTAGTAAACGGCATCAAAACGGAATAGAGTAGTAAAAAGCCGCACGTCTGCTAAAGTCACCCGATCGCCACAAAGATAACGATTCCTCAAGAGCGAGCGATCGATCTCGTCTAAAACAGCAAACAATTCACTGCAAGCCGAGTCATAAGCAGCCTGAGATTGCGCGAAACCGCAGCGATAAACGCCGTTATTCACCGATTGGTAAATCTTCTCATTCCACTCGTCAATTTGCGATCGCAAATCCAGAGGATAAAGATCCATTTGAGGATTGCCAGCAAACT
>Ga0247774_1002048_pt1 | contig 10057 bp, 9 predicted proteins | sample UWRJL001104B6_FD_179933 | JGI IMG/M metagenome (GOLD analysis project Ga0247774, IMG submission 179933) | Plant litter microbial communities from Arlington Agricultural Research Station in Wisconsin, United States - UWRJ-L001-104B-6 | ecosystem: Environmental > Terrestrial > Plant litter >... | reverse complement strand
AATCCCTACAAGAATATCTCTCAGATGGGCGCACCTTCAGCGAAAGCGAAGTCAAACAATTAGCAACAGCATTATTAGACATCCTCGCCTACCTGCACCAGCGACAGCCCCCGGTGATTCACCGCGATATTAAACCCAGCAATATTTTACTCAAGAATCGATCGGGAAACAGCGTCGGGGAAGTCTACCTAGTCGATTTCGGTGCAGTTCAAACCCTAGCAACCCAACAAGGGAAAACAGTCACCGTTGTCGGAACTTATGGCTATATGCCGCCAGAACAATTTGGCGGGAGGGCCGTTCCCGCTTCCGACTTATACGGCTTGGGAGCAACATTAATCGCCTTAATTACCAAACAGCATCCTGCCGACTTGCCGCAGAAAGATTTGCAGATCGAATTCGAGCAATTCACCCAACTAAGTCCCGGTTTTACCAATTGGCTGAAGTGGATGACCCATCCCAGTTTAGAGCGCCGTCCCGCCTCAGTCCAAATAGCAAAAGAAGTTTTAGAAAAACCACAGCAAATAAACCAATATTCCCTGCCATTGAGAAAGGGAAAAATCGTGAATACCTTTAGCTTGTTCTGGAATGCGATTTGGTACAGCACTGCGATAGGAGCTCTAGGTGTAGGAATTAGTGGACCCCTTTACGCCACCTTCCTTGGGCCAGGGTGGATAAGGATCACAGGATTTCAGGGCGTTTGTCTCGGCGTGAGTCTGGGGTTGGGGAACGGAATAATCGTAGGAATTGTGACGCGCTTGTGGTTCTTTCCCCTAACTAATCCCAAACTTTACCGACAGGTTTTAACTACAATGAGTATTGTACTCTGCACCTGGATAAGCATGATCTTCTTTTACATGGCGAATCCTCGGGCGTTGAATGCTGCGCATGTTTGGCATCTTGCTTTCATTATTGTCGTGCTTGCACCGTCGCTAATGGCAGGACTTTCAATGGGGGCAAGTACCAACTCTTTTACCCGGTGGTATCTATCAAAAAGCCAGCAGACTGTAATCTCCAATAGAGAATAAGATGGTGATACCCAGATATCCGATTTCTCTAAGAAGTCGGGGATTTAAAAAAAAGCTTTTAATGTCAAGTTAAAATCAAGACCAAACAACATGATTGGTAAAATATTAGCAGAACGCTACGAAGTGGTGCAGCAATTGGGAAAACGAACTGGTCGCCAAACGCTGCTAGCTCGTGACTTGAAAAATCAAGAATTAGTTGTCATCAAACAGCTATTCCTCGGTAGCGATTTTGAATGGCAAGACCTCAAGCTATTTGAACGGGAAGCGGAAACTTTAAAAAAGCTTTCTCACCCAGCAATTCCTCGCTACCTCGATTACCTGGAAATTAACGAACCAGAGAGTAAAGGATTTGCCTTGGTACAAACTTATGTCAAAGGAAAAACTTTGGAAGATCATTTACGAGCGGGGCGTAGTTTTAGCGAGAGCGAGGTTAAAGAATTAGCTAAATTGCTATTAAAAATTTTGATTTATTTGCAGCACACGAAAGTGCCACCTGTGATTCACCGCGATATTAAACCCAGCAATATTTTACTGCACAGCAGATCCGGCCACAGTGTCGGACAAGTTTATTTAGTTGATTTCGGTTCCGTGCAGAACCAAGCAGCAAAATTGGGCGGCACAATTACAGTAGTCGGAACTTACGGATATATGGCACCGGAACAATTTGGCGGGCGATCCGTTCTGGCTTCGGATTTGTACGGTTTAGGTGCAACTTTAATTTATTTGGTAACGGGTTTGCATCCCACTGAACTGTCGCAGCAGGATTTGAAAATTAAATTTGCCGATCGGGCGACGCATCTCAATCCTAATTTAATTGATTGGCTGGAGTGGATGACAGAACCGAGTTTGGACAAACGGTTATCTTCTGCTCGGGAAGCATGGATATCGCTCAAAAATCCCCGCACGCTCGACAAAATACCTATGGCAGTGCAGCGGCAAGGTAGCGATATTAAACTGACAAAAAATTCGGAGTTTATAGAAATTAAGATTCCGCCACAGGGAGTCGGTTTGGGTGTAATAGCAATGCTTGCAGGTGCGATCACTGCGACTGCCAAGTTATTTCTATCTATCGCTTTTAAGGGAGATACAGATCCGCAACTTCTGCTACTAAGCTGTTTCTTAACTGCGCTCGGAGGATTCAAGTTACTTGAGGCAATAATTCAGGAATTGCATTTCAAGATCGATCGGCAGCAAATCTCCTGTATGAACCATCTGCTGGACGTGACATGGAATTATTCTCAGCCAGCTAGGAGACATGATATTTGCAAGTTAGAAATTGAACGAATTGAATCTACTATTCCGTTCACGCGACATAAATTGAGTAGAGTTTCTTTGATAGTTCAAGCCGGAGACCAAAAATATCGACTAGGAGAGAAGCAGAAATTAAATGAAGCAGAAATCGAGTGGCTGGCAACAGAATTAAGCCAGTGGTTGGGATTGAAAATTAAAAGGACTTTGACATACCGTGAATTTATTAGATGGTATGTCTGAAAATATCTCCCGATCGCCCTCTCAAACCATAGCCCCCTCAACCTGTGGGATGGGCGTCCCGCCCGTCCAGTGTATTTTCAAAGCAGGCGGGACACTTCACAAGAATCATCCTCAAATTGTGCCGCGCCGATCGCACTCGCCCGCCTTCTGTCAATCTCATGCAGCCGTCGGACCCGATCGCCCGTAAAATGCTATCAAAGGGATTTGGCAACAAGTAGCACTCATCCCAATCATCTGTTAACTTGGAGATATTGTTGTGGACTTATCGCTAATTCCGGCACAGCCGAAACCAGGACTGCTCAACGTCCTGATCGAAATAACCGCCGGTAGCAAAAACAAATACGAGTTTGATAAAGAGATGCAAGCCTTTGCACTCGATCGGGTGCTTTCTTCCTCAGTCCAATATCCGTGCGACTACGGGTTCATACCCAATACCTTAGCCGATGATGGCGACCCCCTCGACGGCTTGGTGATGATGGATGAGCCCACATTTCCAGGGTGCATTATCGCGGCTCGCCCGATCGGAATGCTAGAAATGATCGATGGAGGCGACAGGGACGAAAAACTCTTGTGCGTTCCCGACAAAGACCCGCGCTACGCTCACTATAAGTCTCTCAAAGACGTAGCCCCCCACCGCTTGGACGAAATAGCCGAATTTTTTAGAACCTACAAAAATTTGGAGAAAAAAGTCACCGAAATTCTGGGTTGGCAAGATGTGGATCAAGTAATGCCGTTAGTGGAAAAATGCATCGCAGCCGATCGCAAATAAGCCCCTAACCCGCACTCCTCGACTGCAACCCGACTAAAAACTCAGGAGGCCCAACTTAAGGCGACCGCTGCAGGTCTAGGGATGCAGTCGAGGAACGGGTGGCTAGAATGTCAAATCAGTCGTGAATGCCGAGTCACCGGAACGGCATTCCTCAAAACGCAACCCGGGCCCCTATCTTGAAAAAAATACTACTCATAGAGTAAGATGAACCGCAAATTCTACCCCCGGGGAATGAGTTCTATGTTATAGGAAATTTTACCCGCACGCTCTTGGAAAGGCGCTATCTTAATCTCAGAACACAGAACGCGCCGGGCAGCCCGCAGGGTGCAAAAAATAATCTCTCAAGCGTGACATCTCCTAGACCAACCGGTACGGTTTAAACTTCTAATAGCCCAAGTGTTCGGCACTCGGATGCTTTCGGGATAAAGCGCTTTATAGTACGGATTGCTAAAAACTAAAAACTAAAAACTAAAAGCTAAGATTTCATCTCCCAAGTTCCTGCCCCCAAAGCTAAAAAAGATGCCAGATTCCGCACCCTCTCAACCCAATCCACAGCCTTCCGATCACAAAGCCACTATGGAAAATAGTCCTTTGACCGAGTTTGTCGTTCAGTTTTGGGGCGTGCGGGGCAGCATCGCCACCCCCGGCACCAAAACAATTCGCTACGGAGGGAACACCTCTTGCGTAGAAATGCGCTTGGGCAAAAAACGCCTGATTTTTGACGGCGGCACAGGTCTGCGAGTTCTAGGCCTCAACCTGCTGCGGCAAATGCCCGTGGAAGCCCATATGTTTTTCAGCCACACTCACTGGGATCACATTCAAGGGTTTCCGTTCTTTACTCCTGCTTTTATCCCGGGGAACTGCTTTCACATTTACGGAGCGATCGCCCCCAACGGCACTACAATCAAACAGCGTCTGGCCGACCAAATGCTGCACCCCAATTTTCCCGTCCCCATCCAAGTGATGCAGTCAGACCTCAAATTCAACGATTTGACTCCGGGCGATATTATCGAACTCGACGATGTGAAAATAGAAACGGCACTGCTCAACCATCCCAACACCGCGATCGGATATCGAGTCACCTGGGGGGGACACACGGCGGTCTACTGCACCGATACAGAACATTTTCCCGATCGCGTGGACGACAATGTGGTACACCTAGCTCGCAACGCCGACGTGCTGATTTACGACGCCAACTACACCGACGAAGAGTATTACAACTTCAAAACCCCGAAAGTCGGCTGGGGACACTCGACTTGGCAAGCAGGAGTAGAAATAGCGAAAGCTGCAGGAGTCAAAAAGATCGTGATGTTTCACCACGATCCTAGTCACGATGACAATTTTCTTGATGGCGTAGAAGCAGAGGTGCAGGCAGCCTTCGCAAATGGCTGCTTGGCCCGCGAAGGCATGAGCATACCAGTGATTTAGGCAACAAATCGATGCAGGCTCAAAAAAACCGCCGCTCGAAGGCAGAAATTAGCAGCGAAAAGGCAGAAACACCATGAACCACAAAAACCCCCCCAAGCGTCGCTCTCGTAGCTTGCGGGGGCTTTACTCAAGTTTGCTGGTGTTGATAATTGTCTGCTGTACCGGAGGGGGATGGGTGGCAGCCCAGACAGCCGCCGACCACACTCCGGCGCGACTTGCTCAAGTGTCTGCAATTGAGGATAATGGCACAGTCGATCGAATTCCCGATCGCTACCAACTCGGACAGCAACTGTACTTAGAAAACTGCGCCACCTGTCACATCGGTTTACCGCCGCAAGTATTGCCAACAGAAACCTGGCGCAGATTGCTGCAAGATCCCGAACACTACGGGCAAACCATCAAACTGCTAGTAGACCCGTCCCGTCTGCTAGTGTGGAACTACCTGCAAACTTTTTCCCGTCCCCAAGCCAAAGACGAAGAAGTCCCCTATCGAGCCGCCAACTCTCGCTATTTCAAAGCTCTACACCCCAAAGTCAAAATGTCACAACCTGCAAATATCAGCAGTTGCGTTACTTGTCATCCCGGTGCATCTAAATACAATTTCCGCAAGCTTACCGCCGAGTGGGAAAACTCCCCGTAGGGAACACAGGAATTATCCACAAACCATTGAGTAGGGGCGTTATTCGCGCCGATTCTGTCGTGGGTTTATCCTCCGAAGGCAGATGAGGAGATTTTAAGCCAACGGGAGGTTATCGATCGAGTGTTGGCGGGGTCGGCGGCAACGCCTTGTTGGGTGGCACGCCGATTACTGCCTTTGTTTCTTCCGGTGCGATGAGGGACGGCTCTGCTTTTGAATGATTCAGCTTTTTTCAGCGTCACGCTTGGCTTGTTCTTGTGCGATTTTAACCTTTTGAATGATTCTACTTATTTCATCGTTAAGATTCCTTTGGTCTTGTGCTATTTTCCAACTCTCCGCCCTGAGCGCCCGAGCACCTTCTGGGTCAAAACGATTCCCTACATAGTTGCCTGGATCTTCTTCTGGGAAATCCTCCCAATACTCTGTCAAGTCACCCATTTCGATCTCCTTGAAATGTGAAGAACAGATTAAGTAGTGGCTAACCCTGGCTACAATAGTGTGTTGCTTTGTGCCACCCAACTACATATTGACCTGCATTTGCGGTAAAAATACCCATTTGTTATTAACTTACCGCATATTTGGTGTCCTGTCAACAAAAAATTACAAAACAAAGATATCACCTACCATTAAACATTTTGAGTGTGTTTTTGTTCTCTTTCTAGTAACTGCATCAATTGCTCTGCTGCCCTATTATAAGTATCCACTGAACCCATAATTTTGGCAGCTCCATTACCCATGACAATTCCTTCTTATTTCGCCAATTCATCCCTTGAAAACAGCATCATTTGAAATTTATCCGCACCGGATAAATAACGAATATGGGATAACAACTCAATATATTACATAAAACGCTATTAAATTCATTTTTTTATTTTACCACGACCTTAAGATTTAAACTGCTCCTAAATATCTCGATCCTAACTCTTTATCTGCGTCCATCTGCGCTCATCTGCTCCCATCTGCGGTTAAAGCTCAAACACAAACTAAACAGGCAAAAACAGTTCTGAAAAACTAAATTCAATCTCAGGAAAAGCTAGCATTCTAATCGCAGCATTATCTGCAACAACTATCTCAGATTGATAGCCTCCCCGTGCAGGATTCCGGTAAATATATGCCTCCCGTGCCTTGCAGATTTCGGAACACTAGCTGCAACTGTAGGTCAACGCGAAATACCAGCAGGTGGAGAAGGAAGTGCCAGTGCGCCCAAAGCCGAAACGCCATCTGACGATGCAGATGGATGAGCTATCGTCCTTGGTGAACCACTTCCGGCAACAAGCAGTGGGTGTGGCCAGCCGATGCCCAAACCCGCTCTCCAAGTCGGCGTTCATATTGGAGAGCGCAACAGGGCATCCGCTGGCTGTTTGTGGCAGGCGCGGCATAGGCTTTACCGTCAATGTGCGGTGGTCGGAGCGTGATTTCTGGTCAGCCTGTGCAGAGGTTTTACCCAGTAAACGACACCGTGCAGCGGGCAAAGAAACTGGTTAGCTACTGCGTGAGTGGCATATAAGTAAAAAATCTGTGCTTTTAACTACTTTTTGAGCAATTGTTATGATATCTTAACTTTAGCGGAGGCTGGTTCAGACAATTTAAGAAGCCTGGTTATCAACTAACCTGATTTATGATTGACACTAAAAAAATTCAACTGAAATGGGAAAGTTATTGGTTTAAAACCTTTGGGAGATGGCGATCGTGTCCGTTGACCTGCCCAATAGACAGACCTCATCCTCGCCATATTTTTTGGAGTTGGATTGGCAGTTTTTTGGCAATCACTGCAACGTCCTATCTTGCTGTAAAAACTAATTCTCCTTTACTGATGGCTCCGTTTGGCGCCACAAGCGTTCTGATCTTTGGTGTCCCTGACAGCCCTTTGGCTCAACCCCGGAATGTCATTGGGGGCAATTTTTTAGCTGCTCTAACCAGTTTAATGATTCTGCATTTTCTCGGTTCTTCTCCCTGGGCGATGGGAATGGCTGTTTCTAGTGCGATCGGCATTATGCAGATTACCAGAACACTACATCCGCCTTCGGGAGCAGTTGCCTTAGTCGTCATGATGACCAAACCAGACTGGAAATTTTTGCTAACACCTGCTTTTGAGGGCTCAATAATCTTGGTCTTGTGCGCCGTCATTTTTAATAATTTAGCGGCAGAAAGGACGTATCCCAACCACTGGTTATAGAACAATACGGTTCACTTAACGTTTTTTGTCCGCAGCCGTCCCCGCGTCGCAATCGCAGAGACTATGACATTTCTCGGTTAAGTCAGGTGCGCGCTGAGCAATTATCTTCGCTCGTGAACCGTATTGAGATTTAACTTTTGAGCTGCTTTAAACAAATCTCTGTTTTAAACGGATTAACATAGAGGGCATCCTGACCAAGAAACTGGGATACAAGCCCCGTCCTTCTAGGACGGCTTTATCTTTATTTTCCTAATAAGCTCCCTGAATACATCGTTTTGCGTTCTATTCGTAAGCTTGCAATATTCCGCAAGTTTCTCATATTCTTCATCAGAACATCTAATAGTTAACTTTTTCATGCCGTCAATATGCCGTCAGTTATGCTAAGATAATAACATGAAAGCAAGATACCAGTACCGATTCTACCCAACCGACCAACAGCAACAGAGCTTAGCTCAGTTGTTTGGTTGTGTGCGAGTAGTTTGGAACGATGCTCTAGCGCTGTGCAAGCAATCAGAGAAAAAGCCCAAATCCGCAGAGCTTCAGAAAATAGTAATTACTCAGGCAAAGCAGACAATCGAAAGAGCTTGGTTGGGGGAAGTGTCAAACATTCCACTACAGCAGTCTGTAGCCGATTTAGAGACAGCATTTAAGAACTTTTTCGACTCCTGTAAGGGCAAGAGAAAGGGACGCAAGGTTGGTTATCCTAAGTTCAAAAAAAGGACTAGCAGCCAGTCGGCAAGACTTACTCGCGGTGGTTTTTCTTTTAAAGCCACTGGTGTCTATTTAGCCAAAATTGGAATCGTTAACCCTATATGGTCTAGGGAATTGCCGTCTAAACCTAGCTCTGTCACAGTAATCAAAGACTGTGCAAACCGCTATTTTTTGAGTTTTGTTGTAGAGGTTCAGCCAATTCAAATTGAGGCTAAGAGTCCAAGTATCGGAATTGACTTAGGGATTAAAACTTTTGCAGTAATGAGTAATGGTGAAAAAGCTAAAAGTCCCAGTTATAAAAAGTTAGACCGAAAAGTTCGCAAACTCCAGCGCAAAGAGGCCCGTCAGCCAAAAGATTCTCAAAGAAGAAATGTAACTCGAATTAAGATTGCTAAACTACATAATCGCATTGCCGATACCCGTAAAGATTTCCTACACAAACTGTCAACCCAAATAGTCAACGAAAACCAAGTGATTATTCTGGAAGATTTGAACGTGTCAGGAATGCTAAAAAATCGGAAACTTTCAAGGGCGATTAGCCAGCAAGGATGGAGAGAATTTAGAACTCTCTGTGAAGCCAAATCCGAAAAGTTTGGCAGAGAGTTTCAAGTAATTAGCAGGTGGGAACCTACCAGTCAAGTTTGTGCGGACTGTGGCTTTAAATGGGGGAAAATCGATTTGTCTATTCGTTCAGTGCTTTGCCTGAGTTGTGGTACTGAGCAAGACAGAGATAAAAACGCTTCTAGGAATATAGAACAAGTCGGGATGGGGAATCGCCACGACTCTAAACGGACGCAGAGGGATTGTCAGACTAGCAACGGTTAGCAGAACCCTGTGAAGCGTCAAGAATCACCGCACCTTCAGGTCGGTGAGTATTTCAAATTCTCTACCCACTTCAAACTGACAATCTGAACGGGGATAGGCGACACAAAGCAACACGTAACCCATTGTAATCTGTTCCGGTTTAAGACAAACTGCCGCAGACTGGTCTACTTCACCTTGAATTAATTTAGCCGCGCAAGTAATACAAGCACCATAGCGACACCCAACGGGTAAGCGCAACCCTGCTTGCTCAACTGCCTCTAGAATGTACTGGTTTTCTGGGACTTCTATTGCGAACCCATTGCGATTCAACAATTCAATGCGATAACTTTTCAACATCGTGACTAAATCCAAATATCCGAAGTACAATCGCCTCCTGGATAGCGCATTTCATGAGCGCGGGATGGCCCATTCGGTTCAGCACCGAAATCAAGATAAAAGTCCGGATTAATAGAAAGTCCGCCAGTTTCAGTATCGCAATTAATTTGCAGAATATAAGAACCCGATTTAGCCAATTCTGGATAAAACTGATTATCCCAAGTACTAAATAGCGAGTTGGTTGCATAAAGCCGTTTGCCATCTAAACTCAGTTGCAACATTTGCGGCCCCCCAACCAGTTTACGTCCTTGGAGTTCGCCGCTTTTACCTAATAAACCGCCGCACCAAACTTGACCTGTCAGCCGAGGATTAGCCGGATCGCTGATATCATATTGGCGAATATCGCCGTGCAGCCAATTAGAAAAGTAGAGATAGCGGTCATCTAAAGAAATTAGCAAATCGGTAATCAGCGAAGGAACGGGGATAGGCCAACCTTCCAACTCAATGGAAGGGATATCTACGGCTTTATTAACTTGCCAATGTCCGTTATTTTTGTGCCAGTGCCAGATATTGCTGCTGAGTGCGGCTCCTACATATCCGTGCGTGCTGTCGGGATTGTGGTGAAAGCGGACTTCTAAGGGAATTAAACCTTCTTCACCCAAGTCAAAGCTTTGCACGAT
>Ga0247774_1002047_pt1 | contig 10059 bp, 3 predicted proteins | sample UWRJL001104B6_FD_179933 | JGI IMG/M metagenome (GOLD analysis project Ga0247774, IMG submission 179933) | Plant litter microbial communities from Arlington Agricultural Research Station in Wisconsin, United States - UWRJ-L001-104B-6 | ecosystem: Environmental > Terrestrial > Plant litter >... | reverse complement strand
TGCTGTCGCAGATAGTGCATCAGGCGCGAGATTCCAGCATCCACAGTTTCCGGTAAATTTGTTTCCTGTTGGTTCGATAGAAATTGAATCAATTCTACCAATAAGTCGAGTATCGATGGAGCAGTGTAGAGACTGTGCCAAATAATATAATCAAATTGTTCTTGGATGCGTTCTGCTACTTTGATAGAGAGAGAGGTTTTACCAATGCCACCCATCCCCAACAGCGTCACTAGGCGGCAGCGATCGCCGATTAGCCACTGTTCTAATAAAGCTAATTCTTCTGCACGTCCGTAGAAAATAGAAACATCAATTGCCTCTCCCCAATTAATAGTTTTGTTGAGTTTGGTTACATCTGTTGCAACTCGATCGGTGATCGCACCACTCCGATCGATTTGTTGGTTGATATTGTGACTAATTCGGCTATTTGGTAGTGCGACGGTTACTTGTGCCTGTTGCGCTTTCCGTCGCATAACTGACTGAACATTACTCTTGGTGACTTTTTCTCCGAATTGCCGACTGAGAACTTGCCATAACTGAAAGCCAACAAACTTAATGTATTCGGCATCATAACCCGCGCTTTTGGCGATCTGTGGATAAGAGTGTCCTTCCCAAGCCTGCCGCAATACCAGTATGTGAATATCGTTGAGATGCTCTTGTTTGAGAACTGAGTCCAGGAAAATCAGTGCTTCTTCAATAGTCATTTATCTAAAATTATCCGGTTTGTTAGCGCAAGGGTCGTGGTTCCTGCTTAAAAGTGCAGGCTTGTAAGCAATTATACTTAAAAATTTGGTATAGTTTGCAGCCACAATATAACTATTTATAACTTTTACTCACAGACGCCATTGCCGCATCCGAGTTATTACTGAATCAAGGTAGATTTAACCAGTGAATTTCAATATTAAGAGTAATAGCTATCAAAAGTGTGCATATCTAATGCAGTTTCACGATCGGGTAGTAATGGGCATTGCAAGAGCTGCTTAATTTTATTGCAATGCTTCTTAAAAAATTACTTCTTGAAAGTCAGGCAAGGATAAATCCACTAAAACCACCTATTTAACGCAGATAAATCAGAGGGCATCTACCGTGAACGAATTAATTAATTACAACGCTACACTTAACCTAGGAAATGAAAAAAGCAACCTAGATGCAGTAATAGGCTCGACAAATTCACTCGTACCAGCCTCAGATAAAACAAACAATATAAACTCTGTTAACAATTCAGTTATTGCTAAGGATTCAGCAACTACAAAAGATATCTTGCCAAGTATTTTAGATTTAAAAGCTGAGGAAATTAATAATGTAATATTGCCCGAGTATAGCACCCCCAAAACAAGTATTTTTTCAAATGATTTAACATCTAAATCTAGTACATCCGATACAGGAATCGATAGCCTAACAGGCTTAAAAGTAAACGAAGCGGTAATAGATAATTCAAAACCTGACTCATTAACGAATCCTTCTGCTTCTCAAAGCCAAACACTTAACAATACGGAACAGCTAAAAGAAAACGTTACGCCAGCAACAAGTGAATCTAAGACGCCAGACACTTCCATTACTTCAACTGAAAATAAAACGATCGCACCAGCGATCGAGAAACCATCAGTTTCCGTTGAGGAAACTTCCCCTGTCACAGATAAAGCAGCGGTAACTTCTGAGAGTGAAGATAAAGCGATCGCACCGCTTGAGACTGGATCGACCACACCAGTATCGTCAGAAAAGCCAGTTGTGACAACCGAGTCTTCATCTAGCGTCACGGGGGATGCAGGATCGATCGCTTCTAATACCCCTGCAAAAAATTCCGATTCAGCAGTAGTAACCAATAATAATTCAGGAGCGATCGCCTCTGAAGTATCAAAATCAGATACCCCCGTTGTCACTACATCTCAAAACTTTACATTTAACATGGGGGTATTTAAAGTTGATGAAACTGGCAAGGTTGGGATTGATTACCTGTTTGACGGTGGTGGATATGAGGGAGAGTTAGGGATTTTTAATCTGGACGGGATGGAAAACTTAGCTCAAAACTCAGATGCCTTTATTACCGAGGCTGCACGCAGAGCGGTAAGTAATTCTAATTTGGGTTATGTAGTCATTAACGATGCTACTGAAGGAGCCAGATTTAATGGCGATCTCCCTTACGATATCGACCGCAATCGAGGCGAATATAAAGGCGTTAAAACCTTTACCATGCTGCCGGGAGATAGGTTTGCTTTAATCTTAGTTCCTAACGGAGCAAATTTACAGCAAGTTGCAAACAAGTCTGCAACAGGTGATGACGCACGGCCTTTATTTTCCCTGCCAATGGCTAACCCAAATGGTAGCTTTATGACAGGGCAAATTGCCGATGTCACGGGTGTAGGAAATACCTTTGTGATGGAAGATTTGCGGGTAGACAAGCCAGGTACAGATAGCGACTACAATGACATTATCTTCCAGGTGCGGGGTGCGACGGGGAGCGCAGTCAGTATAGATAGCGTCATCAATCCAAATAAAGAGTGGCGTTCAACTAACTTGGGTAAAGCGTTGATTGAGTACGCTAAACCTTACGTAACACCGGAAAATCCCAAAGTCGGGGAGTTGGTCACAGATGAGTTGTATGATAGCATTTTTGGCAATACAGATAACCAGGTAGATAACGCTAGCAAAACAGGAGCGATCGCCTCTGAAGTATCAAAATCAGACACCCCTGTTGTCACTGCACCCGCAACATCCGATCCTGCTAAAACTGAAACTGAGGTAACTTCTACCAACTCCGATGAGCTCGCGCCCGCGATCGAGAAACCATCAGTTTCCGTTGAGGAAACTTCCCCTGTCACAGATCGAACAGCGGTAATTTCTGATAGCGAAAATAAAGCGATCGCACCCCTTGACACTGGATCGACCACACCAGTATCGTCAGCACAGTCAGTTGTGACAACCGAGTCTTCATCTAGCGTCACGGGGGATGAAGACTCGTTTGTCTCCGATACTCCAAAAAATCTCGATTCAGCAGTAGTAACAAATAATAATTCAGGAGCGATCGCCTCTGAAGTATCAACATCAGATACCCCCGCCGTCACTACTGCACCCGCAACATCCGATCCTGCTAAAACGGAAACTGACGTAACTTCTACCAACTCCGGCGCGATCGTACCCACAACCCCAAATAATAATTTAGCTTCTAATACCCCGCCAACTGTAGTGGAGACAGTTGCAAAGGAGGGTGAGGAGATAGGAGCGATCGCCCCTACCTCACAAGACAATAACTCGACATCCACCACACAGCCAACTGTAGGGGAGACTGTTGCAAATGAGGGTGGGGAGATAGGAACGATCGCCCCACCTTCACAAGACAATAACTCGCCATCCACCACACAGCCAACCGTAGGGGAAACGGCAGCGATTGAGAGTGAGAAAGTGGTCGCTAGCGCGCCTACCTCAAAAGACAATAACTCGACATCCACTACACAGGCAACTCTAGGGGAAGCTGTGGCAAGTGAAGGTGAGGTGACAGGAGCGATCGCCCAAACACCACAAAATAGTAATTATGTAGCGATCGCACAACATTCAGTCGAACCAGAAATCGCTATTGTAGAAGTTAACAAAAATCCAGAAAACTTGGGTAACAATCAAGTTACAGTGACAGCAACAGGAACTTCTAGTAGTGAAAACCCACGTGTAGATGCTACCTCAGATTTAGCTGATAACTGGCTGTCTCAACTAAACCAAGAATTAAAGAATCTAGACAGTCAAGTGCAGGGAGAACTAACTACCCTTAAAAACACTATATCTACAACCACAGGCAGTGTGAGCTCTCAAGTTCAAGAGCTTGGAGGCATAATTGCAGGGACTAAAACCAGCTTAAATACCTCGGTAGCGTCTACAGGTACTCAACTTTCTGGTATTAAAGACCAGATGAATGGTTCAGCAAACTCTACACGCGGTCAACTCGACATCATTAAGATGGGTCTAAACGCTCAGGTAGCAGGATTAGAAACTAACCTGTCTGAGAATAAAACTCAGTTAGATAGCGGAGTAAGTGGTTTAAATAGTCGACTTACTAACGACACAATCTTGATGGCTCGTAAAGTCACTGATGCTAAGAACAAAAAATGGGAAACCCCAACTACTGCTTTCCGCCCACAAGACCACGGTACCCAAGTTACTCCTGAGCAACAACAGGAAATAAATAAGTACACATCACAATTGCAAAAAGACAGAACAAATGCAATTAAAGCTGTAGAAACAGCGAATACAAATGCTGGTAACAGTGCCAAAACCCAGTTCAATGCTCTGTCAACAGCCAAAGACAAAGTAATTAACGAAGCTCAGGCTAAATTATATCCTTCAAAGCAATCTAAGGATGCTGCAATTAAAGATGTAGAAACTGGATTTACTGATATCCAAACCTCCATCAGTAATCTTGATAGTCAGTTGGCAGATCTTCAAACGTTTAAGGACAATATCCTTACCAATGCCCAAACTCAGTTCACCGAGCTAGAGCAACTAAAAGACGATACCATCACCCAGACCCAAACTCAGTTTGATACTCTCTCAAACTCTTGGAGTGATTGGGTAAATGATACTAAAGAGCAGATTAAAGTTTGGACACAAATCGCTGACTCCGAAGACCGATGGTTCGATACAACACCTACAAATCCTTCACAGAAGGTTGGTTGGCCATTAGTAGGTATCATTGATACAGGATTTAGTGCCAACAATCCTGATATTGACTATTCTCGGATTACTTTAGGTAAAGACTGGGTTGATGGGGATGCTAATCCTCTGCTTTCATCTAGTGCAGAAAAAGAGCATGGTACTCAACTACTAGAAGTTATTGCGGCTACTCGGAATAACGGTATCGGCATTGATGGCATTAATGATAAATCACCGCTTTGGTTAGGACGTGCCATTGGTTCTAACAATTGGGCGCAGTCCTTAATTGAATTTGTCGATGCTGCTAAGGCATCAAAAGAACCCAATGCTGTCGTCAATCTCAGCTTCGATCTCACCCAAACTAACCCCGATGGTAGCGTCACGACTCGCTACGAGTTGACAGCCGTAGAACGGGCAGCTTTGACCTATGCCAAGCAAAACAACATCCTAATTGTTACCTCCACAGGCAATCAAGGGACTACTATGTCCGCCCTTGCTCAGGCAACTAAGGAATTTGACAATATCTTTGTCGTGGGGGCTGCTGAAGGATGGCAGCCTGCTGGCTATTCCAGCTATGGTGAAGTCGATTCTACCAATTACGGCAAAGGTGTAGATATTCTGGCGCAGGGAAGTTCTAGTAATGGAGCCTCCGGTACATCGGTAGCAGCCGCTAAAGTCACGGGAGCAGCTTCCTTAGTCTGGGCTGCTAATCCAGGTCTGAATCACACCCAGGTGATGGACATCCTGCGGCGTACTGCGACTGACCTGAATACCCCAAATTGGGATGCTCAAACTGGCATGGGACTGTTAAATATTGCTGCTGCTGTGCATTTGGCAAAAGCAACAGAGCCAGAAGTTTATATTCCCCACGAACTTCAATTAGTTCAAGAAACACTCAAAGCCTATCAAATCCCAGAGGTTCACTGGCCTGAGTTCTACGAATACTACTACCGAGCCGAACTGGAGACTAAATTTACAGGCTCCAAGTTTGTCGATTCAGCTTGGACAAACCCAGGTTGGGGAGTATCGGCTAGTGTTATTACGACAGAAAGAGCAACTGGGACAAGGCAACGTTTAGAGGATGTATTTAGTCAAGAGTATAGTAGCTGGAACCCTAAATATCCATCGCGAAGCAAAGCAGAAAAAAATGCTTACAATCGAGCCAATGAACTGAGAAGAGAGTTACGTCTGCCAGAGATAGTTTATGTGCGTTATGAAGTTACCTCGGGTGGTGGAGACAGTCGAACTCATGTTTGGAAAGAAATTGATTTGGATGCCAAAGCTGACTACGATCGCAAGGTAAAGGAACTAAACGCTGCCAAGAAATTTGTTGAGGACAAAAAGAAAGAGATTGACGCGGCTAAAGCAGCTACACAAAAAGAGATAGATGCCCTCAAAGCCAAAATTGTGGCTACGGAGAAAGCACTCCAGGCAGCACTCAGCAATGCTACGAATACACAACCCGCCCAGATTGCAGAGCTTAAGCAAAAACTCGAAGAACTTAAAACACAACTAAAAACTACTCAAGGAAAAGCAGACACGCTAATCGGAGATCTTAACACTCAACTAGAAGCGGCCAAGAAAGACTTGAGCGATAAAACTAAACGTGTTGAGGATACAGTCAAAACAGCTAAAGACAACTTAGACAAAGAAATCAAAGCTGCTGAGGCAGCAATTGAAGCCCGCAAGCAAGGATTTTTTGACAAATTGGGCGCTAGTGTCACGCAGTTCTCAAAAGACCTCGGTGAGTCAATCAAGAGCAATCTTAAGGGGGTAGACGTTGGTGCTGTTCTCAATGCCTTGAAGAAAATTCCTGTTGTCGGCACAGTTGTAAATGGCATAGAGGGATTGATTGCCCTCGTTCAGAATGATTGGAAAGAGGTTGTTAAGAGCGCAGTCAATGGGGTCTTGAAAATAATACCCGGTGGTTCTGCTGTCCCAGAAAAAGTGGTCAGAATCCTAATAGATGTCGGCTGGGGGATTATTAGTAAAGACTACAAGACAGCCTTGAAGGATATCTTGAAGGATCTCAACTTTGACAAAAAATACGAAGTATCAAATGGAGAAGAAAAATACGTAGCAGACATATTAGTAGAAGTTGCCTGGGAAATGAAAGACGGTGACTGGGAGAAGGTTTTAAGTAAAGGTTTAAAGGCTGCTGGGTTCGATAATGCTGAAAAGTTTGTAGACATCGCTTGGGGTGTTAAAGATGGCGATTATACCAATGCTCTTACAGCAGGGCTAGAAGTTGCTGGACTGGACAAATTAGGCATCAATTCAAGCCAATCTCAAGCATTTGTTAACTCGGCGATCGCACTCAAAGACAATCAAACTAGCAAGGTTGCAGATGAATTACTCTCTGTTGCGGGTACACAGTTTGCTAGTAGTTCTTGGGTGCGGGATCTTAAAGACAGCAATCCTAATAATGACCGTGCTGCTGTCACTCAAGGGTTATCAGCCGTTGGCTTTAAGAATGTAGAGCAGTGGGTTAACATGGCGTGGAATGTCAAAGACAAGAATTACCTTAGTGCCATTTCTACTGGGTTCTCGCTAGCGGGGTTTTCACAAGGCAAAGACTGGGTAGACATGGCGTGGAGTTTGCAGCAGGGCGATTATCTTAAGACGCTTTCTACAGGATTCAAAGTTGCTGGATTCCCGGAAGGCGAACATTTAGCCAAAGCTGCTGTTAACTTAAGAGAGGGTAAGTATTTGGATGCTTTCTTTGAAGGCATACGCATGGTTCCCGGTGTCGGGGATTTAGTCAATGCTTTCAAAGCAGTAGGCGATGGCAATTTCAAAGGTGTCGCCAACTCGCTTGCTAAAGTGGCTACTAATCCTACGCTGCTTGAATTGCTTGTTAAGTAGTATCGATGTGGGGCGGGTAAATTAGGAATAGTTGTCACCCGCCCCCACAAGTTCAAACGCCATTATTAACAAATATTCCCAATGGACATCAACGATTTTTTAACGATAGACGGTGTAGCTTTATCTTTAGAGCAATCCCTTGGCTATCTCCGCACGGCTGGTAAACTATCAACCGTTGTGTTAGAAATTGCCCAGCAGTATCTCTTAGAAAACGAAATCAAAGCTTTAGAGATTTCAGAACCAGAAGCCGATATCGTAGAACAATTTATCGTAGAATTTCGCTTGCAGCAGCAATTAACCAGCCCTGAAAGTTTCCAAAAATGGTTGTTGACAAATGAGATTAATTATGCTGAATTTAAGCAGCAAGTAAGCTTTCGGATTAAACAAGAAAACCTCAAAGAAAAAGTCACGGAATTAAAAGTACAAAAATACTTTGTGCAAAATAAAGAAAATTTGGCTCGGGTTGTTCTTTCCCGCATTGTCGTACAGCACCCAGAAATTGCTGAAGATTTGAAAGCGCAACTGGAACAAGGTGCAGATTTTGTCCAATTAGCTAAACAATACTCCACCGTAGATGATGCTGTAGTTGGGGGCGTAATGGGGCCAGTTATTCGCGCTCAGATGCCAGAAATGATTCGCAAGGCGACAGAAAATGCACAAGTAGGGCAAATTATTGGTCCGCTTCAAATTGAGGGACGCTATTGTTTGTTGAAAGTTGAACAACTGCTACCTGCTTCGTTAGAAGGTGCTTTAAAGCGAGATTTGGAAAATCTGCTGTTTGAGGAATGGTTAAAAGAGAAACTACAAAATATGAATGTCAAGTTGAATTAGATTATTTAATGTGACTTTGATTGCGCAATCATTCTCGCTATTGGTTGTGACTTTGTATGAGGCGTAATACCCTTGATATAAAGTCAACAGTCTCTTTTAACCGCCGAATCCTCAAGGGGGTGGCTAACTTGTGGACGATCGCCACCAAGAAACGATATACATTTAGTCTATATTTCTGACAACCATCACCCGCAGTAATTCACCCATGACATCCACCGCCACGATCGCCACCCCCCTAAGCTGGAAAGAACTAGAAGCCCTCACAGACTTTGAACTCGATCGCGTCAACGGGCCAACCAACGCCCAAGCCCGGTTGCGCCTGTTTGGTAAAACCGAATCGGATGTGCGAGTCACCCTGTACCGCGATCACCATGCTTGGTGTCCCTACTGCCAAAAAATCTGGCTGTGGCTGGAAGAAAAACAAATCCCCTACCGTATTGACAAAGTTACAATGTTCTGCTACGGGGAAAAGGAAAGCTGGTACAAGCGCAAAGTGCCGTCGGGAATGCTACCGGCGATCGAACTAGACGGCCGCATCATCACCGAAAGCGATGATATCTTAATCGCCCTAGAACGAGTCTATGGCCCCTTGGGTTTGGGTATGGAACACCCCGCAGTAATACCCCTGCGGCGGCTAGAGCGACTGCTGTTTAGGGCCTGGTGCTCTTGGCTGTGCTACCCAGCAAGTTCAGCCAGAGCAGAACAGCACAACCGCAACCAATTTATCAGCGTCGTCGCCCAGGTAGAAAAGGCTCTCGCCAGCACTCCGGGGCCTTATTTCCTCGATGAATTTGGCACTGCGGATGTGATCTTTACGCCCTACGTGGAACGGATGAATGCCAGTCTTTACTACTACAAAGGCTACTCGATGCGGGAAGAAAACCCGCGCTTTGCTGACTGGTTTGCGGCGATGGAAACCCGCCCTACCTATCGCGGCACTCAGAGCGATTTTCACACCCACGCCCACGATTTACCGCCTCAGATGGGCGGGTGTTATGAAAACGGCGAACCTCAGATGCTTGTCAATAAAGCCCGCGTGGATAATGGGCCTTGGGCTGGACTGCCGGATGTGATGTATCCTGAACCGGAAACTTCCCGCGCTGAAGCACTTCACCGCGTCATTAAGCACCACCGCAATATCGTTCGAGTCAATCCTGCTGATGACAACTTGTTTGATGAGGCGTTGCGCTGTGCTTTAACTTTGATGATGACTGGCGAAGTTTGTACGCCGCCGCCGGGTTCTGATTCGGCTTTGCGGTATTTGCGCGATCGGGTGAATGTGCCCCGGGATATGTCGATTTACGCGGCCAAGCGATTGAGGGAAGCGTTGGAGGAAACGGCGGCTTTGGTGGGTGATGGCCAAGGTTCTCCGATTCTGCTGAAGCATCGGCGAGATCAAGATCCGGCTAATTTTGTGTAGGATTCTGGGGCGATCGGGTGGATTTGCCCAAAGGTTTCTACAAAGACGACATGAGAGATTTGTAAGGTACGATCGGATTATTTCCTAGACTGTTTCAGAGGCTATGGGTATGGTTTCAGTATCCAACAACCAACCAATCATTATTCGTACAGAGCGCGGACTGACAATTTCAGGTACGCGCATCACTCTCTATGATGTGATGGACTACCTGACGGCTCAATATCCCCCGAAGTTTATCCGTTCCTTGTTTGACTTAACAGAGGAGGAGATTAACGTTGCTTTATCCTACATTGAGGCAAATCGTGCAG
>Ga0247774_1002046_pt1 | contig 10059 bp, 7 predicted proteins | sample UWRJL001104B6_FD_179933 | JGI IMG/M metagenome (GOLD analysis project Ga0247774, IMG submission 179933) | Plant litter microbial communities from Arlington Agricultural Research Station in Wisconsin, United States - UWRJ-L001-104B-6 | ecosystem: Environmental > Terrestrial > Plant litter >... | reverse complement strand
AATCCCCAATTAAGAATTGAAATATCGATCGAGAAATGCCAAACCGACGAGTACGCCTAAAAGTCCGGCCGCTGTCAAGGCAAAATGAAACAGAGAAGTCGCCCGCTTGCGAACCATGTTCCGCATCGCCAGCTTGACATAACTCGGTGGAGGTGCATTGTTTGTCGGCGCTGTCGGGGTTTCGGCGGACTCTTCGGAGGCCGGAAGTGCTGAGGGAGGTTGACTCATAGTGGTGAGTTTAGAAGGTTAACAGAGGCGCTGCTGAGGACAGGCTCGTCCCGATATTAACAAATATGTAACGTTTTGTGTAGCTATTTTTAGTTTTTCGATCGCCGCGGCCCCTGGAACGGGGGTTATACCAACAGATTAATGTGCGGGCTGACGATCGATTCGATATTTTATTTTCCTCTTCAGATACACGAGGATAAATTAAATTCCCGATCCGTGTTCCTGTGCGCTTTAACAAAAATTTTTCAATTGTCAAGTCCCACACTCAAGCGACACTCACTTGAGTTAACTGAAACGAGTGTCACCAGAAAAAGCGACTGTTAACCAACCGCGACGGGCAGTTATTCATAGATATAGCAACGGAAAAACACAAACAAATTTTTCCGAGCCCAAAAAGTTAAATTACTCTGAAAACAACATGGAAATTTCAACCTTTGAACTCCTCGCAAAGCCGATCGCACCTCTGAACCTTCTCCCTGCAAACATCGACCCAGTGGCTCGTCGAATCGTTCAGGGATACTTTCTCACCATCTCCAATCTCGAACAGTTCGACGTGCTATATCGGATTAAGTTTACTGTCAGCTTACCCGCGGTGCCAAACCCGAATAAAACCTTGCTCGGCAACGCTGCCATATTTTTGGATTCTGAAGGCGATAACACCCCGGTACCTCTGATTCAGGACGCGGGGCAACCTGAGATATATCGCGCATCTTTCAGAATACGTGCTCGCAAAACAGCATCTTTTCAATTGTTGCCTATACTGCCAAACGTTCTGGCTGCAAGTATGTTGGAAGTGCGCGGATTTGTCTCACTATTTCGGCGCAGAATATTTCCTGGACGCCTCCGACCAGTCAATGTATTATTGAATCCCGAAATTCGCGGTACTTTCTTGCCGAATGATTTCCCAGCACCTGCTGGTACTGAACTAGACTTCGATCAAATCAATTACACTTTAGCGATCGCCAGTGGAAAAGGCTTGAACGAAATTCCTGCTGAACCAGTTAAACCAATTGTCTTCCCGCCAATCCTTCAGCCGCTTTTGGAAGAGTTAAGCAAGGGTACTTTGGACTTGGATAGTTTGGAAACAGACAATCCAGAAAAAGCTAGGATGCTAGTACAACTGCTAGCCGAACTCGATGCCAGTGATGTCAGTTTGAAAGACCTAAACACAGGGATGGAAAATTTCGATCTTCCTGTCGGAATGTCTAGCATCTAGAACTGTTAAAGGGTAAGTAACTGTAGGGTGGGCAATGCCCACCTTACGTTTACTTACGTTTAATTACGCCCACTTATACACTCACTGAGCTTTATTAAAATGTCGAACTCATTTAAATTTCAGCCTGTTTCTTTTAGCTGGGTAGCTGTTCATCCGCAGCCCAAAGGTGTTGTTCAATTTATTGGTGGAACTTTTTTTGGTAGTTTGCCAACTTTGTTTTATCGATATTTTTTACAGCAGTTGTTTGAAGAAGGTTATACCGTAGTTGCGTTGCCGTTTAGATTTACTTTTCGTCACTGGCCGATAGCTATTGGGTTATTAAAAGAGCAGGAGATTCTGAGAACAGAACTGACCAAAATTGCTCAAAGATTAGGCTATGAAAGCGAAATTTATCAAGAACTATCGAGTTATTTTTGGGTCGGTCACAGTCTGGGATGCAAGTACATTGCTCTTTTAGAATTTTTAAGCGACGATGGATATCCAAATATTGTGGATAAATTCTGCGATCGCCCTGACTGCGAACAGATTCAAAGGTTAATCGAAAGTCTGGGCATCGAGCGACCTTCAATAAAAGGCCAGCCGTCCTTATTACTTGCTCCTGATATCAGCAATACAGAGAGCGCTATCCCAGTGCGACCGCTAGCACAATTGTTAGACAAATTCCGCTTAGGAGTGCTACCAACCAGAGAACAAACTCAATGCTTTATTGCTAATAGTTCTCTGTTTAATTTAACAGCAATAATTTCTTTCGATCGAGATAAAATTGCTGGTTCTATCAATGATATCAACAAAAGTCCCGAAGAACAAAAAAACAGCGATGTACTTTGGCTCGTAGAACAGCTAAGTAATAGAAAGTTGCCTTTATTGAGCAAGGAAATAGAAGGCAAACATTTAGAGCCGATTGGCGTCCAAATCGGTTACTATATTGTTGACCTCAATCCTTGGGATAAATTCATCAAACCCCTGAAAAGGCGCTTTCTTGAATATTGGTCCGTTCATTTTTTGGATGCTTTGAAAAAGCGGTTAAGCGCTTAACATTGTATAAACGGCCCACTCACCCTAAATTTCCAGCCCTCTGCTGAACCGCAGCAATAAGTTGCCTCACTGTCTCCGCGTCGGGCGATCGCAAATGCTGCAAAATGTCCAAAGATTGCTGTAAATAATTCAAGGCTTTGCCAAAATCTCCCTTCTTATCTGCTAACAACTGTCCCAACATTGCGAAAGTAGCAGCTTTCCCTCGACTATCGCCAATCTGTTCCTTAAGTTCGAGAGATTGTTGATAAAATGCGATCGCCTTAGCTACTTCCCCTTGAGTCGCATAAATTATTGCTAGACAGTGCAAAGTAGCAGCTTTTCCTGGAACATTGCCAATCTTTTCCTGAAGTTCGAGAGATTCTTCATAAAAGGCGATCGCCTTGGCTACTTCCCCTTGATTCGCATAAATTATTGCTAGACAGTGCAAAGTAGCAGCTTTCCCTTGATCGTTGCCAATCTTTTCCTCAAGTTCGAGAGATTGTTCATAAAATGCGATCGCCTTGGCTACTTCCCCTTGAGTCGCATAAATTATTGCTAGACAGTGCAAAGTAGCAGCTTTCCCTTGAAGATTGCCAATATTTTCCTTAAGTTCGAGAGATTCTTCATAAAAGGCGATCGCCTTGGCTACTTCCCCTCGATCGGCATAAATTCCTGCTAGTTGGTGCAAAGTAGCAGCTTTCCCTTGAACATTGCCAATCTGTTCCTGAAGTTCGAGAGATTTTTCATAAAGTGCGATCGCCTTTGCTACTTCCCCTTGATTCGCATAAATTATTGCTAGTTGGGGCAAAGTAGCAGCTTTCCCGAGAACATCGCCAATTTTTTCCTGAAGTTCGAGAGATTCTTGATAAAATGCGATCGCCTTGGCTACTTCCTCTTGCTTGGCATAAATTCCTGCTATTTCGTGCAAAGTAGCCGCTTTCCCTTGAACATCGCCAATCTGTTCCTTAAGTTCGAGAGATTGTTCATAAAAGGCGATCGCCTTTGCTACTTCCCCTTGCTTGGCATAAATTCCTGCTATTTCGTGCAAAGTAGCAGCTTTCCCTTGAACATCGCCAATCTTTCGCGTAAGTTCGAGAGATTCTTGATAAAATGCGCTCGCCTTGGCTACTTCCCCTTGATTCGCATAACTTATTCCTAATTCATGCAAAGTATTTGCTTTTAAATATCTTAATTCTTCATCATCTTTCGCCAAATCTAACGCTTGTTCTAGATAGTATTTTGCTGCTGGGTATTCACTCCGGCTGCGATGAGCAATTCCCAACTCATTCAAAATTCTGATGCGATTTTTCAACTTCCCTTCATTTTCCTCGCGCCCATTCGAGGGAATATATTCCATCAAGAATCGTTTTAATAAATCGATGCGTTCCTGCTTTTCCGGCACCTCGCAATTTGTAATCCCCTTGCTAGCATCCAGAGTTTGATAAACCGCATCATCTCTTGTATTTGCAGGAGTTGTGAACACAAAAGTCCCCGAATTTTTAGCCCAAAAATCCGGCGCAAAATTAGCAATTCGCGTAATCGCATAATGCGGCAAACAAAAAAGCATTGGATGCGGCACTTTAATCGGATAAGCATCTCGCACCCAATTAAAATCTACCAGGATCGGCGGATCTTCCCCCGTAATCCCGATCGAATGTTCCAACCCCCGCACAATTAAAATTAATTTTTTGTGTGGTTGAACTTTGACTGTTGGCAAAACCTTAAGAATTTCATCCATCAAGAAGTGCAGATCGGGAGCGGGAAAATCCCAAACCTCAAACTGCATCTCTTGACAATCGGGATGGCTAATTAATTCCTGAATAATCGCATCCCTATCCTTCGCAAAATTACTTTCGATAAAGCCCAAATCAAAGGCATTGTCGGGAACAATATCGACAAACGTCAGCAATTGGTCAAAAGACTCTTGATTTAGTTCAATTATCTTTTGTCGCCATATTTCAGGGATTTCCCTGGATTGATTCAAGGGCTTGTTGGAAACCATAGCTTTGTTTTACGAGTGGGTTGACATAATTCCACCGACTATTGCCGTTGTATTCCAAAACGGAAAGATTGAATAATAAGTTTTGTCCCCTTTCATCTTTAGTAATCTCTTTCTCGATGCCAACTTCCGGTAATTTTGTATAATATTCCGATCCAGGAGTAGATTTTTCAAAGTCAAATTGCTGTTGGTTTAAAGCGTAAGTTACATTTTCCGCCCAAATTTTACTGTGTTTGCGAGTAATCGCAGTGCGGCAAGCCGATCGAGTTACTTGTATCAACTGTCGCACATGGCCACCCCTAGCTTTTACCAAATCTAGTAACTGCTGTCGATCGGCAAATATGGCACTTACATCAACCCGCTGCTGGATCAAGCTGACGGAAGATTGAACACTGGCTTCAGTTTCTTGAGTGACTTCTTTAAACCAGACTTTAAAACTATCTAACAGTTTGGCGTCAAACTTCAAGCGTAATTCAGTTAAATCCTCAGCTACTTTTTTGATAAAAAGCAAATATATATCGGTATATTCAGACTCATTAACATCGCGTTCCCAATCGTATTCTCTGTAAATCACCCGATATGGGTTTTCGCACTGGGACTGAATGCGTTTTAACTCTGTACTTTTGCCACATTCCCTATCCCCGGTAAACAAAATGGTGTTAAATTCTCCCGGTTCATGAATATCCAAATCTGTGCTGACACCTTCGATGGCGACCGTGTTGCCTACTGCGGACAAGTCAACATAGTATCGCGCAATATTTTCGCCCGTTAGAGGCTTGACTTCGCAAGCGCGGTAAGCTTCTTTGAGTGTTTTGGCGCGGTTGGCTGGCAGTGAAGTCATCGGATTTTAGATTTGGGATTTGAGATTTTAGATTGAACCTATAGCCTGTACCGATCGCGGGTTGTCAGAATGTGGAACATTTGAAAGCCTATTTTAACTCACATCTTGCAAGATATGCGAGCCATCGCACTTAAACATCCCTCGATCGTCCGATCGATCTCCTCTCCCGCAAAAAAACATCCGCCCAAGCAGCATCAGTTTCCGACAGCGCAGTTCGGGGTGCGGCGGTGTAATCGATTCTCAAGTCATAGGCGGCGCGATCGTAAACCCCATTTAATAACCCTTGTAAATCTACAATTGGTTCCGCATCGCCCGCCCGCAAAGGCAAGGCAGAGGATTGTGAAAATTAAATGCACAACAGCTTATCATTTGCATTAATTGTGGAACGGGCGTCTCGCCCGTTAAGTTAATTGTGCAACGGGGGTCTCGCCCCTTAAGCTAATTGTGGAACGGGGGTCTCGCCCACCCTTGAATATTGCCAATCTTTTCCTGAAGTTCGAGAAATTCTTGATAAAATGCGCTCACCTTTGCTACTTCCCCTTGATCCGCATAAATTCCTGCTAGTTGGTGCAAAGTAGCAGCTTTCCCTTGAAGATTGCCAATCTTTTCCAGAAGTTCGAGAGATTCTTCATAAAGTGCGCTCGCCTTTGCTACTTCCCCTTGATTGGCATAAATTCCTGCTAGTTGGTGCAAAGTAGCAGCTTTCCCTGGAACATTGCCAATCTTTTCCGTAAGTTCAAGAGATTCTTCATAAAATGCGATCGCCTTTGCTACTTCTCCTTGATTGGCATAAATTCCTGCTAGTTGGTGCAAAGTAGCAGCTTTCCCTCGAACATCGCCCATCTTTTCCGTAAGTTCGACAGATTGTTCATAAAATGCGATCGCCTTTGCTACTTCTCCTTGATTGGCATAAATTCCTGCTAGACCGTGCAAAGTAGCAGCTTTCCCTTGAAGATTGCCAATCTTTTCCTTAAGTTCGAGAGATTCTTCATAAAGTGCGATCGCCTTTGCTACTTCCCCTTGATCCGCATAAATTCCTGCTAGTTGGTGCAAAGTAGCAGCTTTCCCTCGAAGATTGCCAATCTTTTCCAGAAGTTCGAGAGATTCTTCATAAAGTGCGATCGCCTTTGCTACTTCCCCTTGATCCGCATAAATTCCTGCTAGTTGGTGCAAAGTAGCAGCTTTCCCTTGAACATTGCCAATCTTTTCCGTAAGTTCGAGAGATTGTTCATAAAATGCGATCGCCGTGGCTACTTCCCCTTGATTGGCATAAATTATTGCTAGATTGTGCAAAGTAGCAGCTTTCCCTTGAACATTACCAATTTTTTCCTGAAATTCGAGATATTTTTGATAAAGTGCGATCGCCTTGACTACTTCTCCTTGATTGGCATAAATTCCTGCTAGATTGTGCAAAGTAGCAGCTTTCCCTTGAAGATTGCCAATCTTTTCCGTAAGTTCGAGAGATTGTTCATAAAATGCGATCGCCTTTGCTACTTCCCCTTGATTGGCAGAAATTCCTGCTAATTCATGCAAAGTAGCAGCTTTCCCTTGAATATTGCCAATCTTTTCATTAAGTTCCAGAGATTGTTCATAAAATGCGATCGCCTTTGCTACTTCCCCTTGCTTGGCATAAATTCCTGCTAATTCATGCAAAGTATGGGCTTTTAAATATCTGAATTTTTCATCATCTTTCGCCCAATCTAACGCTTGTTCTAGATAGTATTTTGCTGTAGAGTATTCACTCCGGCTGCGATAAGCAATTCCCAACTCATTCAAAACTCTGATGCGAGTTTTCAAATCCCCTTCTGTTTTATCGCGCCCATTCGATGGAGTATATTCCATCAACAATCGTTTTAATAAATCGATGCGTTCCTGCTTTTCCGGCACCTCGCAATTGGTAATCCCTTTGCTAGCATACAGAGTTTTAGAAACCGCATCATCTCTAGTATTTGCAGGAGTTTTGAACACAAAAGTCCCCGAATTCCAAGCCCACAAATCCGGGGCAAAATTAGCAACTCGCGTAATCGCATAATCCGGCAAACAAAAAAGCATGGGATGCGGCACTTTAATCGGATAAGCATCTCGCACCCAATTCAAATCTACCAGCATCGGCGGATCTTCCCCCGTCATCCCGATCGAATGTTCCAATCCCCGCACAATTAAAATTAACTTCTTGTGTGGTTGAACTTTAACTGTTGGCAAAACCTTAAGAATTTCATCCATCAAAAAGCGCAGATATGGATCGGGAAAATCCAAAATTTCAAACTGCATCTCTTGACAATCGGGATGGCTAATTAATGCCTGAATAATCGCATCCCTATCCTTCGCAAAATTACTTTCGATAAACCCCAAATCAAAGGCATTGTCGGGAACAATATCGACAAACGTCAGCAATTGGTCAAAAGACTCTTGATTTAGTTCAATTATCCTTTGTCGGTCTCTTTCAGGGATTTCCCTGGATTGATTGAAGGGCTTGTTGGAAAGCATAGCTTTGTTTTACGAGTGGGTTGACATAATTCCACCGACTATTGCCGTTGTATTCCAAAACGAAAAGACTGAATAATAAATTTTGTCCTAGTTCATGTTTAGCAATATCTTTGTCGAGGCAAACTTGCGCTAATGCTGTATAATATTCAGGTCCAGGAGTAGACCTTTCAAAGTCAAATTGCTGTTGTTTTAAAGCGTAAGTTACATCTTCCGCCAAAATTTTACTGTGTTTGCGAGTAACGGCAGTGCGGCAAGCCGATCGAGTTATCTGCATCAACTGTCGCACATGGCCACCGCTAGCTTTTGCCAAATCTAGCAACTGTTCTCGATCGCCAAATACGGCACTTACATCAACCCGCTTCTCAATCAAACTGACAACTCCTTCTAATCTTTGCTGATTGTAATTTAAATCCCACTTACTGCGCTCAAATTCGTAAATATTGACCATTGACACTATGTTGGGATTGGTATCAAACAAATTGCTGACATTTTTATATGAATAAATTACCGAAATCGGCACTGTATAAATAATTGTACAGTCTAGTTCTTGGAGTTGAGGAGCGTATTCAAAAAACAAATGATTCGCAACTTCTGGAAGAATCCGGTCTAAGTTATCCACAATCAGCAAAAATCCTTTTGGGTAGCGGTCTGGATATTTGCGTCTCAGCTTGTCAAAGGCATCTTTCAACAACAGATTAATATCTGTTTGCAAGCGGGATAGATTGCGCTGAAGAGTTTCGCGGATCACTTTTTTTTGTTGGCTAGAACCTCGAATTTGACCGATTAATTTTGCCGTCAACTTAGAAATAAATGGAATTTCTGCCCCTGCACTTGCTTCAGTTTCGATGCTGACGGAAGATTGCACAGTGGCTTCAGTTTCTTGAGTAACATCTTTAAACCACAATTCAAAACTCTCTAAGAGTTGGGGGTCAAACTTCAAGCGTAATTCAGTTAAATCATCAGCTACTTTTTTGATAAAAAGCAAATATAGATCGGTATATTCAGCATCATTAACATCTAGTTCCAAATCGAATTCTATGTAAATCACCCGATATTCGTTTTCGCACTGCGACTGAATGCGTTTTAACTCTGTACTTTTGCCAGATCCCCGATGCCCGGTAAACAAAATTGTCTTAAAGTCTCCCGGTTCTTGAAGCTCCAAATCTGTGTTGACGCCTTCGATTGCTAATGTGTTGCGTACTGCAGACAAATCAACATAATATCTTTCAATGTCATCCCCCGTTAGAGGCTTGACATCGCAAGCGCGGTAAGCTTCTTTGAGTGTTTTGGCGCGGTTGGCTGGCAGTGAAGTCATCGGATTTTAGATTTGGGATTTTAGATTTTAGATTTTGTATTAAACCCACAGCCTGTACCGATCGCGGGTGGTCAGAATGTGGAGCTTTTTAAAGCCTATTTTAACTCACATCTTGCAAGATATGCGAGCCATCGCACTTAAACATCCCTCGATCGTCCGATCGATCTCCTCTCCGGCAAAAAAACATCCGCCCAAGCAGCATCAGTTTCCGACAGCGCATCGGGGTGCGGCGGTGTAATCGATTCTCAAGTCATAGGCGGCGCGATCGTAAACCCCATTTAATAACCCTTGTAAATCTACAATTGGTTCCGCATCGCCCGCCCGCAAAGGCAAGGCAGAGGATTGTGAAAATTAAATGCACAACAGCTTATCATTTGCATTAATTGTGGAACGGGCGTCTCGCCCGTTAAGTTAATTGTGGAACGGGCGTCTCGCCCGTTAAGTTAATTGTGGAACGGGAGAGACGCCCGTTAAGTTAATTGTGGAACGGGAGAGACGCCCGTTAAGTTAATTGTGGAACGGGAGAGACGCCCATTAAGTTAATTGTGGAACGGGAGAGACGCCCATTAAGTTAATTGTGGAACGGGCGTCTCCCCCATTAAGTTAATTGTGGAACGGGCGTCTCCCCCGTTAAGTTAATTGTGGAACGGGCGTCTCGCCCATTAAGTTAATTGTGGAACGGGCGTCTCCCCCGTTAAGTTAATTGTGGAACGGGAGTCTCGCCCGTTAAGTTAATTGTGGAACGGGCGTCTCGCCCGTTCTAAAATCTGCGGTTAAAATCCCCTAAAAATCGCCGTAACCACTAATAGCCCCCTGCAACCTCCCAATCACCTCATCAACCGAAATCGCCCCCAACTCCCCAGAAGCCCGAGTCCGAATATTCAAACTATTCGCCTCAACCTCCTTCGCACCCACAACACCCATCACCGGAATTTTATCCTTCTCAGCATTGCGAATCA
>Ga0247774_1002045_pt1 | contig 10062 bp, 5 predicted proteins | sample UWRJL001104B6_FD_179933 | JGI IMG/M metagenome (GOLD analysis project Ga0247774, IMG submission 179933) | Plant litter microbial communities from Arlington Agricultural Research Station in Wisconsin, United States - UWRJ-L001-104B-6 | ecosystem: Environmental > Terrestrial > Plant litter >... | reverse complement strand
TCGGGTTGGCGTGGTCCTTCGACCGGCCGAGGTAGGCCTCGAACTGGGCGCGCGTGACCTCGTACCCGCCCATCTGGGCGATCTTCTGGTACGACGCCATGTCGGTCCAGGGCCCGTACCGGTTCCACAGCGGGGTGTTGTACTGCCCCATCCGCGCGGTCTTGGTGTAACCGGCGTACGACGGGGCGACGTGGTACAGGTCCGGCCCGGTCCCCGGGCCCTTGGTCGTGGACGGATCCCAGATGTCGCGCTGCTCGGCCGGGGTCAGGAACCGGTTCAGCGAGTCCTGTGTGGGCACGGTGTTGCCCGCGCTGGTCTCGGTGTCATATCCCCAGGCGCTGCCCGTGTTGGTGTAGGTGGGATCGTCGCCCGCCGTCTCGGGACCATTGGCCCACCAGTAGCCCGGCGGCACGTAGTTGTACGGGCCCTCCTTGGCGCCGGCGGGGCCGAGCGTGGGCGAGGACTTGTACTCCGCCGAGGCGATCTGCGGCGTCTGCCAGTCCGCCGCCGCGAACGCGCCGAGGTAGATCGCCTCCTTCGTCGCGTCCGGCGCCTCGTCGCTGCCCTGGAACCAGGTGAAGACGCTCGGGTGGTCGCGCAGCCAGCGCGCCACGCGGGTGGCCTGGTTGCCGGCGTTCACGCGCTGTGCCTCGGGCCACTTGGCGATCGGCGCCTCCCAGTGGTCACAGCACTGCCAGCCGGCCATCGCCAGGATGCCCGCGCGGTCCATCTGGGCGAACATGTCATCCGGCGGCAGGTTGCCCTCGAAGCGCAGGGTGTTCAGGCCGAGGTTCTTCACGTACGCGAGCTGGTCGTGGATGTTCTGCGGGGAGTAGCGCATGAACATGTCCGGCGACCAGCCGCCGCCGCGGATCACCAGCGGCACCCCGTTGACCAGGAACCTCCGGTAGCCGTGCGGCGCGTGCGTCTTGCCCGCCACGACCGGCGTGAGCTCGGAGGTCACCGTACGGATGCCGAAGTCCTCCGCGTAGCGGTCCGAGGTCTGCCCGCCCACCCGTACGTCCGCCGCCAGGTGGTAGAGCGGCTGCCCGCCGAGCTGGTACGGCCACCAGACGGCGGGGTGGGACAGGTGGAGCCGCCGGTGATCGGCGGGGGACATCGTGACCGTACGGGTGGCGCCGGCCGGCACGTCGGCCCGTGCCGAGACGTCGATCCTCGTCGAGCCGTGCGTGATCGTCGCGTGTACCTCGGCCCGCTGGGCCTTGGCGGTGTCGTTGCGCACGTCGGCCTTGACGGTGAGGTCGGAGCTGCTCAGGTCCTTGGCGTTCCGCTGGTTGACGTGCACGTTCCGCAGCGAGACGGGGCCCGCCTGGGCCAGCTCCGGCGCGAAGCGCAGGCCCGTGCTCTGGTCCGGCGCGTGCGGGTTCCAGTCGAGCTGGCTGTCGGTGAGCAGGGTCTTCGGGTCGTTCTTGGTGACGTCGAGCGCGATCGCGTTGGCGCCGTCGTGGACGTACGGCGTGATGTCGTACTCGAAGCGGGAGTACGCGCCCTGCAGCTGCGCGCGGTCGGCCACCTTGGTGCCGTTGACCCACAGGTCCGCGGTGCCCAGCACCCCGTTCATGATCAGGTACGTGCGCCCCCCGGTCCGGGGATGCACGGTCAGCTGGTCGCGGTACCACCAGTTCACGTTGAACTGGTCGGCCGGCACGCTCTTCAACCGGTCGGAGTAGAAGACGTTGGGGTAGCGGCCGTTCTCGATCAGCCCGGCCATCAGCGTCTGGGGCCGGGAGATCGGCAGCCAGCCGGTCGCGGGGTAGTCCGGGCGGGAGATCTCCGCTCCGGAGGTGCCGGCGGTGGCCGAGGACTGGATGCGCCAGCCCGAGGTGAGCGGCGCGGAACCCGGGCCCGGCGCGACGGCCGCGGCGGGAGGAGGCGACGCCGTCGCGATGCGGGACGGCGTCACCGCGGCGGCGGTGATCACACCCGCGAGCGTCACCATGATCAAAGGGGATCTGACCATAGACAACCGTACCTCCCGAGTCCGGACGCCCACGGTAATCGTCAGACCGTTTGATTGGGAGCCTCCCTAACGAATGACCAGAAGAGGCCAACCGGCGGGACTTACGTGCGTTTCGCGGGAAACGCCCTTTCTTGTGGTCAGGGCCCGAGTCACGCCCGCCGCGGGGGCTGGGAGCGCTCTCAGCCGCGGCGCCGGCTCCCGGGCGAGGGGCGGGTTTCGGGTACGGCGAACGTGGCAAGGAGATCCAGGACCCAGTGTCTGTTCTGTGGGGATATCGCGTCAGCGGTACCCGCCGTACGGGAGATCTCATGCCCAAGCCGTTCGCCTCCTCCGCGGACCTCGCCGACAAGACGCAGACCCTGGAGATCCTCGCCGACGGGGTCTACGCCCTGACCGCCGAGGGCGACCCGAACATCGGCGCGATCGAGGGCGAGGACTTCCTCGTCTGCTTCGAGGCGCTGGCCACCCCCGCCGCCGCCCGCGACTGGCTGGCCCGGTTGCGCGAGCACACCGGCAAGCCTGTCCGCTACCTGGTCCTGTCGCACTACCACGCCGTACGCGTCCTGGGCGCGAGCGCCTTCGGCGCCGACGTGATCGTCGCGCACGAGAAGACCCGCGAACTGGTGGCCGAGCGAGGCGAGCAGGACTGGGCGTCGGAGTTCGGCCGGATGCCCCGGCTGTTCAAGGAGCCCGCGTCCATTCCGGGCCTCACCTGGCCGACCGCGACCTTCACCGACCGGTTCACCATCGACCTCGGCGGCGGCCGGGGCGACCTCGTGCTCCAGTACTGCGGGCGTGGCCACACCGAGGGCGACATCGTGGCCTGGCTCCCCGCCCAGAAGATCCTGTTCGCGGGCGACCTGGTCGAGGCCCAGGCCGCGCTCTACACCGGCGACGCCTTCCACACCGACTGGGCCACCGGCACGCTCGACGCGATCGCCGCGCTGGGCGCCGAGGCGCTCGTCGGCGGGCGGGGCGCCGTCGCACGCGGCGCGGACGCGGTCGAGGCCGCGGTCGCCCAGACCCGCGACTTCCTCACCGTCATGCTGCGTGAGGTCGGGGCGGTCCACGGACGCGGCGGCACGCTCAAGGAGGCCTTCGAGGCGACCCACGAGCGCCTGGCGCCGGGCTTCGGCGGCTGGCCGATCTTCGAGCACTGCCTGCCCTTCGACGTCTCCCGGCTGTGGGACGAGCTGTCGGGGATCGAGCGCCCGCGGATCTGGACCGCCGAACGCGACCGAGAGGTCTGGGCCGAGCTGCAGGACTGACCGTGGACCCGGTCGCGGTGATCGGCGCGGGGCCGGTCGGGCTGAGCGCGGCGCTGCTGCTCGCGCGCTGGGGGCTGCCGGTGGTCGTGCTGGAGCGCCGTGCGACGCGCGACACGGCCGGCTCCCGCTCGATCTGCCAGCAGCGCGACGTGCTCGACATCTGGGCCTCCGTCGGGGCGGGCGCGGTCGCCGACGAGGGTCTCACCTGGACCACGGCGCGGACGTTCTACCGCGACCGCGAGCTGTCCCGCTGGAGCTTCGCCGCACGCGGCGCCTCGCCGCTGCCGCCGTTCGTCAACATCTCCCAGGCCCGTACGGAGGAGATCCTCGGCGCGCTCGCCGACGCGTCCGAGCACGTCGACCTGCGCTGGGCGCATGAGGTCGACGGCCTGAGCCAGGACACGGAGGGCGTCACGCTGCACTGCGCGAACGGCGCCGTGGTCCGCGCCTCCTATGTGATCGCCTGCGCGGGTGGACGCGCCGGTGCCGTACGGGACGCGCTGGGCGTGCGCTTCGACGGCCGGGCGTTCAGTGATGAGTTCCTGATCTGCGACGTCCGTGCCGCCCTGCCGGGGTGGGAGACCGAGCGCCGGTTCTACTTCGACCCCCGGTGGAATCCCGGCCGCCAGGTACTGATCCATCCCTGCCCGGACTCGACGTACCGCATCGACTGGCAGGTGCCGCCCGGCTTCGACCTCGCCGCCGAAGAGGCCGGGGGCGGTCTCGACCGCCGGATCCGGCAGATCATCGGAGCCGTCCCGTACGAGCTCGTCTGGCGGTCGGTGTACCGGTTCCACTCCCGGATCGCCGACCGGATGCGGGTCGGCCGGGTGCTGCTCGCCGGCGACTGCGCGCACCTGGTCGCGCCGTTCGGGGCGCGCGGCCTCAACTCTGGTGTGCCCGACGCGGAGAACGCGGCGTGGAAGATCGCCTTCGTCGTACGCGGCTGGGCGCCGGAGGAGCTCCTGGCCAGCTACCACGACGAACGCCACGCGGCGGCGGCGGAGAACCTCGCGGTCACCGACGCGACCATGAGCTTCCTGGTGCCGCGGTCCGAGGCCGGGCGGCGCGCCCGGCGCGAGGCGCTGGAGCGCGCGGCGCGCGACCCGGCCACGGCCGTCGACTCCGGGCGGTTCGCCGAGCCGTACTGGTACGTCGACTCCCCGCTGACCACTCCCGAGCCGAGCCGCCCGTTCGCCGGACGGCCGCCCAAGGGGCACGACGCGGTTCCGGCGCCCGGTGTGATCGTGCCGGACGCCCCGGTGAGCGTCGCCGGCGCCTCCCGGCTCCGCGAGGTCGTACGGAGCGGGTTCACCGTCCTGCTCGCGGACCGGGACGACCATGACGCCTTCGAGCGCGCCGCGCGCTCGGCCACCGGGGCGCCGGTGACCGTGCTCGGCCTCGGACCGGAGCTCGCCGGTCTGCTTCGCGCCGGCCCCGGAGACGCCTGGCTCATCCGCCCCGACGCCTACGTCGCGGCCGTGTTGCCCGGCGCGACGCCCGGGCGGCTCGCCGCGGCCCTGAGACGGGCGCTGGGGTACGGCTGAGCCTCACCGGCAGGGCGGCGCCGCGCGGACCCCGCTCAGCAGCGTGGTGAGCTCGGCGACCGCCGCGGTGTCGGACAGCCCGTCGAACAGCGCACGCGCCTCGGTCCACGCGCGGACCGCCGCCTCGTCCTCGCCGGTACCCACGTGGGCGTGGCCGAGGCTGCGCAGCGACGCCGCGAGGAAGGCGGCCCACCCGCGGCTCCGCCAGACCAGCACCGACTCCTCCAGCAGGAGTGTCGCGGAGGCGAACCGGCCGGCCGCCAGGTCCAGGTCACCGAGGACGTTGAGGGCGTCGGCCAGATGGTGGCGCATGCCGTACCGGCGGCTGACCGAGACCACGGCCTCGGCGGCCGGCCGGGCGCGCGGGTCGCCGAGCGTGGAGTAGAGCTTGGCGAGGTACAGCAGCGAGAACGCCTCGGCGTAATGGTCGCCGCGGTCCTGGCACATGGTCAGCGAGTCGACGAGCAGGTCGTGACCGCTGTCGATCCGTCCGGCCGCGCAGTGCGCCGCCCCGAGGAACTGCATCGTAGTGGCCTCGAAGCGTGGGTTGCCCAGCTCTCTGGCCAGCTCCAGCGCCCGGGTCAGGTGCTCGATCGCGGCCTCGATCCGCGCCGTGCCGCAGGCGATGCCCATCAGGTGGTGCGCGCGGGCCCGCCCGCCGAGATGATCGTGGTCGCGCGCCAGCGTCAGCGCGCGTTCGGCGACCCTCAGCGCCTCGTCCGGGTCGCCCTCGGCCACCAGCCCCCAGGCGCAGTTCACCAGCGCGTCGGACATTCCGCGTGGCTCGCCGACCTCCTCGAACATGCCCAGCAGCCGCCGGGACCGCTCGTGCAGCGCGGCCATGGCCGTGCCTTCGGGATCGGCGGAGGTCCAGGTGGTCAACTCGACCAGCCCGCGCAGCAGGACGGCCTCACCGCGCCGGTTGCCGGTGGCGCGGCACAGCTCCATGGCCCGCTCGTGCGTCATCCGCCACTCCGCCGTCATCGCGCGCACGTCGAAGTACTTCTCCAGGCAGCCGGCCAGGTCCCAGGCGAACTCGTCGAGCCCGAGCTCGCCGGCCTGACCGGCGACGGCGACCAGCGCGGTCCACTCGGCGTCGAACCAGGCCGAGGGATCGCGCAGCGTGGTGGCGGCGAGCGCCGAGGGCAGCGGCCAGCGGGGCGCGTCGCCGTGGATGGCGGCGTAACACGGACCGGGCACCTGCTCGGCCGCCCGCTCGGACAGCGAGAGCCACGCGCCGAACGCGCGGATCAGCGCGGCGGTCCGTACGTCCGGCGGGTCCTCCTCGTGCGCCCGCTCGCGTGCGTACAGGCGGACGAGGTCGTGCAAGCGGTAGCGGAGCCGTCCGGTCGGGTCGGCTCCGCCGGCCGTGAGCAGATGCGCGTCGACCAGCGCCTCCAGGTGCGCCTGGGCGGACTCCACCGATGCGTCGAGCAGCGCGGCGGCCACCCAGCCGGCGAAGTCGGTCACGTTCAGCAGGCCCAGCAGCCGGAACAGGCCGCGGGCACCGGCCGGCAACCGCGCGTAGCTGACCGCGAAACCGGCACGAACCGCGAGGTCGCCGGCTGCCAGCTCGTCCAGACGACGCCGCTCGTCGCCGAGCCGCGCCGCGAGGTGGGCCAGGCTCCAGTGGCGGCGGCCGGCCAGCCGCGCGCCGGCGATCCGCACCGCGAGCGGCACGTACGCGCAGAGCCGGGCGATCTCGGCGGCCGCCTCGGGTTCGGCCGCGACGCGGCCCGCCCCGGCGATGCGCGCGAGCAGGCCGGTCGCCTCGTGCGCGCCGAACACCTCCAGCTCGACCGGCCGGGCCGCCTCCAGCCCGGACAGGCGGGCCCGGCTGGTCACGATCACCGCCGAGCCCGCCGAGCCGGGCAACAACGGGCGTACCTGTCCTTCGGAGGCGGCGTTGTCGAGCAGCACGAGGACGCGCCGTCCGGCGAGCAGGCTGCGGAACAGCGCCGTACGCTCCTCTGGAGCCTCGGGGATCGCGTGCCCGGCGATGCCGAGCGCGGCGAGGAATCCGCCGAGCACCCGTGACGGATCCGCTCCGTCACCCAGGTCGGCGTACAACTGCCCGCCGGGGAACCGCTCCGCCAGCCGCTGCGCGACGTGTACGGCGAGCACGGTCTTGCCGACCCCGCCCATGCCGGAGATCGCCGCGACCACCGGCGTGCCCGTGTCCTCCAGCGCGGCGCGGAGCAGTTCGACATGGGAGTCCCGGCCGGTGAAGTCGGCGATGCCCGGCGGCAGCTGGGCGGGCGTGGGCATCGCGGTCTCCACGAGCGGGCCCGGCGCGTGCTCGCGGTCGCGGGCGAGCACGGTGAGGTACGCGCGCCGTACGCGAGCCCCCGGCTCGACGCCGATCTCGTCGTTGATGCGCTCGCGCACCTTCTGGTAGTGCCGCAGGGCATCGGCCGGACGTCCGTCGAGCGACAGCAGTTCGATCAGGTTCGCCTGCAGCGCCTCGTCGAGTGGATCCTCCTCGGCCAGCGCGGACACCCGCCGGACCGCCGAGCCGGGCCGGCCCGCCGCGACGGCCGCCTCGGCGAACGCGACGGTGGCGCGGCGTACGGCGTCCTCCACCTCGTGGACGAGCAACCCGGTCCGGTCCAGGCCGGCGAGGACCGGGCCGCGCCGCAGGGCCAGCGCCGAGTCCAGCAGCGCGTACCGCGTCTCGGCGTCCGCTCCCTCGGCCTGCCGGACCAGGTCGCGGAACCGGCCGAGGTCCACCACCCGCGCGGGGACGACGAGCCGGTAGCCGCTCGCGCCGTACTCGACCGGCGGCGCGCCGCCCGGCAGCCGGTCCAGCCAGTCACGCAGCCGCGAGACCGCGGCCTGCACCGAACCGCGGCCCGTACGGTCGGCGCGGTCGCCCCACACGAGGTCGATCAGTTGCTCGGTGGTCAGCGGTCCTCCGGCGGCGAGCAGCAGCACGCCGAGCAGCCCGCGGACCACGGGGGATCCGGGGGGCGGAACGGGCTTCCCGTCCGCCTCGATCAGTAGTGGGCCGAGTACTCCGAACCGGGGCTCACCGGCGCCCATCCAGTCCTCACGCCTCCGTCATCGGATCCGTATCTTGTGGGTCCTTTGGACTCCGGTCGACACGATCCGGTTTCACCCTCATGGGCCTTTCGAGAGGGACGCCGGGGTGACCATAGTCTCCCTTGCCGTCCCGGCCATCGCGCCGCACGCTGGGGGCATGATGCGCAATTGTTCATGTGGACACGGTTCGAGCTGTTCCTGCCCGAAGGGCTGCTCCTGCGGATGTAACGGCTGAGCTTCAGCCGCCACCGCCACCGCCGTCGCAGAGGCGGTTGAAGCGGGCGAGCATCCCGGCCATCAGCCGTACGTCGTCGATCGGCCAGGTGCCGAGTACGACGTGCCAGCGCTTCCGGCGCGCCGCTCGGGCCCTCTCCAGACGCTGCCGTCCCTCTTCGGTCAGGGCGAGCACGTGGGCGCGGCCGTCGGCCGGGTCGGGCCGGCGCTCGATGAGACCGAGTCCCGCCAGCACCTTTAACTGGCGGCTGACCGTGGCCTCGCCGAGCCCGAAGTGCAGCGCGAGGTCACTGGCGCGAGCCCATGAGTTGTCGTGAACACCGGCGAGGAGCCCGTACGCCTCGGGGTCGAGGTCGGGATGCACCTCGCGGCCCAGCTCGGCGGACATGGCCCGGGCTCGGCGAAGGAGCGTGCCGAGTTCTTGTTCGAGAGCGGTGAACGCCTCGTCATTGGTGGTGACCTGGGTGCCGGTCGCCTGCGCTTCTGTCATTTTTTAGTTACTTCGCAGTAATGGCTCAGTTGCGGTTAGTGCCGAAGATAGCGCTTTAGGCGGCGTGAGGCGACCTATCGGGAGTGATGTCCGGCCTCCTCGTCGTCGCCGGGGGAGCCGCCCATCATCGTGAGCATGGCGATGCCGCCCGTACGGACGAAGCGGACGACGAGGACGGCGGCGACGACCAGGAAGGCGATGTTGAGCCAGGTCGTGTAATTCCAGGTGATGCGCTCTTCCATGGCCGCGGCGTGCCGTTCTTGCGGAACCAGCCCGGCGGCGCCGAAGACCAGCTCGACGAGATAGCCCGCGATGACCATGGCGGCGTAGAAGGCGGCGGTGACGAACAGGGCCATCCGCATGCCGTAGTACTTCCGGTAGATGTTGATGATCGGCAGGATGATCAGGTCGCCGAAGATGAAGGCGATCACGCCGCCGAAGCTGATGCCGCCGTTCCACAGCACCGCGGCCAGGGGGACGTTGCCGATCGAGCAGACGAAGCTGACGACCGCGACCAGCGGTCCGACGATCGGGCCCCAGAGCGCCGATGCCACCGGATGGCCGCTCAGGAAGAAGTGCTGCCAGAAGGAGTCGGGCACCCAGGCGGCGACCGCCCCGGCGATGAGCAGGCCGACGACGAGGTCCTTGAGGATGGCCGCCCACTCCATGACGAACACGTGTGAGACCGCGGTGAACGCCTCACCGGAGAACAGCCGTCGCCGGAACGAGCCGGGTCTTTGGACGGCCATGTCCATCGCCGCGTGCCCTTCCATCGACCCGGCGATCCCGCGTTCGGCCTGGTCACGGGCCTCCCGCAGCAGCCGCTCGCGCAGGAACAGGCGGAACAGCAGGGCGACGGCCACGATCATGATCGGTCCGCCGACGAACTCGGCCGCGGTGAACTGCCAGCCCATCAGCAGCGTCAAGACGATGCCCAGCTCGATGACGAGGTTGGTGGAGGCGATCTCGAACGCCATGGCCGCGGTGAAGCTCGCCCCTTTGCGGAACAGCGAACGGGCCAGCGCGACGGCGGCGTAGGAGCAGGAGGACGAGGCGATGCCCATGCCGGTGGCGATCGCGAGCGTACGGGGCCGGTCGTCGCCGAGCAGCCGGACGATCGTCGCCCTGCGGACGACCGCCTGGACCACGGCGGACAGGGCGAACCCGAGAATCAACGCCCACAGGATCTCCCAGGTCATCGACCCGGCGATCGCCAGCGCATGCCCGATCGCGTTCATTTGCGCGCCTCCTTGGACGACGACATCCCAGAAGTGATCATTGCCGGGATGATAGTACCCCTGGGGGGTATGCGCCAGAGCCTCGACCCGCCTGATGGCGGCCGTGCCGGACGCTCGGCTGATGAACGCGGACGTGTGGCCGAAGCCGGCCGCCGCAGACTCGGGCCGCACGCGGGGTGGCGGTAGGGGGTGGCGATGTGGCGGCAACGTCGGGGCCGTCGAAGGGAGTGGTGGGAGTGCGGGCGTGACAGAGGTGTCGACG
>Ga0247774_1002044_pt1 | contig 10065 bp, 8 predicted proteins | sample UWRJL001104B6_FD_179933 | JGI IMG/M metagenome (GOLD analysis project Ga0247774, IMG submission 179933) | Plant litter microbial communities from Arlington Agricultural Research Station in Wisconsin, United States - UWRJ-L001-104B-6 | ecosystem: Environmental > Terrestrial > Plant litter >... | reverse complement strand
TTCGAAATTTGCGGAGCCAGGGCTGTACAGCTCTAACAAACCCAACCTTGTTTCGCCCGGAAGGCAATCCCAAGCCCGCCACCTTCTTCCTCACGCGCAACACTGGGCCTTGGTCTCCTTGGCCGCTCACGGCGTTTTCCGCGTAGCTCGACCTCCTGGCTTTCCCATTTGCGTCTATTCTAGCTCTGCACTCGCCCGCGCGTCCTGGGACAGTTCTGCTTCCCAAGACCATGTTCTTGAAGTAGAGCGCGTCGCGACCGTTGTGCTAGAATTTGCCCAATTTGAAGCGGATGGGCGGGCGACTGTTTAGTGTAGCGTCGATGGGGAGCAAAAGGTACTTAAGGTCGACGGGTGTCAGGAAGAAAGCGCGGTCGGAGAAGGCGCATCGTTAGTGAGTGCCCGTTCAAAATTTTTCAAAAGCGACATATCCTCACTAGCCCCTCGGGGTCTCTGAGGCCAAGTAAGATCATGTTCTTTAGAAGGTCATCAATGTTGTATTCGATACCATACGTTGTAACTGGGGTAAACAAGGCCATTGAGACTGCAAGCCAATGCTTAAAGACGGGTCCGTTACGAATTACTAGGCCGAATAGAAGGAAACGAAATGCTGTTCTACTACCCTTCTCATAAAATACTTGGACGTACTCTATCAATCCCGCTTCACGCCTTGTATATTCGTCTGGCTCAAAGAGCCAAAGCTCGGGATAATCGGCTATGTCCAGAATTTTCTCTCTATGATGTGAGAGAATCTCGATATCTTCTTCCCGTCGTTATAATCTCCGAAGCGTCTGGTTATCGCTGTCGTTGCGTCGAAAGCATCAAGAAAGAATTTAGGAAGTAGGGCTGATTCAGGTAGTAAACCAATAGCGGCATATTCGTTAGAAGGTATATGGGACTATGGAAAACTTGAGGTAATTTCGGAGGTATAATGACAAGGGGCTATTGACTGTTTCCCTTGAATTGCCGTCGTAGATATAAGGTCTTACCTATAGGCTATTGCCTAGAAAGCCGAGGACTAGTTTATATAGGAGTTATTTAATACAGTGACGAACTTATATCCGCGAGAAGAAACTAGGTTTAAGAAAATCTTTAGAAGAAATATATTGATTAGGCTTTGCATTCCATCCAGTGTCCATATCCCCGCCGCGAAAATAACAACGCTGTTCCTCGGTCAATAATGCTTCTCTAGCCGGCTGACAACCTATTAATGCCAATCGCCTCTACATTCCCAGCCGTCTTTTCGCTAACAAGGCCGTCGGACTCTCCGCTCTGTCACTTGTTACCACCCTTGTATCTCTCCTTTCCCCTCTTTCCCGTGCACCCCCTTCAATCACCTCTAGATTGTATCCGTCAAGCACGCAATAACTCCTCCAGCCCGGTGTCCTCCCCGTAATTGACTCGCCATCCCCTCGAACAAGTCCACATGGCAGAGCCCCATCACCGCGCCGAGACCGGTGAAATGCCCCTCACCCCTCACTTCGCATCCATGGCCTTGGCCTTTTCCTTCCCCTCGTCGATCAGAGCACGAAGCTTCCGAAGCTCGTCCGCTGAGAAAGTCGGCCACTGCTGCTTAAAAGAGCCCGCTGCGTTCCAATCCTCGACCGGACCGAGCGGGTCGGGGTAATCGGCTATGCGAAAGTTTTGTCAGTACTATCCAGGCCAGTCTCTCCGCTGGTCCTTCTCGCTTTCGGTCGCGGTTGATGCCGTGGTTGCCGTTCTGACCTCGTCCGCTACGGAGAGGGCCTTGGTGATGGTATTGCCGGGACAGGGGCTTTATCAAAGGGTGGCTTGGTGGGAGAGTTGCTGATGTCACCGGAGTTTATTCTCGCGGTTGCTGGGAGGGCTGCCGGGGCTGAGCGTGCTGTAAGAAGAGTTGGAACTACTCTGCGGGAAGGGTATCGTCCTAGCAGCAACCTGTCTCCCAGGCAGCTGCTGGAACTGCCAACACTGTTGCTGAGGCACAAGGCTTCCGGCGTAAGGGCTGAAAGAAAACTTGGTGTTGTGGAGCGGCGGCTTGTCCTGTTGCTGAGCAGGAGCATTGGGAACGGGATCTGATACTCCACGCCAGTGGCCCCACTAGGAGCAGTCATCTCGACATCCACCTGTTCCCCAGACTAAAATAAGAAGAGTGGCTAATTACTCATGTTAAATTTTTGATCGACGAGCTTGCTCTTGAGCCGCGCGACTTCCTCCCTATGCTTCTTAGTGTCCCAGTCTAGTGGGTTCGATTGGGTGGATGGGTCGATTCCGGGGGAGTGGAGTTGAGGTTGTTGGGGGGAGGCGAATGGGTCCATCTGAAAAGGAAGGAATGAACGGAGACCCCAGGAGATAAGGTGAAAAGCCAAGAAGCTACTTCCTGATTGTAAAGTTTTGAGATATTCCTATATGGATAGTTCCGCGTTTGCAGCCGTTCAAGTCAAATTTAAAGCGAGTGAAGACTGTTCGCGACGTGGAGGTATCTGAGGGAGAGACGGCTTAGTTTCGTAAATAAAGCCTTAGTTAGGGTTCGTCTAATACTGTAAGCAAGCGATTGGGCGAGTTAAGGAAGAGAAAAAAGTCGCAAATAAATCCAAAATGAAGAAGCAATGTTCTCATGATAGAGATTTATCAGAATCAAAGTGGGGTAGGTCATCATCCCAGCAGATCGGGCAGCCGCCCCACCAGACTCGCAAGCTTTAATTACTGAGGTGCTGCCCCGCCTCGTTGCGAAAGCTGACGAAACCAAACCTATCCGTACCCGGTTTCGTAGATATTTTTGTTTCTGCGGTCCGCCGTTTATTCCATAGGCAATCTACCGATCGGGACTCTGTCAATCGGCCTTGCAGACAAGTTTGGAAATCAATTTTACGCCAGAGCGCCGCTTCATTAACCCAAAACCACAGGTCTACGTTTCGCCGATTCATACCCCCGCGGGTTGGCGCAATGGCCAAAAACCCCAAGCCCCCAATCCCAGATGCCTGGGACGATGACTGGGAATCTCCAGCAGCCAAGGCCGAAGCAAGCAATGACGAACAAGTAGACCAAGAAGACGGCGGTGCCCCCCTAAGCAAGAAGGAAAGACTTCAGAAGCACCGGGAAGCGAACCGCAAGATATGGGAAGAAGCGTACGCCTGACCCCTCCCTCCTCCCACCCCTAAATCTCCTACCCACTTCCTTGAGCAAAGCTAACATCGCGGACCCCCAGAGAAAATGCAAAAAAAACTTTCCACTTCCTCGAAGCAACCTCCGCCGTCCCCCTGGCGACCAGCTTTCAACCCCAGGTCAAAGTCCTCTCCCGGAAGCCCATGATTGCAAAACGGTCTGGCGACCCAGCTACAGGAATGGCGGGCATGAGCTTACAAGATGATGACGACGATGACGACGAAGATAGCAAAAAGCCAAAAGAAACGCCCGAGGAAAGGGCCGCCATGCACAAGCTCGAGTTGGAGGAGAAGAAGAGGAAGTACGAGGAGGCGAGGCGGAGGTTATTCGGGGATGAGGACGAGAGCGCGGGGGCTTCGGTCCAGCAGGCGTCAGGGGCAAGAAGCGGCGGGGGTGGGGAGTCCAGGGCAAGGGGTCGGGGGAAGGCTGGGAGAGGTGGCGGTGGAGGCTCGAGAGGAGGCGGACTGGGAGGAGATGCTCGGAGACAAGCACCGGGTGGTGGTGACGAGTGGAAACTCTACGATCCGAATTACGCACCTAAGCCGAGACCGGGGACGCCGCAGAAACGACAGGGACGGGAGGATGAGCCGATGCAGGCTGTTCGTGAGCCGAGGGGGCCGGACGGTGGAGGACGGGGCTTTGGAATCAGGCGTGGTGGATCATAGGTAGATAATACACATAGAGTTGCAATTCACCCCTCTCAGCATTGACCGTAAGCCTGGAGTTTTACACGGTTGGTGGGTGACGATGAATTTATATGTATCTATTTACATCTAGACACAGCTTGCCATCGGTTGTGGCCTACCACCCACCGTCAATCTTCCCGGCCAGGTGTGCAGCCAGCTCTGTCTGCGTCTGATCCTTGCCCACGTCACTGATCACCTCTCGGAAGCTTGTCAGAGCTAGCTTGTCCACGGCTATGCCCGTGCTCGCTGACCAGTGTGCCAAGGTATCTCTGACGTAGGAAGGAGATATGCCGCCAACCAGGCCATCATTCCCCGGTGCCGGTGCGAAAGAAGCACCATTTGTTTCCACCCCGTTCGTCATGGGCACGTCCTCCCCGGCGCCCCGGCTAGCGGTAGGAGGGTTTCCCTCCTCACCCGAATAATATGCCTCGTCAACCAACCCGAACCACTCTTTCCGATGGTGTGACTGCGGCTTCCCCTCGATTCCCGTCCGTTCCATCACGATAGCGTCGTCGACATTGACTTGGCCCCCCCCCCTGGAACAGCCACCGGGACAGGCCATAACCTCGACATATGCATAGTCAAGCTTGCCTCCCCGTCCGGCCGCAAATTTTGGTGTTCGCCGCCTCGCACCTGGTATTGTTGAGGGGGTAGCCGGCTTTAGTTTCCGTACAAGGTTCTGAATATTTTGGAATCCGTACGTCCTCGCCGCTTTTAAAATTGTTTCGCCGCTCGCCGACAGTACAGAATATTCGATAATGTCTACGTTCCTGCCTCTTTTCATTTGGATCTGGGAACCTGGGTTTTGAGAACAGACGGCCTGGAGGATGAAATGCAAGTTCCCGCCCGAAGTCCCAGCCTCGCGAGGTGGACTTATAGCTCTCCGCAGCGGAAATAGATATTGATGTATCCTTGGGTCCGGAAATTGAGATTGTGGCCGGAGTGTCGACGCATCCGTCGATAGTCTGAAGAAATCAATGCCCCGACATTCGGCCAGCGTGAAAATTTCCTTGGTCGTAATGACACAATCCACGTCACGCACCCCCGTGCCTGAAGCAGGATCCCAAACCGTATCCATAAGCTCTTCTCGACTTGCCTCCAGCTTCTTGTCGAAGCACGGCATGATGGCAAGGTGCCATATTCTACTCGGCGGAATTCCCAGCTTTTTGCTAAGGGTTGTCTTGAGCAGCGTGCCCAGCAGCGCCTGCGGCGACTTGACTTTCGACAAGTGCGGCAGCACGTACGGGTGCGACTTCTCGGCATAGCACACCCACCCAGGGCACGAAGACGTGATGACGGGCTTCGGCACCGACGCGTCCTGGCCAAGGACTTCGTCCGCGCCAAGTACGAGGCACGCGTCTCTTACGCTATTGGTGTCGACAACCCAGGAAAATCCGTTCCCCCACTCGCCGCCCTTGGCGAGCTCATCCCTCAGCATTCGTTCCAGCATGACGCCGGCCTGCCGTTCCGTCACTCCTCCACCGCACACAGCCGCCAAGCTTGCCCTCGTCTGCGGCGAGACGCTCGCGACAAATATCTTTCGTTCGGCATCGTCCAGTCCCTGAATTTCTCCAGACTCGCTTATTGCCACGCTACGGGCACCGTCGAGCGTGCTGAGCACCTCCGAATGGCTCTGAAGGCTGACCAGGATAGCCTCTGCGGTCGTGACGCACCCGGAACAGGCAAGGCAGTCGGTCAGGCTGATTTGCGTGGGGCCCTGGGGCTTCTTCTGTGTGCCGTCGATAATAACTTCATGTTCGGTAGAAGCATCTTCGACAGGGAGGGGCTCGATCGGCTTGATGCAAGCGACGGAGGGGGCGATGTAGTCGTTGAGCGACTGGGCGGAGAGAATATGGCTCATTTTACCGCCGCGTTTCTGCTGTTAGATATCTGGCCCAGAGCCGCCGCTACCCTCGTAATCGTTCGGTTTTCTAACTTCCTGAGTTCCAGGTTCTAGCTGTCGCTAGCTGGGAATGCGAAGAGGGTTTTCAAGAAGGTGCGCTCGGTGCCGCAATATTAACAAGAACTCCAAAGACCTGAAATCTATGCTTTAGTAATACAATCATCCCTAGCGCTTTAGAAGCGAAGGGAAAAGAAATTAGGAAACTCCCGAGGCTAGAGAATTTCACTTGTTGCCGAGTGATGATTTTTCGTGGAGATGCGCAATTAAAAATCGCGTTCGCCATCCTTCGGAAATGTAAGTTGCGAGAATGCCCCGCCACAGGCTGCGAGATCGGCTGAGTGGAGCCTGTTTGGCGGCTACAGGGGTGGGTTTAGACATCGAGGGGGTCTCTTCCAGTAGGTACCCAATGACGTCGTTGCAAAATGCATCCCGGCACCAAAATGCCACAACCATGATGGGAGCACACGACAGTACTATTAAATTTCGAGCTCTTCTTCTAGACATTTAAAACAGATTGTTGAATTGCGTGGAGCAAGGCAGTTTCTTTGATTTAGGAAGCATCAAGGTCACCATGGATGTATGTTGCCTGACCCTAGGACGATAAATATCCCTTTGTTTCCCAGTCGAGAACGAGAAGTGGCTGTGATTGCTGACATTGTCTGGGAAGACCATATCGACGTACAGCTTCGCAAACCTCGCATGGCTAGGTCTTCAGGGCTTTCCCCTAGTGGTATGGCCTTCGTTTATATGCTCTCTTCTCCGGACAGATTACCAACACGCCGGTGGTAAGCACCTCAAGCGTGATGAAACGTGAAACAAAACCTCTAGCAGAGAACTAAATCTTGAGACCCCAAGCACTTGAGGAATACTTTGGTCGCTCCCTAGGTTTCAGCCTCATAGCCCTCGCCCTCACAACCATAGTCCTGACCGGCGTCATTCCCCTAACCTCCGTAGCAGACGGTATGTCGCATCTGTTCAGCACTCCCAGCCTAGTGACGAGCATCTGCTTGCCGTCGCTGTGTCAAAGCTAATCGCGAATACCTAGCCCCAGAAGACGCCCTCTCCCCGTACGCAACAGCCACCATTCTCATCTCGACCTTGCACCACGCATCCGCTGGCTTCTACTGCTACACCCGCTATGTCCAAACCGACCAGGCGGCCTTTATGGCGGGATGTCTGGGGAGCTCAGCCATGGCCTTTGCGGGGCTTTTCTGCCTCATGTTCACGGGCGATAGGACACGGGTGTCGAAACAGCACGGCTTCGACAAGGATACAAGTGGGTTTCCGTTTCGGAATGCGGAGAGCTACAAGAGTAAGAAGAAGCGGGAGAAGGGACTGTAAAGGCGTCTATGATTCGAAGGCTATTGAGAACTAGGCGACTCGTTGGCATTCAAGGTTCCAAATAACCGCTAAAGGCCGGCGATGCTTATGGCTGGATGCGGACACGGGCTGGATCATGATTTTGGAGTCAAAACAGGAAAGAAAGAAGAAAATAAAAGGTATTGCTGAAATGACACCTGCCTCTCGTACGCTCCATGCTCTATTCTTAATGGCAGAACTACAATCCGAATGCCTTACGCCTCTTCCCTCCGTTTCCGCGAGGTCCCTCCATCTGAAGCTCGGCCCGAGGCTTTCTCGGTAGCGGCAGAACTTCACTTGCGAGGCCTCACGCCTTCGTTGACCAAGCTGTACGCTAATTAAACATGGCAACAGTCGACCGTCACCCCTCACTCTTTTGCCCCCTAAATGGCAGCATTTTTTGGTCCACGTCATTCTAATCGTCACCAGCAACGACCGACGTCCCATTGATATGCCCGTCATCCTGCACAGGTCCATCAGCTGGCCCACTGCTCGTCGACACCTGGATATTGACAGCCCCGGACGTGATAGCTTTCCGGCGTTCGTGGTAGTCCATTTCGACCGTCGTAGCCTGGGCGAAAAGCGACTCCTTGGCCAGCCACTCCTCCTTATACTGCTTTTCAAGTTCTTGGATCTCTTCTAGCAGCCGGTCGCTCTCGCGCTCGGCGAGCTTGACCTGAATACGACAGCGGGCGTATAGTTCTTTGAGTGGGTACAGGAGCTCCTTCTCCGTAAAGTCCTTGGGGTTCAGCACAGTGTAACGTTCCTTGTCGGAATCCGATCCGGCGCCATCGTCGTCGGCTGGGTCGCCGTCGTCGCGGCCGCCGACGGTTGAGTGCGACTGCGGCGTCTTGATGATGATCTTGAGCTGCTTGGGCTTGCCGTTGCCCCCTAGGTGAGACTTTGGGATGGGGTCTGACGGTCGGAGGGCTTCGGTTTCGTGGACGGTTCGCATATGTTTGGCGAGGGCGTCGGATCTTGTAAATGCTCGATCGCATTCTGAAATTTTGTGTTAGCTTTCATCGAGTCAGGGTTCCGGATTTGGTCGACACCCACCAGGGAGGTAACAGTAGAAGGGCTTTTCTCTCGTATGACTTCGCATGTGAGCCTTAAGCGCATACCCGCTAGCATGGGGCATGCTCTTTCGAGAGCACCCAATCCACTCGCACGTATATTTCTTCTGCCTACTCTCGATGTGTTCGTTGTGGATGTGGGTTACGAGCTTGTCCATGTTCCCCTGATCACCGGCATCGCAGCCATCCCAGGCACAAGCAGTGATCTGCTCTTGAAAGTCCTCTTCCTCGTACCGAGTGTGGCTGAAGTTGGGGGAATAAGGGATGTCTCCGTCCGTATCTTCTGATACCTCCGACATGCCCTCTATGTCAGGCGCTTCCCCGGCTCCCTCGGCATCGTCGTGATCTTCTGCAGCTGCTGGAAGGGTCTTTGGTGTCGCAGCCTCGTCTGTAAGCTTCAGCCGCTTGGAGGGTCGCGATTCTACCTCGTCGGCGTCGTCGGCGGGCTCGTCATCGTAGTGGTCCGACGAATTGACCGAAGACAGCGGCGAATCCGGAGATCCAGCTTCTTCAGGGGACACCTTGCGCACGTATGCCCTCTTCGGTGGCATCTTTTGATGTAGTGTAGGCGATGCGAGGGCAAATCGTAACAATGGCTCGAGACTTGGAGCTGGATCCAGATGCGATGGTGGAGGATAATTTGCTGGATGCAGGGGGCGGACCCGAATGCGAAAATCTGGCGGCGCCAACTCAAAACTCCCCGACCACGTTTCACGCGTTGATAGTGAGTCCTGCTTACCTGATTTTCTACACTTGACCCCCCTCCCCCTTCTTTTTTTTTTCTCGTCTGATTTTTTTCTTCTCATTACTTTTACGATTCTTTCTTTCACCTTCTTTATTTGGTTCTAAATAGCAGTAAAATACGAAATCCTAGAGTACCAGTCTTGGGGGAATAAATATTTTTTGGTCCGACTTTCACGGGCCAGATCTACACGATTGCTATAAACATTGAAGCTCGGTCGAAAATCACCCAGTGATTGGTCGCCTGAATCTTGGAATGCTGCCTCAATACCTAGGCCATCATGTGCTAGGCACGAAGACGGTCGTGGTATTCGGTAGGTAGGATCGCACTCGTTGCCAAATAGGTAGCATATTTATAAAGCCTTGGAAGATTGATAGGTACAGTAAAAGGCGAAATAGGTGTCGCCTGGTTAGGTAGATAACAATTACAACGGGGTCCCACTTTGGGTCACATGTGGCTTTGCACCTCTTCTAGATTGTACCACGAAATAATCTTGTAGTACAGCTGGGACAATGTGCTTCGACTCCCTCGCCTCATTCAGCTCAAAGTGGCCAGAACGTGGTAGAGGACACCGAAGTACATACAAACGAGCGCTTCAGTGCGGGGTTAGTGGGTTTACAGAAAAGGCTTAGGGTTGGAATAAGTAGTTTTTTGTCGCATTAGCTCAGGCTATCATGGAGCAGTAGCCTTAGGTAGAATTATGGAGCCGGACACCATTTGCCAGCCAGCCGAGGGGATATGAACATGGCAAGGAAGTCCTGTCCGTATATAATAGGGCTTGTAGTGTGGACTGTGTAGGAGTTAAGTGAGAGAAGCCTTAGGATTCATAACAAGAGAAGACGTTTCACAATTCGCTCAGTGATCAATTCTTCTTGAAGGGCACCAATCCATTCGTTTTATCCCGCTGGTAAAACTAGGGAACCCCAAAGAGGGAAACAAACCCCCAGCGCAACGATCCGCGCGTGCGACACCCGGCACCATGGGTGAATGGGAAACGTATTGTGCTATTTGTGGCGCTCCCACGAACTCTTATGTTCGCATTGCAGAGAAACCACTTCCTGCCCATTTACGGCGCCTTGTCGACGAAGCTATATCAAAGCGCAGGGCACAGACGACGGCGGCAGAAGACGAAAAGTTTGAGCTGGAAGTGGAAAACCAGGA
>Ga0247774_1002043_pt1 | contig 10072 bp, 7 predicted proteins | sample UWRJL001104B6_FD_179933 | JGI IMG/M metagenome (GOLD analysis project Ga0247774, IMG submission 179933) | Plant litter microbial communities from Arlington Agricultural Research Station in Wisconsin, United States - UWRJ-L001-104B-6 | ecosystem: Environmental > Terrestrial > Plant litter >... | reverse complement strand
GGAAGTCTCAAATGCAACTAACAGAGAGGCACATCATTAAATCGACGGAACACCGTTTCGCCCAAATAGACGAACTAGCCTTTAAATCTAAGAACCTCTACAATGCCGCTAATTACGTCATTCGTCAGAGCTTTCTTTATGGATGGGGCTATGTCAATTACAACGAAATGAACCGTTTGATGAAGTCTCACGAAGCATACAAGGCTTTACCTGCCAAAGTGAGTCAGCAAATATTGATGGTGCTAGACAAGAATTGGAAATCCTTTTTTGAGGCGGTTAAGGCTTACAAAACTGATCCCTCTAAATTTACTGGTCGCCCCAAACTGCCGAAATACAAAGATAAGACCAAAGGGCGAAACCTCCTTGTCTACACGATTCAAGCAATTAGTAGCAAACAGTTAAAGAAAGGAATCATTAAACTTTCGGGTACTGAATTTTCGCTCAAAACTAAAGTCAATACCGAGCAGATTTGCCAAGTTAGAGTGGTTCCGCAATGTGATTCCTATGTAGTCGAGGTAATTTATAATAAACCAGAGTCCACCTTTCGCAACACTAACTTTGTAGCTAGTATTGATTTAGGACTAGATAATTTAGTGGCGTTAACTTCAAATCAACCGGGATTTATCCCTTTGTTGATTAACGGGCGACCATTGAAATCGATTAATCAGTTCTACAACAAGCGCTCTTCAAGATTGCAATCCCAGTTAACAGGGAACCGCAAAACATCACCCCGGATTCAGCGCTTAACTCGCTGGATCAATCAGAAAGTTGACAATTATTTACATCATGCTAGCCGTCTAATTATTAACCTTTTGCTCACCAAGCAGATTGGGACGCTAGTAATTGGCAAGAACGCGCAGTGGAAAACTGAAATTGCTCTAGGGAAGCCTACCAACCAAAACTTTGTGAGTATTCCTCACTCTCGATTGATTGAGATGCTGGAATACAAAGCTCTGCTGTTAGGAATCGATGTAATTATACAGGAAGAATCTTACACATCTCGCGCAAATTTTTTGGATTTAGATTCAATCCCTGTCTACGGGAAAACAGAAAAAGATCCTGTGTTTACTGGTAAGCGGATTAAAAGAGGTTTGTACAAAACATCGGTTGGTCAGTTAATTAATTCCGATGTGAACGCCGCGTACAACATCCTCAGAAAAGCAATCCCAAATGCGTTCAGCAATGGGATAGAGAGCTGCGTAGTTCAGCCAATGCGGGTTAATCCGCTTAAAACAAAAGTGAAGGGGGAGGGACTTGACGCCTCCCATGTCTATAAATGACTATACTTTTGCCAGCTATGCTCACAGCAGACGGGATTGAATGTTGCGTCACGCCCAAGTGCGATTATCAGCGCCAAGTCTACACGCCCACAGAGTTAAAGCATCTTGGTTGCTGAGTCCGCTTCCCTGGAGTTGGTTTGCAGGTGTTCGCTCTTACCTCCCTGCTTTCACCTCTTTTCCCTGTGAGTATTGGGAGGTTCAAACCTTCGCCCTTCCGTGACTTCCAGCACGAACGACACTTCACACACACATCTGCCATGCTAGTATTCAAAATGTGTGTTTTGGATAGTGCGATCGCATTCAACGACGAATGAGTAGGTGTTTGCGACCCGTGTACTAACTGCTTTTTTGACACGAATTGCATACTCAATGAAACCTACTAACCCATCTAAAAGAAGTAGAGAATACTTGCTGGAATTAGATGTGGAGCAGCTTATAGCGGTAGCAAAGGCAAACAAAAATACTTTTCTCGCCACCCGTAATCATCTTATTATACTCCTCAGCTACCGCCACGGCTTGCGCGCGATCGAGCTAATTTCGGCGTTGCTGAATTGAGGTATGATAAGTGCGGTTAAGGGATGTTTTGGCTACCCGATTTGCCTCGTTGACAATATGTTCTATAGCTACCACCAAATATTCGATCTATTTGCCTTCGGTTATAGGGAGCTCTGATGGATACTACCCTCGAATCTACCCCTTTGAAGACTTCCTCTGCCTGCCTAAGAAAACAGCTTTGCATCGCTTTCGGCAAGCTTGCGGCAGGAGGCAAAGTCGAGAAATCCAGCGGTCAAGTTAGAGCCGGTAGCGGTGGTGGTAACTCGACAGGGTGCGCGAATACTCGCGGCACTTTGTGGACTTACGTGAACTGTCGCATCGAGCCTCAGAAACTCACAGGGCATACCTACACCACCATTCAGTTAGAACTGCGAGAATATTTCATAGGTTGCGCTTTCGATGCCGGCGGAGCCAAAAAACGCGGCAGACGGCTCGCCGATACTCTTGATGCTACTTGTCGCACATTGACGGAGCTAGTGTTTCGGGAACTTTACAATAAGGTGAAGTAAATTGTAAACAAGCGGTCAAGGGCGATCGCTTATTCCTTAAAAAAAAGAGTAAACCTGTGCGGAGATTGTGCAATCTGCTTGCGAGTAATTTCCCCGCTTTCTGGGACTGAGATAGCCAATTGTTAGGAAAGCGCTCAAAGATAAGATGACAATTCCTAAGCGCTGTAGGATTTTTCTCGTTTTAACCGTGGGTTTCAAATTCTGCCTTCGGATGGCGGGCGCTGCATCTTTGTGGGGAATAATTGTTGCAAAGCCGAATTGCGCTCTTCGGGGGTTTCGCTAGCCCAATTCGACAAACTTTCGTAAAAAAAGAACGACACGCCAGCGAAATCTCTTTTTCGCACTTCTTGCACTTGTTCTTGAATTTGTTTTAGGGACACGGAATTATTTTTAAGGCCTGTTAAAATGCCGATCGCAGTTGGAATGTTAAGTTTAGCTAATTTAACTTCTTCCCGTTCCAGTTCGGCACTAAAACGCTTGATATCGCTGCGATAAACCTGCAACACAATGTCGTCGATGTAGCCGCGTCTTTCCCAGGTAAACCAGTCCTGCAAGTGGGCGGGTAAAGCAAAGTGAAAAGGGTTGGGAGATAAGCTGACAATACATTTTTCTTTGCGGGATTTGATGGCGCCGGAAACTCTGCCCGCGAAGTCGTTGATTTTGTCGGCGCGCCAGCGCACCCAGAAGGTTTCGCGGGCGTCGTCGGAGGGAGGGCTTTTGATTTGTTCCTGATACATTGACACTGTTAACGGCTCGTAGCCAAATTCTACTGGCAAGCCGAAATGGTCGTCAAATTGAATGCCATCTATATCATAATTATCGACAATTTCTAGGATTAAATCTAAGATAAATTGCTGCACTTCGGGATGAAAGGGATTCAGCCAAACTCGCTCGTGTTCGCCTTCTTTCCAAATAGTTGAACCGTCGCGCCGCTGCGCCAGCCAGTCGGGGTGAAGTGTGGCTAATTCGGATTCGGCTGGAGCCATAAAACCAAACTCAAACCAGGGGATTACTGCTATACCTTTTTGGCGGGATTGTGCTATAATTTCTTTGAGGATGTCTCGGTCTTTCAATCCTGGCGATGGGTCGATAGACTGTCCGAATACTCGTTCGGCGGCAGCGCTCGGATAAAGCGTATACCCTCCTTGCCAAACCGTGGGATAAATGGTATTGAAATTGAGTTTATCCAGTCGATTTACAGCGTCAATGATGTTGTTGCGCGAGAAGATAACGTCGCTGTCAATGTTCGTCAGCCAGACGCCGCGCACTTCGCTTGTTGGGGTTTTGGGCGGGGTTTGAGCCAAGAGACGCGGGGATAAAATCGCGGAGGAGGTAAGGGCGATCGCAAAAACAACTATTAAAGCCAGTATCCGCTGCCATTTGTGCAATTTAATCATCAATTTGTCGCAAATATGATTATTTTTAGACTGATATTTTACCGTATAATTAGCTTGTTAGGGTTCGCCAGCGAGGGTTATTTTATTAAAAGTCACTCGAATATTTCCTGGCGCACCTACTATTTTTGATATTATTGGGGGTCAACGATGGTACCCATAAATAATATTGTTCCTGTAGTATTGTCTCGAATGGCACAAAAGAATGGACGGTTTACATTCATTTGAAGAAACGATCCAGCAGATCTGCTTAACGAGATGGAAGTGACGGCGGCTGCTTCTGTGCCTTCTTCGTTCACTTCGACAAATGTCTTGTGTTTTACTGAATCTACTGCTACGTTGTCATCAGTCATCGGAGAAAAGTCGGATTTTGAGCTTTCAAAAATTCCTGCCATTCCCAAAGCTATGAGTGTGCTTTTGAGTTCAACTTCATACTCTATTTTGAAGCGGGGTATTTCAATTATACCATTTATTTTTCTAAATTCTTGCATCCATTTATTCCAGTTTTCTGGTGTTAATTGCTGCGAGAAAGTTGCCAAATTGGTATTGGAGTTTGGCAAGAAAATATACATACTCAGAGCGCCTTTATTGCCGTAAGGTAAACTGACTGCTTGAAAAGTGTCTGTTTCGTAGCACCGATAAGAGCCCCTCTGGGACATCATTGGATGCTGTTTGGAACTGCTGTCTGTTAAATAAAAAGTTTTGTGGGCAGTTTGAGATTTATCAAAGGGCGTTTCCCAGTTGCCTTTGAAATAGATGGCGTTAATCAAAAATAATAATGTATTAGGGCTGATTTTAGTGACTATTTTATCAATTTTTCCTTGAGTTTTTTGGCTTACCCAGTTGTTAATGATGCTGAGAGCTTCTTGCGGACTCTGAAAGTCTATTTCGCTAATATTGGCTTGGTAGTATTGTTGGTTTATTTGCAAAAATTCGGGTTTTAATGAGAAGCCTTGTCTGATAAAAAGCGCGTTGGCAATTGATACTTGTATCTTGGGGTCATTTTTTTCCAAACTGTTTTGCAAATTTTGATTTGCTGCGTTGATTGCTTTTGGACTCATTTTCGTTAATTCGAGAGCTTTTGTCATTTCTTGTTTGGTTTCTCCGCTGACTGCGTTGTATGTCATTGACAGTGCGAGGGCGACAGAAGTAGGGGAAATAAAGATATTTTTATGCGGCTGTTGTTTGCTTAGGGTGTTGAACAAGTTAAAGCCAAATTTGGTATTAGCTGCAACAAGTCTGGCGTCTACATTTATTTGGTTGTTAGGGGGTGTCATGGCTAGAGCTTCTGAGTGATTGGGATTTGCGAGGTTGATTGCGTTAATTTTTAGTGCCGGCGCTAATTATGTGATTCAACCGGACATGATATCATATTCTATTGGTTGATTTTTTAAGAATAACCTTGCAGGTTCATGACTTTTCGATAGTGGGCTTCTATATCACTCACTGTTTGCGATTGACGCTTGCTCGTCCACTCGCTGCGATCGAATAATTCCCGCCTCAAAGCATCAACATCGATCGTTTTCACCTTACCTTCGGCGACAATTTGCTTGCCGTTTACCCAAACACTGTCTACCGCATTAGTCGGGCGCCCCAATATTAGCAAGCCAATCGGATCGGTGCGCGGCAGCAAGGATAAACTGGTTAAATCATACAGCACAAAATCTGCTTTTTTACCGACTGTCAGCGAACCCATTTCATCGGCGAGATTCAAGCCTTTTGCTCCTCCCAGGGATGCCATTTCTACAGACTGGCGCGGTGTAATCCATTGGCGGTAATCCAAATCAGTGATATTGTGCAAAATCGAACCAATTTTAATCGCTTCCAGCAAATCTTGAGAGTCATTGCTAGCAGCGCCGTCGCAGCCAAAAGATACGTTGACTCCCGCTTGGCGGTATTTCAAAATCGGTGCAATCCCGCTTCCCAGGCGCAAGTTGCTGAGGGGATTGTGTACTACTGTCGCTCCAGTTTCTGCCATAATCGCTATGTCGGAATCGTCCAGCCAAACGCAGTGCGCTAAGGAAGTTCTGGGGCTCAAATAACCAATTCTTTGCAGGTGTTCGACAGCGCTATAGCCGTATTTTTCGTCAGCTAACTGTTTTTGCGCGGAAGTTTCTAATAGGTGGGCGTGCCGACAAAGATTGTAGCGATCGCTCAATTCGATGCAGCCTTCAAACAAAGCATCAGAACGCAGTTGAATTCCAGTCGGCGCCACCAACATATTAACACCTTTTTCTGGATTGTGAAACTGTTTTATGGCTGTTTCCATGAATTCCAAAGTTGCCTTAGTCGATCGAATGTAAGCCGCGTGTTCGATATCCCTATCGCCAGAAGGCATTCCCGCCGTTAGGGATTCATCTTGAATTAACGGTCCGATAAAAGCGCGGATACCGATTTCTTGATAAGCGCGAACTGCGGCGGCAATTGTTTCTAATTCTTGCCCCGGAATCAAAACTAAATGATCGACTACACTTGTACCGCCCGACAGCAATGTTTCAACCGCAGTTCCCAAGGCGCTCAAGTAAACTTGTTCGGGTTCCAGAGGCGTAAAATCCTCTAATTCGGCTATCCACAACTCCAGCGGCAAAGGGGGAATAATGCCTCGTTGCCACATTTCTGAAGAGTGAGTGTGCGCGTTGACAAAACCGGGTAGCAGCAGCTTATTTTTGCCGTTAATAACTGTTTGACCCCCCCTATCCCCCCCTTGGTAAGGGGGGGAATTAAAGGGGGGGTTCCCTCCTTGGTAAGCGGGGGAATTAGAGGGGGGATTCCCCCCTTGGTAAGGGGGGGAATTAGAGGGGGGGTTCCCTCCTTGGTAAGCGGGGGAATTAAAGGGGGGGTTATTGGGGGCGATCGCACTTATGCAATTATCCACCACTTGCACGTCTGCGGTTTCATAACCGTTCTCAACCGGAATTAAAGCATTTTGAATTGTAAAGCTCACAGATTTACCCTTTTATAAATTTACATTAATTTTTATTATGATTGCATGGCGCTAACATTGGCGATCGCCCAACTTTAAGAAAGTTAATAAATCATAAAATTTATCAAAAAGTTGCCCCTGATACTTAATTATAGTAAAGATTTAAGATATGACAAGTTAGTAACAATCAAATGATGATAAAATTGAAAGTGTTTTTGAGTCACAATCCATATGAATTCTGATACTCTCCGCACCTTGGGCGTACCGCCGAATGCTTGGAAAGTTGATGCCAAAATTGCCGATATCACCCGCTCGCCGAGCGCGCCTCAACCTGTTACTCTGGAAACAGAAACTAAAACCCTGCGTTTGGACTTAGCAAAAGCAGCAATGTTGGTGATAGATATGCAAAATGATTTCTGTCATCCCGACGGTTGGCTAGCACATATTGGCGTAGATGTAACGCCCGCCCGAACTCCAATTAATCCTTTAAAAAATTTGCTGCCAAAATTGCGATCGCACGCAGTGCCAATTATTTGGATCAACTGGGGGAACCGCCCCGATTTGCTCAATATTAGTGCAGCTTCCCGTCACGTTTACAATCCCACAGGCGACGGCGTAGGTTTGGGAGATCCGCTGCCAAAAAACGGCGCGCCTGTACTGATGGCAGGGAGTTGGGCGGCGCAGGTTGTCGATGAATTGCCACCGAAACCCGAGGATATTTGCGTTGATAAATATCGGATGAGTGGCTTTTGGGATACTCCTTTAGATAGCATCTTGCGAAACCTCGGCAAAACTACACTTTTCTTCGGAGGAGTAAACGCCGATCAGTGCGTCATGGCTACACTGCAAGATGCTAACTTTCTCGGTTATGACTGTATTTTAGTCAAAGATTGTACAGCTACGACATCTCCCGAGTATTGCTGGCAAGCTACTCTTTATAACGTAAAACAATGTTTTGGTTTTGTGTCGGATTCTCAGGCTATGTTAGAAGCAATTAAATAGCAGTCATTAGTCATTAGTCATTAGTCATTAGTCATTAGTCATTAGTCATTAGTCATTAGTCATTAGTCATTAGTCACTCGGAATAAAAGTTTGAGGCTACTAAACTGCAATAGGATTTACTCGATGCCATAAACCGGGTTTTTTTGTAAATCTCTAGCTATCAAACAACGATTTTTCAGACAAATCAGGTTTAGTAAGTCCTCAACTAATGACTCGGGATTCTCACTAATAACAGCAGAAACCTAACAACTGACAACTAACAATAAAAAAATGACAAACCACTGCATGATTCCTGTTATAAAGTCTCCGAAAGACTACCAAGCATTTCGCATCAGTCCGGGCGATAGTAATAGATTAGCTATCGTCTTCGATCCGGTAATAGCCAATGTTTCATTAACAGTTTGCGTGGAGATTTTCGATGTGGGCGGCAAAACTCCTCCCAACCGCCATCAATTGGCAGTCGAAATGTTTTTTGTACTCAAAGGAAGTGGGCAAGCAACCTGCGATGGCAAAACAGTTAGTATTCAACCGGGAGATAGTTTGTTAGTGCCTCCAACTGGCACTCACGTAATTGAGAATACGGGCAGCGAACGTTTGTACACTTTGTGCATTATGGTGCCGAATGAGGATTTTGTGGAACTAATTCGCAGCGGTACACCAGTCGAACTCGATGAGGAAGATATGAGAGTTCTCGGGCGATCGGATGTACTCGTATCGTGCTAGGTTTGTAGTAAGGACTTGAGTCCTAGGTTTGTAGTAAGGACTTCAGTCCTTAGAGAAAAAGCTAAAGCCCTTACTACTGAGATGTTGCACCATTATCAAGAACAGGCAAGATGCCTGTTCCACAAAGAGTGAATTTTATTGTGGGGTGGGCAGGAGAGCCCGCCCCTAAAAGATTTATCGAGAATGGTGCAAGATGTCAGTTACTACTCACATCTTGCACCATTATCAAGAACGGGCAAGATGCCCGTTCCACAAAAGATGAATTTTCTTGTGGAACAGGCATCTTGCCTGTTCATAAAAGGCTTATCGAGAATGGTGCAAGATGTCAGTTACTACAAACTTTTTTAGTTGATGTTTTTTAGGATTTATGCTGAAACTTTGCCCGAAAGAAACAGCGTCAATGCTAACTAAAGATGGCGTGCGTTTAGATGCTGACATCTACCGCCCCGATGCTGCGGGCGAATTTCCAGTATTATTAATGCGGCAACCTTACGGAAGGGCGATCGCCTCTACATTAGTATATTCCCATCCCGCATGGTATGCCAAACACGGCTACATCGTTGTCATCCAAGACGTGCGGGGACGCGGCACTTCCGAAGGCGAATTTAACCTATTTGTTAGCGAAACACAAGACGGTTTTGATAGCGTCAATTGGGCAGCTAATTTGCCGGGAAGTAACGGCAAAGTCGGAATGTACGGTTTTTCCTACCAAGGGATGACTCAACTCTACGCGGCGGATGCTAAACCCAGCGCATTAATCACAATTTGTCCGGCAATGGTAGGCGGCAATTTATACGCAGATTGGGCCTATGAAGGCGGCGCGTTTTGCCTGCAATCAAATCTCGGCTGGGCCATTCAACTAGCCGCAGAAACCGCTCGCTTAAAAGCCGATATTTCTGCGTATCAAGCCTTTTATGCAGCTTCCCGAAATCTCCCGCTATACGATACCGTGCCTGCGCGTCCTGACATTATTAAAAATATTGCACCAGACTCATATTATCACGATTGGTTGGATAATTATCGACCAAGCGAGTATTGGGAAAAGTTATCGCCAAACATCAAAGATTTAGACTTGCCAATGCTGCACGTTGGCGGTTGGTTTGATACTTATTTGCGGGGAACAATCCATCTTTATAAGGAAATGGCTAGCCGGAGTTCCTGTCCGCAGCATTTGATAATTGGCCCTTGGGCGCATTTACCTTGGGGGCAAAAAGTTGGAGCGTTGGATTATGGTTTTGCAGCTTCAAATCCTGTGGATGAGTTGCAAATTCGCTGGTTCGATCGCTTCCTCAAAGGAGTTGATACAGGAATATTAGACGAGCGGCCGATTTCGCTATTTGAGATGGGGAGAAATGATTGGCGGAAATTTGATATATGGCCTAATAATAATCATAAATCTTATTTTTTAGCAAGTACCGGACTTGCCGCGATGAGAGAAGATGCGGGTATTTTAACAGAGAGTTGCGCGGATGTTTGCACTGATGATATATTTGTACATGACCCTTGGCGGCCGGTGCCATCCTTGGGAGGTCACGCTGCATTTCCTGCCGGTGCGATGGAGCGATCGACTATTGACTGCCGCACCGATGTGTTAACATACACTTCGGCATTTCTAACAGCAGATTTGCACTTAGCTGGAGATATAATTGTCGAAGTATTTTGTACCGCCGATGCGCCGAGTTTTGA
>Ga0247774_1002042_pt1 | contig 10082 bp, 7 predicted proteins | sample UWRJL001104B6_FD_179933 | JGI IMG/M metagenome (GOLD analysis project Ga0247774, IMG submission 179933) | Plant litter microbial communities from Arlington Agricultural Research Station in Wisconsin, United States - UWRJ-L001-104B-6 | ecosystem: Environmental > Terrestrial > Plant litter >... | reverse complement strand
CCACCCCTTATTGTTGATTCGAGAGCAGATCGACCGGATTTTTGGCTATTCATGCCTTGGAGCAACGGCCACTTTGGATTCCATCCCGAATTTCTATATGAGGAGAACATTCCTCGAGCAAACAGGGCAGCAGGCGTACAACCTCCGCGGGCGCAATAACAGTCACACGAATCCGTAGACTCATCACCGATTAGTCTTCGTAGCTGGCTGATGCGGCGCCAATCTGACTCCAAAATATGAGTTCGATAACACCCGGCGCCCACCGCAAATCCGATGCGATGGATGACTTCGAATCGAGGCATAACTGGCTCCGTCGACGCTGTCGTGGTCTGGATAGCTGTAACGGGTATTTGCGTGTGAATGTCCGCTCCGTGCTCCTCAAACCAGGCTACTAAATCCAGCGTAGCTTCGAGACCCCGCCGATGGGTCAGCCAACCTAGGCCTATCATCATCAGAGGAGTAAAGCCATCTAAAGCAATATTCGTATTGTCGAAACCAACATTAAAGAGGGCTTCGGCCAGTGTGGCGCTCATGAACAGCGTGTGGTAAATGGAGCCAGGCCGCACAGTATGAAAACAGGCGGGAATGTTGACATGCTGGCTCCGAAGAAGCTCGACAACTTCAAGTGCGCACTCTTGCAACATGGCTCGTTCCCGCAAATGAAAGTTGGTAATATCTTTCTCCGTGAGACGTGTGATGGCAAAATGCATCAGCTGTTTTCGGCGTGCTGCTAGTTCTCCGGCCAGTAGAGCGATGATGTCATCCTTTTGGGCCGCGTTCCAGCCTGTGACGGGTACATTCTCGATAGTTTTCGTGTCTTCCAAGTCGATGATTGCTCCTGCATCTAGAAGGAGGCGTGCTGAATTGGCCTGCCCGAGGAGCTGCGCGTAGTCGAGCGGCGTTCGGCCATCCAAGTCCATGGCTTCAATTATCGAATGAAACAAATCGCCTCCCAACTCCGACAGCAACTCGATACCCCTAGGCCAGGAGGCCGCAATATGAAGTGGTGTTTCTCCTCTACGGCCTCTTTCCAAAATTGAACTGTTCAGTGAGCGAAGCAGTTGACGAACGGCTGGTTCGGATTTCTCGAGCAATGCACTGGATAGCGGCCCATAGCCTAGGGCTTCGTTATAGTTAGATGTCCTAGTATTGATGAAGAAACAGGAACTAGCAGAATCGTATTACCCACAATTATGGAGTCCCATGTCAATCCGTTGGAGCAGCGGAAGAAGCCGGTACACGCTATGGGATAAGCTGTTGAAGTTGTATCCTAGTGTCCAATCTTCACTTTCTGCAAGCTCGGCGCCGAATCCTACCAGCTCCTTAACCATAGCGGGCAGTACGCTGGCAGTATCGTCCCTCCACAACGATATTGAATGGAGTGTCGATTGCTGCATAAAAACATATAGAGGAGTGCTAATCAAAGATGGTCAGCTAGATTCGAGACTCCATCTCTTGTCATAATACGAAACACAAAGAAGAATAGCGTACGTACTCGGACCACCGGCGTGCCACATCGTTCAGCGGTACTCCCATTGACACCAACGCTTTCAAGTACCGTAAAAATATTGCTGCCGTCTCCTCATTGAATTCCATGCGGCTTCCAAAAGAAGCAATCTGTCGTCCGTAAGCATGGTGTGTGACCGGGTTGTGCCTCTGGAGCTTGTCATGTTACGCACATGGAGTAGATTTTCACCCAATTCGGTTACGTCTGTTGGCCAAGCCCTCCGCTCCAAAAACAACCCCTGCAGCGTTCTTAAGCAGCTCTGGAGAGCGTCTCGCAGCTCTGGCGCCGTCGCACCTTTCTCCATCGCCCAGAATGTTTGGTAAACAATATTGAAAGCGGGCGAGTTGGTCCCTACCGTTGCGCGGATAGTGAAGTTCGGTTGTATTTGTAAATCTCGAGCAGCGCGCCGTGAGTACTGGATCCCAATCCTGAACTGAAAGAGCCATTTGAAGACCTTCAAATTCCCAATGACTACATGCCGCTTCCGGTTCTGGTATGAAAAGCGGCACCTCTCTTCATGAGCCAGTGTACTGGATGAGCTTCGGCTCGAGCTATTCCGGAATGCATTTGCGGAGCAACAGCAATCGAACTCTGGCAGTGAAACTTGTGGAAATCTCACAACCTGTTTGGTTGAGTTGATGACTTGATCGTCGGCTGTCTCCGTGGTTATCCCGGATAGTCGACTTTGCACGTAAGGATGCAGTGCTAAGGCCGTGGTTCTCTCGAGGCTTTCAAGGCGCACTTGGATTGAATGGTCGAGCCGTGCCAAACGACTATCCAGCGTCTGCGTCATGCCAGGTACCATTGCAGAGATCTGGTTGGACAAATCTAGCGTCTGAGAGAGCGTAGTGGAATTGGGGTTCTTCGATGCAAGGGAGCTTCGATGCAGTTCGCTGGTATGATCGCTGTGGACGAACGTCAGTATTCGAGATTCGACTATGGGACCTCGCAACTTCAAATACAGGTTCAATAGCAGCAGCAAATAGGTTAACAGAGCCGAGTGGAACTCTAGCATCTGTGCTCTCAAAGACTCGAATTGGTCCTTCTGGAAGGGATACAGCGTTTGGCGCATCACAGACTTGCCATGATTCCTCGGATCTTCGGCTGTGGAATATTTTCTTCTGAGAATCTTGAAATCCAGTATGCACATATCACAGGCGTCGAGGCATTGTTGTATTGAGTCCGCGAGACTTGTATCAGCCGTAAAGCTGCCAGATGGGCGACACATACGCCGTTCGAGGCCGCGAACAACGGCCTGGAGCCCCTCCGCATGCTGTTCAAGGTGAAGGATGTCGCTATCTCTTGATTGGGAATTCCGACAATACGCGACCAGGTTGTCACAGGCCGTCACACCGAGAGCGATGAAGCCGGCGGCGCCGGCAGCGATTGAGAGCGGATCCATTTCCGACCTAAGAAAAAAGAGGCAGCAACGATTTGATATCACAAGTATCGCCTTCATCTATGGCGGGGTCGCGACCCTCGCACGTGACGAAATTTGGGAAATCAGATATCGGCATGCTCGGCTCTGTCGCCATATAGAAATAAGGGCCGGTGCTCGGCGTGGCAGGCGTGAGGACCTCTGGTCACACCAGTGCGTTTAGAGAGACTTCTGCTTTCGCTCTGATTTCGTAGGAATCTCTTTTCTATCAACTTGACTGGTTAGCTAAGTATTACTAGCGTTCTAGTTTTCACCGCTAGTTTCGAAACCTGTATCCGCCATGACCGTCCAATGACCAGACTCGTCGAACTTGTTGGTTACTAGTCTTGAATTGAGACATTATCTTCTTAGCTGAGCCTTGTATCTCCCTGTTTCTACCAACATTATAGCTCTAAACGAGATGTGTGATATAGCCCTGGCTACTGATAACACAGCGATTCCGGCTCAACCCTCACCTCACCGAGCTCGCAAATACCGGATCAAACCACCAAGCACGATCCACAATCTCGCCCCCAAAAACATCCCTTTGCAGTTCGAATTTCAAGAAATTTGGCTTTGGGATTCTTGCCTTTCTTTTGTAACTTGGATGCCGATCAGAGAAATTTTACAAAGCATAATATATTTCCGAGGGATTGTGATTTCACAGGCACAAACGCAACCTATCCAACGCATGGGGAGATTGACCGATTCCAGGACTTGTCACATAAATCAATATCCAGGAAAGCAAGCGAGAAGTTTCATCTCAAAGAGTAGACTTCTTCACTTGTCTACTAGGCTTTCTCTCACCCTGAGAGGGCCTTTTCATTCCTCCAGACATTCCCACCCCATCAACCTCTCCTTCTTCATCTCCCTCTCCTTCGCCCTCCTTTCCTTTATCCCCTTCTTCATCTCCCTCTCCTTCGCCCTCCCTTCCTTTGTCCCCTTCTTCATCCTCTGCTCGCCTGCACTCTCCACACTCCTCAGCCAAATGCCACCCAAACCTCTCAAAAATAGCAATAACCTCATCCTGCTCCCTCTGAACCTCCTCGTCGCCAGCGCGCCTGGCGGCCGACTCCGCAGGTGCTTGACGAGCTCGTACGCGTCTTTCCCCATCCGTCCTTGACCCTGGGGACACCTGCAGCACCGCAGCATTGCAGCAAAAACTCAATCGACGCCAGGCTGCAGACAGCCGCGGCATGTAGCGCCGTCGTCTCGTTCGTAACGCCGTAGTAAATGACCTGCGAGTTGGCAATAGGGTCCGTATATTCCCTTTACCTCACGCCTCGCTACCCCAGTCGAGGCCGTACAGCTCGTCATCGCCGAAGCCATGCTTCAGCAGGACCTTTAAGAACTGCGGGCCGCGGGACGCCGCCGTTCAGGAGGCCTTACGGGCGGCACCTGGGTGGCCGAGGCGGGCGAGGTCTACATTCTTTACCACGCGGTCCTTAAACAGGGTAACAAAAAAAAACTAGCGACACTCATTTCGCCTTCTACTGTATTTGGGATATAGTGCACATGCTATTCGGTGAAAGAGAGACTCGGCCTCGTCCCAGAGCTAGGATAGGGTGGGGCCACCGGGCCTGCACGTGACGAGATTTAGAGGAATAAGAAACGGCATGCTCGACACCCCCTCGAAATTCCATCACGCTACCTCATCACTCCTGTGCCCTGTTGCCTCCTGTGTTTGCGCCCGAAAGCAAGGGCGGCAATTGGGCGAGTCTGCCATCACGCCAGATTTCCTCGGGCATCGTGAGAATCATCTCGGCCCCATCGTTCCCATCTCCTCAGCATCAGAGCCTAGTTGACTCACGTTTCAATCTCAGCCGACCATTTGCCCCCGAACCATCAAGAATCAGCAACTTACCACGCGTGCTTAAAAGCCAGCGCAACCTATTCGAAACAGTCTCAAGTTGCTACCCTGAACAGTCTCCTGACTGGTGTCTCCGGTCGCCCACAATTTCAGCCGTTGACCAAATTCTGGCCTCGGTCCAAGCGCAAAGCTTCGTAACAAACTTCGTCCGTTCTTCAAGAGCGTCTCTGACGAGAAGTTTCTGACGAGGATTGTCTACTCGAAAATTCCGCTCACTCTTGCTTGAATCACTTGCCTACCACGAGCACTGTCTGTCTACTTCTTCGGTCTTTTACGACAAAGAAAATGTCCGCTGAACGACGCCTTATGAGCGAGTTGCAACAACTTAGGAAAGAGAAATGGGTGCATTTGGACTTTGATGATGCCAATATGAGGAAATGGAATCTCGGGCTGATGGTGGTCAACCCCGACAGCGTTTTCCGCGGAGCCTACTTCAAAGTACGACCTCTTAATCCGTCGTTGGAGCGCAGTAATTTTCTAACTGCTATGCAGGCCGAAATGACGTTCCCGAAAAACTATCCCATAGATCCTCCGTCGTTCCGGTTCGTCGACAACAAATACCTCTTCCACCCGAACATATACTCTGATGGTCGGCTCTGCATCTCCATCCTCCACGCGCCGGGCGAGGACGAGATGTCTGGGGAAATGGCATCAGAGCGTTGGAGCCCCCTCCAAGGTGTCGAGTCTGTCCTGCGGTCCGTTCTTCTTCTCCTAGATAATCCCGAAATTGGCTCGCCCGCCAACGTCGACGCCGGCGTTGTGTACCGCGATAACCGCGAGGAGTATGACAAGAAGGCCAAAATGGCCGTGGAGAAGTCCCAGAAGGATATCCCGGCTGGCGTGAAGGTGCCTACGCCTGAGGATCTTATGAACAAACCTGCCAAATCATCATATGACGATGACGATTTCTGGAACGAGACAGACGAGGATGACTTCGACGCAAGCGATAGTGATGTAGATATGGAAGAGGAGGAGGATGACGATGATGATGACGATGACGATGACTAGCAGACCTGGTTGCCTAATACGACAGATCCCGTCATCCCGCTTTCACGTTCGCATAGCGATGGTTTTTCTATGGCGTTATGGCCGGCTTGCAGTGGCAGGATCCTGATCTCGACCTCTCGAGGCCTACACATTGGATTTCGGCGAATGGAGCAATAGGTAGATGGTATTGCTAGCCTGCAATTTGGGTCCAATACGAAGCGTTCTAGTCAATATAGGAGTGTTCTTAGACCTAGAACTTTAGCAGTCCTAATAGACATTAGTATTCCTTATGACTCTGCCCCCGTACAAGAGAAATTATCTAGGACAAAATAACAAGGGGAAGAGAAAATTGAAGGTAAACGACATAAAGGCCTTAATAGTACCTGCAGCCTTGCACGTCAAGCAAAGTTGCTTGCATCATTGATCCCTGAAATTCAATCAAACAAAAGCTGACCATGTCCCATGCAATCACATGGCTAGGGTCGGCCTAAAGAACAGGACAGTGGGGGTGACGTACCTAACCGAGAAGCACTGGCCAGCTACCGTGTATGGTCCGTCGCACAGGCTGCACGCGCGGAAGAATCTGGACTGGGCGAGCTAGGCTAGGCTGGTCACAAGGTTTGTCAACCACAATCCATCTATTCTCTTCCTACTCCTCAGCCTTGCGCGTCGTAACATTGCCTTACCGCATCTCATCTTATGCGAACCTAACTTTCTTACTCCCTAATTCTTAGATGTCGCTCGCTCGGATACCTAACATTCCTTCCGCTGCCCCTCGCGGGCCGTGAACCAGCTGGCTGGAGCTCCAGGTCGCCGATTTTCTTTTGCCGCCCAGTCTCGAGTAACGCCGAGCCATCTAGACACGTACCCCGAGCTTCCGAGCGTAGCGTATCCGATTTCAGCGTCGGCGAAGTTGGTACAAGTAGATACGAGAGGCGCCTAGAATTCGTCTACAAGCTAGCGGTCGCCAAGTCGGTGGCGACCTAAGATGGCGACCCTATCGCAAGAAGAGGAGGCTCTCCTCGAAACCCTGGGCATAGACAAGGAGACCCTACATGGAGCTTTACGAGTGTGTCTTTCAAGCGCATTGTTTTTTAAGCGGGATTATACGCTAACAGTGCCGTTGCAGGCTGGTTTGGACTCCAATTCGATTGCTAGTGGCTGGCTTGACGGATCTGAGGCTGTACGTGCCAACTTGACGCAATAGAAAGAAAAGAGGTGCCAGTCGGTGGTAGCTGACCATTCCGTACAGTTTCGGAAAAAGTACAATGGCGCCTGGGACGAGTCTGCCTTCGCCTCTAATCGAGATGGGTCTCAGACCGCAAACGTTCCATGTAAGTGCAGTCACGGCGTTTGCTCTGAATCTTTGACTTTCCTGCCCATTTGCCCAACTCCGGTCCTACTTTGCGCATATTAGGATGGCATGTCATCCTGACCTGCTTTTAATCTCTGCTGTACACCAATGATTCGGGAATGCTACAACCTCACAGCCAACATCATGCAAGAATTAAGAATAACAAACCCCATTCCAGCTTTCCAGATCGACGCGGCGCCTGACCACGGGAACGATGTTATTGAAGGATTGGAGCAAGGGCAAGACCAGCACTTTTCATACGATATGTCAAGGCCGCCGAGTAGGAACCAGACTCGGTCTCCGATTGGTAAGCCTCTAGCAACTTTCTTGGCGTCTCGATTTGGCTATGACGGTTTTAACATGGAACGGCGCAGGAGGACCGGTAACGAAGGAACAAGAGGAAGAAGACTTCCAGCGAGCACTCAGGGAATCCGCTAACGAAGCCGGGCTCGATGCAATACAAGAAAGCGGCGTGACGTCTGCAGTGTTTGGGCCAGCTACTAGGGAGTACTACGAGCAAGACCAGTGGGCCGTGGTCCGGCATGGTCTCCAGGCGTCCACCATTTCGCACAGCCTACCGTCGGCGAGGAAACGGCAGCCGGGTGCTCCGGCATTGCTCTACAGCGAAGGCAATGATCATGATTTCCGGCTCGGTGGCTTCCTTACCGTTCTCAGTGAGATTCCACTGGCAAGGAATGCTCTTCTCCAGCTTCCTGTTCATAAGGAGGTCGAAAGCGTCTCGAGCGATTGGTGGAAGGGCCAGCCGATTGTAGGAGGCGATTACGAAGCGTTCCTCCAATACATCCAGTGTCTGATGGGTGCCTGCGACTCTTCGGAGAGGAGCTTCTTCTCAACCCACACTATTGGGGAGGTGAAGTCTTCTTCAAGCTTCGCCAAAAACGCTGGCTTCTTCGAATCCATTGTGGGCAGCGGACACCAGACTGTCCTGAGACCACTTCTGCACAATACCCATACATTCACAATTAAGCCCTCCGACGACTTAGACAACGAAGGCGGCGGACACCTTGCTACCCAGCTGCTATTCCAAACCTCCCTCCCGTCTATCTATCACAAGAATAATATGAATCTTTACGAGGTCCTCGACCACCACTTCTGGAGCGGAGTGTTGGGAGCACCCAACTTTCCAAGCATGGACTCCCAAGACATGAAGACTCTGAGTCAGGTGGGGGAAGTCTTCGTTATTCAATGCGATCCCCCATCCAACGCGTCGAGCACGGCAAAACTCACCATCCCGGCATATTTCTACCCAGAACGCTACCTCGAAGCAAGAAAGGAGGACGCCATGGGCTTTCAGTACCTGTGGAAGAAAACGAAACGCCACGTCTTGCAAGTTGCCGACCCCACCTCGCCAAGTGCTCTACCTGCTGTCAGGGAAAGGGTAGCGAGGCTTAATGCAAGGCTCCAAGCCAGCGAAGCCGGCCTAGAATTTTTAGATCTAGAGAGGGAGATGGCTGTCCTTAAGGAAGAGGCCAGCCAGCTCAACCTCAGCAGGAACAACGAAGACGCCTCCATGACTGACCCTCAGCAGCGCGCGGAACGGCAAGGCGAAATTCTGCGTCAGTTGAAGCAAGTCCAGAAGCAGACTAAGAGTGAGTCTGCGAAGACGGAGTTGCGTCTTCGGGAACTTGAGGATAGACTGAAGCAATTTGTTGACGTCGAGGACTTCCTGACGAGCCTCTTGACGGATCCGAATGGCGACGTCCAGGGCTACGCCGATGGATTGTCGAAGAAATACCTTCTGCGTGGCGTCATTGTGTCCAACGGCGACGATGCATCGGCTACAATCAGGGCCGTGTACGTTTGCAAGAGGTCAGAGTCTCTCATCGACCTGGGGGGTCCTTCGACCGCTGGGGATGATTGGTGGCGTCTCGACTACGTCAAGGACGGGAATCCGATGGTGAAAGCTAAGGTGGGTGTTCTCTTATTCCTACGTTCCGATATTTTTCTTTCTTCTGACACATGGACAGATTGTCGCTGTCGACGAAGTCCTGAATGCAGCCCGCGATATGCCTAACCCTGCTCAGGCCATTGTGGGACTTGTGTACGCCTCGGAAGACGCCCTTGACGTGCCCAAAATACCGGTCCCGGGTCCGATACAACGCTTCCTCAAGCTGGACCAGCGCCGTTTCTACCAGGAGCTGCTAGAAGAAGAGTCAGGGCCACAGCAAAACGCCGCAGCCCTACCACCTATGAGCCGTCCCCCAACCCCATCATCGCTAAATACAGATAGGGGCTCCGAGGACATTGACTTGAGCTCACGAGACGGCGATTTCGACAACGAGATCGATCCATTTGCAGACCAAGATATCATGTCTGACGATAGAGTTACCGAGATCCATATGGAGGAAGTGGAGAATGAGGACACGTTTGGCGTGGCTCCGTCTCATACCGAGTCACCGATTCTCGGCAGAAACGAGATGGCGGCCACGGCGGACGTGCAAGTTACTACACACGACGGGGGACATGAGCCGCCACCATATTCTGCCACCCCGGATATCCGTATGGGCGGTATGACGCCTGACACGGAGGCCCCGGTGGAGGAAATGAAGGACGTTAGCACGAAGCCGCTTTTCCTTGCCCGTAAGGACGCATCGGACAAGCAGCCGAGCATGGAGCCGCCTGAAGGCAGCTGAGGCCGTTCATACTAGTGGGAGGAATAGAATTTGAAACACAGGAAAGGATAGCAATGATACCCCAGCATGCCTAGGGACATCGATGGAAAGAAGCATTGACAATTGTATTAGTAAAGCTAGGGCAGGCAACAGGAATAGCAGTACGATATGCCCTTCCTTTTTTCCTGTCCCTTCTCTTATCTTTACTTGTATTGCCCTTCGCGGCTGCCAACCTAATGAGTGTTATCTGTGGCTAGACTTCTCTCTAAACAAGTTCTGTTACAGCCCCCTAAACCTCTATGCCAATACGCTAG
>Ga0247774_1002040_pt1 | contig 10097 bp, 12 predicted proteins | sample UWRJL001104B6_FD_179933 | JGI IMG/M metagenome (GOLD analysis project Ga0247774, IMG submission 179933) | Plant litter microbial communities from Arlington Agricultural Research Station in Wisconsin, United States - UWRJ-L001-104B-6 | ecosystem: Environmental > Terrestrial > Plant litter >... | reverse complement strand
GCCGCGGGAATGGGCTTCTCGATGCGATGACCACTAAATATCATGATGAGCTTTCGGATCCAGTGGTGGGCTTCTTGAAGGGAATGATCGCCGGCCATAATCCCGTCGCTGGCCATAATATCAGCGAGGGGCATGTCGTCGTTTTGAAACATTAGACGCCGGAAAATGCGCGCTGCCACTCTGCTTAGTTCGTCGTGATGACTAGCCGCAAAGCGACTAACGCTTGATGCCAGCCTGGGGCTGTAGATGGCGAGGTTAACCTCGACATGTCGGACCCCTCTGGCGATGATGGGGTGGTTCGAGATATCGGTGAGTCTTTCCACCGACTTATGGTCCATATTCACCGTCACGACGTCAAGGAGCAGGTCAACACCGATCGCCCCGAGGCGACGACAGGCCAGCCGGGCCTTTTTGAACCCTTCGAGGTCATCTTCCCGCAGAAAGCCAAGTATTTGCACGATTATTTCGTTCGGAACATCAAGCATTGATTTTGGCTTCGTAGACGTTGGGCCAGACATCTTCTCCGTTGAAAGTCGGCGAAAGATTCTCTCTCGTGGCTCCTGTGCGACAGGCTCGTGTGCGAGGCACCAATCGGTATCCTAATACCATCGGATATCAACTTAACAAAACGCCATAAAAACCACTGTGGAGCCCTGTTAAGACTGAAACAAGCTGCTGCACCCGCTGGGCTTAACCGAAGATTTCGCGAGTTTCTTTATACCCTAAGAACGTCTCAGCTTCTTCTGATCTCAGGTTCGGGTCCCGGTATATTCTGTCGCATTATCTGTATCCTGAGGACGTACTTTTAAACGGCCTCTAGCAGCCGTCAAAGCTTTTTTAAACCTCCAATGACCAGAGCATAGGAAGTAACCTAAAATCTGCTCTCAGCAACAAGGTCTATTGGCATGACGGTTTGAATCGCGGTTCAGTGCGAACCTTCAGGTAACCTTCGTAGTCTGTTCGAGGGTATGTCGTTATATACGGGTAACCTTCTGCCGATCATTCTCTTCGTCTCGGAAGGAGACGCTGGAGTGTTAAGCCAGAGGCACAATCGCCTTTCGCAAATCTGACAAGTAATACCAGAAAGGACTCTCAGTCGCCGTCACTTCTTCGTTTTGTGTTTCTCCATTGGGCAAGGCAGCTTTACGCCTTGCTATCATCACTCAGGTAAACAGCCTTTTGCGTGCGACACCAGGGGGATAGGAAGACCAGGAGCAGATTTATAGCCGCGAAGGGCTGCCTGGGATGCTGCTTATTTGGGGTTTAGAACCCACTATTTGGCCCAACTCAGGATAGAAAAGTTCCAAGACAACATCAGTTCACGGAACGCGTGGTGGGTATGGTGTCGCTCAGGAGCGCGTCGCGGAATCAACCAATATTGGAAGCGGTCGCAATGAGAGCATTCTCGCAATATATGAACGCATTTTCCTAAGTCCCTTCCTCCGCGCACCTCGTCGACTAACTGATTATTTCTGGTTGGTATCGTGATGTGCGCCCACGGCGCCAATTTCAAGAACCATACCGGTGCAACTTCGGCGAAAACACTAATTAACATCCATTATCCAGCCCATTCTACCTCGATAAACCACATACGCGACTTCTCCGGTTTCCAAATCCTATTAAACTTATAACGCTCATCAGCTCGCCTAAATAACTCCCTCCAGTCATCCGGCTCTCTCTCGTGCGCATTCACCGTGACTTGCATAAAGAGGTCGAGGGTCCTCATTGTCCGCTCCTCAATGTACCCCACGGTCCCGGGCTCCGGCAAGGCTCCGTCATTGATGATGATCTTCGCACCCGGTCGCAGTGCGGGCACGAGAGCTTGTAGGATCTTCACGCAGTACTTGTCAGCGAAGCCGTGGAAGATCATGCGGAGAAAGTACGCCTCGGCCACGACTGGCTGCGGCGTGAAGAAGTCGTGCGTTGTGAGTTGGACTCTCGACTGCAGAGCATCGGGGACCTTGCCAATGGTCTCGGGGGTGCGCATCCCGGCCGTGTCTTGGACGATAAAGCTTAGGGTGGGAAACGCTTCTGCAATGGCAAAGGAAACGTATCCCTGGTTTCCGCCCATCTACATATGGAACGTCAGCAGTACATCCAAAGAGCGGCGGCGGTGTAGTGGGAGCTTGCATCTACGACTGTGGCACCTTCAGGCAGGGTATCCCACGGATATCCCTCGACAACCAATGCCAAAGAATATCCCTCCCCGCCGCCATGTGCTTGCATGGCGAGATTATATCTCTTGGCAAACACCTCATCCTGTTGAAGGTAGTCGAACCATGGAAGATTCTGGTTGTAGGCAAGATTGACGCCCGTCTCGGTAGGCTCTTCGCTAGCCGGCCACTTCTTCATAGCGCTAACGACGTTGGCAATGGGCAGCCACAGGTCGTTGCACATGAACCCAACCCAGTTATTCAGGGGCGCATCCTCGAGAATTAGCCGTGAAGTGCGCGTGTGCGCGACGAACCCCTTCTTTGGCTCGGAAAAGATGCGGTTCGCAATGGCATGGCGGATGAGACGGCGCAGGTTGAGCACCGGGATATCGAGCCCGTTGTTGAGCGTCACAACCTTGGCTGTCAGGTCCTCGTACGAAATCATGCCATCTAGCGGAACAGCCTGAGCGACTTTGAATTCCCATATTGCTTGAAGAGACAAGTTGTTGACGCACTGGGGAGGATGCATCAGCTCCATGCCACGTCCCTCAGAGGAGCACAAAATGGGATGCTTACATCCCAGGCCAAGTATCGCAAGCCCTCCTTTGGGCCAACAGCAGTGTCATGCAGCTCTTTGGTCAATTCTATGAGATCTAGGCGAGCCTTGTATGGCCCTTCGTCCTCGGGAGAAATTGGAAACTCGGCGAGTCCATTCACATCGAAGGACGCGGCGTCAAGACCTTTAGCGGTGAGATAGTCAGTAATAATTTTCGTCTTTTCTGAAATATCTCGAGAAAGAGCCGTCATTCGCTCAACAGTCGCGGGTGCCATGGCCGTTTTATGTTGGCCTGTTGGCTTTGAGCTCAATGTAACGAGGACGGATCATGGACGGCTGGCCCTGGTTTCCTAAAGTTATCAGAAATTCCGGTTGCAGAATATATTCTGAAGTGATTCAAAACCAGTTATCAAAGGTACTAGAGTGAGGATTGATTCGTTAATTGTGTATTGTTCTGGCTGGTGCTTTCCACCTTGTTTCTAGGGCCTTCGGCCTTTTATTCCCTCATTCTCCTCCTGCTGGAGCTTTGTGCTACCAATGACACTCTCCCACGTGGATGCATAACGCTTGTAACCCCACCCGCACTAGTCCCGATATCACGTGAGTTACTTCTGCCAAGTTGAGGCTACTATTGCAAAATACAGTTAGACCTCTCTATAGTAGCTTTTTTCAACAAAGTATCGAAGTGAAGGTATCGGTAAGAAAGGCGCCGTTATTGGAAGGTAAAGAAGGACGCAGAGTAGAAGGTACGTATGCGGGCATCGCAGCCGGATATTCGTCAGCTGTGGCAAGCTGTATATGAGTGGCACAGGGCACCCGAGAAGGTATACCTATTTAAGCTGTTGAATACGTTGGGCGGACCTGAAGAAAAGGAAATGAATTCGGCGGGCAGAATTGGCTAGCTATTACAACACAAGCCATCTGTCTTTGGGGCACGTGCATGCCACGTGCCCCGCCTCCGCTCTGGAAACCACTCTTTTTTTTCAGGCCCCGGCGCCTAACAGCCTTTTTAGGGGCTGCAATAACTACATTTTCAGTGTCCACAGCGCTGCGCTGCTATTCCTTTACTAGACTAGTGCAGTACTCGTGTAAGAGGGTATTTTCAGGTAGGACATTGAAGCCAATGGCTTTAGAATAAGAATGCGAGGTCCTGGCTACTTATGGTCAGTGGTTGATGGAGACGCTGTTGACCCTAACCAGTCTTGATCTAGGCACTCTTAGTTGCCCACGTTAGCTCCCCTTCTTCTTTCACCGCCAGAGTCAGGTCAGTACATCACTGAGTAGTCCACCTTTGTGGATACTGCAGAGCATAATTGTATAGTCAGATGAGACGCCATAAGCTCAAAAGCAGTAAACAATGCCATGTGGACTACCACAGAGTCTCCGTATTGATTGAGTCAAGGCAGGGGGTAGTAGCACACCACGCCGGGCCGAAAATACTACCTAGTTACACCAGTGGGGTTAAAAATTTTGTGGTTCCAGCGCCAAGGGCACGGTTGCGGGGCTTGCCAAGGAACGATTAGTAAGATTGGGCGATCAATTACGCGGGGATATTTGTACACCAGGCGCCTGTGTATCTATCGCCCGCCGGCCCGCTCGGTCGTCAATAGAGCTGGCATACGGAGTAGGAACGATTGGCCTTCTCTTCTACATTCCATCACCACGCTGCTTCTGTTCTACCATTCTAACACAATGGGCTCTTGAACGAGGAGCGCTACCGGCCCACTAGATTGCGTCAGCTCTATAGTATCGCCTTCAAAGCTCAACCAACCATATCAGCGACACAGGCGCATATGTGATCATGGATGGGAACGCGGCCGACGCAGCGACTGCGATGCCTGCCGGTGACGCGAAGACCAGCACGCCGGTGACGACGAAAACCTCCCCTCCTGCGACGAAGGAGTCCTCTCCATCAGCGAAGCCGACGTCGACCACGTACGAGCCGCAGCAGGTACTGAGCGGTACTGAAACGATAACGATCGAGGCCGATACGGCCCCCCATGACGACACCGTCAGCGATGCTGGCTACGAGACAGATGGAGCATCGCGAGCTTCGACGTCCATCAGCAGCAGCGTGCGCGACTATGATTTCGAGAACAGCCGACGGTATCATAAGTTCCAGGAAGGAAGATACCAGTTCCCCAACGACGAGCCGGAACAAGAGAGAGAGGATATGAAACACGCCATGATTGTACATCTGTGTGACGGCAAGCTGCATTTCGCGCCGCTGGAGAATCCACAACGAATCCTAGATGTAGGAACCGGAACGGGAATATGGGCCATTGATAGTAAGTGACTCCTGTCCATGCAGTGCCGCTAATGGATAGAGGGGGATGGCGCATGTTGGCTACACGCCTCTGTGCCCTAAATCAACGGGGTGCATGCAGCGGACAATCGCTAACGACTACTCCTGAAGTGGGGGACGAGTATCCGGAAGCCGATGTCCTAGGGATAGACCTGAGCCCCATTCAACCGCAGTGGGTGCCACCCAACGTCCGCTTCCTAGTTGACGACGCAGAAGCAGAATGGATCTATTCGACAAACTCGCTAGACTACGTGCACATCCGGCACATGACATCCTCGATCCGCGATTGGCCAACGTTACTGGGCCGAGCATACCATGCTCTGGAACCAGACGGATGGATCGAGCTGCAGGAGATGCGCTTCGAGCTGGGGTGCGACGACGGGACACTACGCACAGAGAACCGGGTGGCCGAGTTCTTTGAAAATGTTAAAAAGGGACTCGCAGCGTTCGATGTGGACTTGCTGGCGATGCGGCACAACAAGCAGAAGCTCATCCAGGCGGGCTTTGTCAACGTCGAGGAGAGGGTCTTCAAGGTTCCGTTAGGCGTGTGGCCTAAGGATTCCAGGCTGAAGATGATCGGGTTGTACAACAGAAGCATGGTGCACGATGCTCTTCAGGGCGTTTCTATAAAGCCGTTCACGCATGGTTTGAAATGGTCGCTGGCGGAGGTCGAGGTCTATTTGATTGGTGTAAGGAAGGATCTGACGGATAATAGCCAGCACGCGTACATTCCGTTTCATGTTGTTACGGGTCAGAAACCGGGTTAGCAGTTGGGACACGATACAATCTTTTCCGTTTAATATTAGAAATTTCCTGGATCAGGACACCTAGTACAAATAGCGTCACAGCAGCCGAACCTGTTGGTGCCTTCTTCCTTTGCAAGCCGTAACTGTTCACACACCCAGTTAGGAGCAGGCATTCTGCCGGATCGCCATAAGCTGTAGCAGGCGCCTTACATCGCACTTTGAACATGTCAGAACCACGAGTCGATGATACCAATGTCCCAGGTGTATGCAGGTGCATGCAGTCGATCGATCTGATTCAAAAGCGTAGGGGCAAAATGGTCTTCATTCCGTGTCTTGATGCTGATGATGTTTGCCTTGTCACGCACACTACGGCGCCGCGTGGCTTGCAGCGGGGCCACGGGGACGCAGTAGGCATTGACCAGTTAGGTATGAGTAGGAGGGGAAACTGCCCTCTCGTAGAATTGGAATACATGGTTTTGTCTTCTGTCAAACACACCCCTAATATCGAGATGACCGCGAACCCGCGACGAGAATCATTCCTTACTACTTCAACAACAAAACCCCTGACATGCCTCTGCTGATTCTGCCCTATTTTGGGCCTTAATACGGCTTAACTGTGCGGTCCCAGTTCTGTCGCGCGCGGTACTGCGCTGTCAGCCCTTAATGCCGAATGGAATGAGATAGTGACGAGTTGCTTGATGCTCTAATTTACATGGGGTGCAGTCGGGGAACGGTATTCTAATAGGACGGAGTATTGACATACCAAAATAATGCAAAATATCGTTTAAAATCTCCATATTAGCTACACGCGTCGGTGGTTTGTATTAGGGTAAAGTGGGCCAGCAGTTGTCAGAACCTACATGTGACGGCAGAACCTTAACCCGAGATTATGCTGGTTCGTGACTGGGTTGACTTATATTTGCAGGGCTGAGGGTGCAACGTAGACAAATAGATCGGCGCCGGGCTCGACGTCCGCGACATGGCAACAGAAGACTTTCTTTCGTTAGGAAACCGACTTCCAAGCACCGCAAGTTGATGGCAATAGGAAAAGTGAATAAAATAATGAAGGTATATAGAAGGGTTAGCACCCCGCTGCTCTAAATAGATAGCTAGATGTGTTCCTCTCTTTGCTCCCTCGCAGAATCGCCTGGCCGGCAGAGCAAACTTGAGCAATCCACCTTCCTGAAAATAGGAAAGAGGTGATTAGTTCTATTCGCCTGTTGGAGTCTTCCTGAAATTCGTTGGGAGATTCCGGAAGCATTTTTGGATCTCCGAATTCGCGCAAGTACTCTAATTAACGAGTCTATGTTTCAAGTTCAGCCCGACGCACTGGAAGTTGGATGAGTCCCTCCGACTATGAGCAGTGCAAAGAGTGACGCGAGTGCGTAACCAGGGAGGGTACGCTGATCTTGGGTGACACAGCCAAGACCCAAGCACCAGCATGGCCATCGCAAGACCGACACTTCTTCACACCTAGCAATGCCTCATATGACTCAAACATTGCTCGAGGCGAAGACACGAGAGGGACGGGTTCAGATCCTGGGCCTCGGGCAACAGAGGCTGGGCCTGGAGCATGAAGACAGCTTACCCTCTAGGGCGATCACCAGATCTGGACACCACTGCACCTGTATAGGGTTTGGTGACAAAGTCAAAGGCAGTGCCGAGGCGCGAACGAGGCAGCAGTATCTAGAGTAAGCAGGCTTGACACCTCCTTACGTCGCTGACCTCGCTGAGTCGTCAAAGCCCAAAGCCCAGCCCGCTTCTAGGACTTACTTTCCGTGAAACCATACAGTTAGGGAATGATTAGAAAGGCGGCAAAGTTCGGACTACTCAAAGACTGAGGCATTGAAGTCTCGATTTGGCTGCCTGGAAGGCACAGCTGACAATGCCCGAGGCAGATACTCGTCATCTTGCGCGCCTGTCCTGCAGAAGGCTGTCCAATCAACCAAACCAGCTGCAGTAAGAGCATGCATGAAAGTTAGGTCACCCCGCCCATATCAATATTTTGGACGCCAGCTAACTTTTGGCCTCAACGAGGCCGGGAAATTTTTGCCGGAAAAAGGAGTTCGCGGAAATAACTCAACATTTTCTTGGGCCGCGATGCCGCAGTTGGCGACCCGATTCCCTCGTGCCATTTTGTTATCACGCGAGTGTCGTGTCAGAGCATTAGCCGGGGGTCTCTCGGGGATCCCTCAGGTGGAACTCGGAGTTGTAATTGGATGGACGGCACACCTTCGACGCAGATGCGCGCCGGATGGAATCCCCTTTGGATGGGCTTGACGGGCTTGCGCAGATGGGGGAAAGTGAGGCCCGATTCTCGTTGCCTTTTTCCATTTCGATGTTCGTCGTTCTCGCGGTGTGCGTTGCGACGGCCGTCGAAGGGAGAGGGGAAGGGGTGAGAAGTGGGAGGAAATCTTGCCAGGGCCTCATCTGGGAAAAGTCCATAAATTGGAGCGAGAAGTCCCATATTCAGAGAAGATTTGGTGTTTGTACCAAGGCGACTTCTCGAATGACCAGGTGATGACCGACATTGTCACAATATAGAACAGAGTCAAAAACACCAGACGACACTAGCATCATTCACTTGACCCGAAGCAGCGATACTGCATATCTACCAAGCCAGTTGACACTAAAGGCCTACGAATTTCCGAACCTCTACACACACGGCTTTAAGATGGGAGACCGGAACAGAAACTGTAAGTGGACAGCTGGCCCCAGTGTGACAGACCTGTGGCTGCAAGTCCCTTCAACTAATGCGGCTTATACTAACCCTGTACTCCCGCAGACTATTATGACGACCTTTACGAGGATGAACCCGTGTGGGACGACGAGTCGGGCGACACCACCGGCCAAGGTAGTCATAGTCATGCACACACCTACGATGAATACTATGGCGATCAAGCTGGCACAGAGCAGCAGGGGGCAGGCGATCAGTCTGTGTACGACCAAACAGATCACGCCCCGTATGAATACCGGTCGCACACGGACACCGTGGCGGACTCTCTTCAAACCCTCGATATCTCTAGCAACAACGTAACACCCGACGACTTTGGCGGCAGTTCACAGTACTATCACAACGCTACTAGTGCTGGTTACGACCCTAGCGCTGCGTATTACAGCCAGAGCGCCGATGACCACGCCAAAAACCATTAGGCGGAGGACGAGGTGTCAGCCATCGGAAGCACTACCTTCCACCAGCAGACCCGCGGTCATCGGACATCCACCAACTACGACTACGACTACGATTATAACCACCCTGGAAACATGGCGGCGGCCAGTTCTAGCAGCCGCCAAGATGGAGGCCAAAGGAAGAGCAAGAAGCACAAGTACCCGACGACGCCACTGGACGACGAGGCGGAAGAATGCAAGTGCAGCGACGGAAAATACTACTGCCCGTACCAGACCAATCCGAAGAATCCCAAGAAGGGGAAGGACTCAAAACCGTGCGGAATGTCCTTTACACTACCAAGCGATTGGCGGTAAGTTTTTGACACATTTCAGATAGCCCTAATGTTGATGTCCTACAACCAAAGACCCCAAACCCCCTCCCCCACAGAGTTTACCGCCAAACATGACTAACGGGCACCGGATCTTTGGTCATCTACAGGAAGCACATCAAAACGCACAAACCTACACATCATTGCCCAGCCGACGGTTGCAACCACAGTACCGCCGAGGAGCGAGAGATGGACAACCACTACCGCAGCCAACATGGACCGAATGAAGAGAAGCGCTGGTTCCAATGCCCCTACTGCGATCAGGTGATTGCGTACAAGAAGTCTAACGTCGGCCGACACATTGATAAAATGCACCGCGGGAAGCCCAAGCTCGAGAAGTACGAGGCGGCGCCTGCACCTCGCACCGATCGATCTTAGGAGGCTCGGCTGTTTCTCTATCCTGAACACCCACACTATTTGCAACATGCTGTCTTCGTTCAAGACGCATTTTTTGCCAGGGATATTCCTTTTTTTTTTTTCTTTTTTTCATGGTCAATGAGTGTCTTTCCTGCTTTTGTTTTCCCCCTTTTGGTTCACTCGAGTTACGTCCTACTCCACGGTTGTAGCATATCAGATTGGCTCAACCTCAAGATTGCTACCATCCATTTGTCATGATTCAAACTAGCACCAATCCTTTTCGCGTATCATTTGCTTTCGGAGAAGAAATGCCTATCAAGTCAATTCAATAAAAAGAGTTCCTTCAATTCTTCTGGCATAGTGTCGAGACACCACGCGTACCACATCAAGACCAGTGCGATGGTACATCCGGCCTTCCACATCATGATTATGATTATGTAATGCTTCGCTCCAAGAAATATACAGCCGTTCCCCGGTTCAAAA
>Ga0247774_1002039_pt1 | contig 10099 bp, 8 predicted proteins | sample UWRJL001104B6_FD_179933 | JGI IMG/M metagenome (GOLD analysis project Ga0247774, IMG submission 179933) | Plant litter microbial communities from Arlington Agricultural Research Station in Wisconsin, United States - UWRJ-L001-104B-6 | ecosystem: Environmental > Terrestrial > Plant litter >... | reverse complement strand
CACGCAAAGATCCATACCGGTATCAAGCCGTACCCTTGCGAATGTGGAAACAGCTTTGCACGCCACGACGCCCTCACTCGGCATCGGCAACGAGGAATGTGCATTGGTGCTTTCGACGGTATTGTGAGGAAGGTGGTGAAGAGAGGGAGACCCCGGAAGAACCGACCCGACTTGGAGACCAGGATGGACAAGGCGAGCCGCACCCGGAAGAAGAATTTGAGCATCAGCAGCGTTTCATCCCAGTCCGGATGCTCCGACAGCTCGGCGCCAAACTCGCCGCGGAACGACTTCGACATGCTCGACAACGACTTTGACATAATGGACGTGGCCATGGACCACAACACCATCGGCGGCGGCATGCTACCCGTGTCCAGCGCGGCGATGCCGACAATGCCGACCCTGACTGCCGACATGCCCAATCTCCAGGACTACGCCAACAGCCCCGAGTCGACCCACGCCCACGAGTCCCACCACTCGTACGTGTCTCCGGAAGCCATCATGGAACCGCCGCCGAACCTGCCGCCGCACCCTTCAAGCCCCGCCAAGTCGGTCAGCAGCCAGATCAACGAACCGCCCGAGCTTTCGCAGTCCAGCTCGCCGCCGCCGTGCCGGATGTTTGACGTGGAGCCGAACACGTCGGGCACCGACGACACGTCGACCCTGTCGGCCTTTGTTCCCATCACCACGGCCGGCGCCCGGAACCTTTCGGGCACGCTGACGGTCGGGGTCCAGGACGACGAGATGCTGATTAAGAGCTACACCAACGACGATCGGCTGCTGCAGCTGGATCGGGATTCAAGCATGTTCATGATGAGCAAGTTTGACGAGGAGTACGGGGTGAGCATGCTGGAGAACGACGACATGTTTTTCGGGACGAACTGATCTGTCTCCTATTGTCGCTTTCTTTGCGTCGTCACAAGTTTCCGGATAGGGCCCTTAGTTCGTTTCCGGGACTTGTCCGTTTTCTTTCAAGCGTCAACGACTTGGAAGTGACTGGTCGTTCCACTTTTGCTCGAGACTTCTTCGACCCGGCTGTTCGGTGCGCCGGTTCCGGTTTCCTTGCGACGACGTTACGATCTCTCACATCTCACGACGCCATGGTTATGTCCCTCCCACGATGATCCTGCCCGGTAGACTTGGGTTTCCTTGGTTCAAGTTCTGTACCTTGGCGTCGATCTTGACGTCTGTTTGGGGTTTAAAGTGCGACCACCTTGTAATCATCACCTTTCCCCCGTTCGGCTTCCCCCGGTTTGTTTTTTTCGTCGCTCCTATATCGGCGAAACGAAAATGGACTGCGAGTGTACCATAGCTTTATTGAATTGAAGGTTGGATTAGGCATGGCTGGAGGCGCGGTGGAGTAGAGTGTTTGTGGAGTATGTAAGAGCGGGAGGGTTGCAGGGAGGAGGCGGAGCTTGATGACATGGGACTGTTAGGTTTGGAGTTGCTGAGATCTGTGGGGTTGAGGAGAGAGGAGGAAGGAAGAGCACTAGTCGATGAATAGAGATTACTATTGCTGGGTCTACTTTGTTCCCACCTGCCATGTGAAAATTGTATTCTCCGTATTTGAATTAGTGGTTCAGCCTTAGTAGTTATTCACATCTCACTTTGTGGGGATGTTAACTCAATAAATTTTCTCTTGGTGAAATCTTCACTGTATACTGTATAGTCACTAGAGAAATCGGCTTCCTCTCATGCCAGGAGGAACCGGAGTGACCAGTCTGCGTACGGCCCACCAAAGGAAGCGTAGAGGAACTTTCTTCTAATACGTGGGCACTTTTTGGACTATCTCCTATTGCCGTAGAAGGATTGTCATCATTGACAAACAATATCTATTTCCTGTTAAACCGCCTCTCGTTGCCATGTTCCTCGAAGTAGTTAGTATCTCGTCCGTCTTGAGCAGTGTCAAATCGAACGTTACTTATTTGAGACAAAATCCAGCGCGAAAGTGGTGGAGGATATCATTCGGTGAATCAAAAGATACGTTAATGCAAGGTCTCCAGTGTTTCATGCTTGGTAATTCAGTCTAATATAGTTTTGTCTTGTTACAACATTGATTACAAATCCACCGATTGTTGTGGAAGTACCTGGAATAATGGAGGCAAAATAATCGCCATTATATAAGAGTCACGTCCCCGAGACCCTCTGTAGCAAAGTTAAAGAGAGAGAGGAGAGAGAGAGAAATATCCCAAGCAGAAACTCTAATCATGCTCTGTATTATATTCAGAAATATTAGTTTTGTAATGCTGCTGTAACCATTCGTAGCAGTGAAGCTACACAGCGTCGACCTGGCCTGTCGCAAGGAGAAGCTGGACGACTGCTTCATGACCATTCTCGACCGCCCAGCTAAGCGGCGTCTGGCCAGAATCATTATCATTTGCCTCGATGGCGGCGCCCTTGTCGAGAAGCAGCTTAACCACTGCTTCATAGCCATTCCTGGCCGCCCAGCTAAGCGGCGTCTGGCTAGAATTATCCTCTGACTTGATGGCGGCGCCCTCGTCGAGAAGCAGCTTAACCACGGCTTCATGGCCATTCTCGGCCGCCGAGCTAAGCGGCGTCTGGCCAAAACTATCTTTCGACTCGATGGCGGCGCCCTCGTCGACAAGCAGCTTAACCAGCGCTTCATGGCCATTCTCGGCCGCCCAGATAAGCGGCGTCCGGCCAGAATTATCTTTCGACTCGATGGCGGCGCCTTTGTTGAGAAGAGCTTTGGCTGCTTCTTCCACCCCAAAATATGCATTTATATGGAGTGCCGTCATCTGCCTCGCAAATTCTTGGCTATAATTTTGAAAGGGAGACCATCGTTCCGCCTCTCGTAAAGCTTGGGTAGCGGCTCGGATATTCTCTTCCCTTTCTAGGAAGTCGATGACTGCTTGACTTGCCGTTTTAAAGCTCTCTTCAAGTTTAACGTTATATTCTCCTGTGAAAGATGCTCTAGTGTCCTGGCTAAGATCTAAAGCCTTCCGGGCATGGTGTCCCCAGTTCCGTGCTGCATAGTTGTATAGAGGGTTGCTTTGCAGCCGCTGTTTGAGCTCATCGTCCGTATCGCATGTCCCCGTCTTGAACTGTCGAAATGAAAGATAGGTAACGCAAATTATAGAAATATCCTCCTCCGCTGTCGGAAACCATCGTGCTTTCGTTCGCTGGAAGTACTCCTGCGTGGTAAAGTGAACTAATCGGATAATGTTGCTTTCCTCGTCAATCGTGACCAAGCCAGCACATACCGCGATAATGTCATCAACCTGCACAAGATCGTCTTCATCTAGTTCCGAGTCCCCAGCTTCAATCGTAAGAGCATGCTGAAGTTCAGTTGTGTTTTAAGTGGCCGCCTAGCGCATGTTATCCACCATAGAACTCGATTCGCGAGTTTTCGACGACTCGGTTCCTGCTTATTGATCCTCTCCATCGCGTCGTCATAGGCACGACGTAGTACTTCCAACCTCTGTTCCTCTCCTGAGCCGGTGACTTGCTTCCGCAATCCTTGCACTGCTTTCCGGATTTTCTTGGGCTCAACTTCGCTCTGGAGTAAGTCGAAGTAAATCCGTGCTAAGAGAAACCTATTCCTATTAGTTTATATTTATTTCCATATCTAACAGGGCACATACATCCCGTCCACAGCACCGGAGATTGTTATCTTGATCTTCTTCTGGGTAAAAGGATGCAAGATGGAAGCGCTCATGCAAGCGTTACAACTTAGGAGGTAGCGGGACAGTCTTCAGCTGTGGTAGCTTGTTGACAGGTGGTACAAGCCACCTTAAGCCGCTGTATCCGCAACCTAGACATTCATTCAGGAAGAATCATGCCTTTTGTCCTCCTAAACAATTTCACTGATAGACAAATGCTCCACTGGCGAGAAGGTAGACACAATCTCCTACATGGCGCGTGAGGACCTACACACTGTTATTGAGATATTGAGAAAGGGAGTAGATGGCGATGGTGCAGGCAATTCCGACTATGAAGTTCAGAACTCGGTAGTTTGTCACAAGGTAGACGGCGTAGACGTGCCATTTAAGCGCAGACTGGTTTACTAAATCGGGAGAATTAAAGCAGATCATAACCATGGGGCTGCCAGGTGGGTGTCTACCAGCTACCCCATGATCTTTGAGATATTCCTAAAATGGAAATTTGATAGTGGGTTGGTACGTGGTAGTATCCTTATCAAGGCAAAAACAGACCTTGACTATGGTTCTCAACAACTATGCCTCAATTCATTTTCTTCTCCTAAAGGTACGGAACTTTTATAGCTCCCAGTCTTGATATTTATGGAAGAACGGACAGAGAGATAGTCAGGAGAGACTTGAGGCTCTATCAGAAGCTCGTAGCCGTCAATATCCTTTCATGTAGTCCCAGGCTCGCTGTAGGTTATGAATGAAAACGACATATCAGGTGCCTGGTGTCCTCTAGCCGGTCCTAGTGGCGACGACGTTTGAGGCCTGCAGATACCTACCCGGACTGCGAGGATAAGGTGGTAGCCTCCAGCATGTAGTGTCGTGAATCTTGGCGACAAGTGCATGAGGTAACATATGCTAGGGTATCCTCTAGGTATAGCTTGCTCGAGTGCGAGGTAATATGGTCATGAATGTCTGAGAATCTCAGAACAGAATCTTCCATAGTTATGGACAACCACCCATTTTGTTACTCTTTGTGCCATTCTATAGATTTTAAGACCAAAACTCCTCCAGCATCATTCACGCTTGTGCCGGTTCCTCCACAGCCTCATGCCATACCTCATCTTCGTCGTCGTCGGCAGCATTGTCTTCGTCTTCAGTACTCGTCAGCTCGTCAGTTGCCTCACTTTCAAGCCCAGGGCATTCTCCACCCAAAAATGAGTTTGGTTCCTTTTCCGATCGTCCCCCACTAGCCTTTGTCGGGTCAAATCCCCTGTTCAACTCATCAAAAGCTGCCAAGAGACGCTCCCAGGCAAGCTCCAGCGCCTCGGGTAACTCGCCCCGGGCCTTGAAGGAGTCATCGGCGCTCTGGCCCGTCGCCGTCGGCTTTCGTGGATCGAGTCCCAAGAGATGGGAGCATGCAGCCGTGAGAATGTCCATGGTCCGCGCGTCGCCGCTCGCTGCTGCGGCGTGCAGGATGGTAAAGTCGCTGCCGTCGTCCTCGTGGGTGATTCCGAGATGATCGACGCCGGCTTCCAGGAGGATCTCGAGGCACTCGTGGCAGTTGTACGCAACAGACCCAATGAGAGGGCTGTGCCCGTCTTCGTCCGCCTGGCTAAGATCGGTACCAGCCTCGTGTAGGGCTCTCAGGCAACGAGGGTTGCCGTTGGTGGCGGCGTACCAGGCCGGGGTTCGCTTGTTCTCTCGACCGTCGCGGCGCAGTCGTGTTCCGTTGGGGTCCAAGCCGAGGAAAAGCAGCTTCTTCACGATGTCGACCCTGTCACGTTGAGCAAAGCAGGCACAGTGTAAATATCCATCGCCACTATGCAGGCGTGCGTGGAGGTCGGCGCCTGCCTCGACCAGCATGTCGAAAATCTCCTCGTTTAGGGGATTGCTCCCAACGTACAGCATAACCTGTAGAGGCTGACATGTCCCGTCCGCCATTCCAACATTCGGGTCTGCGCCTGCGTCCAAGAGTGTCCTGACGGTCTTGGCATCCTCCGACACAATGGCCCAGAGAAGTGGGTTCATGCCCACGGCGTCTCTTTCCTGTACTATCTCGGCTACCCACCGGCTTCCCCCGAGTATCTCGCCAACGTCAACCGACGCAAGACCCACGATGGACCTTGTGAGAAGGGACATGTCTGCGTAGAGCTCATGATATGGGAGGATTTCGCGGAGCTCTTCAAATTGCTCTTCTGTCCACGATCCACCGACCCGCTCTAGCCCAGCTACCTTCCTGAAAAGGTAGTTTCGGGCGAAAAAATTCCGTGCAGTGTAGTAGGTGGCTAGGTGGCTGCAATAGTCGGGATCGGAACCCTGGAGCAGCAGGTATCGAATGTTTTCGTATTTCGGTCTGCTCAGAGCCTGCAAAAGCGGCGTTCTGGCGCTCTCATCCAAATAGCGAACACACATGGGCTCTGCACTCACAATCTTCTTCACGGCGTCTAAATCTTGTAGGCGGGCGGCATGATGGATCGTTCCCGGGGTAAATGGACTGCTCTTGGTCATAAACAGTCCCGCGGCCGGATTCTTTGATGACAGATCCATGAAGATGACCATCATGGTGGATTTCATGAACCAATCCGGGAAGGTGAAGAGCGCCTCAATGCTGGTTTGTTGTCCGGCAACGCACGACTTGAGGTCGCATGAAGCGGACATGAGAGGAACGCCCCGAATCTGACCAAGGATGGCCCCGAAAAACCGAGTGTACAGTTGGAAGCGACCATCGCCATTGGAATGGCAACGACATCGACAGGTGCGCTGACACGGATTTATCCTTGAGCGTGTAACGACCTGGATCGGGCGGTTGTGCGGAGGACCTGCCGGGGATTGTGAGAAGGGAGTCAAGGTCACGACTTTCTCCTGGCGAAGTGTGATCTTCTCAACGTTTTCTATGACCACTTTTTCTGTCACGGCCGCGGTTGCGACGTCTTTTTGTTGCATTGTTCCCAGGTGCGTTTTTACCACAATATCGCGGACTTCGCAAATCTGCAGCTCCATCCTCGACAGTGCCGCGCTACAACTCGTCAGATGGCAACCCGGCTGACATTGAAGCCATCGGAACGAAACTCACGTGCTGTGGCTCAAAAGAATCTCGGTTATCCGGCGGCGGACGCTTATCAATTGCTCCTGCATCCTTGCTGCTACCGTGCTCTGTTTCAACCATTTAAACCTTCTCTTGGTGGTTGACAAACTTCCGACTTCTTCTACTACGCTTTCCAACTGTGTGAGGAAATCATCGGCCTGGTGTAGGGCACCCTTGAGTGTTAGCAAGAGCGCGGGATCATGTCTCTTTGAGCTTTCCATGGCCATTGCCGCCTGCTGGACGTGGTTTAGAATGATGACGAGATCCGAGATCTCGTTTGCCAGTGCAAGGATGACCGGGTCTGCCGTCTTCCACGTCCGGATGAGGCCGTTCGTATGCCCCGAAACGCGCAGGCCGATTTCGACTATTGCCGCTGCAAAGGCCGCGATTGAGATGGGATCCATGACGTTGATGCTTGTTTGGGCCACTCAATTGGGTATTTGGACGCGTGAAGATAGTGTTGCGCTCGAAGATGGAGTCAACGAGCCGCGGCGGATCAATTACCTGGGATTCCTCGAGATCCGTCATGAAAAGGCGTCGTATTGAGCAATATATGACCTCCAGGGTCTTGAGCTGTGCCGCAGCTCGTCCATTTTTATAGTGTTTCTGGTCTCCTACGAGCGTCTCCTACGAGCGTCTCCAGCGACATTGGATTGGAACCGCCCCATCGGCTGATGTCGTGACGGGCGATGTTTGTTCCGCCCAAAGCCGGCAACAACGGCGAACTTGACCCGGCTAAAGCAAATCTTCATGCCTTCCGGTTTCATTCCCGGTCGGTGCCGCTTTCTTGCGTGTGACCACTACCGGCTGCGATTGAAGCTACCAATGGACGTAAACCTGATTGGCTCTGCTCGTGAGATGGAGCGTTGGTGTCAACTTCATACCACCTAGATAAGCTGGAAAGACCAGCCGTGAGGTACAAGTCTCGACCCATTCTAAACAGATCCTAACCTCTGCCCAGTTAGGGAACCGAAGGCTCGACTTACGGTGTCAGGGCCACACGTGAATATCAACTGCGGCGTTCTCTGAGTTGTACATCACAGAGCGAAAAAATGGGATACAATGTGTGAGTTATGGGGAAGTCTAGGATTCGCGGCATTGCTGGTGCGACCAAGGTAGGCGCGTCGGCTTTCTCCCTTGTACGACATATGGCGAATAATCTGTTTTGGCCATGTTATTTCCACCGAGATCAGCGTCACAAAGTGTGCTAAGCATTGTGCAGGCAGGAAGCTCCGCTAAGGCGCTGCCTAATTGCAACCAAACCGCAGAATTTACAGCGGATTGATGCTATTTACGCCACCCACTAAAACGGATCACCGCGAAAGAAGCATAAATAAACCATAGGAATGGTGAGCTGTTGTTGCTAGGCGCATGTGGTGGTCGTGGTCGTAGTGCTCGGTTACCATGAACACGATCCGCTAGACCTCGAGTAGAATTTCGCAAACTTATCCCGTCAGAGCAGACGCGTAGGGGGGCCTCGATTCGAGACGCGTTTCGATGTCCTTTGACCTCTACTTTTTCCTCTGGCGCTTAGACCCCTTTACATACTCCGTAGGCTTTGTATTAAGCAAGAGACAATTTCAAGGACCACCATTTACGAAAATCAGGCTGACGTGAAAACAAGCCTGAGCAAACCTTCCTAAAGTCCAAGTGTCCGCGATTAGAGTTGAAGGTGGTAAAAGTAACGAAACCTTCCAACCACCTCTCTTCTTCATGTCGAAACATCAAGCCTCGAACACAATGAAAAGAAAATAATTTGAAATCAAAAATTGCCCCCGCGACGGCCCCGAAGGACAATCGAGAAAGGTCAACTCCGCGATGTGCAATGCAGGCCAACCTTACTGTGCTACCGGATTTTTGAGCTCGGCGAGCACCGAAGAAGGTAAGTATGAAGAAGAAAGGAAGAAATTTTTGAGTAAATGCTGGCGGGGTGGCAGTCCTTTTATAGAGTTCAAGCTGGGCTGGGTAAATTACGGGATTGCCTGTGGTGACTCACCCTGCCTAGTTCATTTGCTGCCCAGAATCATCCCTTTTTTTTGGGAGCCTGGGAGGTAATTTCAGAAGTGGGCCGTTGGTGGCTGGAGGATCACCACACCAACGTCACCTCCCGGAATCAGAAACAAGCAAACCGAAGCCGTGCTGGACAACGACTAGATTTCGACGATTGGATTCGATTTCGCTGAAAGTTCAAAATATAATTGGTCTTCAAACTTTTGAAGCAGCGGAAATTTCCCTCTTCGGTCGTCAATGGCCAGGCCGAAAACCAAGAAGTCTAAAATCTGGAGCAGCGGCACTGATGCCACTCTTTGCGGAGCCTATTCCCTAGGAGAGTACACATAAGAAAACGATGGTTCAGAGCGTTCTCGCTCTCCGTTCGAGACAAGCAAGCTCAGTATCGTTCTCTCGTACCTCCGTCACAAACTCAGGTGGCTAGTAAAACCAAGCGTTATCTCAAGCAGTAAAATATGAGGCTTCTTTACGCCGCTAGCGAATGCCCATGTACAAGTTTCTCGAATCCATATGCTACGCTGCCATTGAAGAGCTTACACTAACGTCTTGTCTATCTGAACGGCCATTTTCCCTCTTCGAGCTTCAAGTCCTTATCTTCCTAGAAAATCCAAGCCTCGCCGTTTGCATCTCCTGTCCTAGGCCAGGCTTCGGCGTCGATTTGAATATATCGGGCGTCGTGACCTCTTTTGAGGTCATACCGGCAGCAAGTTTATAGCGAGAACCACAGGTTTGTAGGATTATTAGTGCGACATGTGGGGTGATTTCGTGAAGGGCGAAGCAAGCGTCGAATGAATCAAGAGAGGAGGGCGACGGTGTGGTTTTAGAGTGTGTTGATTGCATTGGCGGGAAGATTCATGTTCTGTATACCACGGAAGCAAATTCCTAACCCTAATAGTCAAATTAAGGTTACAAACCACTGAGCTTCAAAATATGTCTGGAGCTCTTAACCAACTTCATCTAAACGAACAAATTGGCCTCAAACACCACCCCCACCGTTCGAACTCCGCCCAAGTTGCAAACGCATTGGTCGTTGCCTTTAATTCCCACCCACCAGAGCCGAGCTCCAAATCCATTTCCCGGAACGCCAACCAGACGATAAACGAAGCACCAAGAATGTCCACAATCGCCTCGCCGCGCGACCCCTCAACCCCCCTCCGCCGTCCCCCCTTGTCCCCCGCCGCATCCTCGCGCGCCTCCCTCGACTCTTCCACGGGGCACCCGCCTCACCCGTTGCCGTCGCCGAATCCTGCCTCGGCGGCGGCGAGTCCGGGTCCGAATCCGAGTTCGGGCACGCCGAAACGCGCCAACCGCGCGGCCTTGCGGGAGTACTACAATCTCAAGCGCGCTGCTGCCGCGGTTGCGGCCGAGCAGCAGCAGAGGGGAGAGAACAATGCAT
>Ga0247774_1002038_pt1 | contig 10107 bp, 5 predicted proteins | sample UWRJL001104B6_FD_179933 | JGI IMG/M metagenome (GOLD analysis project Ga0247774, IMG submission 179933) | Plant litter microbial communities from Arlington Agricultural Research Station in Wisconsin, United States - UWRJ-L001-104B-6 | ecosystem: Environmental > Terrestrial > Plant litter >... | reverse complement strand
GCCATGCGCCTCTCCGGCGATCGTCCTCTTCCCGACCGCCACCACATGCTCGAGTATCTCGATGGCTTCCGTGATGCGCCGGTCGTCAAGGTAGGCTCTTGCAAGCACATGCTCCGAGGCAAGGCGGTCATGGTCTTCTTCGGCAAGCGTCCTCTTCTCGACCGCCACCACATGCTCGAGTATCTCGATGGCCTCCTTAAACCGTCGGTCTTGGAGTAGACATAGGACGACTCGATAGGATAGGTTGTAGTCCTCGTAAGCTTGAGACTTAGCTTTATAGAGCCCCCGAAGAACATGTGGAAGGTACTGCCGCCATAGTGTACGATTTGCAATATCGGCAGACGGGAAGATTGTAGCAAGATGTCGAATAGCCCTGGTTTCTGTCTCCTCAAGGCGCATGACCCTTTCAATCCAAATTCGCACTGCAATGTGAACGAGACTATGCATGTCAAAAAGGTCGCGTCCACTACGTCTTTCCAGGAAGGCATATCCACAAAGCCTGCCGATTGTCCGTCTCATCTGCGCTTCTGACGCAGAACCAGGCAGTATTGATAACGGAATCGCCTTAGGTTCGATACAGGATATAAAAGAGAGTAGGTGGGCTGCGTTTGAGTCGGATCTGCGAATCTGCTCGAATGACACGATCCAGGTAGTTGCCACAGCAGTTTGCGACCCCCCATAGCGAGTTAAATCGTAAAAGCCGCTGCTCATCAAGTCGACAAGACCCGATTCCGTACCACGTAGTAGACGAAGATACTCTGGGACCGATATTTGATTAGTGTTTAGATAGGCCGCCGCCTGCTTGATCGCCAAGGGAAGGAAGGTGAGCTCCTTAAGGAGCTCTGCTACCACTGCCTTATCGTGAAGATGGTCTTTCTGGATAAGTGACTTGCTTAAGAACATCTTTGCCTCTTGCGAGGTCATCTCATCCAGCTTTACCATATCGCTACCGGTGAGGGACACGGCTACTTCTCGAGAGCGGGTGGTAAAGAGAGTTCGGCCGGCCTCGCTGTGCGGGAGGTACTCGTATATCCCGCTTGACGTGCTGGAACTTCCGAAGAGCAGATCTATGTCGTCCGCGTTATCCACGACAAGGAACCATGGACCGGCCGCCTCAGAGCTTAGGTACCGTCTAACTAGCGACTTTGTATCCTCGTCCTTGCTTCTCTGTTGCACTGGTATTATCTTTGCTATCTCAGCAAAAGCGTGCTCAAATGTCGCAACACTCAGTGCTGGCACCCAGAAGACAGAATACTCAGATAGACAGGCTTTCACCCAGTAGGCAAGCTCTGAGGCAACCTGGGTCTTGCCGGTCCCGCCCAGACCGACAATAGCGACTTTTTGGCATTCCTTTCGTTCGAAGAGTATCTGTTTGAGCTTGTCCAATGTGTCACCGCGTCCGACGAATCGTACGTTACGCGGGAAGGGGACGTAGAAACTAACACTCTGTGTAGTGTTAAGTACAGGTCCGGTATCGTCTAGAATCTTTCTAAGTCGGTGGGTTGCATAATCTCTCCCCTCACCGTAGATAAGCGGCATAAAGACACCGAAAATACCAAGAAGACAGTACGCCCAGTCTTCTAAACGTGTGGTTTGGCGCGTTGCTGCCCATGTGAATCGCTCATCAACGCTGAACTGAGAAAGGGGAGTCCTCCGAAGTGCCGAAATGGGTATCCCCGTAGTTTTGTGAACCTTCTGCTCAAGGGATCTCTTGTCGCCGAGTCGTACGCCCTCCTGCGTAAAAAAATCAACCGAAGCCGGGGCAAGAAGCTCCTGTAACGTCCAGCCTCGGGTAAACCATCTACTTGTTTCAAATGCCGGTTCCCAGGAGAGATCGTCTTGATCGGTAATCGAAACGTCAGATAGGTATACGTAGCATCGAGTAGAATCGCGGTACCATCGAAACATGGAATTTATCGCCTCGTCAAGTTCAGCCTTGTTTGATCTGTCGATGCAGCAAGTGTCCACCCAGAAGTATTGTAATCCGTCGCGTCCTGCTTGTTCTACGCAGAATTCGAGCTTGCGATAGCCCGCCTTGTCTTTCCAGGTACCTTTCTTTATATCTTTGAAGATCACCTCTTCGGCAGTGTTTTTGCTCCACGTATGGGATAATATCGCGTACGGGGGGATATCTTCGAATAGATCCTCGGTCAAGCTGAGCTCGCCACTCGTGTCGCGCGATAAGAGTCGCATTATTTCGCGTGGAGACGACTGGTCGGTCAGGAAAATGGTCCGCTCCAGGAATAGCTCAGTATCAGGCTCTCTTGCCGGAAGGGAACACTACGAAGTAGCCGGGGGTTCGCAACATGCTGACCGCGGCCCGTTAGTCAAGGCATCTATCGGAAAGGGGCATTCGCAATACTTGTCGCGGTCCGGTCTGTTCCTAGTGTCAATAATCCTCCTAAAATACAGATAGGATTGGCTTCGTGTTTGGACAACTCATTAAGCACTGCCGAGTACTATAGCAATCGAGTAAGGCAGTCCGCTGGGTGGACTGGAAACTATTTGCATCCGCGGAACTGCGACCCAATTTCGAAATGCCGCATCGCCGGCGACATGTCTACCGCCCTGATGCCTAAATTCGGCAGCACCCCGGTAAATCGTTCACCCAAGCTCCAAGGGTGAAGTTCTCCACGACTTGAAGTACCGCGTGTGAGAAATCGAAGTACCCACTGTGTGGATCATGTCTGCGCGTTCGAGACATTTTCAAGGAGTTTGTCTGACAGGAAGCCGTTTTCGCTCCCAGCTGTATCTCACATCCCTCTAACCCTGTGAGGTGCACAGCATTGGTCAGCGGTGGGCCAAAAGCGGCTGTCTCTCTAGAGAATTGTAAACATTAAATGTAGACACTGAGCCTGGACGCCACCGTAGCCTAAATTAGATACATGAAAACTCCTAGACTCCTTCCTATTTCCCAGTGTGGCAAATATAGCTGGGGTGGCCAAAAAGAGGCCCCATGGCAATGTTTTTGGGACTAGCAAGAATAAATACACGTTTTATGGCTCTACTATCTGTCTCAAAGACTGTTACTAAAAATAGTCGCGCACTCTTGTCACACAATTTGTTGGAAATATAGGTTGCATTTCTCTTTGTTAGTTTTCGGGTTTGTGATTTCATTTCCAGGACATAAATTGAAAGGCTCGATTGTCACTCTTTATTGACGGCGCATATAAGGCAACACGCAACTGAATCGCTATGACTCTGCTCCTTTCACTACCGATTGAAATTCTCTTCCATATTCAATCCTTTCTCTACACTCTCGACAATAATCTTGATCAACATGGGAGTAAAAACAACGTTCTCTCTACCCGCGCGACCTGCAGACAGCTAGCCGCCATCGGAGAAACTGTAATATTTGAGCGTATTAAATTTATCCTGGACGATGAAGGGTTTCGGAGACTGTCCGATTTGGCTGAATCTCCTCACTGTCGACAAGTTCGCATGATATCTTGCCATTTCGAGGTCCACAGGATAGAAAAGGCATCAAAGCCGACGGTGCTGGACAAAGTAACTAGATTCCAAAGTCTCCTGAAACTTACAGAGAAAGGCAATACGCACTTAGCCGATATTCTGTGCCAGTTTCAAAATCTCTGTGCAATAAAGGTCTCGCAGAACTGGGCAACTTCCTGGTTCTGGGATCTTGATTCTAGTGAAACCGAAGCTCTCACCGCGCAACCTATTGCTTGTCGGCTGCTTGAAAACATCACCAATGTACTTGCAACTTCAGCATGTGACATTACGGATCTCAGAATCGGCTCCAATCGCGCTTTTTGCCCACAATGGCCCTTTTCAATTGGGGCATTCCAATCTCATACCCTCCAAACCTATGAATTATACCAGAAGGCTTTTGGAAACCTCAGGCGACTTAAGGTAGTGCTACCGAGGATAGCGAGGGGCGGACTGGGGGAATATGGACTGAATGTTCTGGGTCTGAAGGCTTTAATTGAGTCGGCATCACAACTTGAGGAGTTATATCTATCGATTGATATGAAGTTTGACTCTGAACCATTTGAGCTTGATTTCGCCATCCCCAAGCTGCGGCGTCTTATATTAGATGGTTTATTGTTGAAAGACATGGCGGTTTTGTTTAATTTCCTCTTGAAATGCCGACCTACTACCATTGAAAGCGTTGAGTTCCACCGCCTTAGCCTCGTCTACGATTCGCCTGTCCTAAACTGAGCTTAGGTCTTTGGAAATACCAGATTTGAAAATTTCAACTTGCAAGTTGAGGTGGGGTTACTGTGTGTTGATGTGTAATAAATTAGCTACTACGCCAGGTGGCGCCGCAGTATTCTATCTGATGTTTCCACTTACCCTGCTTGTTTTAAGCCTTATCTCGTGTTCGCCACTTTCCTTGCTATTCTCAGAACACGACCCAGCTAGTGTAATACTACCCTGTGACATCAAATACCCCACAAGCACCATAAATACAGATCTGACAAAGGCCCTTCCGTAACCGCAAGTTCCCGAATTCGCAGCTGACGAGTAGAGAGTTTCAGAGAATGTGGCCAGAGGACCAGGATGATGTCCTGGGGGAGGTGACGGATTTGAGTACCGGTTCAAGAAGCACGTCTTAAGGTCGGCAGCGACCAGCCGAAGGCTGCTATGACGCTCAGAAGACTAAAGAACTTGGAGTGAGTCACAAGAAGCTCCTCTTGAAACAGTTGCCTTGATTTCGTGTCTATAGTCTACATGCATACATGCTGATAAATCCTACTAGACAGCCTTTATGCTGCCGGTCCGAGATTCTCCAACAATAAGCGTATCACCCACGGCTCCCGTTTTTTGCACAGTTAGGGTCACATGCACGAGGCGGCATGATTTTTCATCGTCATTGGCCTCAGATGTCTCTATCGGCAGTGGTTGCCTTGGGTGAAAGCGGAAGTGGATGTGGATCTGCGAGATACCTCGCATCCGCAAGGCGTGCACCTCCGGCTGCGGAGAGAGCCTTGTGATGACCTCCATGGGGGTTTACTGCATGAAGGAATCGAAGGAGGCCTCCCGGGAGCCGTCGGGGGTAGCCTCGAGGCAATTCAAATCACTGAATCCACTAGAGCTGTTACCGTGACCCACCCCTCCAAGTTTCTTAGAATGTCATGCGACTTTAATTCATACATGCAATTCCCAGCCAGGCGTGACAGCAAGATGGCAAAGTGCCCCGCATGTGTCACTTTGGGGCCCATAAGGGGCCTACCTCATGTCTTAATGCATGAAGGTGATCCCAAAAGAGGCTCTTAAACCACACCTGAACCTTTGCCACCCTTGTCATACTGTCTCGAGCAGCTGAGTCGGATATTATGGCATAGGCGGCCTCCTGGAGTAGCTGCGTCCATGGAGAACTTACCTCCGGAGATGCAAGGCCTGCTTAAACTCTTTGCTCTCTAACGTCCATCCCTGGGTGGCGGCAACCCCGCCGTGCCGGCAAAAATGATAGGTACTTCGACCTTTACACATGTCAAAAACTCCACATATATCAATATCTCCTAAATTTTTATATAAGTCGTATTCTCTAGCCATTCTTGAGCATTCTAAACCTCTCTTACTAGAAATTTACCTTGGTGTCGTCGTCCTGGCGCCTGATCTGTAGAACGTCTCCATTTACAGCAAAAGAGAGTTCCTCCAACACACTTCCACTATCGAGCTTTCATCACCCCTAATACTTATAAAAAAGTTATATCCAAGCTTTAGAACCTCGCTACCACGCCAGTAATCGTTATAAGCCCTGTGGCCGCCGTGGTGTCCAGATCTTTGTAGAACGCCACGCAAATCAGTACCTCGGATCTGTGGCTGGTGTGGAATGTGGTTTGTGTGAAAGGTCTGTGATGACATAATACATGGCGTTGGCTCGGCTCCCACTAACTAGACGCACACTGCGCTCATAACTATGATAAACCCCGTTGACTTCTTGGTCGGACCCGAGGTTCAGCCGAGTTAGTCCGTGTTAAGAAGCCGTAACGTCCGTCCCTGCATGTCGGAAACCCCTACGTGCCGGAAAATCTGACAGGTACTTTGACTTTAATCAAGCCAAAAGAAATCCACACATTCGGATATCTCGAAAATTTTAATAGAAACTGTATTTTCTAGTCGTTTTCAAATGCCCTTGAGCCCTCTGGATTAACATTTATCTCATTGTTGTTGTTCTCACGGCTGATCTATAGGACGTGTCCGTCGATACAAAAATCGTTCAGCCCAAAGCACGTGCACTCGTCTTAATATTCTTTCTAATACTGTCAGGAAACCGGGGAAAGAGGCCGGGTTATTGAGCTGTATTTTTATATATGGATTTGCACTCATTGCAGGATGCATTTTCGGGGTTGTGCGTCGATGATAACCTGCGCCAAGACCTTGCATCCCCGGCCGCCTCTCTTCACGAGGATGATTCAAACCGACCAGTGAGTATCAGATCTCCAATCACTTCATCTAGACGGGACTGATATAGTATAGTCCTTGCTTGAAATTTATCAAGCATCCCCGGTAAACGCATTCGACCGGCCCATTTATTATAGGACAATACACCGGGAGTCATCAGCAGTGTGTGAAGGAAGTCTCGTAGCGAGGTTGTTTCCGCCTCCTTTATTTGACGAACTAACGGTCGAAGACCTCCGCCTCTACGCTCGAAACCATGCAAGAGCTACATATAAACAACCTACTCCGTTTCTATCTATGACAGATGACCTTCTACGCGCAATCAACATTGCTCTTTGCAAATTCGCCGACAAGGAGGACGTTGAAACTATTCTCATTGATGCCTGGCAACTAGCAGCCGGCAGCTTTCTGAGATGCAACGATTTCCGCGAGAAGATTCTTATTGGACGCTACCCCATATACAACACCGAGATTCTCGCCTGGGGTAAAATTCCCTCGTGCGCTATAATCTGTAGCTGGAAACGATCACGCATTGCCGAAAGCGGGCTGTTCGATGTTCTTCCTTCGCTTCGAAGCGTATCGCATAACACAACGCTCAGCTCCCTACGCGAGGGACTACGTGGCGATTTGGACTCATACATACCCGCCAAGGTTGCAATTGCCCTTACCAATCTTGGCATGAACCCTTCGAGCATGGTAACAAAACAAGTCTTTCTTTTTCTGCTCGGGGCTGTGCATGGATATCGCGTGGAAAAATCATTGCTAGAGATATCAAATATCCTGGAAGTCGAGCATTCGCGTATGATTTTGGAGTTTGATCAGGCTACGCACCAGATAAGCGTACAACTTAGTCGTTCAAGGATGGTTGAATTCTACAGGAATGAGTTCGCGGCGAAAGTCGAACGATGTACTCCTCCGGAGGGTGTGTCAGGGCGGGTGTGGAGGAAACAGCTTTCTTATTTCTATAACCGTCACTTCCGTCTGGATTTTGAGTCCTGGTGGGTAGAGAGGGAGAAAGATCATCATCTTGACGAAGCCGAATTTTCGTATTCACCGTCAACTGGGCTTGTTAGATGGTTGGCGGTAAACAGAGACAAGTGTCGACGTATCAAAGTTGTATTCGGGGATTGATTGTCCAGCGGAGCCCTTCATTCGGGCTCATGATTATTCATTCACTTATCCATATTCTAGCATTCGCTTCAAACCAGTCGTCCGTTGGAGCATGGATTTCTTTGCAAGAAATGTCGGCTAAAAAGTGGGGGAGGCGCATGGCCATGATCGCAGCCCGATCAGGACTCGGCCGGGGAGCCTAAAGTATTTCAATAGTTTAGGACATACACTGTGTAGTGGCGAATCCTGGCCCTAAGTTGAGAAACTGATAGTAACTTTCGGGCACTGAACCTGGCCGCTACTGTACATAACTGTACGTTTTGTGAAGCTATTGCGAATTTGCAGGAATGGGTAACTGAAAGAGGTGAGGGACTTGCTTGTGGCGATATTTGCACGCTAGGATTGGGGCATTGGCGCCCGTTGGGATCAGGGGAAGGTGCAGTATTTGAATCAACGTCTCATGCAAGGTACCGATGGCGATGGCTCGCACTGTCGATGTGGGGACATGAGTTTCGGGTGTAATATCCGTACTCATATATACTAGGAAGTACTTAAGTAATGATTGATGACAGCCAATATTAGCTTATATTAGCGTCATTGAGGGGCCTGAGAAGGTATACTTATGTACTCAAAAGTACCCCACCGACTTTTAAAGAGAGCAAAAGTACAAAAAGCGGACGCTAGTTTTGCACATAACTATACGTTTCTTTTGCTTCTTGGTTCCTCGCTTCCGCTCGCAGATAGACGGCAATGATTTTAAAATGATTTCTAATATAAACTAAAGAATATTTAACTATTTAACTAACGTCCATCCCTGCGTGGCGAAAACCCCTCCGTGCCGAAAAAAATGACAGGTACTTCAAACATGTCAAAAACTCCACACATATCGATGCATCCTAAACTTTTATATAAGTCGTATTCTCTAGCCACTCTTGTGCATTCCAAGCTTTCTTTACTAGAAAATTACCTTGGCGTTGTCGTCCCTGCGCCTGATCTGTAGAACACCTCCGTTTACCCTTCACCCTCAGAGATGATTTGTAGAGGCAGGGCAAAAGCAATCCGCCCCATTGGCGCCTGTCGGACGAATGGGGGCGAATGTGGCCCTAGACCATTTGCAGCCTCGTCTGCGCTGCCTTTGCGGGGGCACTGGAATTGTTATGAGTCACTGGCTCCTGGGAGACGAGGCCTACTGGGTTTAAGGACATGGTGATGGATAACGAAGGATTGGGCGAGCAGCCCCATGTGGTCGCAGTGGTGCCCCCCACCTTCGTGTAAATCCTTATTGGATCCAATCGGACAGACCACCGCGACGGAAGATGTTCGGCTAATAGAGGAACTCGTATTTGTCACGTGATTTTACCTCTCAGTTTCCAACGGAAGGCTCCGCCAAGCCTGGCCAACAACACATCACACGGCAATGTATTCTTTGCGTCGTGAGGGGTCTCTAGGGAGCTGCAAATTGGTGCCTAAAGGCCGCTGCGTGTTTGCCTTCCCCTCTGACCGAGACCGGACACTCCGCTTCGAGTAGAAACGCGGCAGTATCTCTTGTTGTAAGGAATAAACAGTTCAAATCGTCAGGAAAGTCCATGGCGTCATCAAAGGACAATAAAGGCGCGTCGGGCCTTGCCCTAGCCCTCAGCAAACTGGGGCTGGCGCCTCCGCCAAGTACTAAGCATGACAACTTTTACACGCCTCACAACGAAGCCTTCTATTCGAAGTACGATTACTGTCCTCTCGATAGAAATCGACGCCAGATCCGCCTCCTCAAAGTCTTCCTCGAAGAGAAAACTCAGGCAGAGCATCTGGTCGACCATACCCGCTGGAAAACCAGCGTCCCCGACCCAGCCCCTGCCGGGTTCTCATCAGGAAGGCCATTCTCACTGTACACCACCTCAACCGAACCGAAACTCCTAGCCTGCGAGATGATTGATGGAGTATCACTCTGCACGGAGAAGTACCTGGCTCTCTCGTACGCAGCAGGCGACGCGGCAATTCCGAATGCGGGACCACCCTTGTCTGCCTTTCGACTATCGATGAAAAGAGTGTGACTCTAAATAACCGTGGATTATGGGACGAAAACATCACAATGGGTTAGAGTGGCTCACGAAGATGGAAGGTTCTACGAGCCTGGTTGACGTGTTCTGGAATGATTGTTTCGAGGAGAGGCCTATGGCCTTGTGGTTAGAATCGTTCCTAGCCTTTTCTGCGATGCCCTTGGTGGACACGGTCCTGGGTATACCAAGAGTTTGTCTGCTCACCCGAGGTCCACTTTTTATTTGAAGGAGAAGACGCGCCTTGGGAGAAGATATCTGCATGCCTCACCCCCGATCCAGAGTCATGGTGCGATGTGTGGACCAGTCGCCTCGCGAACAAATCTCACCTGAGTCTCGTCCGCGCTAAGCAACAAGAGTACGATAAGAAACGCGCGCAAGAACGTGCGCAGGAACTCAAAGAAGGGAAACTGCGTACTCCTATGATGGGCCGAAGGTTTGATATTGAGGTGGAAAAGAGGGTTGGCGATCTGGTGAAGCGACTAACCGCCTCGGTTGTACAGACCGAAAATTGCAATGGTTTGTGCTTTTTAAACAAAATTTTTGGGTGCGAAACGCGACACCGTTTTGCAAGCGACTG
>Ga0247774_1002037_pt1 | contig 10109 bp, 7 predicted proteins | sample UWRJL001104B6_FD_179933 | JGI IMG/M metagenome (GOLD analysis project Ga0247774, IMG submission 179933) | Plant litter microbial communities from Arlington Agricultural Research Station in Wisconsin, United States - UWRJ-L001-104B-6 | ecosystem: Environmental > Terrestrial > Plant litter >... | reverse complement strand
ATACGTCACTTCGGCAAAACTAAGGCGCTCCGATTGCAGCTCATACTGATCGTGCCATTTGTTTTGCAAATCTTTGGAGCGGTCGGTCTGGTGGGATATTTGTCGTTCAAAAATGGACATAAAGCGGTAAACGACCTGGCGGATCAGTTAATGGATCGAACCAGCATTTCGGTGAATCAACATCTGGAGACTTATTTATCTATTCCGCATCAAGTGATTCAGATTAACGCCGATGCGATTCGGATGGGATTGCTGGATGTGCGCGATCGCCAAACCGTCGCTAAGTATTTTTGGCACCAAATGCAGGCTTATGACCTGACTTACATCGGCATCGGACTGACGACTGGTTATGCGGCCGGAGCCGCACGCTACGACGGCAAAACGGTCACGATCGATGATTTGAGTGCCGAACCTGTAAACAATCTTCACACCTACGCCACCGATGACCGCGGTAATCGTACTGGTATGATTAGTGTCGCTAGTTGGGATACCTTAACTGAACCCTGGTACACCGAACCCGTGAGAGCAGGTAAACCTATTTGGTCGCGGATCTTAACCTGGAATAATCCCGGTCATCCTTATATTGTTGCCTCGGCGGGTCGCCCCATCTATGACACAAATAATCGCTTGCTAGGAATGGTTGGAGCCGATATCCATCTGTTGAAACTGAGCGATTTCTTACGGAATATAGATGTCAGTAGCTCAGGGCAGGTTTTCATCATGGAACGAAATGGAATGTTGATTGCTAATTCTGCGAAAGAACAACCCTTTACCATCGTCAAAGACGAGATTCGGCGTTTGAAGGCGATCGACAGTGGCAATCCCATAGTGCAGGGAATTGCCAAACACATCCAGCAACGCTTCAAAGGGTTTCAATCCATTTCTAAAGACACCAATGTCCGACTTGATTTTCAGGGAGAACTCTACTATGTGCAAGTCACTCCCTGGCGCGACCAATATGGATTGGATTGGTTAGTGGTGGTGAGTGTGCCAGAAAGCGAGTTCATGGCACAGATTGATGCCAATACTCGCACCACAATCTTGCTCTGCTTAGCAGCATTGGGGGTAGCTTGTGGGATGGGCGTTATCACCTCGGCCTGGATTGCGCGTCCGATTCTGCGACTGAATCGGGCGAGTGAGGCAATAACATCTGGCAACTTCGACCAAGCTGTAGAAGACAGCGGTATTAAAGAACTCAACGCCCTTGCCAAGTCCTTTAACCAGATGGCAAGACAACTGCGCGAATCGTTTACCGCCTTAGAAAAAAGTAATGCAGAATTAGAAGACCGGGTGGAAGACCGCACCGTGGAACTCAAAAACGCTCTAACTGAGTTGCAACGCACCCAATCACAGATAATTCAGGGCGAAAAAATGTCTAGTTTGGGGCAACTGGTTGCGGGAGTCGCCCACGAAATTAACAACCCGGTCAACTTCATTCACGGCAACCTCGTCCATACACAGCAATACGCCCAAGATTTGTTAGAGTTCGTGCAGCTTTATCGACAGCACTATCCTAACCCTGCTGACGAAATTCAAATCGCAGCCGAAGAAATCGACCTGGAGTTCTTGCAAGAAGACCTGCCAAAAATGCTGTCTTCGATGAAAATGGGTACGGATCGCATCCGCCAAATTGTCCTGTCGCTACGAAACTTTTCGCGGATGGACGAAGCAGAGTTTAAGGCAGTCGATATTCATGAGGGTATTAACAGCACGCTACTGATTTTGCAACACCGCCTTAAAGATAGACCGGAACGACCGTCCATTGAGGTGATCCAAGAGTACGGTTCTCTACCGCTGGTGGAATGCTACGCCGGACAACTCAATCAGGTGTTTATGAATATTCTCACCAATGCGATCGATGCTTTAGAAAATGGCAATGCTAGTCGAACATTTCAGGATATCCAGGCAAATCCCAATCAAATTAAAATTATGACTTCGGTGGTTGATGGCCGCTGGGTGCAAATTGCGATCGCGGATAACGGGCCTGGTATGCCCCAAGACATTCAGCAACAGATATTCAATCCGTTCTTCACCACGAAACCGATTGGAAAAGGCACAGGGATGGGAATGTCTATCAGCTATCAAATTGTTACGGAAAAACATAACGGTAAACTGGAGTGTTTCTCTACTCCTGGTGAGGGAACCCAGTTTGTGATTCAAATTCCCATCTGCTAACCAGTCAGCGAACCTATCTAACGCCAAGTATCAGCCGTTATTAAACCATTTGACTAAGCTGTCACGCATTTAAATTACATATTCAGGGCGGGCGAGACGCCCACCCCACAAGACTTAGATTGTTTGTTGACATTCTATTTAAATGCTGAACAGCTTAAATGCCTGTCACATATAGTCCTGGACGCAGAAACCGAGTTTTCTAACCCCCATACTTCCTTCAAACCTTGAAGAAGAGTTAAAAACCCGATTGCTGTCGGAGCGCGGAGCTTCCTAATATATAAACTCTTAATAACAAACGCACAGGCGGGACGCCCATGCCACGAAAAAAAACGCCTATATATCACAGTTAATCGACATCTAAATGCAGTTTGAGAGCAGCATTTACTAACTGCATGATTTCCTCACTCAAACTTCCCACTGCATCGCTGGTAATTGGCTGTTTAGAAATTGTCCGTACTTGCTGTGCTTGTACTTTAGAAGGTTTGGGCAAACCGCTATCCTCTGGATTTAGCAACACCTCGTGCATGGTAGACGCGGGTTACATTAGAGGTAATTGGTAGAATTGTAACTGTATGGGCTGCACGGTTATTAGCGTCATTGCTCACCACTAATACGGGACGGCGTTTCTCTATCTCAGAACCAACCGTAGGACTTAGATTAGCGTAGTAAATTTCACCACGTTTCATCTGTCAATCCATCGGCAACTGTTAGATCCCAAGCGGGGTCTATTTCACTGGATGCTTGTCGGTAAGCAGATTCTAGTTCTTGATTCCGCAGCAATTCTAAAGCGACTTCTATTACTTGGGAGGGCGAGTTGCATCCTTTAGCAATTTTGTAGCTTTCAATAAAGTTTACTAGCGATTGTGATAGGGAAATTGATATTTTTTCAGATTGCATTATCTTAGCAATTGGTAATTACAAAGATTTTTACTTAATTATAGCACAAGCAGTAAACTAGAGTAAATTATACTATTATAGGGCGATCGCTCTTTTTGAACCGATCTATTGCACAGGCGGGATGCCCGTAACACGATGGAGGCGGATAGATGAAAGGGCGATCGTCCAATATTCGAGCTTTTGAGAAGCAATCAGCAATAAACATTGTAAGCGTGCTAATCGCCAACAGCTAGAATGACTCAAATATGTCGTTAGCGCAGCCCTCGAAGAGGATCGCACTTGGATAGGGCTGGCAATGCCAACCCTACGTTTTCTCTAATTTGCTACAGAGTAGCTAACTCTGAGGACTCCTTTCTGGGATTTAATTTTAGTCACTTCTACTTCTCTCAAGGTGCCAAGAGACTTAGGATGTGTCCCGCCACATGAGACAGCAGGAAAATCTCCGATGGCAATCTTGCGACTGCCGTAAGGATCGCCCTTAACTTGTACAGGTATATCTTCAACGATTGCCTCTGCCAAATCGGATTTTAAGCTTTCCTGAACCTTTTCAATGGGTGGTAGAGTTCCTGAAAATTCAACTCGTGCTTGTCCTGGCCAATGATGTCCTCCAGTTGCTTGCAAATCGGGGAAACGTTTCTCAATTAATGCTGCAATCAAATGACCTGCAACATGGTGCTTAGCATGAATCAAACGATTGTTGATATCGATTGAAATATTTACCTCCTGCCCAACTTCGAGATTTCCGAAATCTGCAACGTAATGATCGACATAGTTATCAGAATGAGAGGCATGAGTGACAAGAATATTGTCAATCAAGCCAATGTCAGATTTTTGTCCGCCCCCTTGAGCATGAAATATCGTTCGATCGAGGCGAATAATCCGTTGCTCGCCATTAATCAATTCAACGATTTTTGCGGTTGCTTCCGAAAGGTCTGACTCTTCTAGGTAAAGCTTAAGAGTGGTCACAATGAAAACCTCTAAATTAAAGTGTAAGAAACAGCACTCACTAGCTCCAGTAAGACAGCGGGCGATTAAAAGAACGGAAACCAATAAAGCAAGAGCTACTCAAGCGTCCGCCAACACCAACACGCGATACAGAATGAAGATACCGCGAGTTAAACAGTATTAGATCGCCAATCTCTGGTTGAATTTCAAGCTTAGGAGGGCCTATTTTTTCAGGGTCAAATCCGTAGCCGTCTTGACGAAGGCAATCTGATAAATTTTCGGGAAGCATGGAAGCATCCCATAATAACAAGCTGCCTCCTGACTCTGGCATATTGAGGTAAACGTTTGCCGCAAGCTGAATGCGAATTTCTCTCGCGCGTGGATTGAAATTGGAATCCTCTTGAATATTGTCATTGTGAGGGAAAATGTAAGACCCTTCTTTAAGAAGACGAGTCAAGCCAACGAACATAGGTAGACCATCAATATTTTCAAGATGTGCTCCTGCGGGCCACACTTCGTCTAAGTTGAGTCGCAGTCGATCGATTGGTGAATAGTAAGGATCGAAAATTTCTCGAATTTCTCGAATGTTGTATCCAGCTTGGGCGTAGTATTGCTGCCAATGTACTGGGTTGTTGTGTGTTTCGTAATAGGAAAGACGGTCGCGACCAATCTCTTCTGCACCAAAAGTTGAATAGACTCCCATCCGTTCTTCGCTAGACAACCGTTCTTGAACTCGTTGACAGAAATTTTCTGGATAGTAATGACGAACTCGAATGGCGAGCAATTGACCTTTTATGAGAGCTAGAAGAGCCTCAGAGTGAAGGACTGTTTCCAAATTCAAAAAGCGATCTGCACCAGTCTTGATTTCTGTAGTTTGTGCCAGCATGATCCGACTCCTTTAAGAAGTGTACAGTTCAGATATTTTTGAGCAGAAGTGTTAGATACCAGGATTGCCACAAGTAAGAATCTTGCTGTTAACAACTTTTCTTGCTTGATTACTTTTTACGATATCAACTTCTTTTTTAATGAGGTAGTCTTTTTTGTATCAAGTTTCTCGAAAACTGTTAATACTTTTCGATCGCCCTATTGAGACTTTGAACATAGAAAAAATATGTTCGGATACCTAAGATATTTAATTGATAAGGGTTTGGGGTCTTGGTAGAGGTCGGGTGACTGGCTCTCAAGCGCATGAGTCTTTTTTGAACCGAAAGTATCATTTGGTGTTTCTTTGCCATGAAGCGATCGCGCAAACACCAAACTTGTTTACCCAAAAACCTTGTAATGGCAAGGGTTTTGACGCTATACTAAACCAACGCTAAAAAGTATCTTTTGGTATTATGGCCGACGATCGCATAGCAATGGTCAACTGGGTCAAAAAAGCTTTGTCAGATTTTCAAAATCGTCCTTTAACTGATGCCCAGTGCAGTCTGATCGATCAGTTTTTGCATGGCAAGACGATCGAGGATGCTGCGAAGGATAGCGGTTACAGCCAAAGCACTGCCAAACGAGTCAGCGTGGACATCGGTGAGGCGATCGCCCTGGAAATGGGAGAATCGAAACGAATCAATAAGTCCTCCTGGCTGCCGAAGATCCGAGACTATTTGCGACAGCAGCCAGAGTCCGATTCTGTAGAAGGTGAAGGGGCGATCGCGCATCCCTCAATACCAAACCAGAATTTTGTGGGACGCGAAAAGGCGATCGCCCAGCTCAACACCCGCATCAACCAAGGCGCAAAAATCATCGTCATCAAAGCATCCGGCGGTATAGGTAAAACAACCTTGGCGCGACAATATTTCCGTTCCCAAGGATTTGATTTAGTGCTAGAAATCTCGATGGCGAAGGAGAGGGATAATATTACTCCCGTCGAAAACGTGATTGAAGAATGCCTGAAGCGAGACTTTGAGGAAGAACCGGGGCGGGAATTTGGAGTGATGCTTGGCAGGCTCAAACGGCAACTTCAAACGCGCAAAGTTGGAATATTGATTGATAACTTGGAACCTGCGCTAGATGGACAAGGTAGATTTATTCAACCCCATCGCCGCTATATAGAATTGTTGCGAATTTTGGCTGACTCGACGGTACTGTCAGTGACGCTAATTACCAGTCGCGATCGCCTGTGTGATCCTGAAGTGACTGTCGATCATTACGAATTACTCGGATTGGACGAATCGGCATGGCAACAGTTTTTCGACAGCCGCAATATTGATATTGATATTCCGACTCTCAATGCAATGCACAACACCTATGGGGGTAATGCAAAAGCAATGGGTATCCTGTGCGGTGCAATTCGAGAGGACTTTGACGGAAATATGGTGGCTTATTGGCGGGAAAATAGTACCGATCCGTTGGTTAAGGCAGATTTAAACAATTTAGTTACCAGTCAGTTTCAGCGTCTCCAAGAACTCGACCCCGCAGGCTATAAACTCCTCTGCCGTTTGGGATGTTATCGCTATCAAGATGTGCCAACTGTCCCCACTGATGGATTATTGTGTTTGTTATGGGATGTGCCAGAACCACAGCGCAGACGAGTTATCGAATCTTTGCGAAATCGCTCTTTGGTGGAGTTTAATCAGGGAGAATATTGGTTGCATCCGATGATTCGGGCTGAGGCGATCGCGCGGTTAAGGGCAAGTGAATATTGGGAAGAGGCTAATCGTAAAGCAGCAGAGTTTTGGACACATAGTGTGAAGACTGTTGAAACTGTAGAAAATATACTGATGGCCTTTGAATCTTACTATCACTGCGTAGAAATTAATGACTTTGAGCAAGCTGGCTATGTAATTATGAGAAGGAGAAATACCAGTTGGAGAAACGGAGAATCTCTGGGAGTTGCTTTTTATAGATTAGGTTTGTTACAACCTATGATTTACTCAATAAATACAATTATCAACCAAGTCAAAAACGATTGTATACTAACTATGCTGTATAGTCATTTAGGGGATTTGTACTGGATAACTGGATGTATAAACGCAGCAATAGAAAGTCATGATTTATCATTCAAGGCAGCAGAAAAAACCCTTTTATCTATGAATTTAAGCCGTTCAATATATTGGGAGGCAAAAAGATGGAAAACTTGGTCTTTAATTAATACAGGTCTTTGTAAAATTGATTTATGGGAACTTGAAGAAGCTGTCAAGCTTTTTGAAAATATAGAATATTTTTGTAATCATAAAGATGCAGAATATGATTTGTATAATTATGAGAAAGATTATTTATATTGTTTAGCATTTTTGAACTCATATTTAGGCATTAAAGATATCGCTCTGAGTTATGCACAACAAAGCGAATTAGTAATTGATCAAATAGATAACAGTTCTTGGAGTCAAGGATATAGCTTATTGTTTATGGGTCTAACTTATAAAAATTTAGGAGAACCTGAAAAATCGTTTAAAATGTTCCACCAAGCCATCTCATTTGCAGAAAAAACTCACTATACTCAAGTTAAAGCCAAGGCTCTAACTGGTCTAGCAGAACTTTATCGAGGACAGGAAGACTTTACAACAGCCCTTTCCTATCATTCAGAATCAATCGAATTGCTAGACAAAATCGGCGCAAAATGTGACTTAGCTGAAGCTTACTATCAGCTTGCCTTAACTTATCAACAAATGGGTGATGCCGAGAAGAGTCAGACGGCTTTTCAAGAGGCGATTCAACTCTTCAATGAAATGGAAGCACCTAACCAAGTTGAGAAAGTGCGAAAAGCAATAGGTAAGAGCGACGAAGTTTAGTTTTAGATATATAAATCAATACGGTTGAGTTAAGCCAGATCCCCCCTAGCCCCCCTTAAGAAGGGGGGGACAGGAATCTTCTCAAAGTTTCCCTTCTTAAGGGGGATTTAGGGGGATCGAGACTCATGTAAAAACGAGATTTATCCAGGATTTTAGTCTTAAGTTGACACCCATGGGCAATGCCGTTTCCCTACTCAACTAAAGCCTGCCGCTGAGCCTCTAACAATTCCTGAATCCCGGTTTCTGCTACATCCAAAATTTGATTTAACTGACTCCGACTAAAACTTCCATCTTCCGCAGTTCCCTGAATTTCGATGATATTCAAATCTCCATTCATTACCACATTACAATCAATTTCAGCCGCCACATCTTCAAGATAATTCAAATCTAAAAACGGCTCCCCTTCCAAAAGCCCCACAGACACGGCCGCCACTTGACGAATAATGGGCGATCGCACCAAATCACCTTTTTGCACCAACTTATTCAAAGCGTCAGCCACAGCCACAAACCCGCCAGTAATTGAAGTCGTGCGAGTCCCCGCGTCCGCTTGCAAAACATCCGCATCCACAAGTATAGTGCGTTCTCCCAATAGTTGCATATCCAAGCACGATCGCAAACTGCGCCCAATCAACCGCTGAATCTCCTGAGTGCGTCCCGATAACTTCATAAATTCCCGTTCTTGTCGCTGCGGCGTAGAACCAGGCAACATTCGGTATTCCGCTGTCAGCCAACCTTGTCCGGTATTCTCCAGAAATCTCGGCACTCCCGGCTTGATTGTAACGCTGCAAAGTACCTGAGTATCGCCACTTTTTGCGAGTACGGAACCGCTAGCAAATTTCGTAAACTCTCGATCGAAACTAATCGGACGAAGTTGATTTGGTTGTCGGCCGTCGGGACGCTGGAAAGACATAATATTTAGGTGATTCGTAATGGGTAATTGAGAATTAAAAATTGGGAATTGGGCATTAATATTCCAGCTTTCTTTGATTCGTTAAATATGCAGTCATTCAATCTAAAATCTAAAATCTAAAATCGTCTGACTATTTCCCCTTAGCCTCGATCAAATTGAGAAGATCCTGCTGCACTTGTTCTGGCGATTGGTCCCCATTGACAGTTAACAGTTTGTTGCGGTATTCGTAATACTCTAAAAGAGGAATAGTGCGTTCGTGGAACAAATCGAGCCGACGCTGTAAAATTTCAGGGTGGTCGTCCGATCGATCGCGCTCGATCGATCGCCTCAGCAAAACGTCGATCGGCACTTTCAACAAAATCGCCCAATCTAGCTGCTGAGACAAATCGTCCAGCAAAAAATCCAACTCCTCAGCTTGAAAAGCCGTTCGCGGATAGCCCTCCAACACCCAGCCATTAAAAACATCCCACAGCAGCAGCCGGCGGCGAAAGAATTCAATCATAGTTGCGTCGGGAACTAATTCCCCTCTTTCGACATAAGACACCGCCAGCTTGCCTAAATCTGTGTCTTGTGCGATCGCCTCCCGTAGAATGTCCCCCACAGCCAGCAAAGGAAGGCTCAAATTGCTGCACAGTAGTTCAGCCTGAGTTCCCTTTCCCGCTCCTGGCCCTCCCAGAATCACCAATCTCACAGTCCCTGCTCCTAGTGCCGCGACATTCAAATTCTACGCGATGTGTACCTTTTCTTAACAGTCCTGGACTTCCCAAGACTCTCATCGCCTGGCTTTTTCACCCTCTAACTATCTAACTGGGGCGATCCCCGCCGTATTTTGGTAAAAAAAACCGTTTCTGCCGCAAGCTGCTAATAGAGTTCAAAAATCGAACAAACGACTGCGAATGCCACTGCCGCGAGCTTTTGACAACTTGTATATCTAGCGTTCGATCGGATGTGCACTCGGCCCAGTACACTATATATTGTCAAGCAGGCTTCAGCCGCGCCAAGGTCGGAGCTGCACTCAAGACTTAGTTGCTGATTAAATATTGCCCTATGGTTGCTCAGTTACAAACCCCTAAACTCAATTTAACCCACAGCTTGCCCTACACAGTTCAAGGGCTGGTGCAAGTTTTTACAGGCCCGCACCGCTGCTTTTTTACCAGTGTCATGGCTCAGGCCCTGAGAATTGCAGGACAGGGATCTCCGGTGCTGGCGGTGCAGTTCCTCAAAGGGGGAATCAATCAAGGGCATCAGCATCCGGTGCGGCTGGGGCAAAATTTAGATTGGGTGCGGTGCGATTTGCCCCGCTGCATTGACAAGGCCGATTTAGATGAGCTTGAGACGCAATCGATCGAACAATTGTGGCAGTATGTTCAAAATGCGGTGCGCGAAGGCCGTTATGCCCTAGTTATTCTCGATGAATTGAGTTTAGCGGTTAATTTGGGCTTGATTCCCGAAGC
>Ga0247774_1002036_pt1 | contig 10111 bp, 10 predicted proteins | sample UWRJL001104B6_FD_179933 | JGI IMG/M metagenome (GOLD analysis project Ga0247774, IMG submission 179933) | Plant litter microbial communities from Arlington Agricultural Research Station in Wisconsin, United States - UWRJ-L001-104B-6 | ecosystem: Environmental > Terrestrial > Plant litter >... | reverse complement strand
CAGGTAATTGGTGCTTTGATGCGGAAGTTGGTGCATTTGGCTTTTGGGATTTTAAAATCCCAAAAGCCTTTCGACCCAAATTATTTACTCGCGACCCCTTGACAGTTCAAGACAGTATCTACAAAATATGGTGTTCGTAGTCGCCCCAACTAAAGAAACCGGGTTTTACAGTAATAACGGCTCAATTTTGGTTTGCACCTCCTCAATCACTTCTTCAGATACAGACTCAACGAATCGAACACCGCGAACCTTCCAGTCTAGACACTTGATTTGATCTGCAAGGATTACTCCTTGAACTTTCAATCCAGTCGGTAAAGAAACTTCAAAAGGATAACCTTTTTGTTGTTTGGTAATAGGCATAAATAAAGCTAAGGAGCTTTTCTCATTGTAAGCACGAGGCGACAGCACAAAAGCAGGTCTAAGTCCTTTTTGTTCGTGTCCCTTAGTTGGGTCAAAGTCTAAATAAACAATATCGCCTCGACTCGGAATGTAGGGATTTGATTGTGTCACCAAACTTCGTTCCCTACAGCAACTCCACTATCAATCTCATTATGAAGATTCTCTGGAGTAATCGCTTCAACCAACTCCTCAAGTGAATATCGCCGACGATTGATCGGCTCGATCGTCAGCCTACCATCTATCAACACAAGCTGCACTTGGGAACCTTCAGCTAAGTTAATCTTTTTAGCTAAATGCTGTGGAATCCGAACAGCAAGACTGTTTCCCCATTTGGCGATCGTCCCAACCATAGCCTAATCCTCTAGCTAGTGATATTACTCTGAGGAATTCACCTTTTTTCAGGATGTATATACAGAGTGTCTACAGTATAGCAACTAATAGTAAAGTGGTGTCCCCCACAACCGCCAGGGGTTTCAACCCCTGGCTAATAGCAAAAGTCGGTTGAAACCGACTGAAAAGCTGAGATAAAAATCAAAAAATCTTTAGTTTTCTTAAGAGGACTTTTGCTATGAGACAGGGGTTTCAACCCCTGGCGGACTATCGGGCTAACCGAGGTTTCTGGCCACTCGCGCGCGATCGAAGAAACCGGGTTTTTTCCCATCTCTTCGCGTGTAACCAAATATTCTCGAAAAAACCCGGTTTCTGGCCACTCATCGAATCATGTTAAAATAAACATCGGTGTTACTGACAACTCCCCACAATGGAAGAAACCCGCGCCCAAGCTTATCTGCAATTGATTGAGACACTCCTGACTTGCCCCAAAGGTGAGGAACTGCAGATTTTACAGGCTAACTTAGAATTGGTAGATTGGGGGTTTCTGCAAGTTTGCGAGGTAGTAGCAGAAAACCTGGCAGAGGAAGGACAGGAAAATCCAGCTAGTTTCTTGCGAAAGGTGGCTAGTCAACTAGGGGAATTATTGGGGACGAATGATGAAGAAGATAGCGATAACTCTGAGTGTGAAAATCCACAGGAGTATGAAAGGTTTATCCGAGAATTATTGCAAGTAGAACTACAGAGCAGCGATCTTGCAGTAATTTACCCTATGCTGGCTCAAAGGCAACATCTTCTCAATGCTCGTTTTGTCGAAATTTTACAAGTAGTGGTCGAGAATTTAATTGCCAAAGAACCAGAATTAATTGAGTTTATTGTCGGGGTTGTTAGCAGTTTGATTAGTGATATTATTAGCTTTCCTCTGGGGGATAGAGCGAATAATATTGAAATTGCCATCGCAAGTTGTCAAATAGTTTTAAGTCATGGGCAACTGGGGAGCGAAGATTGGGCGCTAACGCAAAATAATCTGGGACTTGCTTACTGGGAGAGAATCAGGGGAGAGAAAGCAGAGAATATCGAATCTGCGATCGCATTTTATAATGCTGCATTGTCAGTCTTCACCCACGAAGCCTTTCCCGAATATTGGGCAGGGGCACAAAATAATCTGGCTCTTGCTTATAGTGACAGAATCAGGGGAGAGAAAGCAGAGAATATCGAATCTGCGATCGCATTTTACAAGGCTACATTAGAAGTCCGCACCCGCGAAGCCTTTCCCGAATATTGGGTAGAGACGCAAAATAATTTGGCGACTGCCTACTGTCATAGAATCAAGGGAAAGAAAGCTGAGAATATCGAAATAGCGATCGCATTTTACAAGGCTGCATTAGAAGTCGGCACTCGCGAAGCCTTTCCCGAATATTGGGCAGCGGCACAAAATAATCTGGCTAATGCCTATCGTGAAAAAATTAGGGGAGAGAAAGCTGAGAATATCGAATCAGCGATCGCATTTTACAAGGCTGCATTAGAAGTCTACACCCGCGAAACCTTTCCCGAATATTGGGCAGAGACGCAAAATAATCTGGGACTTGCCTACTGGGAAAGAATCAGGGGAGAGAAAGCAGAGAATATCGAAATGGCGATCGCATTTTACAAGGCTGCATTAGAAGTTCGCACCCGCAAAGCCTTTCCCCAAAAATTGGCCCATACGCAACATAATCTTGGTCTTGCTTACTCTTACAGAATCAGGGGAGATCAAGCTGAAAATATCGAAATGGCGATCGCATTTTATAATGCTGCATTATCAGTCCTCACCTGTGAAGCCTTTCCCCAATATTGGGCAATGACGCAAAATAATCTGGCTCTTGTCTACTCTGACAGAATCAGAGAAGATAAAGCTCAGAATATCGAAAATGCGATCGCATCATACAATGCGGCATTATCAGTCCTCACCTGTGAAGCCTTTCCCGAATATTGGGCAGCGACGCAAAATAATCTGGCTCTTGCCTACTCTGACAGAATCAGAGAAGATAAAGCTCAGAATATCGAAAGGGGGATCGAGCTTTATCGAAATGCTTTAACTATCAGAACTCGTGAGAATTTCCCGCTAGAGCATACAGTAACTTTATCTAATTTAGGTAATCTTTACCGAAGTAACCAGCAATGGCAACTAGCCTATGATACCTACGCCCCAGCCATTGAAACAGTAGAATTCCTACGGGGTGAGATTCATTCTGGAGATGAAAGCAAACAGAAACTCGCGGAAGAATGGAATAAACTCTATCGAAATATGGTCGAAGTTTGCTTAAAGCTAAAAAACTACACCGAAGCCATAGAATACGTCGAACGCAGCAAAGCCCGCAACTTAGTCGAACTCCTCGCCACCCGCGACTTATACCCCAAAGGCGATATTCCCGAAACCGTTCTCAACGAACTCTCGCGGCTGCGTCGAGAAATTGATGCCGAACAGCGCCAACTAGACAACCAACGGACAAATCGTAACAGCAACGGTGGCACAATATCGGGAGAAGGCAGCCTCCAAATCGACAGCCTACAAACTACCAGCCGCGATTCTACCAATCTCACCCAATTGCGGCAACAACTCGACGAACTGCTCGTCCGCGACATCCAACCCATCGACCCCGACTTCCTGCTGACTCAAGAAGTTAAAGACATCTCCTACAGCGATATTCAAGCCCTCACGGCAGAAAACACTGCTATCGTTGAGTGGTACATTCTGGGCGACAAATTTCTCACATTCATCATCACTCCTCAATCACCAACTCCTATAGTCTGGCAATCTTCAAAAGCCGACTTTCAAGCCTTGCTAAACTGCGACGAATATCTGAGAGATTACCAAGAAGAGGATAAAACCCAATGGCGGGAAAACCTAGCCCCTCGCCTCCAAATCCTATCTGAAATATTGCATATCAATGAAATTCTGGGGAGAGTACCGCAACACTGCGATCAATTAATTTTAATTCCCCACCGTTTCCTGCACCTGTTCCCCCTTCACGCCTTGCCGGTTAGCCGTGAAATCTGGCAGCGCTTTAACCCAGAAACCCCGTCTCCTGAACCTACCAATCCCTGCTTGCTAGATTGCTTCAAACAAGGTGTCAGCTATTCCCCCAGTTGCCAACTGCTGCAACAGGCACAAAGGCGAAAACGCTCCTATTTCACTCACCTATTTGCCGTCCAAAACCCCACCAATGACCTGCAATTTACAGACTTAGAAGTGCCAGCAATTAGTCAGCATTTCCACCCCAAAGATATCCTCGTCAAAAGTGATGCCAAAAAATCAGTCATAGATGATAGCCGTCTCCGCATCGCCCACTGCGCCCATTTTAGCTGTCACGGCTACTTTAACTTTAAACAACCTTTGCTATCAGCCTTACTGCTAGCCGACTGCGAATTACCCCCGCCTCCCCCTGAAGAAAACCCCACTCGCTATCTACCCTTACGAGATGGCAAAACCCTCGACCTCACCAAATGCCTCACCTTAGCAGACATCTTTGCCCTCGACTTCCGAGAATGCCGCCTGGTTGTGCTCTCCGCCTGCGAAACAGGCATCAGCGACTTTAGCAGCATCAGCGATGAATATATCAGCTTACCTAGCGGTTTTCTGGTAGCCGGCAGTTCCAGTGTCGTCCCGACGCTGTGGGCAGTCAGCGATTTGTCTACCTCATTTTTGATGATAAAATTTTATCAGCTTCTCAAAGCCGGGTTAAGTGTCTCCCTTGCCCTTAACTCTGCTCAACTTTGGCTGCGGGATGCTACCACAGAAAAGTTACAAGAGTGGACAAGCCAACTTCCCCTACGTCTCACCCAAAAAGAAGCGCTCTACGATATGCTTGATGAGATAGACTCCAAAGAAATACGACCTTTTCAATCACCATACCATTGGGCTGCATTTTGTTCAGTTGGTCAATAGGAATCTGAGAATAATGCTCCAAGATAGTCTGAAAAATATCAACGCTTTCATACACCTGATCGACAATCAGCAACCTCTGTTTTTGAAGGAAAAAAGGCATGAAGACCTTAAAGAAGCAAGTGCTAATTTCCGAGAAAGAGATGACGAACTTGCTGATGATATCATTGAATGGTGTGCCAAGTACACCGATATTCAAAAGGCATTACGTACGCCAGACTCGCAAAGAGTTGTATTCAGGAGAAACTCAATCAACGGGCGATCGCCTGCCAGGAACAAACACCCTGACACCTCCTCCACCGCCTCCACCTCCCAAACTCTCCAGAGAAACGCTATTAAATGCCATCCAAGAAAGTTTCCCCAACCAGTCAAAATAGCACTTAGGGTTTAGGTGATGAACAATCCTGAATTGACAGGCAAACTTGCCAACCCCAAACTCACGCTGTTTGCCTTTCATTTGTGCAACAACCTTGCAAAAGGCGATAAACAACCTGTAGACAAAGCAGATCATTTATGGCAGAAATGCGCTGCTTTGGGACACCTGCTGCAAACACATCCGCAGCTCGATTTTTTACCCGAAAAGCTGAACAATCGAAACAGCCAAAATAGCCAACCGAGCGACTATCTTGAACTTTACGAGTCCAATGGCGATAGATTTGTCTCATTTACAATTGTTAGCCAACCGGATCGACTGCCCCTGACAGGCGGAATTTACCCGCTGCAACTCCACCATACTTATGCCCTTGACTTCACGCTACTTTCCCCGAATTCAACAGTAGAAATCAACCAACTCAGCAACCTAAATTTTCAAGGCTGTCTGCTACCTCGCGAAATCCAAGCGTCACTGGGACAAACTCTAGTATTATTTGCCAAACCTGTTGATTTTGCTGGCCATCCTAAAGATTTAGCAGTAGCTTGTGTAGACGCTTTGTTTCAAGATTCACAGCTTGAGCAGCCAAAACCCTATTTAATCGGTGACGGAAAACTTTTAGGTAGTCCCATTTTTGAATTTGACAATAGTCAAGAAGATCCGACATTAAAGTGTCATATCCTAGTCTGGTTAGATACTGATGAAAAAACTTCAGAGATAGAAGCATCCGGCAATTATTACCGTCCGCTGCTCAATTTGTTATGCTGCCGCAGTAAAATTATTTATGTTTATCACCAAGCGTATCTTTGCAACGAGGAAGCGAGAAAGCTGTACAGTCAATTAGAGAAAAAAGTAGAAGAATTTAGCAGTTTGAAATCAGATAGAAAGGAGCGTCTGGAACAACTAGAGGGCTGGCTGACGGAACTCCCTCAAATCGGGTTAACTTATGCCCGCTATTTGCGAGATATAGAACTTCACCAGATTACAATTGAAACGAATGCTAAAAACTATAGTGTTTGGCTCAAACAACTTGGGGATTACAGCGTCCAAGAAATGGATAACTTAGATTTTATACAAAATTTTGTTGACGGGAGTTGCCCGAAATTTCAGAACCAGATTAAAGTCTATATGAGTTATCTTACCGTAGGACGGCAATTGTTTCAACAGATGATTGAAACAATCCGGGGCATTGTGGAAGTTGATGCTCAAAAACAACAGGTACAGTATGAGAAAGTGGAAAAAGATCGCGATCGCAATTTACAAAACACGATTCAAGCAGTCGGTACCGGCATCGGTGTAGGAGTTGGCGTCGCCGGAATCTTAGCAGCCGGCTACCCCTTAATCGAAAAACCTTGGGATTTCCCTTCTCCCCAACACCCTCTGCTACCGCCGCATCCCTTCATTATTGCCGTTGTACTTAGTTGTTTATCCGGTGGAGGCTTGGGATGGTTGGCTTGGTTTTTCACTAAACGCTACCTCAATCGTAAATCATCACCTTAGCAGACAAGTTTACTTAGTCCCCAAAATCAACTTCCCTCTGGGGATGTGTAATCGCCCTCTGCTTTCTTTGTTAATTACATTTTCGCAGTCATATTCTCGCGACTTACTGATAAATCTGTTTACTCTTTGACAACATCCATCAACTCTTCAATCAAAACATCGAGGGTGCGAGCTATCTTTTGAATGGATGTGATATCAACCGTTGCTAGTCCTTCCGATCGAGCATAGTGCCTGACTGTGCTGTACGGAACCTCCGCTCGATCGGCAACATCCTTTAGCGTCCATCCTTTTTCGTCAGCCAACTCTCGGATTCGGAACCTAACTAACCCCATTCTACTTGACAAACGATAAGTATCTATCGTTTAATATTTGTAATCACAAAGACGATCGCCCTCAGACCTGATAAATCAAGGGCAATCGCCTCTCTCACCATCCACTTTCGTGGAAAGGATTTTCCTATGATACCAAAAGAACTCACTTATCGCGATCGACTTAAACCTTGGTGTATAATTCGCCAACTCCCCAACAGTCAGCGGTTAACAGTCGCCCGTTTTAGTCGTCGCCCCGATGCCGAATCTTACTTGAATGCACTGCGCCGCTTAATGCCTGCAGTCCCACATACAATTGTTTTCGTAAATGCGCTGTGCGTAAATGAACTCAGCGTGCCCATACAAACACAATTGTCGATCGACAGTTAAAGAATGCTTAGTTCGATCGAGTTTTCGAGAATCCCATCTAAAACTCGATCGACTTTCTAGAAAAACCACTCAATATAAAACAACTGCCGACAGCCAAAACCGTCAACAGTTGTTTTACATATTCAATGCGGATGGCGAGACTCGAACTCGCAAGGACATAATGCCACACGCACCTCAAGCGTGCGCGTATACCAATTCCGCCACATCCGCTCTTTCTGGCAATCTCCGGGATTTTTTGCGTTACGAGTTAAATATTCACAGGTTGAGGTTCCTGACATTTAACTTGTGACTTGCCCTTTGACACCGCCGATTTACAATCATAGCACCACTACCAGCCAAATGTAAAATAAATTTTTGTGAACAATTTCTGCAAAACGATTATCCAGAACATACCGAAAGGGATTATTGTACAGAATATTGAGTGAATAAAGCAGCGAAGATGGGGTTCTCGAAAATTTTAATCGCTAATCGGGGAGAAATAGCTCTCCGCATACTGCGCACCTGCGAGGAAATGGGGATTGCCACGGTCGCCGTTCACTCCACCGTAGACACACACGCCTTGCACGTCCAGTTGGCAGACGAAGCCGTTTGCATCGGCCCCCCCACCAGCAGCAAAAGCTATTTAAACATCCCCAACATTATCTCGGCCGCACTGACGCGCAACGCCGCAGCCATTCACCCCGGTTACGGCTTCCTCGCCGAAAACGCCCGATTTGCCGAAATCTGCGCCGACCATCAAATAACCTTCATCGGCCCTTCTCCTGCCGCGATGCGGGCGATGGGCGACAAATCCACCGCCAAAGAAACGATGCAGCGAGTGAAAGTCCCCACAGTTCCCGGTAGCGAGGGATTGCTGGCGGACGATCGCGAAGCCTTGTCGATCGCCCGCGACATCGGCTATCCTGTGATGATCAAAGCCACCGCCGGCGGTGGAGGCCGCGGCATGAGGCTAGTCAAAGAAGCATCCGAACTCCCCAAACTATTCTCAGCCGCCCAAGGCGAAGCCGATGCAGCCTTCGGCAATCCCGGACTTTACCTCGAAAAATTCATCGAAAGACCCCGCCACATCGAAATCCAAATCCTCGCCGACAACTACGGTAACGTCATCCACCTCGGCGAGAGAGATTGTTCGATTCAGCGGCGGCACCAAAAACTCCTCGAAGAAGCCCCCAGCCCAGCCCTCACCCAGAAACTGCGAGATCAAATGGGTCACGCCGCCGTCGCCGCCGCCAAATCCATCAACTACACAGGTGCCGGCACAGTCGAATTTCTGCTTGACAAATCGGGCAAGTTCTACTTCATGGAAATGAACACACGCATCCAAGTAGAACATCCCGTCACCGAGATGATTACAGGCCTGGACTTGATAGCCGAACAAATTCGCATCGCCCAAGGAGAAAAACTGCAAATCAAGCAAAACCAAGTAATTCTCAGCGGCCACGCGATCGAGTGCCGCATCAATGCTGAAGACCCCGATCGCAACTTCCGCCCTCACCCCGGCAGAATCAGCGGTTATTTGCCTCCCGGTGGCCCCGGCGTGCGGATGGACTCTCACGTCTACACGGATTACGAAATACCCGCTTACTACGATTCTTTAATCGGTAAAGTAATTGTCTGGGGACGCGATCGACCGACAGCCATCCGCAGGATGAAACGGGCATTGCGGGAATGCGCCATCACCGGCGTCCCCACCACCCTGGGCTTCCACCAAAAAATCCTCGATTCCCCCGAGTTTCTCAGCGGCGAAGTTTACACGAATTTCGTCGAACAGTTCTTGAACCAAAACAGTCATTAGTCAATCGATTTTAGATTTTGGATTTTGGATTGAAGGATTGAAGAAAGCAACCCCACGGATCAATCCGGGGGTTTTTAGCCATCCTGCTTTCAGTCAACAGTCAACAGTCAACAGTCAACCGCCAACAGTCAACAGTCAACCGCCAACAGTCAACAGTCAACAGTCAACAGTCAACAGTCAACAGTCAACAGTCAACCGCTAACTTCTACATCATCATCGTCAGCAGCCCTTGCTGGCCGAGAATCATTTCTCGCAGCAAGCTACAGATACCCACCCAAATAATCGGCGTAATGTCCACCCCGCCGATCGGCGGTACAATCTTTCTAGTTACGGCTAAAAAAGGTTCCGTGGGCCAAGCAATCAGACTCAACGGCAACTTGCTCAGGTTCACCTCGGGATACCAAGTCAGAACGATCCGAAAAATAAACAGCAAAGTCATCACCACTAGGACAGAGCCCAGAATCCAACTTGCAACGGTAATACCAGTCATGGGTCTTATCTCGAAATCTTAAGTTTTGTTAAGTCTGCCATTCATAATTTTAACCGTTTGACAGGTGCGATCGAAAGTATAAAATTAATAAAAATCAAATTGTTGTAACAAAGGCTTTGAATCTATGACTCCTTCTCTGGCGAACTTTTTGTACAGCCTGCTGATCGGCGTGACAGTAGTAGTGATTCCAGCAACGATCGCCCTGATCTTCATCAGCCAAAAAGACAAAATCAAGCGCACCTAAAAAAGTCTGCGGGTTTCTAAGTCCGGGGTGAAAGCCAATTTTAGGCTACACCTCGGGCTTTTCCCCGATCCCATAAACCTCGGCTGCAAGCAACTGTGAAGGCAAAACCTTCGGTTGACTGCTTTCGCTGAGGTTTTTTCCCGTTAAACTCATTACTATAAAGCTCACTTACCAAGCTGAAACCCTGACCGGACGCTGCCCCAGAAAGCACAGTCGGGCTGGCAGACTTAATAATAGATGTAAAATCTAACTCGCTAACATAGGAAAGACATAGGAGATAGGCTAATGGTCAATTTAGGATTGAACTGGAGCAGCCTGCTAGGGATCATCCTAGCAGTTGCAGGGGCAGGACTGTATTTT
>Ga0247774_1002035_pt1 | contig 10115 bp, 4 predicted proteins | sample UWRJL001104B6_FD_179933 | JGI IMG/M metagenome (GOLD analysis project Ga0247774, IMG submission 179933) | Plant litter microbial communities from Arlington Agricultural Research Station in Wisconsin, United States - UWRJ-L001-104B-6 | ecosystem: Environmental > Terrestrial > Plant litter >... | reverse complement strand
GGGTCATGCTGTCGCTTCTAAGACTTTGCCCACTGTCAATTCGGATTGTATTTGGCATCTGGCAAATTTGTTAGATCATAGATCAATTAAAGAGCTAATTTGTCAAGTAAAGCCAACACATTTGTTGCACTTTGCCTGGTGTTATACTGTACCCGGTCAATATTGGAAATCTGAAGATAACTTTTTGTGGGTGCAGGCAAGTTTGGAATTATTGAGGCAATTTCGAGAGCAAGGGGGCGATCGAGTAGTGATGGGTGGGACTTGCGCCGAGTATGATTGGAAGTATGGTTATTGCTCGGAATTTGTAACACCGCTTAATCCAGATACTCCCTACGGTATTTGTAAAAAAGCTTTGCAGGAGATAACGAGTTGCTATTGCGAGACGACAAGTCTCAGCAGTGCTTGGGGACGTATTTTCTTTCCCTACGGTGCTTACGAGTACCCAAATCGGCTGGTTTCTTCAGTGATTATTTCTCTCTTGAAGGGAGAGCCTGCTCGCTGCTCTCACGGTAATCAAATTCGTGATTTTCTGTATGTACAGGATGTAGCTGATGCTTTTGTGGCTCTTTTGGAGAGTGAGGTGACGGGTGCTGTTAATATTGGATCGGGACAGCCGATCGCGATTAAAGATGTTGTCTATAAAATAGCTGATGTAATCGGGCGATCGGATTTAGTGCAGTTAGGTGCTATCCCGTCGGCTGCGAAAGAAGCGCCTTTGTTAGTGGCGGATGTGACTCGTTTATCGAATGAGGTAGGTTACTTTTCGCAGTTTGACTTCGAGACCCGTTTGAGGGAAACTGTGAATTGGTGGAAAAAAACACTATTTCCCTCTGTGTATTGACTTAATTTAATTAAAATGAGGTTTTCTTCAATGTCATCAAACAAATATGGGTATAATGAAGGTGGTTTAACAACAGTTACTAATTGTGATTTCCTTTCCGATCCGCTTTTTTATGATTCTTATGAGCTGGGTATTAGTACACTCACTAGAGTGGGTGGAAAAAGAAATGCCAATTTTTTTGCCTACGATAGATATCGTGTTTATGTTATTTGTTGGGCGGCAAGTCAAGCCAAGAACTTGCTCGGGGATTTTGTAGAATGTGGTGTTAATACAGGCTTTTTATCTAGGGCGGCTATGAATTACATAGGTTTTGAAAATTTGCCCCAGAAAAAATTTTATTTACTAGACACATTTTGTGGTATTCCTACCGAACAAATTTCGGAGAACGAGAAAACTTTTGGGATAAGTGATAATAACAGCATCTACGCTCAAGACATTTACCCAGAAGTTAAAGAGATATTTAAAAATTTTGAGCGATGTATTATTATTCAAGGAAAAGTTCCAGATACGTTAAATCAAGTGGATTCTGAGGCTATCTGTTACTTGTCAATTGACATGAATTGTGCAGAGCCAGAAAGGGCAGCAATGGAATACTTATGGGATAAGCTTGTGCCTGGTGCGATCGTTATTTTTGACGATTATGGATTTCCCGGATATATAAACTCAAAACTGACCCATGATGACTTTGCTGAATCAAAAGGAACATCAATACTGACTCTACCTACTGGTCAAGGGCTGTTAATCAAGCCCGTCAAATTAACTAAAGTTAAGTATTTCGTGTCATAAACTTATTCACAAGGAAAATAGCCTAGTTTATAGGTTGGGTTGAGGAAGGTAACTCAACCTGTATGAAAATTTTGTTAAAGTCTGGTTCAACTATTCCGGAAGTTTCCATAATTTGACTCAGATACTGGATTAAAACAGATTATAATCTGGTGGAACCAACAATTAAACTTGAGGAATTAATATGAAATTAACAATTGATACAGAGAACCAAAACTTAGTTCAAGAAGTGGAGGGAGAACAAAAAGTTATGAGCCTTTACTCCAAGGAAGCTTTTGAACTCATTTCTCACTACTGGCTGAAATTAGGATGGAATCAAAAATATACCTATACATTTAGCTGGATGGGAAGACCAATAATTCAGCTTCCGGAAGACATGGTTCGGATTCAGGAAGTTATCTATCAGGTAAAACCAGATGTAATTATTGAAACCGGGGTAGCTCACGGTGGCTCGCTTATTTATTATGCTAGCCTTTTTAAAGCAATGGGTAAGGGTAGGGTTGTAGGAGTTGATATTGAAATTCGTCCCCACAATCGCAAGGCTATAGAGGAACACGAACTGTCATCGTTCATTACTTTAGTGGAAGGTAGTTCTACAGATACCAGTATTGTAGATCAGGTGAAAAAACTGTTAAGTCCAGGGGAGATTGTCTTAGTGAGTCTTGACTCGTGTCACACAAAACAGCACGTTGCTGACGAGTTAGAGGCTTATTGTAGTTTTGTGACACCAGGCTCCTATATAATTGCCACCGATGGGATTATGAAGGATTTGGAAGATGTGCCACGGGGGAATCCAGAGTGGAAGTGGGATCATCCTACTGCTGCTGCTGCTGAGTTTGCAGAAAAGCATCCTGAGTTTGTATTGGAGCAACCTAAATGGCCGTTTAGCGAGAGCGATTTGACGGAGAATGTGACTCACTGGCCCGGAGCATGGTTGCGGAGACTGTAAGGAAAGTGCGGGTAAACAGGGATGGAAATAATTGTAATTGTTATTATCTGTCCCTCTTCAAATTTTCTATTATTTTAATAACTTCACTGTAAATTCCTTTCCAATCGCAATCATAATCGAAGTTTGGGTAATCTACAACCAATTCCTTTGGAATTAATACTTGCGGTACGATGTTTTCTCTTACTTGTGATGTGGTTACTTGATACCCGTGCCTATCTAATACAACAGTGTGTCCGTGTACCACACCTGGCTTGTTAGCTATCCACGATGTGTACATAATTCCCGCCCCCATTGTGATGATACTTAAATCTATCGCTTGATTCCAAACCACTGTTTCGTAAGTGGTGGAACCGATCGCAGTGTATGTATTAATAGCAGAAGGAATCTGGGCAATTATTACTTCCATCATCGCTTTCTCCTTTTGAATAATAGACCAACTCGAACTGTGCGAATCTTCGGTTCCCGTAAGAGACCAGCCATCAAACAAAACTCCCAAATTAGGAAAATCCGAATACAAGCTTTCGATGATATTTGCTATTCCTTCTACCTGACCGCGCCAAATTCTACTATTGAGACGAATTTGGAAGCTCAAAAGAGGAAAATGCTTTTTAGCTTGTTCTACTTGCGCTAAAAAATCTCTAGAGCATTTTTTAACGGCCACTTCACAGACTTTGTTTGCTACTTCCTCTTCTATCAACAAACCATTGGCCCTGAAAGCAACGTAATTATTATCCAATACAGTTTTAAAAACATCCCAAACATCTTCAACTTCAATGAACTTCTCTGCCGCAATTTCTGGGAAAACTTCCCGACAACTGAAGTAGTCCCCAGGGCCAATCAGGATTTTATCAATTTTATGCTGGATTTCAGGCTTTATGAGAAGATGAAGACCTACTAAGTCTTGCCACAAATAATGTCCTATATTGAAGCCTAAACCTATAACATCGATTACTTGTTTAGCATCTGTTGATATATATTTTAGAACTTGCTGCCAACAGCTCACCATATAACTCTTTAACTTATTGATACTTTCTACAGGGCGTGCCAAACCGACTAAAGCTGGATTAAGATTAATAATTAGCTCTAATCTTGGTACATAAATTAACATTTTTTCACCCAGCGGGCAGCCTGTCATCAAATAAAATATTTCCCTTCCTACAAAGCGATAAAGAAAACCTTGCAAATCGTGGTGTCCCACTTCTAGATGATTGATAACGAATGATTGATTAGACCTAATAATCTTACCACTGAAAGGACAAACTGCATAAACGTAACCAGTTTCTACGAGAACTTGCTGATAAGGCAAAGTTAGTCTTATTGGCTGATGCAGATGTTTTGGATGATCGGCAAAACTCTTGATGTAAATTTCTTCCACGATAAAGTTGTCTTGTGCTATTAGTTGCACAGTCGCTAGCGACAGCCCGATTTTTTCCAGATATTTTTTATCATCAGAATTTTCTAATGTATGTGTAATGATTTTGTATCGGCTTGTTAGCCTGAAATGTTCCTCGGCTACTTTTGGTTTGATTTCTGCGTAGCAATCAATATTAGTCTCATTGAGTGGGTTGAGTTGATTCAATTCATTCCATATCTTATCGCAGAGATTACCCTCACTATCGGCTGGAATCTGTGGTGTTTTTTGAAGACAAACTATAGCCTCGTCTATCAGACCTTGTTGTGCCATGAGTATCGATAAGTTATGATGATAAGTCACAGCACTATTAATTGATGTCTTGAGCGCTTCACATGAGCAAGCAAGTACCTCATCTAGTAGTCCCTGTTTTAACAAACTTATTACTAAGTCACAATAAATATCCGTTTCTTCAGGAATGATTTCTATGGTTTTTTTGTAGCAAATAATGGCTTCTTCTAGCCTATTGTTTTGAGCCAAAAATACCCCGACCTGGACAGCTTTTTGGTAAGCAACCATCGCTTCAGTGGACTTGCCTTGTCTTGCTAGCGATTGACCTAGGTCGTAGTAAGATTTATATGACTCTGGATTCAGGAAAATAGCTCGCTCGTAGCAAGCAATTTCTTCTGCTGAGTATTCATGTATAATTTCTAACTCGCGCCAGCGACAAGCTATCTCGTGTTCGATATAGGGATACTTAGTTAAAACGTACCCGAACTCCTGTGAACTTCTGAATGAACTGATGATAATCGGGCGGGATATCGCACCATCCTGGAGATATTTTGAATACACTTCTTTCTCATTCGCCTGGGGCTCGCGTTTCAAATAGGCCCGGTAAACTTCTTGCACAAAAGCTGACTCGTTGAGGGAGTCAGTAGCTTGTAAAAAAGCTTCATCGTTGAGTTGATGCAGAGCTATTTCACACGCATCTTGATGACGTTTCTTGAGAAGGATTTTTCCTGTATCTGGATTGGAGCGTAAAAGTTCTAGATTTATCTGCGTCCAACGATATAAAGTTTGTCCTAACTGTTGATAAAACTCATAAGAATCGGGATTTAGTTTACAAGCAAGACGATAGCAGTCAATCGCCTTTTCCCACATATCAAGTTTTACTAATGTCTTTCCTAGCTGCCAGTAAACTTCAAAGCTATCGGGTTGAAGTTCCAGTAACTTATAGTAAGATTCCGTATTATCTGGATTTAGCTCAATAGCTCTAAAGTACGATGCGATCGCCCCCTCCAAGTCCAATTTAGTTCGCTGCTGCAGGACCTCCCCCAACTTATTGTGAACCCAGTCCGCCTCTGGGTTCAGATTGCTCGCTTGCCGGTAAGTCGCGATCGCTTCATCTAGCTGACCCAGTTTAGCTAAGCTCTCGCCTAACCCGCAGTAAGAACCAAAATGTTGCGGATTGAGTTCAATGGCTTTACGGAAAGCGGCTGCGGCCTCCTCTGGTTGCAGTTGCTGAGCTAGAGCATCTCCTAAATGGTGGTAAGACCAAGAGAAATCCGGGTTGAGTTCTATAGCGCGGTGGTAAGCTGCGATCGCTTCCTCCAGCTTGCCTTGCTGAGTCAGGGCTTCCCCTAAGTGGTGGTAAGACCAAGAAATGTCAGGATTTAACTTAATCGCATGGCGGTAAGCTTTGATCGCTTCATCTAAATTGCCTGACTCTAGAAAATGATCCCCTTCGTGGATCTGGGTTACAGCCGTTTTCTCTGCATTCATTTTGAATAACTGCCACTTGTGATAAACTTGCAACGTAGTTGATTGTAACTGAACTATGCGATCGAGACAAGAACTCACTGGAGTGACCTGACCCTACTCAAACACAGTAAAATACTGAATTGAGGATTTACCGTTGACATGGGGAACATTTTGCGAGCCTTACCAGTCAGTCCACCCTGACGCAACTTGCCTTCGGTCGAAGCAATCTAGCCAATAACCAGGAAAAATTAGGAGAGGAGACGAAGTACAAAAGGCACCAAGTCGTGAAGATGATAGTAGTAGATGAAATATATTACATGAAAACATCTGTTTCAACAAAATTTATAGAGTTATATAGATATTATTGTTGAACTAATTGCCGTTAAGGAGGAACTAAAATGACAAACTGGAAAAAAACATTTTTATTTAAAGGAAAAGAGTTATATTACAATCGCATACCGTATAACAATCCGTCGGAAAGAGCGGTTGAAGTTTCGATTGCGTTTAACTTTCTGATTAATCTCCCAAATTCAGACCGTGTTCTAGAAGTAGGGAACGTACTTTCGCGCTATGAAAGCTCACTTGGCGAAAAAATGGGGGTTATAAAAAGAAGAATTATAGACAAATTTGAAATAGATATAGGTGTGGATAACGAAGATTTAATGACACTTGAATCGGAGAAAAAATATGATTCTATAGTTTCAATCTCTACCGTAGAACATATAGGTCAGGGACTGGATCCGTGCGGTGCTTACGGTGAGTCTACAGAAATTGGAGATCGGGAAGCTCCACTGAAGGCAATCGCGAAGATATACGATTTGCTGGCTATTGAGGGAAAAGCATTGATTACAGTTCCCTTTGGACTCCTTACGGATGGAGGATGGTACATTCAGTTCAGCGCGCAGTATCTGGCACTATTAAAAAAATATGGAATTCCTCAAGAGGCCATCCGTACAAGTTTCTTAAGATTAATTAATAGAGATCCAACAAAGGATAGCGTCAAAATGCTTTGGGAAGAAATAGAAGAGGTAGAACTTAGTAATGTAGAGTATAACCATCCTTTCCCCTTTGCCAATGCGATCGCTGTTATAGAGCTTTGTAAGGTTTCCAACGATTTTCATTTAGACTTAAATATCGATCCTACCCCTCTGTTTTACAATAGGCCCTATGAAAATCGGGTGGAATTGGATCAATACAAGGCGCAATTACACCCTACTCACACAGATTTAGAGCAATACAACCAGCCAGAGTATCAAACTCAGGCGAAGGTGGAAATAATATCGGTTCATGTACCAAAAACAGCAGGAACAACATTTTATCAAGTTTTAAGTCATGTTTATGGTACTGAAGCTGTTTTCAGGGATAATGAGAATGTTCCCGAAAGTCAAATTAAACCATCTGCTTTACCCGCAAACATTAAAGTTATTCATGGTCACTTTGCCTTAGACAAGTACAAAGGCTATTTTCATAATGCTAAAAAAGTAATCTGGTTGAGAAACCCTGTAATTCGATTAATATCAAATTACTTTTTTTGGCGGATGGAAAAGGTTGGTATTCCACGCAATATGGATGTCTTGGGAATCGTAGAGTTTGCCAATCTTCCTGCGGTGCGAAATATAGTAGCTAACTATATTGGGAAAAATCAGTTGAGTAATTTTTACTTTGTCGGAATTCAGGAGTTTTTCCAGTCAGACTTAGAAGACTTAAAAACGATGATGGGGTGGAGTGATCTTAGCGTTTTTTTTACTAATGCTAATACATTTCCTGATTATGATATTCAAGTACGAAAAATATTAGATGATAACGAAATTGTCAAGAAGTTAGCACAGAGCAATAGTCTCGATATGGAACTGTATCAACAGGCTCTGAACTTGCGAGCAAAGCGTAGGAATGAATTAGGTGGATTCCACCAGCTTCTGCAACTTAGTGAAGAGTGTCAGTCGCAATTGCATCAAGAACAGAGTCAATTGGCACAATCGCAGTTGCAACTGCACCAGATTCAGGGTGAATTGGAGCAATCTCAGTCGCAATTGCATCATGCACAGAGTCAATTGGCACAATCGCAGTTACAACTGCACCAGACTCAGACGGAATTGGCACAATCTCAGTCTCAACACCACCAGACTCAGACGGAATTGGAGCAATCTCAGTCTCAACTACACCAGACTCAGACGGAATTGGCACAATCTCAGTCTCAACACCACCAGACTCAGACGGAATTGGAGCAATCTCAGTCTCAACACCACCAGACTCAGACGGAATTGGCACAATCTCAGTCTCAACACCACCAGACTCAAGCAGTCTTGGTACACTCTCAGTTGGATCTGCACCAGACTCAGGCGGAATTGGCACAATCTCAGTCTCAACTACACCAGACTCAGGCGGAATTGGAACTATCTCAGTCTCAACTACACCAGACTCAGGAAGAGTTGGAACTATCTCAGTCTCAACACCACCAGACTCAGACGGAATTGGAGCAATCTCAGTCTCAACACCACCAGACTCAGGAAGAGTTGGAACTATCCCAGTCTCAACTACACCAGACTCAGGCGGAATTGGAACTATCCCAGTCTCAACTGCACCAGACTCAGGAAGAGTTGGAACTATCCCAGTCTCAACTGCACCAGACTCAGGAAGAGTTGGAACTATCCCAGTCTCAACTGCACCAGACTCAGGAAGAGTTGGAACTATCCCAGTCTCAACTACACCAGACTCAGGCGGAATTGGAACTATCCCAGTCTCAACTGCACCAGACTCAGGAAGAATTGGAGCAATCCCAATCTCAACTGGACCAGGCTCAGGTTGAAGGGCAACTATTTCAGTCTCAACTGCACCAGATTCAGGAAGAATTGGAGCAATCCCAATCTCAACTGCACCAGACTCAGGTTGAAGGGCAACTATTTCAGTCTCAACTGCACCAGGCTCAGGTTGAAGGGCAACTATTTCAGTCTCAACTGCACCAGGCTCAGGCTGAATTGCAGCAATCTCAGTCTCAACTGCACCAGACTCAGGCTGAATTGCAGCAATCTCAGTCTCTACTACACCAGAATCAGGCTGAAGGGGAAAGACTAAAGTTTCAGGGAGCTAGGGTTGGAGATTCTGACTTACGGCTCCAGTTGGATTACAAACTGTTGGTGTGGGAGGCTTGGCACGCTCATCACAATGGTGATATGAAAGCTATGGCTCACTTTCTAAAAGAATCATTAAAGTGTACTCCTTTCTCCGCAACAGAAACAGTATTAAAATGGTTAGAGAGTTTTGCCCAGTTCAGTTCAGAAAAAGGGTATCACATTGATACCAACTCCCTGATTAACTCAGCGGAATGGAAGGAATTGATGCGTCGCGGTATTCATAATGGCAAGAGTGTAATTCCGATGCACTAGACTGAGATTGCTAGCAACCTGCAATCGCACATCGCAATCTGATGTTCGTCGATCAACTTAGAACACTATCCTCACAGAGCGATCAATCGTTCGTGCCTGAAGGTGAGGATAAAAACAGTAGGTTTTCAATTTCAAGCTTAAGTTCTATTCACCATTATCAGGAGGATAAAATTGACTATGTTCAATCAAACAGTAAGTTATACTTTTGGTGTCAATCTTGTAGGCCACGTCACAGGTGAATTTGGTCTGGGCGAAGGCATGAGAGGTACCATTAGAGCAATAGAAGCAGCAGGAATTCCCTTCGCACTAAAGGATATTAAAGAAAGTTCGCAGCGGAACTTAGATTATACATACACAGACTTTTCGGAAAATAATCCCTATCCCATCAACATCGTTCATGCCAATCCTAATCCAGTCCATATGGAGCAAATTGGTTCCGAATACTTTCAGGGTAGATACAATATAGGATTTTGGGCTTGGGAACTGCCAACATTTCCCCATTTTTGGCAAGGTGCTTTTGATGTATTTGATGAGATATGGACTTATAGCCATTACACGGCTGAAGCCATTGCGAAGGTATCGTCTATTCCCGTTCTAAAAGTAGCACCTAGCATTTATATGCCACAATCATCATTGGGGAGAGAAGCTTTAGGATTACCCGAAAATAAATTTATTTTTTTGTTCATGTTCGACTTTGGAAGCATATTTGAAAGAAAAAATCCAATAGCTACAGTAGAGGCATTTCAACGAGCTTTTGATAAACTAAATAATGATGTGCTATTGGTGATTAAGTTCCGACCGCATCCACAGTTTAAAGAGCAGCAAGAGCAACTTTTGAGTTCGGCAAAAGAATGGTCATCTATTAAGTTTATAGAGGGAGATTTAAAGAAAGAAGAAATTCATTCCTTAGTTAACTGTTGTGATTGTTATGTATCGCTCCATCGTTCAGAGGGTTTTGGCTTGACCATGGCTGAAGCGATGTTTTATGGAAAACCTACGATCGCTACTGCATACTCCTCCAATGTTGAATTTATGAATGTAGGGAAT
>Ga0247774_1002034_pt1 | contig 10120 bp, 8 predicted proteins | sample UWRJL001104B6_FD_179933 | JGI IMG/M metagenome (GOLD analysis project Ga0247774, IMG submission 179933) | Plant litter microbial communities from Arlington Agricultural Research Station in Wisconsin, United States - UWRJ-L001-104B-6 | ecosystem: Environmental > Terrestrial > Plant litter >... | reverse complement strand
GAGCGCGGGCTGACCCCGGCGTCGCGCAGCACGTCGAGATAGTCGATGACCTCGGGCGGCAGGAACAGGCGCTCGCCGCCGACGAGTTCGGCGATCCGGTGCCGCTGCCGTTCGAGGTCGCGGATCCGGGCCGTCAACGCCTCGTCGATCTCCGTGACGGCCTGGGAGAACCGCTCGGGTTCCGCGTCGAGCAGCTCGGCGATCCGCGCGAGCGGCACCCCGGCGTCGGACAGGGTCTTGATCCGGATCAGGTCGATCACCGCCTGCGCGTCGTACCGGCGGTACCCCGAGGCGTCGCGCTCCGGCTCGGCCAGGAGGCCGCGCTGGTGGTAGTGGCGCACCGCGCGCACCGTCACCCCGACGTACGCGGCGAGCCGGCTGATCGTGAGCATTTTCCCTCCCGCGACACGGCTGCTGGACACCGCACTATCCCGCACGGTTGAACAGTCTCTTCGCCCACAGGTACCCGCCGAGCGCGATGGCGGCGCACCAGGCGACCGCGATCAGTCCGTGGTGGCCGATCGGCGTGCCCATCAGCAGGCCCCGCAGCGTCTCGGTGAGCGGGGTGAAGGGCTGGTACTCGGCGAACTGCCGCACCCCGGCCGGCATCGAGTCCGTCGGCACGAAGCCGCTGCCGAGGAAGGGCAGCAGCGTCAGCGGCAGCGGAAGGTTGCTCGCGGTCTCGGGCCTCTTGGCGACCAGCCCGAAGGCGACCGCCAGCCAGGTGAGCGCCAGCGTCAGCATGAGCAGGACACCGGTCGCCTCGACCCACGCGACCGGACCGGCGCTCGGCCGGAACCCGATCAGCACCGCGACGCCGATGACGAGGGCCATGCCGAACATCGTCTGGATCAGGCTTCCCACGACGTGCCCGGTCAGCAGGGACACGCGGGAGATCGCCATCGTACGGAACCGGGCGACGATGCCCTCGGTCATGTCGACGCAGACCGACACCGCCGTCGAGATGGCCCCCGCCGCCGCGGTCATCAAGATGATGCCGGGGGCGACGTAGTCGACGTAGTCGGCTCCGCCGATGCCCGCGCCCAGCGTGGAGCCGAACACGTACACGAACAGCAGCATGAAGATGATCGGCATGGCGGCCGTCGACAGCGACATCGAGGGGTAGCGCAGCGCGTGCCGCAGGTTGCGGCGCAGCATCGTCGCCGAGTCGCGCGCGGCGAGGGACAGAGTGCTCATCGGACCGCCTCTTTCTGGGAGTGCCCGGTCAGGGCGAGGAAGACGTCGTCGAGGTCGGGCGTGTGCACCGACAGGGAGGACAGCTCGATCGAGGAGAGCCGGTCGAGCAGCGTCCGCAGCGACTCGACGCTGCCATCGCTGGGCACCCGCAGCGTGAGCGCCTCGTCGTCGCGTGTCACCTCACCGAGTACGCGGGCGGCGGCGTCGAGGCTCTCCACACCGGTGAAGGAAAGACGGATGTGGCCGCCGGGGATCAGACGCTTGAGCTCGTCCGGCGTTCCCTCGGCGACCAGCCGTCCGTGGTCGAGCACCGCGACGCGGTCGGCGAGCTGGTCCGCCTCCTCCAGGTACTGAGTGGTGAGGAAGACGGTCGCGCCACCGGCCACGAGTTCGCGGATGATCTGCCACATGGAGCGGCGGCTGCGCGGATCGAGGCCGGTGGTCGGCTCGTCGAGGAAGATGACGCGGGGGCGGCCCACGAGGGTCATCGCGAGGTCGAGCCGGCGGCGCATGCCGCCGGAGTAGGTCGCCGCCGCCTTCGCGGCGGCGTCGGTCAGGTCGAAGCGCTCGAGCAGCTCGGCGGCGCGGCGCCGCCCTTCCCGCCGGCCCAGGCGGTGCAGGTCGGCCATCAAGATGAGGTTCTCCTGGCCGGTGAGCAGGTTGTCGACCGCGGAGAACTGGCCGGTGACGCCGATGGCCGCGCGAACGCCGTCGGGATCGTGGCGTGGGTCGTGGCCGGCGACGCGTACGTCGCCGTGGTCGGCGGTGACGAGCGTGGACAGGATCTGCACTGTGGTGGTCTTGCCGGCGCCGTTCGGGCCGAGCAGGGAGAAGATCGTTCCCTCGGCGACGTTCAGGTCGATGCCGTCGAGGACGACCTTGTCCCCGTACGACTTGCGGAGCCCGGTCGCCGACAGCGCCATGGTCGGTTCGTTCATGACGCTCATGCTGCAAGGCTGACGCAGGGTCAAGGTCAAGCCCTGCGGGCGAACGAAAAACCCCAGCCGCGCCCGGCGCGGTCCGGACAGGCTCAGCCCCCCGTACCCACCTCGGCCCTGGCCGCCGCAACGCCCAATACCTGTCATGTGCGTAAATAGAGACCTACGGCGTAATACATGACGACTAATCAGCATTCGCTTGAACCGTCTTGCAGGTGACCGCCACTGCGGCACGGCCCATGGTTCCGGGGCTCGTGAGGTCGGGGGGACGCAAGTGAAGAATGCGCCGACGCGAGGGCCGGTGGCCGTCCTGGTCGCCACCGCCGCCCTCCTGGTGGGGGCCGGCACCGCGAACGCGGCGCCGCCTCCCGCAGCCACGCGGATCACCGCACCGGCCGCACAGATCGCCCGGACGGCACAGCTCGCCGCACTGACGATGCCCCGCGCGTTCCGGCTGACCCTGCACGAGCAGTTCCAGGCGACGAACTACTACTGCGTCCCCGCCGCGACCTCGATGAGCCTGTCGACGTTCGGGATAAAGATCAGTCAGGCCTCGCTGGCCAAGAAGATGCGGACGACCACGCGCGGCACCGGCGGCGACAACGCGGCCACGGTGATGGACTCCTACCTGCATCCGCGGCGGTTCGACGACCGGATCGTCGGCGACGTGGTCGGCCACCCCGAGATCTTGATGCAGCGCGTCTCGTACGACGTCGGCTCACTCCGCCGGGCCCCGATCATCCAGGTGTGGATGGAGAAGCTGCCCTGGAACCAGGGCAGGCTCAAGGGCCAGTGGATCGGCCACGCGATCATCGCGTACGGCTACAACCAGCAGGCCGGGACCATCACCGTCTTCGACCCCTGGCAGCCGACCGGCGGCACCCACACGCTGCCCGCCAAGTCCCTGGCCACGACGCTCCAGAGCGGATCCGGGATGCACTACATCTCCCGCACCTAGGACGTAGCGGCGCAAGAGGGATGAGGTTCCGGGAACACGGAGGATTCCTCGGGCGTTAAACCAGTCAGCAAAGTTGAGCGAGGCTGGCTCAAGTCAGTTGACAACGCAGGACCTCTCGGGCAACCTTGCGTCTGCTGAAATCAGCTTCATCGATAAGAGCACGGTCGGAGGAACCAACTCATGGCACGAGCGGTCGGTATCGACCTTGGGACGACCAACTCGGTCGTCGCGATCCTGGAGGGTGGCGAGCCCACCGTCATCGCCAACGCGGAGGGGTCGAGGACTACACCGTCCGTCGTCGCCTTCGCCAAGAACGGCGAGGTTCTCGTCGGCGAGGTCGCCAAGCGGCAGGCGGTGACCAACGTCGACCGCACCATCCGGTCGGTCAAGCGCGAAATGGGCACCGACTGGAAGACCAAGATCGACGACAAGGACTTCACGCCTCAGCAGATCAGCGCGTTCGTGCTGCAGAAGCTGAAGCGCGACGCGGAGTCCTACCTCGGTGAGAAGATCACCGACGCGGTGATCACGGTCCCGGCGTACTTCTCGGACCACCAGCGGCAGGCCACCAAGGAGGCCGGCCAGATCGCGGGCCTCAACGTCCTGCGCATCATCAACGAGCCGACCGCCGCGGCGCTCGCCTACCACCTGGAGAAGGAGGGCGAGGCGACCATCCTGGTCTTCGACCTCGGTGGTGGCACCTTCGACGTCTCCCTCCTCGAGGTCGGCGACGGCGTCGTCGAGGTGAAGGCGACCAACGGCGACAACCACCTCGGTGGTGACGACTGGGACCAGAAGGTCGTCGACTGGCTGGTCACCAACTTCAAGAACGCCCACGGCGTCGACCTGGGCAAGGACAAGATGGCGCTCCAGCGGCTGCGTGAGGCCGCGGAGAAGGCCAAGATCGAGCTCTCCAGCTCTTCGGAGACGAGCATCAACCTGCCGTACATCACGGCGTCCTCCGAAGGCCCGCTCCACCTGGACGAGAAGCTCACCCGGGCGGAGTTCCAGAAGATGACCTCCGACCTGCTCGACCGCTGCAAGGCGCCGTTCCAGCAGGTGGTCAAGGACGCCGGCATCAACCTGAACGACATCAACCACGTCGTTCTGGTCGGTGGCTCGACCCGCATGCCCGCCGTCGCCGACCTGGTCAAGAGCCTGACCGGCGGCAAGGAGGCCAACAAGGGCGTCAACCCCGACGAAGTGGTGGCCGTCGGAGCGTCGCTGCAGGCCGGTGTCCTCAGGGGCGAGGTCAAGGACGTCCTGCTGCTCGACGTGACCCCGCTGAGCCTGGGCATCGAGACCAAGGGCGGCATCTTCACCAAGATCATCGAGCGGAACACCACGATCCCGACCAAGCGGTCGGAGGTCTTCACCACCGCCGATGACAACCAGCCGTCCGTGGAGATCCAGGTCTACCAGGGCGAGCGCGAGATCGCGGCGTACAACAAGAAGCTCGGCACCTTCCAGCTGACGGGTCTGCCGCCGGCGCCCCGCGGCGTGCCGCAGATCGAGGTCACCTTCGACATCGACGCCAACGGCATCGTCAACGTCGGCGCCAAGGACCTCGGCACCGGCAAGGAGCAGTCGATGGTCATCACGGGCGGCTCGGCGCTGCCCAAGGACGACATCGACAAGATGATGCGCGAGGCCGAGCAGTACGCCGAGGAGGACCGGCAGCGCCGCGAGGAGACCGAGACCCGCAACAACGCCGACACCCTCGCCTACTCCACCGAGAAGTTCCTCGGCGAGAACGACGAGAAGATCCCGGCCGAGGTCAAGACCGAGGTGCAGACGGCGCTGGACGAGGTCAAGAAGACCCTCGAGGGCACCGACATCGACGCGATTCGTACGGCGTCGGAGAAGCTCGCCCAGGTCAGCCAGAAGATGGGCGCCGCGATGTACGCCCAGAACCAGCCCGGTGAGGAGGCGCCCACCGCGGACGCCGCCGCCGGCGAGGGCGGCGCGGCCCAGGAGGACGAGGTCGTCGACGCCGAGATCGTGGACGACGAGAAGGACAAGCGCGAAGGCGGTGCGGCGTGAGCCGCATTCCCCTTCGGCAGCCCCTGAAGGAGGAGGCGTGACGGAGCGTCGTGACGACGCCGAGGAGCGTGAGGGACCGGTGATCCGCGACAAGCGGCGCATCGATCCCACGACGGGCAAGGTCCGGGAGTCGGCTGAGCCGGCTCCCGGGTCCACCCCCAGCGCGCCCCCGGCCGCGGACAACGATGAGACCGCGGACCTCAAGGAACAGCTGGCCGAGCGGACGCTCGATCTGCAACGGCTCCAGGCGGAGTACTCCAACTACCGCAAGCGGGTCGAGCGCGACCGGGTGATCGTTCGTGAGCAGGCGCTCGCGAACGTCCTCTCGGAGCTGCTGCCGGTGCTCGACGACATCGGGCGGGCCCGCGAGCACGACGAGCTGAACGGCGGGTTCAAGCAGGTCGCCGAGGGTTTGGAGGGCACGGTCAGCAAGCTCGGCCTGCAGTCCTTCGGGACTCCGGGCGAGCCGTTCGACCCGAACGTCCACGAGGCGCTCATGCACTCCTACTCCGCCGACGTCACCGAGCCGACGGCCGTGCAGATCCTGCAGCCGGGCTATGGCATCGGTGAGCGGATCCTCCGGCCGGCGCGGGTCGCCGTGGCCGAGCCGGGCGGTGAGGCCGAGCCGGAGCCGGAGCCGGAGGCACCGGAGGCGGCACCGGACAACGCCGAGGCCGAGGCGGAGCACCCGCGGGCCGACGCGGCCGACGAGGACTGACAACGCAGGCAGACAGAGGGATCGAGGTAAGGGACGCCGGTGAGCACCAAGGACTACCTGGAGAAGGACTACTACAAGGTCCTCGGCGTTCCGAAGACCGCAACCCACGACCAGATCAAGAAGTCCTACCGCAAGCTCGCCCGGCAGTATCACCCGGACGCCAACAAGGGTGACGCCGAGTCCGAGGAGAAGTTCAAGACCATCTCCGAGGCCTACGACGTGCTGTCGGACGAGAAGAGCCGCAAGGAGTACGACGAGGCCCGGAGCCTGTTCGGCAGCGGGCGTCCGCGCGGCGGTGGCCAGGGCGGGTTCGGCTTCGACCTCGGCGACCTGTTCGGCAACCAGGGCGGCACCACCGGCACCGGCGGGGTGCCACCGGGTGGCACGGGCGAGCGCATCGGTGACCTGTTCGGCGGGCTGTTCGGCCGTCGGCAGACGACCACCCAGCGTCCGCGCCGTGGTGCCGACGTCGAGTCAGAGATCACGCTGACCTTCGGCGAGGCACTCGACGGCCGTACGGTCCCGCTCCGGCTGACCAGTGAAGCGGCCTGCCCCACCTGCCGGGGGACCGGCGCCAAGACCGGCACGGTCCCCCGGGTCTGCCCGCGCTGTGAGGGCACCGGGCAGGAGAGCCGCAACGCCGGCGGGTTCGCCTTCTCCGAGCCCTGCCGCGAGTGCCACGGCCGCGGGCTGGTCGTCGACGACCCGTGCACCACCTGCTACGGCAGCGGCCGCGGGCAGAGCACCCGTACGATCCAGGCGCGCATCCCGGCCGGGGTCGACGACGGGCAGCGGATCCGGCTCAAGGGCAAGGGCGCACCGGGGGAGAACCGCGGGCCCAACGGCGACCTGTACGTCCTCGTGCACGTCACGCCGCACAAGGTGTTCGGCCGCGCGGGCGACAACCTGACGCTGAAGGTGCCGGTGACCTTCCCGGAGGCCACGCTCGGCGCCGAGATCAAGGTGCCGATCCACCGGGGCCAGCCCAAGACCGTGCGGATCCCGCCGGGCACCCCCAACGGGCGGGTGCTGCGGGTACGCGGCCAGGGCGCGTCCCGGCGCGACGGCACAAAGGGCGACCTGCTCGTCACCGTCGACGTCCAGGTCCCGACCGAGATCGACGAGACCACCCGCGAGGCCCTGGAAAAGATCACCGGAAGTCTCAGCGGCGACGACGTGCGCAGCGACCTGCTGCGGATGGCGCGGGAGGAGTGATCATGACCCCCTTCGGTGATGACAGTCCGGTCTACGTCATCTCCGTGGCGGCGGAGCTCTCCGGGCTGCATCCGCAGACGCTCCGCACGTACGACCGGATGGGCCTGGTCTCGCCGGGCCGCACGTCGGGACGGGGCCGCCGCTACTCCATGCGCGACATCGTCCTGCTCCGGGAGATCCAGCGGCTGTCCCAGGACGAGGGCATCAACCTGGCCGGCATCCGCCAGATCCTCGACCTGCAGCGCGAGGCCGAGGCCCTGCGGACCGAGGTCGTACGGCTACGGGGGCTGGTGGAGGAGATGGGCAACGAGCTGGAGTCCACCCGCGCGGTGGCGGCCCGGCTCGCCCGGCTGAAGAACACCCCCGAGTCGGCGGGCGGTGCCGAGCTGGTGCCGATCCGGCAGACGAGTGTCGTGGTGTGGCGCGCACGTGGGGAGGAATAAGTGGACTACAAACTGACCCAGAAGAGCCAGGACGCCGTGTCCGCGGCCGTACGCCGCGCGGCCACCGAAGGGCACCCCCAGGTCGAGCCGGCGCACCTGCTCGTCGGGCTGCTCGCGCAGGGCGAGGGCACGGCACGGCCGCTGCTGGAAGCGGTGGGCGCGGACCCGCAGGCCCTGCGCCGTCAGGCCGAGGAACAGATCGCCGCGCTGCCGAAGGCCGCGGGGTCCACGGTCGGCGCGCCGCAGACCTCCCGGCCGCTGCTCGTCGTGCTCAACACGGCGGCCAACCGGGCCAAGCAGCTCGAGGACGACTACGTCTCCACCGAGCACCTGCTCGTCGGCCTGGCTTCTGACGGCGGTCCGGTGGCGACGCTGCTGCGCGAGGCCGGCGCGACCCCGGACGCTCTGCTGGAGGCGTTCGAGAAGGTCCGCGGGCACGCCCGCGTGACCACCGACAACCCCGAAGAGACCTACCAGGCGCTGGAGAAGTACGGCGTCGACCTCACCGCGCAGGCCCGTGAGGGCAAGCTCGACCCGGTCATCGGCCGCGACACCGAGATCCGCCGCGTGGTGCAGGTGCTGTCCCGGCGTACCAAGAACAACCCCGTGCTGATCGGCGAGCCCGGCGTGGGCAAGACCGCGGTGGTCGAGGGCCTGGCCCAGCGGATCATCGCCGGTGACGTCCCGGAGACGCTGAAGAACAAGCAGCTGATCTCGCTCGACCTGAGCGCGATGGTCGCAGGTGCGAAGTTCCGCGGCGAGTTCGAAGAGCGCCTCAAGGCCGTGCTCAACGAGATCAAGCAGAGCGACGGACGGATCGTCACGTTCATCGACGAGCTGCACACCGTGGTCGGCGCGGGCGCGGCCGAGGGTTCGATGGACGCGGGCAACATGCTCAAGCCGATGCTGGCCCGCGGCGAGCTGCGCATGATCGGCGCGACCACGCTGGACGAATACCGCGAGCGGATCGAGAAGGACCCGGCGCTGGAGCGCCGGTTCCAGCAGGTCCTGGTCGGCGAGCCGTCGGTCGAGGACACGATCGCGATCCTGCGCGGGCTCAAGGGCCGCTACGAGGCGCACCACCAGGTGCAGATCTCCGACGCGGCGCTCGTCGCCGCGGCGACGCTGTCCGACCGGTACATCACCGCCCGGTTCCTGCCGGACAAGGCGATCGACCTGGTCGACGAGGCCGCCTCCCGGCTGCGCATGGAGATCGACTCACGGCCCGTCGAGATCGACGAGCTGCAGCGCGCGGCCGACCGGCTCACGATGGAGGAGCTGGCGCTGGAAAAGGAGTCCGACGACGCCTCCAAGCAGCGCCTCGAACGCCTGCGTGGCGAGCTGGCCGACAAACAGGAGCAGCTCAACGCGCTCGTCGGCCGCTGGGAGCACGAGAAGGCCGGCCTGAACAAGGTCGGTGAGCTGAAGAAGCGCATCGACGACCTGCGGGGTCAGGCCGAGCGCGCCCAGCGCGACGGCGACCTGGAGAACTCCGCACGCCTGATGTACGGCGAGATCCCGGTGCTGGAAAAGCAGCTGGCCGAGGCGTCGGAGGCGGCCGAGAACCGCGACGCGATGGTCAAGGAGGAGGTCGGCGCCGACGACGTGGCCGAGGTCGTGTCGTCGTGGACCGGCGTCCCCGTCGGCCGGCTGCTCGAGGGCGAGACGAGCAAGCTGCTCCGCATGGAGGACGAGCTCGGCCGCCGGCTGATCGGGCAGAAGGACGCGGTCGCGGCCGTTTCCGGCGCGGTACGCCGGTCGCGGGCCGGTGTCTCCGACCCCGACCGGCCCACAGGTTCGTTCCTGTTCCTCGGCCCGACCGGGGTCGGCAAGACCGAGCTGGCCAAGGCGCTCGCGGACTTCCTGTTCGACGACGAGCGCGCCACGGTCCGCATCGACATGAGCGAGTACGGCGAGAAGCACTCCGTCGCGCGTCTCATGGGCGCTCCTCCCGGCTATGTCGGCTACGAGGAGGGCGGCCAGCTGACCGAGGCGGTACGCCGCCGCCCGTACTGCGTCGTCCTGCTGGATGAGGTCGAGAAGGCCCACGCGGAGGTCTTCGACGTGCTCCTGCAGGTGCTGGACGACGGGCGGCTGACCGACGGCCAGGGCCGTACGGTCGACTTCCGCAACACGATCCTGATCATGACGTCGAACCTGGGGTCGCAGTTCCTGGTCGACCCGGCGCTCGACAACGGCGCGCGGCGCGACGCCGTCCTCAAGGCCGTACGGGCCAACTTCAAGCCGGAGTTCCTCAACCGGCTCGACGACGTGATCATCTTCGACGCGCTCTCCACCGAGGAGCTGACGAAGATCGTCGACCTGCAGATCGACCGGCTGGCGCGCCGGCTGTCGGACCGCCGCCTGACGCTCACCGTGACCGACGCGGCGCGCGAATGGCTGGCCCTGACCGGATACGACCCGGCGTACGGCGCCCGGCCACTGCGCCGGCTCGTGCAGAGCTCCATCGGCGACCAGCTCGCCCGCGAGCTGCTGGGCGGTGAGATCCGCGACGGTGACGAGGTCGTCGTGGACGTCGACGAGGCGGCCGACACGCTGACCGTCAAGCCGAGCGTCGCCGCCCGCTGATTACCGGCCGGGCGGGCGA
>Ga0247774_1002033_pt1 | contig 10131 bp, 8 predicted proteins | sample UWRJL001104B6_FD_179933 | JGI IMG/M metagenome (GOLD analysis project Ga0247774, IMG submission 179933) | Plant litter microbial communities from Arlington Agricultural Research Station in Wisconsin, United States - UWRJ-L001-104B-6 | ecosystem: Environmental > Terrestrial > Plant litter >... | reverse complement strand
GGCGGATCTCCGCGGACAACCTGCACGAACGGCTGGCCGTGACCGGTCCCGCCGACGAGGTGAAGGACCTCGCCGACACCATCGACGAACTGCTGTCCCGGCTCGAGGGTGCCTTCACCGCCCAGCGCCGGTTCGTCGCCAACGCCTCCCACGAACTGCGGACCCCGCTGGCCACCATGCGCGCGTCGCTGGACGTCGCGGTGGCCAAGCCCGATCCCGTACCGGCCCAGACGGTCGCTCTGGCGGGACGGCTGCGCACCGAACTCGACCAGGTCGACCGGCTGCTCGAGGGGTTCTTGACGCTGGCCCGTACGCAGGAGGGCGCGCTCCCGGACCGTACGACGCTCTCGCTGGACGACCTCGTGTCCGCGGCGCTGGCCGCGCGCACCGACGACCTCGCCGCGCGGGACCTGGACGTGACCGCCGAGGGCGCTCTGGTTTCGGGCAACGAGACGCTGTTGCGGCGCATGGTCGACAACGTGATCGACAACGCGATCCGGCACGGCGGCTGGATCCAGGTCGCCACCGGGGTGTCCGGCGGGATGGCGCGGCTGGTGGTCGAGACCGACGGCGAGGTGCTCGACCAGCGGCAGGTCGCCTCACTGGCCCAGCCGTTCCAGCGGCTCGGCGCCGACCGTACCGGCTCGTCGGAGGGTGCCGGGCTCGGGTTGTCGATCGTGGCGGCCATCGCCTCGGCGCACGGCGGCGGCCTCGACCTGTGTGCTCGTCCCTCCGGCGGCCTGCGGGTCTCGATCGCGCTGCCCGGTGTGACGGCATGAGGGTGCTGGTGGTGGAGGACGCCCGGTCGCTCGCCGAGGTCCTGGTCGAGGGCCTGCGCGACCAGGGCATGGCGGTGGACGCCGCCCTTGACGGGCTGGAGGCCGCGGCCAAACTGGACGCCAACGCGTACGACGTGGTCGTCCTCGACCGCGACCTGCCGGGGATCCACGGCGACACGCTCTGCGAGATGATCACCGCACACGACGACCGGGTGATGGTGTTGATGCTGACCGCCGCCGGCTCACCCGGCGACCGGGTCAGCGGGCTGGGCCTGGGGGCCGACGACTACCTCGCCAAGCCGTTCCACTTTCCCGAACTCGTGCTGCGCATCCAGGCCCTGGCCCGCCGCCGCCCCTCGGTCCGAGCCCGTACGCTGCGCGCGGCCGGAATCGAGCTGGATCCGCTGCGCCGTACGGCGTCCCGCGACGGCCGCCGGCTGGAGCTTTCGGTGAAGGAGTTCGGCCTGCTGGAGGCACTCCTGCGCGCGAGCCCCGCCTTCCTCAGCGCCGAGGACCTGCTCGAACAGGTCTGGGACGAGAACGCCGACCCCTTCACGAACACGGTCACCGTGACCATCGGCCGCCTGCGCCGCAAGCTGGGCGACCCGCCCGTCATCACCACCACGCCGGGTGTGGGCTACCGGCTGGTCTGATCGCTGCCCTATTCTCGCTGGCCATGACCGGCGACTCGGTACCGACCAACCGTGCCAACTGGAACGTCTGGGCCGCCGCCCATGGTCAGGACGCGTACTACGACAGCCGCGGCCTGGTGGACGGGGCGGACTCGCTGACGGATGTGGAACACGCCGGGGTCGTCTCGGCGGTCGGTGACGTGGCCGGCCTGGAGGTGCTGCACGTCCAGTGCCACCTCGGTTTCGACGCGATCTCGCTGGCCCGGCGCGGTGCGCGGGTGACGGGCGTGGACTTCTCGCCGGTGGCGCTGGACAAGGCGCGTGACCTGGCACGCCGCTCTGGGGTGGACGTCTCGTTCGTCGAGGCCGAGGCCACGGTGTTGCCCGCGTCGCTGCGTGGCCGGTTCTCCCTGGCGTACGCGACGATCGGCATCCTGTGCTGGATCTCCGACGTCGACGCGTGGATGGCGTCGGTCGCCTCGACGTTGCGCCCCGGGGGCCGGTTGCTGTTGATCGACGGGCATCCGCTGTGGCAGATGACGAACGGCCTGGACCCGCTCGTGCTCGATTTCCCGTACGCCTTCGACGGTCCGCACCGGTTCGCCGCCTCGGAGTCGTACGCCGCCGACGCCTCGCCGACGACGACCGTGCAGTTCGCGCACTCGCTGGGGGAGATCGTGACCGCGGCGGCAGGGGCCGGCCTGCGCGTCCTGCGGCTGGAGGAACACCTCGACTCGCCGACGGACCTCGGCCGGGGGAATCGCCCGGACGCCGACGGCCGCTACCGTTTCCGGGTGAGCGGACAGTCCTTGCCGCTGCTGTACACACTCATCGCCGAACGTCCTTAGGTTTCTCTCCTTGAGAGAGCGGTCAGCCGGCGTTGAGCCAGGCGAGGACGGCGAGGACGCGGCGGTTGTCGTCAGGGGCGGGCGGGAGGTCGAGTTTGGTGAAGATGTTCTTGGTGTGCTTGCCGACGGCCTTCTCGGTGACCACGAGGCGGTCGGCGATCGCGGCGTTGGAGCGGCCCTCGGCCATCAGGGTGAGCACGTCGCGCTCGCGCGGCGTGAGCCGGTCGAGCGGCCGGACGCGTCGGCTGACGAGCCCGGCGACGACCTCGGGATCGAGGACGGTGCCGCCGCCGGCGACCTGGCGGACGGCTGCGACGAACGCGTCGACGTCGGCGACGCGGTCCTTGAGCAGGTAGCCGACGGCGCCCTTCCCGGAGGCGAGCAGGTCGCGGGCGTAGAGCGGTTCGACCCATTGGCTGAGCACGAGGACGGGGAGGCCGGGGCGGGCCGCGCGGGCCGCGATCGCCGCCTCCAGGCCCTCGCCGGCGTACGTGGGAGGAAGGCGTACGTCGACGATCGCCACGTCGACGTCGTCGCGGGTGAGCGCGGTCGCCAGGGCGGGCGCGTCCTCGACGGCGTCGACGACGGCGATGCCGCCGGCCTCGAGGATGCGGGTCAGGCCGACCCGCAGGAGTGCCTGGTCCTCCGCCACGATCGCCCGGAGCGTGACCCCGGACTCGGCTATGTCGGGCATGGGATCTCTAGAGTCACGACGGTGGGGCCGCCGGGTGGGCTGTCGACGGCGAGCGTGCCGTCGAAGGCGGCCAGTCGCCGGGCGATGCCGGTCAGCCCGGAGCCGGCCGGGTCGGCGTCGCCGCGGCCGTCGTCGCCGACGGCGAGCCGCAGGCGGGCGCCGTCGTGGTCGCCGCGCACGTAGGCGCGGGTGGCTCCGGAGTGCTTGACGGTGTTGGCGAGGCATTCGGCGACGGTGAAGTAGGCGGCCGACTCGACGGGGTCGGGGAGCCGCTCGGTGACGGTCACCGACACGGTGACCGGAAGCGGGATCGGCAGGGCGAGCGCCTCGATCGCGCCGGCGATGCCGCGGTCGGCGAGCACGGGCGGGTGGATACCGCGCACGACCGAGCGCAGGTCATCGAGCGCGTCGAGCGTGGTCTGGCGGGCTTCGTCGAGCAGGGCCTCGGCGGTGTCGGGGTCGCTCCGGACGAGCTTGCGGGTGAGGCCGACGGTCATCCCGACCGCCGCCATGCGGGCTTGCGCGCCGTCGTGGAGGTCGCGTTCGATGCGGCGGATCTCGGCGGCCGACAGGTCGAGCGTCTCGCTGCGCGACTCGGTCACCTGCTCGACCCGGCGTTCGAGCGCGGCCAGGCGCGACCCACCGAGGATCGCCCGCTCGGTGATCGCGCGGGCGCGCACCAGCGGCGGGGTGACGAACCACCAGACGAGCAGGCCGAGCCCGCTGGCGCCGAGCAGCAGCACCCACGGCCAGCCGGGGTCGACGATCGCCCCGACGACGTACGGGACCGGGGCGGCCAGCAGCGCCGGCGGCAGGAGCGACATGACGAACCCGCCGGTTCCGGAGAACCCCACGAAGGCGACGTCGCGCCAGCGGGCGCCGTCGCGCAGCCAGCGCACGGGCCGGCCGAGCAGGCCGCGGTCGGACGTGTCGGCATAGGAGGCCGGGATCTCGGTGTCGAGCAGGGCACCGCTGACCCGCCGGTGCACGCCGACGAGTGCGGCGGCGGCCGGTACGGCGGCCAGGGCGAGGGGGAAGCCGACGCTGATCAGCCCGAGCGGCACGGACAGGACGAGCACGATCGCCAGGGCCAGTGCCGGGGCGGCGGCCAGCGCGTACCCGGCCGACACGAGCGTCAGCCGGAGCCGGTCGACCACCGCGTGCGTGTCGACCGGCCCCGGCCGTACGCTCGCGATCGGCGCGAGCAGGCGCACCGAACGGCCGGTCGCCGGCGTCACGCGGACCGCGCCGGCTCGGGCCGTGCGACCCGGCGCACCGCGCCGCGGGCCGCTCCGAGCGTGAGAACGACGACGCCGGCCACCAGCAGAGGCGGCAGCCAGAGCTGGCCGTCGGGCACGACCCCTTCGCCGCGGGCGATCCCGAACGGGACGATCGTGGCGAGCGAGGCGACCAGCCCGAGTGCCACACCGACCGCGGCGACGATGGCCGCCTCCGCCACGATGGATCGCTCGACCTGGACGGGCGTGGCCCCGAGCAGCCACAGGCGGCGCAACTCGGTACGCCGGTGGGCGATCGCCGCGGCGAAGGCGTTGATCACCATGATCGCGGCGAACAGGCTGAGCATGCCGACGACGACGTTGTTGAGCAGCGTGATCGTGTCGCCGTCGTCCGACGCGCCGGCGGGCAGCGTACGCCCGTCCGTGCCGACCGCCATCAGGGTGCCGACCGCCGACGACGTGAGCACGATCACCGGGCCGAGCACGCCGGCCAGCAGGTGCGCCCGGCGGAACGTGTTGTAGCGCGCCAGGTGTGCCTCGGCGCTGCGCCGCCCGAGCACCGGCCGGAGGGCGAACGATCCCCAGCGCAGCAGTACCGGCGCCAGCAGGGCGAGGCCGACGCCGACCAGGATCGCGTTGGAACCCGACGTCGCCATCGCCTCGTACGGGTCGTCGGAGTTCTTCGTCACGGTGACGGTGACGATCGCCATCGACACGCCGTAGGCGATCAAGACGACCGCGCCGGCAACCCGCCACCAGCGCATCCGGCCGGCGTCGGCGCGTTCCTCGCCGGGCGTGACCGAGGCCGGGCCACGGGTGGCGCGCCGACCGGCGATCGCGGCCGCGGCGAGGCATACGAGCAGCACACCGCCGACGGTGATCCCCAGCGACACCGTCCCGCCACCGTAGTCGGCGTGGTCGATCAGGCCGCCCGACTCGACCGCCGCGAGCAGGGCGCGTCCGGTGACGGAGGCGACCAGGGCGCCGGCGACCGAGGCGGCCAGGCACACCGCGAGCGTCTCGGCGCGTACGAGCCGCCGGGCCTGGCGGGCGGTGGCGCCGATCGTGCGCAGCAGCCCGATCTCGGCGTCGCGCTGGGTCACGGTGATGCCGACGGTCGACGCCACCGAGAACAGCACGATCAGGGCACCCCATCCGCCGACCACGGCACCCATGATCGTGAGTGTCTCGGCGTCGGCGGACGAGATCGGCCCGGTGGCCGTCTCTACCAGCGTGGTGAACGAGCCGATCACCGCGGTACCGAGGAGCACGGCCACGAAGGTGGCCGTGAACGCGGTCAGGCGGTGCCGCAGCGAGCGCAGCGCCAGCCTCGTCGTGTAGCCGCCCATCAGACCGTCACCGCCGCGTGCGGCACCAGCTCGTCGAGGCGTGCCACCTGGCCGGCCACGGCCGCGGCGGTGGGACGGTCCATCCGACCGGCCAGGCGCCCGTCGACCAGGAACACCACCGTGTCGGCGAACGCCGCCGCGACCGGGTCGTGGGTGACCATCACGACCGTCTGGCCGAGCGCGTCCACACACGCCCGCAGGAGAGCGAGCACCGAACCGGCCGTACGAGAGTCGAGCGCCCCGGTCGGTTCGTCGGCCAGGATCACGGCCGGATCGGTGACCAGCGCCCGGGCGATCGCCACCCGCTGCTGCTGGCCGCCCGACAGCGCGGCCGGCAGGTTGCCGGCCCGGTCGGCGAGGCCGACGTGCTTCAGCAGGTCTGCGACCCGAGCCTTGTCGCGCCGCCGCCCGGCGAGCCGTACCGGCAGCTCGACGTTCTCGGCCGCCGTCAAGTACGGCATCAGGTGGAACGCCTGGAAGACGAACCCGACCCGCTCCCGGCGCAACCGGGTGCGGGCCTCCTCGTCCCACTCGGTGACGTCCTCACCGTCGATCAGCACCCGGCCCGACGTGGGCGGCTCCAGCCCGGCGGCGAGTGTCAGGAACGTCGACTTGCCCGACCCCGACGGGCCCATCACGGCGGTGAACGTGCCGCGCGGGAAGGCCAGGTCGACGCCTGCCAGCGCGGCCACCGCCCCGGCGCCCTCGCCGTAGGTGCGGGTCAGCGCGCGCACCTCGAGCGCGTTCGTGGTCGGCATAGCCGGTGGTGGTGGACTGGTCATCGGGTGCCTCCTGAACGCGCACGACAAGGTCACCACCGACGGTATGGAACCCTCCTCACACGGTCGATGGGCGCAGGCGGCGTCTGCGGGGTGGGCCTAGCCCCACCATGTTCGAGCGCGAGATTCCCTTGCGCTTCCACCGCAAGCGGCCGCTCATCGTCACGGACCTGCGGCTCGACCTCGGTCAGGGGTAGCTGTCTTCGGCCGCATCGCACTGATCTTCGTCCTTGACGTGTCCTTGGCTCATTCCGGTTCTGTGGGCGATGTCGCGGGGCGTCGTGGGAGGAGTAGCGCGGCCCCGACCGCGGCGATGACGGCGATGAGCGCGGCGACGCCGAAGGCGAGACCGTACCCGCCCGTGCCGTTGCCGCCGGGGTGGGTGGTGACCAGTGTGGACATCACGGCCAGGCCTACCGCTGCGGAGACCTGGCGGATGGTGTTGAGGACGCCGGCCGCTATCCCGTCCAGGTGGGCGGGAACGGCGGTGGCGGCGACGGTGATCGGGGTGAAGGCCACTCCGATGCCGAGGCCGAACAGGACCTGCGGCAGGGCGATGGTGGGCCAGTACGGCGTGTGGTCCTGGAGTTGAGTCAGCAAGGTGAACCCGGCGCCCGTGATGAGGGCGCCGATGGCGGCGACCAGCCGGACGCCGAGCCGGTGGGTCAGCCGCCCGGCGAGCTGAGCGCCGACGAACAGCGCGCCGGCGACGGGCAGGAACGCCAGCCCAGCGCGCAATGGCGTGTAGCCGAGCGCCTGCTGAAGGTAGAGCGACAGCAGGACGGGGCTGGCGAAGAAGCCGAGTCCGAGGCAGAAGATCACCGCGTTGGCGGCGCTGACCTGGCGTGAACGGAACAGGTTGAGCGGCACCAGTGGTGCGCTCGCCCACCGGTGCTGGTGGAGGACGAACAGGACCAGCAGCATGGGCGCGGCGGCGAGCGAGGCGACGACTGTGGCTGACGACCAGCCATGATCGACGCTGTCGAGCACGCCGTAGACCAGGGCGGTGAGCCCGCAGGTGGCCAGCGCCGCGCCGAGGAGGTCCAGTCGAGTCTTCGCGGGGCCGCGTGTCGTACGGGTGACGATGATCGGGGTGGCCACCACGATGGCCAGCGTGATGGGGACGTTGACCAGGAACACCCAGCGCCAGCCGGCCAGGTCGGTCAGCACGCCGCCCATCACGAAGCCGGCGCCGGCGCCGGCCGCGCCGACGGCGCTCCACAGGCCGAGCGCCCGGGCTCGCGCCGCGGGTTCGTGGTAGGCGCCGGTGACCATGGTCAGCGTGGCCGGCATAACGATCGCGCCGCCGGCGCCCTGGATCGCGCGGGCGGCGACCAGGAACCAGGCGTCGGAGGCCAGTCCGCACGCCAGGCTCGCCGCGCCGAAGCAGGAGATGCCGGTCAGGAACATCGCGCGGGTGCCGTGGTTGGCGACCAGCCGTCCGGCGAGCAGCAGCAGCCCGGCGAAGGCCAGCGTGTAGGCGTTGACCACCCAGGTCACGTTTGCGGGGGCGAATCGGAGGTCGGCGGTGATGGCCGGCAGTGCGATGGAGACGACGGTCGCATCCAAGATGATCATGAATACTCCGGCGCACGCCAACGCCAGGACGGGCGCACCGCGGGAGGCGGCACTGGCGGTCGGCTGGGAGGCGGCTTCGGCGGCGTGGGGATGATCAGGCTCTGCTCTCATGAGAGGTGAGGCTAACCTAATTAATGACCGTTGGTCACTATGTCGGCGTGTGTTCGTTGCCTGGTTCGGGAACGCCGTAGACTCGGGCCATGGCCAGCCGCGCCGGACAGGACGCCAAGGGTCCGCCGCCGCGGCTACGGCGCGGGCGCCCGCCGCAACTCAGCCGCGAACAGATCGTCTCCGCCGCGCTGGCTTCGAACCTGGAGACGTTGACAGTCCGCGAACTGGCGAACCGCCTGGGCGTGACGCACGGCGCGCTGTACCGGTGGATTTCCAGCCGCGGCGAGCTGATGGACATGGTGAGCGACGTCCTGGTGGAGCGGATCCTGCCCAAGGACGAGCCTCGGGCGGACCAGTGGCGGTCCTGGCTTCGACGGCTGGCCTGGTCGATGCACGACGAATTTCTCGCCGTCCCGGGTTATGCGACGCGCACCGCTCGTCCGCACCGCCATAGTGCCGAGTCGTTCGGGCGGCTGCGGGCCGGGGTCATCCGTGCCTTCACCAACTCCGGCGTCTCACCGGAGCTGGCCGAGCAGAGCTGGTACATCTTCGGGACATCACTGGTGAGCTGGCTGGCCACCCAGGAGAACTCCATGGACCTCGGCGACAGCGAACCGCGGTTCGAGTTGTTCCTGGACGTACTACTGCGTGGCCTGCCCGCACGTGAGCCGACGTCCCCTCGTCCGGTCGGCTGACTGGCACGGGCTGACGCCGGCCGCCCAAGCCGATCCACGTCCGCCTGACGGCCCGAAAGAGGATCGACGACAGCGGTGCTGGGCTAGTGGGCCATGTCGACGAACCGGCTGTAGTGCCCCTGGAAGGCGACCGTGACGGTCGCGGTCGGTCCGTTTCGGTGCTTGGCCACGATCAGGTCCGCCTCACCCGCGCGTGGGGACTCCTTCTCGTACGCGTCCTCGCGGTGCAAGAGGATGACGACGTCGGCGTCCTGCTCGATGCTGCCGCTCTCTCGCAGGTCCGACACCATCGGCTTCTTGTCCGTGCGTTGTTCCGGACCACGGTTGAGCTGGGAGAGCGCGATGACCGGGACTTCCAGCTCCTTGGCGAGGAGCTTGAGCGACCGGGAGAACTCCGAGACCTCGACCTGGCGGCTCTCCACCCGTTTTCCGGACTGCATCAGCTGGAGATAGTCGATGATGACCATGCGCAGGTCGTGCTGCTGTTTGAGGCGGCGGCACTTGGCGCGGATCTCCATCATCGACATGTTCGGTGAGTCGTCGATGAACAGCGGCGCCTCGGCGACCTCGCTCATCCGCCGGGCCAGACGGGTCCAGTCCTCGTCGTTCATCGAGCCCGACCGCATCGCGTGCAACGCGACCCGCGCCTCGGCGGACAGCAGGCGCATGGTGATCTCGTTGCGCCCCATTTCCAGGCTGAACACGACGGTGGCCAGCTGATGCTTGATCGCCGCCGCCCGCGCCAGGTCGAGCGCCAGCGTCGAGTTGTGCGTCGGGATCCAGGACCGGCCGGCGAGGTAGAGGTGGTCGTCGTTGTCGACCTCCACGCACCGGACGGGCACGGAGGGTACGAGGCGCACGTCGGCGATGTGGCGGCGAAGCGTGGTGGGATGCGCGTGGGTCGTCTGGCGCGCCAGTTTTCCGGTCAGCCGGAAGACCTTGTCGAACGGCGTGAAGGCCACCTGGTGGCCGGTCTCCGGGCTGTTGCCCTGCTCGGATCTCATCGTCGCCCGGTATCCGAGACTGAGGACGAGCTCCAGAGTGTCGGAGGCGAGCCGCTCGTCGGTCACGGTGAACTCGACGGTGCCGCTCTCGGCGACGTGGCCGTGGGTGTCGAGGAGACCGGCGAGCAGCGCGCGGCGCTGCTCTTCCGACGCTCGCAGGTATTCGCCGGGAATGTGCTTGTCTCCCAGCACGCCGAGCGTGCGCAGGATCGCTTCGCTTTCGGGTCGCTCCGCGAACTCGAACGTCCGTGCGCGTGCGGGAGTCGGAACGACCCGCAGGCCCTCGTTCTCCAGATACTGGACGATCTCCGGGTCGGACGTCGTGAACCGTGCCGCCGTCGGATGACCGCCGCCGAGCCAGACGCCGAGAGCGTACGGGGACAGGGGAAGGCTCGCTTCGGCCAGAGTCACCGGCTTGGCCACG
>Ga0247774_1002032_pt1 | contig 10132 bp, 8 predicted proteins | sample UWRJL001104B6_FD_179933 | JGI IMG/M metagenome (GOLD analysis project Ga0247774, IMG submission 179933) | Plant litter microbial communities from Arlington Agricultural Research Station in Wisconsin, United States - UWRJ-L001-104B-6 | ecosystem: Environmental > Terrestrial > Plant litter >... | reverse complement strand
GCTGGGCGAACCCTCGGACGGCGAACTGTTGTCCCGCGGGAGCTCTTCGGGCCTGCCCACCCGGTCGCCGGGCTGTTCGCACAGCATCGAGCCGATCAGCCCGCTCGACCGCGCGGCCACGCTGCCCTCGCTCGACCTGCGCGGCCTGACCGAGCCGGTCTTCGGTGCGGTCGATGGTCCGGAGCCGGGGTCGGTGCGGTCGATGGCCGATCACCCGCTGCTCCGCGGCCTGCTCCTCGAACTGCCCGCCCGCGGCGCGCTGCCCACATCGGACTGGCTCGACCGCTGGTTCGAGGCGGCGCGCTCCATCCTCGAACTGCTTTACGGGCAGGAAGCCAAGAAGAACTGACGGTCAGCGGCTGTCGACCGGTGCCCGCAGCCGGTTGCGGCCGATCGGCGCCAGAGCCAGCAGGCTGAGCTTGCTGTGCCGCAGCCCGGCCCGCACCCCGATCGCCAGCACGGCCACGCCGACCACGGTGATCGCGATGCCGGCCAGGTCGGCACCGGGCACGTTTACCAGGCCACCCGCGATCGGCAGACTGAGCAGCGTGGCCAGGCCGGTCACCTGCAAGGGCACCAGAATCAGCGGGTGAGCGGCAGCCGCACGCAGGGCCGGCGGCACCGGCGTCTGCGGCGCGGCGGCGAAAGCACCGGCGCCCTGCCGCACCCGGGTGAGGCGGCGCAGGCTTGCGGTCAGCACGACCAAGGCCGGAACGGCCGGTGCGAGGGCCGCAGCGGGAGCCGCCGACTCGCCCGGCAGGACCGCGGTGACCAACGGCACTGCGACGAACACCATCGCCCCGCCGACGACCAACAAGGTCAGAACGACGGTCCGCCGGCGCAGTTCCAGCGCCGATCGGGCCGACGGCAGCGCGTCGGCCAGCAGTCCGGCTGTGATCCAGACGACGACGAGGGCGCCGGCGAGAAGGAGGTCCGCGACGATGTTCACATCGACAGCGTTCACCCGCCGCCGTCCTGGCGAAACCGGGTTATCACCCCACCAGGCCCGTAAGGGAGGTGTCGTGGAGACCCCTAGACGCTCCGGGTCCGCCGTCAGACCGCGAACGAATGCACCGGTTCGGTGGTCGGCGCCGGCGGGGTCGCCTTCCACAAACCGGTGCGCTGAGCGGCCAGCCGGGTCAGATAGGCCGGGTTGAGCAGCAGATATCGCTTCCACAGCCGCTTCGGCTCGAGGCCCAGACGCCACAGCCACTCGAGCGCGTATTTCTGCATCCACGCGGGCGGGTTCTTCAGCAATCCGGCGTGGTAGTCGAACGCGGCCCCCACGGCGAGAAGCGGCATGTCAAGAAACGGACGCATCGCGTACGTGAAGATCTCCTGCCGCGGGCATCCCAGGCCCACCAGGACGATGCGCGCCCCGGACGCCTTGATCCGCTCGGCGATCTCCGCCGGCTCACCCGCCTGGGACGACCGGAACTTCGACGTCTCCACCCCGGCGATCTTCAAAGCCGGGAACATCTTCTCCAGTGCCGGTACCAGCCGGTCAAGCGTGGGCTGGGTGGAGCCGTACAGATAGATCGGCAGACCCTCGGCGGCTGCCTGCTCCACGACCTTCAAGGTCAGCGTGGGTCCGTAGACACGATCGGGAAGCCCGGCGTGATGCACGACGTTGAGCGCCCAGCGAACCGGCTGCCCATCGGGTGTGACGAGATCGAACGAATTCAGCCGCGCGTTGTGAGCCTTGTCCTGCACGCCGGTCATGACCCCGTGCACGGCCAGCGCGGTTACCGCGTAGGCCCGACGCTCGCGCGCGGCCGCGATGATCCGAGCGGTCGCGTCCGCATAGTTGGTGACGTCAACCAGCACCCCGAGCACGCTGCGCTTGCCCGTCCCGGTTACGGCCTGCCCAGCAGTCACGGTTGCACCCCTGAAGTCGGTGGCTTGCCAGTAATTTCGCCGCCGAGCATAACGACTGCCCGAAAAGTCACCCAACGGTGTGGTCGAGATCAATGTTGCAATCACACCGTGACCAAGTAACGCAGAGCGACGGAAGGGCGGTTTTGGCCGGTTTCTCGCGGAGCCGGGAGTCAGGCGGTGCGTGAGAAATCCCCCATCGCGCGGCTCGGCGGGGATCAGCTACCTGGAGCAGATATGACGAGGCGCCGAGGTTCGCGTTTCGGTGAACACTCGACGCCCGGCGCCTGGTGGGGATGGGGGGAGTTGAACCCCCACGTCCTTTCGGACACACGGACCTGAACCGTGCGCGTCTGCCATTCCGCCACATCCCCGTGGCATATGAGACCGACCGTAGGCCTGCCTTTTTGTCACTAGCTGCGACAGACTACGCTGTCGCACGTCACCAAGCGAGTTGATATCGCCCGCTGCGCCAGGGAACAATATCACGGCGCCGGCGGGCGTCATACGAGGGTCAGAAGTGCCGGTCGGCCTTGAGCTACAGATGCGCAAGCGGCGGCCGGATACCATCATGTCCTCGGAAGCCGAGGAGGAGCCGGTGAGCGTGCTGCAGCGCTTTGAGAAGCGATTGGAAGGCCTTGTTGAAGGGGCCTTCGCCAAGGTGTTCAAGGGTGTCGTGCACCCGGTGGAGATCCTTAATGCCATGCAGCGGGAGGCCGAAGCACACAAGGCCATTCTCGCCGGTGGCCGGACGCTCGTGCCGAACCGCTACGTGATCGACCTGTCGCCCTACGACCACAGCCGGCTGGCGCCCTATGCCGCGGCGCTCGCCCAGGAACTGGCCCAGTCGCAGGCCGAGTTCATCGGCGAGCAGGCGTGGACGGTCTACGGCGACGTGATCGTCGAGATCGAGCGTGGTGACGGGCTCGACACGGGCATGTTCCGGGTCACGGCCGAGGTTTACACCGGTGGCGAGGTCGCCCCGGTGCAGCAACCGGCCTATGACGCCGGCCCGCAGTACCCGCCCTACGAGCAGCAGGGTGGTTACCAGCAACACGGCGGTGGCGGTGGCGGCGGCATGCCGAACGGCCGCGGCGGCGTGGGCCTCATCTCGGGCGACGGGCGCACCTACCCGTTGCAGATGGGCTCGACCGTGATCGGCCGTGGCGACCAGGCCAACCTGCGCCTGCCCGACGTCGGCATCTCGCGCCGGCACGCCCGGCTGGACTATGACGGCAACCAGGTGGTCCTGACCGATCTGGGCTCCACCAACGGCACGATGGTCAACGGCCAGCGCGTGTCGGCCGTGGCGCTGAACCCGGGCGACATGATCCAGCTCGGCACGACCACCCTCACGTTCCGAGTGGACGGCTAGTCACCTTGCCCGAATTCGTCCTCACCGTCGCCCGGTTCGGCTTTCTCATTCTGCTGTGGATATTCGTGTTCACGGTCGTGGGGGTGATCCGCCGGGATCTCTTCGCTGGGGTCCGGTCCAAGAGCATCGTCGCCAGCCCTCGGGGGGTGGGTGGCGCGGTTCCCGTGGACCGGCCGGCAAAGGCCAAACGCGGTAAGGCGGCCAAGCAACTCGTGGTCACCGCCGGTCAGTTGGCCGGCACGCGCATCACGCTGAGCGAGGCTCCGATCACCATCGGCCGTGCCGAGGATTCCACTCTCGTCATCACCGACGACTTCGCCTCGGCGCGGCACGCGCGGCTCGTTCCGCGGGAGGGTCAGTGGTTCGTCGAGGATCTCGGCTCGACGAACGGCACCTATCTCGACCGCGGTAAGGTCTCCGGACCTACTCCCGTCCCCCTTGGCGTCCCGATTCGGATCGGACGCACTTCTCTCGAGTTACGGCCATGACCCTGACCCTGCGCTATGCCGCTCAGAGCGACCGCGGTCTGATCCGAGACCTGAACCAGGACTCCGTCTATGCCGGGCCGCGACTTCTCGCTGTCGCCGACGGTATGGGCGGCATGGCCGCTGGTGACGTCGCGTCCAACATCGTCATCGCCGCGATGGCGCCGCTCGACGAGGACGTCCCCGGGGACGCTCTGGTCGACGCGCTGCGTCATGCCGTGGGGATCGCGAACCAACATCTACGCGACACCGTCGACGCCAATCCGCAGCTCGAGGGCATGGGCACCACGCTGACCGCGGTGCTCTTCTCGGGCAGCAAGTTCGGCATGGTGCACATCGGTGACAGTCGTGCCTACCTGCTCCGCGGGGGCGAGTGCGCCCAGATCACCAAGGACGACACGTACGTCCAGATGCTGGTCGACGAGGGCCGGGTCAGTCCCGAGGAGGCGAGCAGCCACCCGCAGCGGTCGCTGCTCACCAGGGCGCTCGACGGCCGCGACATCGACCCGGAATACAGCGTCCGCCAGGTGCTCAAGGGCGACCGCTACCTGATCTGCAGCGACGGCCTCTCCGGCGTGGTCAGCTCCGACACGATCGGGCAGACGATGCGCGAGGTCGCCGACCCGCAGGCCTGTGTCGAGCGGCTGGTGCAACTCGCCCTGCGCGGCGGCGGGCCCGACAACATCACCGTGGTCATCGCCGACGCGACCGACGCCGACATCGTCGAGCAGGCTCCGATCGTGGGGGGCGCCGCCGCGATCGACCGTGGCAACACCACGGTCGCCGACAATTCGACCCCGGCCGCCAGGGCATCCGCGCTGCAGGCCCCGCGGCCGGCGCAACCGCAGCCCGAGAACGGGGGCTACGAGGAACCCGAGCCCAAGGGTCACCCGGTACGCACCGCGTTGCTGCTGCTGGCGCTGCTGGGCGTGCTCGGCGGCGGCCTGTTCCTGGGCTACCAATACACGCAGAAGCAGTATTACGTCGGGGCGACGGAGGCGGGGCAGCTCGCGATCTTCCGCGGGGTGCCGGGCCAGGTTGCCGGACTCGACCTGTCGAGCGTCAACGAGACCAGCCCGAACCGGCTGGACGACCTCACCGTGGTCGCGCAGGACAGGGTCAAGGAGGGCATCCACGCGGTCGACCGGCCGGATGCCCAGCGCATGCTCGCCGAGCTCACCGACGAGGCCCCGTCGAACCCGAACCTCAAGCCGGCTTGCACCACGGTCACCGTCGCACCGACCACCACCGGGTCGGCCCCGTCCTCGGTCAAGCCGAGCGGCGGAGCCCGCAGCCCGGCAGCCGGTAAGACTCCCGTCGGCACCGTCAACGGTACCAACGGCGTAGGCAGCACCGGCGCGTCGGCGCCGCCCACGCCCACCCGCACGCCGTCCGCTCGGGTTTCCGAGTCCGAGTCCCCGTCCGGTGTCGATCCGGTCGGGTGCCGGGCCGTCAACTGAGCTTCGGCTCGACCATGTCTGGGGATCCTTCTTGACCGCGCCCGCCGTACCTGCCTCCTCGCCCGCCTCCACGGGCGAGATGGCGCGTATCCCGGGAATGAAGACCCAGCGCAACGCCGAGCTGGGTCTGCTCGCGTTTGCCATGGTGCTGGTGGCGGCCTATGGCGCGACCGTCGAGGCGAGCCGGATCGGGGAGATCACCCCGACCTTCTGGGTACCGGCCGCGCTGCTGAGCATCCTGTTCCTCGGCCTGCACTTCGTCGTGCGTTACACCGCTCCGTACGCCGATCCGGTCCTGATCCCGGCGGTCGCGCTGATCAACGGTCTGGGCGTGGGCTTTCTGCGGCGGCTGGACATCGGCGACGCGCTCAGTGACAAGGAGCCGATCCCGGGGGTCTTCGCCGGCATCGGTGGCCGTCAGCTCGCCTGGACCCTGATCGCGCTGATCCTGGCGGCGATCCTGCTCCTGGTGGTCCGTGACCACAAGGTCGTCTCCCGCTACGCGTACACCCTGGGTCTCACCGGCATCGTGCTGGTGATGATCCCGGCGGTGCTGCCGGCCAGCCTCTCCGAGGTGAACGGCGCGAAGCTGTGGGTCCGGATCGGGTCGTTCTCGCTTCAGCCGGGCGAGTTCGCCAAGCTGGCCCTGGTCTCGTTCTTCGCCTATTACCTGGTGCGCAAACGCGAGGTGCTCTCGCTGGCCAGCCGCCGGGTCCTCGGCATCGATTTCCCGCGTGGCCGCGACCTCGGGCCGGTCATCACGGTCTGGCTGCTCAGCCTCCTGGTCCTCGTCTTCGAGAAGGACCTGGGTACGGCCCTGTTGTACTTCGGGCTCTTCGTGGTGACGCTCTACGTCGCTACCGAGCGGGCCAGCTGGCTGATCATCGGTCTGCTGCTCTTCTTCGGTGGCGTCTACGTCGCCTACCTGCTGGGCGCCTCGGTGGGTGGCCCGTTCGCGAACTTCTACGACCGGGCCCAGGTCTGGCTCGATCCGTTCGCGTCCGCGAATTACGAGCGGCTCGGCGGCAGCTATCAGTTGGTACAGGGCCTGCTGTCCCTCGGCACCGGCGGCCTGTTCGGAACGGGACCCGGTGCCGGCTCGCCGCGGTTCGTGCCCGAGGTGCAGAACGACTTCATCTTCGCCGGGATGGGTGAGGAGATCGGTCTTTTCGGCCTCTCCGCGCTGCTCGTGCTCTATCTGCTCATCGTCGAACGCGGCCTGCGGTCGGCGCTGGCGGTGCACGACTCGTTCGGCAAGCTGGTCGCCGGCGGCCTGTCGTTCACCCTGGGTTTGCAGATCTTCGTCATCCTTGGTGGCATCACCGGGCTGATCCCGCTGACCGGCCAGACGACGCCGTTCCTCTCGTCCGGTGGCTCGTCGCTGATGGCCAACTGGCTGTTGATCGCGATGTTGCTACGGATCTCGAACGCGGCGCGCGGACCGGCGGCCAGCGGCGGCGGAACGGATCGGGCCGGCGGCCCGAAGAAAGCACCAGCACAGCTCCACGGCGCCATGACGGAGGTGATCAAGCCGTGAACGCACCACTTCGACGGGCCGGCGTGGTCATTCTCGTCCTGTTCGGGCTGCTCTTCGCCAACCTGAACTGGGTTCAGGGGTACAAGGCCGACGACTACCGCACGAGCGACTACAACCGGCGGGTCGTGGTCGCGCAGTACGAGCGGCCGCGCGGCACCATCGAGGCCAACGGCACCGGCGTGGCGACCAACAAGGTCACCGACGACGCCCTCAAATACTTGCGCGTCTATCCGCGCAAGGAGGTCTACGCGCCGATTCTCGGCTACCGGCCCGTCGGCCTGGCCGCGACCGGCATCGAGAACTCCGAGAACGACTTCCTGTCCGGCGAGAGCGACAAGCTCTTCGCCGACCGGGTGAAGGACATGTTCACCGGCAACAACACCGGTGGCGGCAACGTGCTCCTGACGATCAACTCCAAGGCGCAGGAGACGGCCTGGAAGGAGCTCGTCAACAACGAGCGCGGCGTGGACAAGGGCGCGGCGATCGCGATCGACCCGCGTACGGGCGCCGTGCAGGCCATGGTGACGATGCCCAGCTTCGACCCGAACCCGCTGGTCAGCCACGACGAGAAGGTGGCTGGGGCGGCGTTCAACAAGCTCAACAAGGACCCCGACCAGCCGCTGCTGAACCGGTCGACGGCCGAGACGCTGCCGCCCGGCTCGACCTTCAAGGTGATCGTGGCGGCGTCCGCTCTGCAGAACGGTTACCAAACCGGTACCGAGATCGAAGCGGGCAGCGAATACCGCGAGAGCGGGGCGGTCATCCACAACGCCGAGGACGAGGTTTGCCCTGGTCGGAAGATCGACCTGAAGGACGCGCTGACCGAGAGCTGCAACACCGGCTTCGCCCGGCTGGGCGTCACCCTGGGCCGTGACAAGGTCATCGCCGCGGCCAAGGCGTTCGGCTTCGAGGACAGCCAGCTCACGGTCGGCAACCTCGAGGGCAACGGCCTGCCGGTCGCCGCGAGCGACACGGGCAAGATCGCCAACCCGGACGGAACCGTCGACAAGGGTGCCCTGGCCCAGTCGTCGATCGGTCAGCGCGACGTGCGGATGACCCCGATCCAGGGCGCGCTGATCGCCGCGACGGTCGCCAACGGGGGCAAGCAGATGCGCCCCTACCTGGTGCAGAAGCTACTCACCCCCGACCTCCGCACGATCTACACGGCCAACCCCAAGACGCTGCGCTCGCCGGTCGACGGGCAGGTCGCCGACGGCCTCAAGGAGATGATGGTCAGCGTCGTCGAGAACGGCACCGGCCGGAAGGCCCGCGTCAAGGGCCTGGAGGTCGGCGGCAAGACCGGGACCGCGCAGAACGCCGAGGGCGCCGACCCGCACGGTTGGTTCATCGGTTTCGCCTACAACGACAAGGGCGAGGCGGTTTCCGCGGTTTGCGTCATGCTTGAGAACGTGCCCGGTGGCCACGCGAGTGCCGAGGCGGCCCGGATCGCCGGGCTCATCATGAAGGCCGCGGCGGGTCAGGGAGGGGACTGAGCATGATCAGCCCGGGGGTGACCCTCGGCGGCCGGTACCGTCTCGACGAGCGGATCGCCGGCGGTGGGATGGGTGATGTCTGGCGTGGCACCGACGAGGTGCTGGGCCGGACGGTCGCTGTCAAAATCCTGCTGCCCGCCCTGCTCGACGAGCCCGGCTTCGCCGAGCGGTTCCGGGGCGAGGCCCGCACCATGGCCACGATCAACCACCCCGGGGTCGTCGACGTCTACGACTACGGCAGTGACCAGCAGCTCGCCTTCCTGGTCATGGAGTACGTCGAGGGCGACGCCCTGTCCCGCACGCTGAGCCGGGTCGGCCGGCTGACCCCGGCGCGCACGATGGCACTGATCGCCCAGGCCGCCGACGCGCTGCAGGCCGCCCACGCGAACGGCATCGTGCACCGCGACGTGAAACCCGGCAACCTTCTCGTTCGGCCCAACGGCACGCTCGTCCTGACCGACTTCGGCATCGCCCGCTCGGCCCTGGTGGGGCAGCTCACGATAGCCGGATCGGTACTCGGCACGGCGTCGTACATCTCGCCCGAGCAGGCCTCCGGCGCGGTCGCGACGCCCGCCTCGGACGTCTACGCGCTCGGTGTGGTCGCCTACCAGTGCCTCTCCGGGCACCGGCCGTTCGACGGCGCCACGCCGATGGAGATCGCGATGAAGCACGTCCGGGAGATGCCGCGGCCGCTGCCCGGCGACATCCCGCCGCAGGTGCGCGCGATCGTCGACCGGGCGCTGGCCAAGGACCCGACCGCCCGCTGGCCCTCGGCCTCCACCCTGGCGTCCATCGCCCGGCAGGCCGCCGCCTCGCTCTCCGCGACTGCCCAGCAGCCACCCGCCCAGCCGGCCCGCGCCGCGAATCCGGTCAGCCCCGCCGCCGGCCGCCCGTCGAGCGGCGCACCGATGCCAGGCTCGCCGATGCCAGGCTCGCCGATGGCCGGCTCGGCCCGCCCGCCGTACCCGCCAGTTCCCCGCCCCGTCTCGGGCGCCCGGGGAGCCGCTTCCGTACCTTCCGGGCCGCCCGTTCAACCGCAGCCCTACCGCCAGCCGTATCAATCACAGCCGGCACCCCCATCGCAGCCGGCACCGGCCGCCAAGCCGGAGAGCTCCGGCGGACGGCAGGTGCTGATCGTGCTGGCCGTGGTCCTGGCACTGCTCGTCCTGCTCTGTGCCGGGGTCATCTCGTTCCTCTACAAGCAGGGCAAGGACAAGGGCATCACCCGTAGCAGCGCTGCCCTGACCAGGGCGGCAGTCGTCCACATGGGCGTCTCCGATGGGGATCCATCGGTGGCGTCGTACCGTCTAATCACCCAGGCGGGCCCGAACCCCGGCTGGACAAAAGCTAACGAAGGACGACAGACGCTATGACGGCGCAGGCCCGCCTGCTCGGTGGCAGGTATCAGGTCGGCGAGCTCCTGGGCTACGGCGGCATGGCCGAGGTGCACCGCGGACGCGACCTCCGGCTCGGCCGTGACGTAGCGATCAAGATGTTGCGGACCGACCTGGCCCGCGACGCGACGTTCCAGGAGCGTTTCCGGCGCGAGGCGCAGAACTCGGCCGCCCTGAACCACCCAGCGATCGTCGCCGTCTACGACACCGGCGAAGAGATCTCCGAGGCCGGCGAGAAGCAGCCGTTCATCGTGATGGAATTCGTCAACGGTCAGACTCTCAAGGAAGTCCTGGCCCAGGAGCAGCGCCTGCAACCGCGCCGGGCCCTTGAGATCATCGCCGACATCTGCGCCGCCCTGGAGTTCAGCCACCGGCACGGCATCATCCACCGGGACATCAAGCCCGGAAACGTGATGATCACCCAGAACGGCCAGGTCAAGGTCATGGACTTCGGCATCGCCCGGGCCCTGGCCAGCGGCGCCACCACCATGACGCAGACCAGCGCGGTCATCG
>Ga0247774_1002031_pt1 | contig 10132 bp, 9 predicted proteins | sample UWRJL001104B6_FD_179933 | JGI IMG/M metagenome (GOLD analysis project Ga0247774, IMG submission 179933) | Plant litter microbial communities from Arlington Agricultural Research Station in Wisconsin, United States - UWRJ-L001-104B-6 | ecosystem: Environmental > Terrestrial > Plant litter >... | reverse complement strand
TAACAACAATCCCTGATAAATTTTTAAGATTTTGGGAAAACACGCGCGAGCCGGTATATCATGGTAAAAAGTTTACAGCAAAGCTCTGTAAGTTTCACAAAAGCTTCGATCGTTTAACATCGATTTAGAAACAAAATCTTTAGCAGACAATGCTTGTGCGATCGGGTTTTCCCATCGGGTGCTGTTGTAATTCAACAAATTAGCAACTACCCCTACCAATTCCCCGTTACCAATTAATAGCAACTTAACTAACAGCCAGTTCGTCCAAGGTGTGTATTTAGAGGGGAGTTAAAGGAGGCGCCCCGGCCAGAGTACCCCGAATCAATCACCGCTCAAAAATGAAAGGCGCGCCGGTCCGAGGTACCAAACCCCCCAATTATATTTCGGGAGCATCTTGATTCTCAATGTACTTTCTAGGAATTGAAACAGTAATACAATCATCACTATGTGACGAAATAGAGTATATTGTAATTAGGTCGAAAACAAGAAGTTTATGCAACTAACCTATAAGTACGCACTAAAACCCACTAAACATCAAGCGGTGACGATAACGACTCACCTCGAACTTTGCCGTCGGCAATACAACTACCGATTAGGTGACAGATTTAAACGCTGGGAATCCACCAGAACACCCCTCAATGCCTGCCCTTTAACTGCATATCGAGTTTCAGTAGAGGAAATCTACAATAATATTCCTCTAACTAGAGTGCAAACCAGAGATGGTAGGAAAAAAGATGGCTCTGGTAATCCCTTAACAAAAAAGGGTGATGTTGTATCAAACATTGATGGTGGTTACGTCCAAGGGGTAACTGTACAGTTAGCTGACTTGAAAAACACCAAAAGACTATTTCTTGATTACAAGCTCTTGGATTGCCAGGTTTTGCAGGATGTAGTGCATCCTGGGGAAACTTCATTTCCCAAGTTGACGACCCCCGACAAAAATGGCAATCGTAGAGGCAAGCCTAAATTTAAGGGTTTCCATTACTACAAATCTTTGACTTCTCCTAAACTAGATAATTTGAATATTATCAAAGACGAGCCAAATAGGATTTGTATCGACCTAGGGAAAGTAGGTCAAGTGCCAATGGTATTCCAGAGGTCAATACCGAAAGGATTCAAGGTTAAGACGGGAACGGTTATCCCAGAAGCAGATGGATGGCATATTTTCTTAACTGTTGAATATCAAAGAGTTCCAGTAACGGTTGCAGAAATTCAGCCGACCGCAGAAAACAGTATGGGTATTGACTTAGGAATTGCTAATTACGTTTATTTAGGAAATGGAAAAAAAATTGAAAACCCGAGATTTTTGAGATCATCTGCTGAAAAGTTGGCCAGACTTCAAGCAAAGTTAGCTAGCAGGGTTAAAGGTTCTAAGCCCTGGAAAATCCTCAAAGGCAAGATTTCTAAGCTCCATCAATTTGTAGCTAGAGCAAGCCGGGATTTCCCGTCCAAAACAGCACATAAGTTATTTGATAAGTGTGAGGTTTGGGTTGTAGAGGATTTGATCCTTAAGAATTGGACTAGACGCGCCCCAGTCAAGACTGATATTGAAGAGGGCAATTTAGTTTACTTACCACATGGTCAAGCAGCTAAGAGCGGTTGGAATAAATCAATACTTGATGCTGCTCAGGGTCAATTTACTACTGTCATCAAATATGTCCCTGGGAAATTAGGTAAAAGCGTTGTATTCGTTGACCCCAAGGGAACTTTTCAACGTGGGAATTGTCTCTACAAAGAGCCTAAAGAATTCTCAGACCGATGGCATTCCTGTCTGTGTGGGGAGTCCTTGGATCGAGACGAAAATTCAGCCAAGCCGATCAAAAAGATTGGATTGAATTACGACAGTGGCGGTGCTTCTACGTCACTCAAAAAAGCCCTTGCCTCGAGGGAAAAAGAAGCCTGGGATCTAACGGTACTCCGTTGACCGTCAGGTTGGTTAACGTTATCCATCAATACAAGATTATAACAGGGGTTTTATTTATGTTTGCTCTGCGTGAGACTAGCTCGGATTTATCAGTGTTGCCTATACCTGAGATTTGTACTTGGAACATCTCCTTAGAATCAACTCTTCTAGACCTGCCACTCTACAACTGCCAAATTGAATTAACTCAAAAGGCAAAAGAAGTAGCCCTGGCTTTTGAAGAAAATTCCCTGCTGCCCGGGGTCATTTTGACAGATCGCGGTAATTTTGTCGGCATACTATCCAGGCGTCTATTTTTTGAAAAAGTTAACTGCCGCTACGGATTAGAAATGTTTTTCAAGCGACCAATAGAGGTGTTATACAAGTTTTCTAAGCCAGAGCCGCTGGTACTTCCCGGCAGTAAATTAATAGTAGAAGCCGCCCAGGAAACCCTTGAGAGGTCAGCCGAATTAATTTACGAACCTGTAGTAGTGGAAGTAGCACCTCAGACTTACAAACTGTTAGATGTATACCAATTAATCGTCGCTCAATCAAGGATTCACCAATTAACAAATAAGTTGCTCAACAAACAAACTGAAGCCAAACTCATCCAAACAGAAAAAATGGCTAGTTTGGGGAGGATGGTAGCAGAAGTAGCTCACGAAATCAGAAATCCGCTGAACTGTATTTGGGGAAATTTGACTTTTCTGCTGTCCTATTTTGAAGATTTGCTTCAGCTCATGTCGGTTTATGAAGAAGAATATTCGGAACAGTGTCCCCGAATTGATGCCCTCAAAGAACAAATTGACTTTGATTTTTTACAAACAGATTTGCCAGTCACCTTAGAAGGGATGGAGCTGGCAGCCTCGCAATTGCTAAAAATAGTTAACGGGCTGCACCACTTCTCTCACATGGACGAGAGAAAGCCAGTGAAGACAGACATTCACGAATGTGTGGAAATGACGCTGTTAATTCTGAAAAACCGCTTTAAAAGCAGCATAGAAGTGGTAAAAAATTACGGCGAACTGCCGCTAGTTAGCGGCTATTCCGGTCAGTTGAGTCAGGTGTTTTTGAATTTGTTAGTTAATGCTCTAGACGCCCTGACAGAGTACGCAGCCGATCGAGAAATACAGACCCAGTCCCGGGACAACTGGCGCCCCCAAATCCAAATTAGCACTAAAGTCATAGACACCGAAGACGGCAAGCGGGTCGCAATTTGCATTGCCGATAACGGGCCCGGCATTCCCCCAGAAAATCAGCAGCAGATATTTGACACCTTTTTTACCACTAAACCAGCAGGCAAAGGGACTGGTATGGGGCTGGCTATCTGCCATCAAATCGTCACCGAAAAGCACGGCGGCCAACTTTCATTGCGATCGCAACCCGGCAAGAACACCGAATTTGAAATTATCCTGCCCATAGTTCGCAAAATATGATTAACTCAAGAAACGTCTCCAGGCTTGCTCCTGGGGTGAAATGATAGGCTACCTTAGTAGTACGTTATCATTTCACTTTCCCAGCGTTTCGGCAACTAAAAGCTCCAGTGGCAAATAAATTCAGTTCCCAACTCCTTGGCCCTTCACTCTCCGAAGGCAGCCCTCAAGACCTTTCCCTAGAGTCTACCCTCTGGGATTTGCCCCTGTATGAGTTTCAGGTTGATTCGAGCTGCAAGACGATCGCAGTTGCCGAAATTTTTGAAGAGCATCCCCTAGTGCCGGGAGTCGTCTTGCTGGAAGCCGGAGAGTTTGCTGGCATGATATCCCGCAGCCAACTCCTGGAATATTTCCTCAAATCCCAGGGCCCCGAGCTCTTTTTGCACCTGCCGCTGAAAGTTCTCTACAGTTATGCTCGCGTCGAAATATTATTGCTCGCAGAGACTACAAGCATTTTGACCGCAGCTCCAAAAGCTCTGCGTCGATCGCGCCAATTGCAGTCTGAACCAATAGTCGTCCAAATAGACTCCCAATCTTACCGGCTCTTAGACCCTCACGCCCTAAACATCGCCTACTGGCAAATTCGCGGCATAGAAACTCAAGTCCGCTACGAAAGAGCCCAAACTCAAATGCTTCAAACCGAAAAAATGGCTAGTTTAGGGCGTTTAGTCAACGGAGTAGCCCACGAAATTTTAGATCCGGTAGGCTTTATTTGGGGCAATTTAACCTACATCAGCGACTACAGCAAAAACTTGATGGAGTTGCTCTCTGTTTACGACGCGCACTGTACCGAACCCCCGCCGGAAATAGCACGGCTCAAGGAAGAGATAGACTATGACTTTTTGCAAAACGATTTCCTCCGAACAGTTGCCAGCATCAAATCCGGAGCCGAACGTTTGAGCAAATTGGCAACCAGTTTACAAAACTTCTGCCACATCGACGATATTTATCCCAAACCGACCGACTTGCACGCCAACATAGACAGCATAGTTTTGCTGCTCAAAAGTCGTTTGACCAAGGAAATCCAAGTAGTAAAAAACTACGGCAACCTGCCGCCAGTGCCGTGCTATGCAGGACAGCTAAACCAAGTATTTATGAATATCTTGACCAATGCTATTGATATATTAATTAACGAAGCAGTGGCTCAAGAATTGGCGAAAGAGTTTAAAGGTGAAAGACTCAGAGACTTCGCTCGCCAGCCTCAAATTGAAATCACAACTCAAGTCTGCTGTCCCGAACCTGCGACCGATTTAGACAAACTTCATGTTCGCTGGGTTTCGATTTGCATAGCAGATAACGGGTCTGGAATGTCACCTAGCAAGTACAAAAAAATTATAGAATCATTCTCTACCCAAAAACGCGCCCTCAAAGAAACCAGTTTAGCAGTTTGCTATCAAATTGTGAGGGGCAAACACGGCGGTGCATTTAGAATGCGATCGGAATTAGGCAGCGGCACCCAATTTGAAATTTTATTACCCTTAGCTTAAAGAAGGAAGAAGTCATTAGTCCGTAGTCATTAGTCAGTAGTCAGTAGTTATGGGTTATTAGTTATTGGTTATTAGTTATTAATTATTATGAAAAATACTGCTACATATAAATTAGAGGCAATCTTCTGCAGGGAAACGGCAATGCTGTGTCCCTACCTGAAAACTGCTGTAACAGTCAGCACTCAACAGTCAACAGTCAACAGTCAACTGTCAACAGTCAACTCTCAACAGTCAACAGTCAACCATTATCTAATTGAGTGCCGCACATTTTACAAAATCTAGCATTAGCATCGTGTACAGACCAACCGCAACCTGTACAAACAGCTTCTCCGTGATTAGCACTTTTAACTAATTGTTTAATCAAATCCCCCAATTGCCAAGGAATCAGAGCAATTCCCGTCAAAATCATCAAAATAGTCAGAAAACGACCGGATTCCGAAATCGGAGTAACATCGCCAAATCCCACCGTGGTCATCGTGACAACGGAGAAATAAACAGCATCCAAAAAAGTCCTAAAAACTTTGGGATTGGTCGGATGTTCGACTTGATAAATCAAACCAGAATAAACAAAAATTATTGCCAGCAAAGTAAACAAAATCCGAGCAAAAATCACTCCATCTTCGCTGCTGATGCGGAAAATAGAAATTTTCAATTCCAGAAAACGGATGAGTCGGAGAATTCTAAACCAGCGAAAAATTCTGATAAAACTGACGTTGACAAATCCAAATAAAAATGGTAAGATTGCCAGCAAATCAATGATTGAAAAAAAACTAAAAATAAATTTAACTCGATTTTCGGCACACCACAGGCGCAATAAATACTCAACTGTAAAAACGATTAAAAGCGCTGTATCGAGAGTTTCCAAATTAATTCTAACAGCTTCCCAAAGCGGGTAAGTTTCGGCGATGAAGCTGGCGGAAGATAAAAGAATGAGTCCGGTAATAGTTAAATTGACGGTTCTGCCAATTGGGGTTTCGATGTCTTCGAGATAAAATCCAATTTGCGATCGGGTTAACATAGATGAGATAATTAATGCCATTTATGAGGTAAGGGAATTATCGCATATGAGTATCGAATTAACTAAGGGTGAAAGGTTCAATCTTTCTAAAGAAACTCCTAATTTCAGTAAAATTGCGATCGCCCTGGGTTGGCAAGTCAGCCAGACAGCGCAAAACTGCGACATTGACGCATCTGTTTTTATGTTAGCGGCGGACGGTCGCATTCCTGATGAAAAGTATTTTGTATTTTACAACAATCTGATATCGCCGGACGGTTCGGTGCGGCATTCGGGAGACAGCGCGACTGGGCAAATAGACGGAGATGATGAGACGGTTTATGTGGATTTGAGTAAAATCAATTCGGCGATTCAGGAAATTGTGTTTGTTGTGACTATTCACGAGGGACAGGAAAAAAATCAAAGTTTTAGTCAAGTTACAAATGCTTTTATCAGGCTTTACAACCGAGAAACTCTTAGCGAATTGGTTCGGTACAATTTAAATCAGATTTTTTCCCAAGAGACGGCTTTAGAATTTGGACGTTTGTACAAGAAGAATGGCGAATGGAGGTTTCAGGCGGTAGGACAGGGATATAATGCTGGGTTGCAAAGTTTTGTAGATAAGTATTATGTTGAAAATGCGGTTGAGAAAAGCTCGAATGCTGGTGAGAAGGTTGATGATGCTGAGGTTGTGAGGCGGTTTAGCGATCGGGTGGATAAGCTATTGCGGGAAGAGGCGATCGAGGAGACACCGATTCCCGTATCTAGCGAAGCGGTAGAACAGCCGGCTGCTACTCCTGTAAATGCGGATACTGTGGAATCTGATGCTGACAAAATAGCTGATGATTCTAGTCAAAAAAGTCAAGAAGCTGCTGTTACTGCTGAGGAATTTTGGAAACGGTATGAAGACGGAGAACGCGACTTTACAGGCATTAACCTAGCGGGAGTCAATCTAAGTGGGGAAACTCTCGACTCTAATGTCAGTCTCAGTCAAGCAAACCTCAGCAGTGCCAATCTAGCCAATGCCAAATTGACTGGGGTAAATTTGATTGGAGCTAACTTGCAAGGCGCGAACTTGAACTCAACCAACTTGCAAAGCGCTGATTTGATTGAAGTTAATTTAAGTGGGGCTAACTTAACCAAGGTAATATTGTATTCCGCAAGACTAATTCAGGCAAACTTGAGTCTAGCTAACTTAAGCCAAGCAAAGTTAGATAGCGCAAACCTGACTACAGCAAACCTCAGTAGAGCTAACTTAACTCAAGCAAATCTACCTAATGTTAACCTGACAGGAGCAGACTTGAGCCAATCCAAGGTAACTCAAGTCAACCTTAGTGGTGCAAATCTTAGTGGTGTTAACTTAACAGGGGTAAGTTTGACTGGGGTAAACCTTCAAGGAGTTAACCTTAGTGGCATGAATTTGAGTGGGGTAAATTTGACTGGCACAAACTTAAGTTATGCCAAGTTGATTGGGATTAACTTAAGTGGAGCAAGTTTGAGTGGGGCAAACTGTTTAGGCGCTAACTTGGATGGTGCTAACCTCACAGGGGTAAATTTGATTGGGGTAAACTTACAGAGCGTTAATCTGAGCGGGCAAAACTTGAGTGGTTTTAATCTTTCTGGGGCTAATCTAAATGGAGCAAACTTAAGTGAAGCAGACTTAAATTCTGCAAACTTGTGCGGGGCAAATTTGAGCTTTGCAAACTTAGAGAAAACTAACCTGAAGGAAGCTAAACTGCTTGGGGCAAACCTGGAAAAGGCAAAACTCGCAGGTGCAATTATGCCAGATGGGACAATTCACGAATGAATTAATGTTTGTAGTAACGAATATATTCCTTAGAAATGGCAGGAGTAGGCCCTGTTTTATTGACCCGGAGATCCCCCCTAGCCGCCTTAAAAAAGGGGGAAACGGAAGCATTCAAAGTCCCCCTTCTTAAGGGGGATTTAGGGGGATCGAGACTTCGATACAAGTGACATTTATTATGGGTTTCAGTCTTAAGTTGACAGCAATGGTGGGGTGTGCCTCGCCCTACAAATAGAGTATGATGAGTGTGAAATATCAAATATATAGATTTTCCATGAATGAATCGGAAACGCAAATAATAGAATCTACCCTCAGATGGATAACCGAGTTTGTCGAGTTACCGCATCCCATTTTCAGCGATTTACCGATTTGTCCCTTCACTAAAAAGGCACGCTTGGCCAATCAAATTTTATTCAAAATCGAGCGGTTTTCAGCGCTGACTGAGTTCGATGGAGATTCGACCATAATTAAATCGATTCATGAGTTTTACAATTCAGACTTTGAAATAATGGTAGTAATTAATCCCGAAAAAACAGCAATTACTGCGCCGCAAACTAAAGAGTTAATAGCCCAGCTCAACAATCATATTTCCGAGTGGGGCTTGCTGGCTTTTCACGCTCATCCCGAAGAAGATTTTAATATTGACGGGCTTCATACTAGGAGGATGCCGTATCCGGGCTTCACTGTTCAAGTAAATTCTAAGCTGAAGCCAGCTTCCGATTCTTTAGAGAAAACTGAATATTACAAAAATTGGACGGCCGAACAACTAAAATATTTTGGGATTCCCAGAAATTGACGATCGCCCACCCTCCCCGCGCATCTCTGTGCCATTACAATTAATTCAGCAAAAAATCTTTACACATAAGAACTCATGCAGCTCAAGTCAACAACCCGCCATATTCGCATATACACCGCTATCCTCGAGGACAACGAACTCGTACCCAGCAACGACCTTTTGACCCTCGACATTGACCCAGATAACGAACTTAACTGGAATGACGAGTCAATCAAACAGGTATATGCCAAATTCGACCAACTCGTAGACGCCTACGAGGGCGAAGACTTGACCGAGTACAACCTCCGCCGTATCGGTTCGGAGTTGGAGCACTTGGTACGATCGCTCCTTCAAAAAGGCCAAATCAGCTACAATCTCAACGGCCGCGCTGTCAACTACAGCATGGGCTTGCCTCAAGTTGAGTCCAAAGTTCACCTGTAAGGGCGATCGGCATTTATGTCAACTTAAGATTGAAACCGATAATAAATCTCGCTTGTAGCTGAGTTTCAATCCCCCCTGATTCAGGCCCCCTACTCCCCCGCGTCCCGGGGAGTAGGGGGCCTCACCAGAGGGTTCTCTTTCCTCTCCCGCCTTAAGGGGGATTGAGGGAGATTGAGGGGGCTCTAGACTTCGATACAAAGGAAAAGTCCAGATGGGGAGAATTGGGAAAATCTGCTTTTATTCTTCTTCCTGCTTGTTTCTAAATCCTGATATCGTTTCCGGTTGCATGGGAACGATCGAGTCAAGGTCAATAATTCCACATTCCCCAACGGACGACTCCCAACGGACGACTCCCCATCCCGAAAGGTGTAACCGGAATTGATATGACTCCGAACTCCCTGACTCCTGACACCGGGCTTCTTCACCCTTGACGACTTCCATCGGACTCCTCCAGAGCATCCCCGGCATCATCAACCGCACCATGAGTAGGATTGCGATCGCGCTCCAAAAACTGTTTAACTGCAAGTTGGCGGTTGGTCATAAACTTACCCCAAGCGCCCGGAAACACCCCATCCAAGGTTTCCACCAGCGCCCAAACATCAAGATTTATCAGTTTGTAAGAAAAACTGTGAGAATTTTGAACGGTAGTGAGTATTTCGTCTATTTCAGGTGCAGGCAGCAGCTTGGCATCGGGCAAATTCTCGGGAAAGGCGCTTGACTCATGTAGGGGCATGGTTAAAAACTCAACAGCTTGCAGAGGCCGGTCAGTCGATTGTAGATTGTAGATTGTAGATTGTAGACTTTAGATAGACTCCACCGATGAATCTGGGGGCTTGTATCCGTCTTTGGGTAAGGTTAAATTTAACTTTACTTGCGAAACTATGGTACGAGGCACGGAACACTCTTGGGGAGAAAACCTAGAATTGATATTTATTTATACCTGTCGGCTCAGGTGATTTCTACCTAGCTACATCATACCATTATAGTTAGTCTAAAATCTCAATTCGCTTGAGTGCCGCGATTTCTTCGGAAAGGGCCACTATCAGGAATATGCTGAAAACAGCGTGATTTCAAGCCGATGACTTCGGGGTCGCGCGAGCCTCTAACTCTGAAAGCTCCTAGCAAGATTCACCGGCGGGTCAACCAAATGGTAGACTATTTGTGTCCGTAGAAGACTTTAAAACCTACCCCTGGACTGGGGGAAAGTCACGCCTAAAACCTTGTCAGGAGATCTCACTACGCACACAACAGTGCAAACGTAGTGAGCCTAGGAACCTGAAAAATCAGGATATTAGGAC
>Ga0247774_1002030_pt1 | contig 10133 bp, 10 predicted proteins | sample UWRJL001104B6_FD_179933 | JGI IMG/M metagenome (GOLD analysis project Ga0247774, IMG submission 179933) | Plant litter microbial communities from Arlington Agricultural Research Station in Wisconsin, United States - UWRJ-L001-104B-6 | ecosystem: Environmental > Terrestrial > Plant litter >... | reverse complement strand
CCGCTGCAATTTTTGTTGTGCTGGAGGTGGGGTGCTACGGAAGGTACTGAATTGTTGAACCTGTCGCCCTAGTACGGCATTTGGTGGCTTGCCGGGAGTGGCTACAAGACGTGGCCTAGAGAGGTAGAAGGTCGATGAGGATTCCACTGTTTTGTGGCCTGTAGAGCTCCGTATCCTCGCCGCCGTCTTGGGGCCGTTTCTGCAGAGGCATCGTAGCATATTCGTATCAATTGAAGGGAGGCACTCGTCGAAGCTTATGAATGAGACCAACTTATCGTGATTTGAGAGAGAGAGAGAGAGAAAGAGTTCATGTGTGGGATATTTCGAGGCTTATTGCAGGTCTTCAGACACATAGCACGGAAGGTGGTGTTGTGAGAGGATCATATGATTGCCCCTCATTGTCAAAGGAAACAGGCTGAGGTTTGGCAAAGATGGTCAGATCCAACAATACGAAGTCAGAGCGAGTCGTAGCAACAAGAGGCAGGAACATCCCTGAAGTGCGTTGGAGAGGAAGAAATGGAGAAATAGCGAATTGGAAATCCGGTCTAAAAAGTCGTACTGGAGTTCTTCCCCTCGACTGTACTACATTGATCCGAAGGTGCTGCTCTTTGGTAAGCATCGCTAACAAGTGGGTAGTTATTTGCCGAAAAATTCGTTTCTCGATGCCAAAGAGATCATGTGGATATCACCAGTCGCTCGAGATTTTTTTTTTGGATTCCAGCAGGTACCACGATTGGGTCACATTTGGGATTTTGCACCTCTAAAGCCGTCTTCATAACCATCGAAATAGTATGCCCTTAAACCTTCGTGAGCTACCGGCGAATCCGTCCTCGATGGTAAAATTGAAATGCACCGCAACTCCGTCCCTATGAACCAGCAGAGGCCAATGACGTTTACTCCTTTGTCTTCTGAGTACCACGGAGCAGACCCGTCCGACGAGCGGCAATAAGACCCGCCTTCTGGCCTTGTGCGGCGTACCGGGAGATGGTGGAGGCCTTACCGATATGCTGATGGTTACCCTGTAAAGTGCGTTAGCATCATCTTGATCCATGGGGAGCTCGGCGAGACATACACCACCGTGAGGGTGGTCAACAGGATTCATGGCCACACCGCGAGTCTTGGGCCAGCTGTTGCGCTTGACGGCATACTTATGCTTTGCCCGCGAAGCCTCTGTAAAATAGTTAGATGCCTGGTCCTACATATAGACGCTCAATCAATCCACACATACTCATCAGGGGCTTGTCGGTACGACCGCCACCAGCAACAATACCAATCATGCCACGGCTGGTGCTGTGGATAACCTTCTTCGCGCCCGAGGGAAGCTTGATACGGGTCTTGCCATCATCGGGGTTGTGGCCAACAATGGTGATATAGTTGCCGGATGTCCGGCCTAGGCAGCCACGGTCGCCACTCTTCTCCTCCACGTTCGAAACGACGGTACCTTCGGGCATGGCACCGACGGGGAGAACATTGCCCACAGTAAGAGCGGCCCTCTTGCCGCAGTAGACGAACTGGCCGGTGTACATGCCCTCGTTGGCGATGAAGGTCTCGCTGTGAAGCTTGTACTTGTAAGGGTCGCGGAAAACGACGCGGACAAGGGGAGCGCCACGACCGGGGTCATGGATAATTTCCTTCACGATGCCTCGAACATATCCATGGCGTTCGGCGAAGTCGAGAGATCGGTGCTTTGCGGCGCCCTTTCGGAGGCGAGTGTTCGCGGCTGCCAAGTTCCCAGAGTCAGCAAATACGGCCCTTGAAGTGCTTTGACAATCTCAAAATTCCTTACTGAACACGCTGCCGCGGCCCTTTCTCTGGTTGCGAATAACTCTACCCATCTCGAATGCGGTGCAATTCGTTCGAGTCTGGGGAATGTGAGGTTGTGGTTTTGTGGGGTGAGAAGGAAGTCGCAAAAATTGGCCTGCTTTTCAGTTGCCAGCCAAGCATCGTGCTGCATCCCGGTTAGGTGGAATTGTGTGGGAAAATGGGAAAACCCTGTGGTCACGTGCTGGGATCCTACCCGAGCATCTGCCGATTCCGGGGTTTGATTTGCTAGAGTCGATACTACATACTACTTTCTTATCAAGCAATTTCAGCGCATAGGCGGTGAGTGGGAGGTACCGATAAGTCTCCGTCTGGCCGGCGTCTTGAAGCGCTAATCACGGCATGTCCCAGACTCCCCCGACGTCCAACTCCGAAAAAACACGACGATCTGGCCACGTCTGCCAACATGAAGGCATCATCATTATGCGCGACAAGCCTGAAAACATAACACTAAGCGGCCCCGGAGATGAAATCCGTTTGCACTCGAACATTTTATCATTTTCCATGTCACTCACGACGTATTTCTTCCTTGCCCCTCCAAAAATATGCGTGTTTTCAATGCGAGGCATTATCCTCACGCAAGGCATGAATTTCGATGGCATGGGCTTTTCTGCGGGTTGGGTTGTGTGTTGATGGAGATTGATGTTTTGGAAAGGTGCAGTGCCCGTCAGACGCCGAGCCGGACGGCTGAAATTCATCTAGTGATGAGACTGGCCACACGATTTGGCAAGGCTGCGCCAGCGTGAGAAGGATTATTTCGACGATGGGAGCGAGATTTTCCATCCGGGCAGATTTGGACGGTTGGAGCCTCCAAGATATTGTGGTCGTGATGGATTTGCTGATGGAACTCTTGTCCTGGCCCGGGTGGGATGGGCCGGGTGCGGCTCGCTGGGGTAATGAGACCACCAGCGCTCAGAATCGTGTCGCAAAACGACACTCGATGGTAGCGGTGCTGACAGTGGCAGGAAATTTGGCCAACCGGTTGCAAAGTCACGCTCTGAACCGGAGATGACGGGTTGATGACCAAAGGTGGATCTCGATGGCGACCGCCTGATAGTGCGGACTATGCTGCACAGTTGTCATTAAAGCGTTCGTGAGATCCTCAAATTGCGAGCAGCCCGGATGCTGGTCGATCATCGTGAGTACGATTTTCGGCCTCATTTACCGCGAGCGGTCTCAATGGAGAGAGCGGCACTTTACAGCGGTCAGGTCATGTGACCACCCTACGAACCTCGATGCCAGGTGGGACTGATCAGGAAGCCTGGCCAGCTACTCGGGAGCATATCTACAGCATTCCTGAAAGTTTCTTGGGCCAATGATGCTCAGCAGCAGAATTCCCCTCCCGATTCCTCAAATGGCAAATGTGTACAGAAGGACTTGGGCGAGTCTGCTCGCTACCTGCGCGTATCAGGCGCTGAATTTCGCGGCGCTGCCGGGGACAGCGGCAAACCCCTCGGAATAACTTCAATCAGGACATGTCTTGCTGGTCGAGAAATTTGGACGCAGTCTGACAACCATGTGGCTGTCCCGTATCGACCCAGCAAGGCAGATTCGACCACGCTGGGTGGGGCAATTTGCATTTTGGGTGCGGATCGGTGTGCTCTTGGCGGTGAAGGCCGCCTTGGAAGACGAAGACCAGGGTATACAAAGTTCAAGATAGAAGCTCTCATGGCCAGATATGACGGGTTTGGGATGCTGCCATTGGAAATGTACCATACTCCTATGTGGGTGGATTCAAACAAGGGGTAACAACACAAGCAGCAAACAAGACCTCGCCATACCAAATATTCGTAGATGAAGACACGTTAGTATAGAAAGCATTGATGCTCCTTGTACTTTGCAGAACACCCCCGCCTTATTGTTGCGGCTCAAGTGCTTGGCTAGTGCGTGCTTTGTGTGGTTGTGGGTGAATTTTACGTGCCGACCCCAGACTCTTTTTGTCCTTTCCAACCCGCACATCTCGACCGTCGAACGTAAAACGCTCCTTCTATTTTTCCCTTCCCAACAAAGAACGAGCAAACATCTAAAATATAAAATGGCGTCTGACGACTCATCCGAATTGTCTTCCGTCGGCTCACTCTCTCCGCCGCCTCCTTCTGAGCCAGCGTCAGACGGAGAATCGGACGAGCAGCTACGGACGAAAGGCGGCATTCTCAAATTCTTCAAGCCAACACTGAAAGACACGATGGCCCACACCAAGGAACCCTCGCCTCCTCCGCGCAAACGAGAGCCCTCGCCACCTCATGAACTCGTCTTTGCAGATAATCCTGACATTGCGGTGAGAATTTCCCGGCCTGAATCGCGTAGGGACGCGCCCAGTCGCGTTCCCGACGTCATAGGTACTTTAACTAACTAGCCCGCCACCAGTTCATCGTGATGTTTCGCAACCGATTCGACGAAGCTTTTCCCAAATCTACACCTAATTTCGGACCCCAGGAGCTTGAAAACGATGTTACGGACGAGACGCCCGCTACAAGAGTCGAGAACTTCCTCTGTGCTTTGCTGGGTCTGATTCTAAACCGCAAGCAGGATGTCAAGTAAGGACCGACCCGGTCTTTGGGCTTGAGGCTAGGGTCTCTGCTAACTATTCGCGTCCTTTCTAGGGCCGGACACTACGGACGAGCTTTGGAAGAGGCCATCAGCACCCACAGGACCCAATGGCCGCCCAGTTGGGACGACAAGAGCCCGCTGAGCGGTGGAGCCTCGTTTGCCGCCATGAAGGCAACAGATCGAGTGCGAAAAAACTTCTAGCTCTGGTCATTTTGGACATATACTAACTGGAGCTTAGCTTACTCTTCTCCGCTCATTGATTCTGTGGTCATTGCACTCGTCGGAAGCCGTTCGATCAGTCATCACGACAAACTACAAGCAGGCCCGACATGAGGACGACCTCAACCAGCCCCTCTCCGTGCAGCCGTGGGGCTCTGATAGTGACAAGCGCCGCTACTTCCTAATTGAGGGCAGAGACTTCAACTCCTTCCGCGTGTACAGGGAGAGTAATCCTCAGGCCTTCAAGAAGCGAACATGGCAGAGCGTTGCAGACTCGGTCGAGTCGATAGACCGTCTCAGCAAGAGGTTGCGGGAGGTCGACGGAGGGCCGAAAGCCAAGAAACTTGCCGCGGGCATAGACCAGGCAATACCCCGTCTTGTTGAAAGCCAGGAGGTAAGTTGATGCGTAGTTCCCCGCCCCTCGAGATATGTATGGCAGCTCATCTGTCTGCTATAGAAACGAGCCAAACGAGACTACCGCCAGCGCCAGAAGGACCGCTGGAACCACCGTCCTGACCCTGGTTTCTCACTATACGAGGGCCGCACCCGAGGCAAGAAGGCCAAGTACACGTTTTCGGACGACGAAGATAATATATACTCCGACTCCACAAATACACGCCGATCGACTCGCAATACCCGGAACCCTACCCCCGCTGAATCGCTTGGTCCTGTCACTACCCAGAGCGGCCGCCAGATTCGACCTACTCGCGGAACAAGGCTGGGAGAGAGCGGCCCAGCCAGTGTGCATGGCGACACGTCGGATGCTTCTGCGGACGGCGAACGTCTCAGGCAGCCTAAAGCTGTTAATGGCTATGTCTACGTGCCCATCGATAATGATGAAGAGGGCGAGGACAATGTTAGCGAGTCGGAGATGGGAGACGACGAGCGGGATGACGATCACGTGCCGGACTCATCTGACGAGGACGACGTTAAGGACGACTTTGACGAGGATGAAGACATGCTGGAGGACGACGACATTGAGGTCCGGGATCACAGCCATATCGTCAAGTTCAAAGTTGATAAGATGAAGCTGATGGTGGCCCTTGACCACGGAATTCCTACCCCAGCTAGTGAGGAGAAGGTGCCCTCGCAGGAGAACGGCGGTCCTCCTGATAAGTCGACACAGGCCGGAGACGATAAAGATGTGGCTATGAAAAGTACCTCCGCGAGCACGCCTAGCAAGCAGCACGTGGTAGTAGGGGGCGCAACACGGCAGCTCACCCCCCAGGCCACATCCAAGACAGACGTCCCGCCTACGCTCCCACGCACACCCTCGGCTGGCGTGGCGTCGGCACCCCTGGCTTTTAGAGGAAGCCCGGAGAAGCCGCAGATGAGTGCGCCCCGCCCCATTGACGTGGGCCTGCAGCCCTAGGCAGTTTGTCTTTGAGCTCCCGTCGCGAGGAGACTAGAGCATACTTGTGTGTTATTGAAATGAACTGAATAAGGCCGGAGGGAGTCTGTCGTTTTTGCTCAGGCGTTTCTGGCATCGACCTTCTCGTCTTGAGGGGAGAGACGAAGGCAATCCGTTCTCAGGCATAGACTTTTGCAGCTTTTAAGCTGTCAGTGGAAGGAGGACTGCTCGGCGTTAGCGGCCAATACTGCCAAATTTATTATGGCCTGGACTATTCTCAGTAGCATGGATACCTCATAGGGGCTGTGTGGCCCGTTCTTGAATTCCCAATGACAGACAGTCTCACAGTAAGGGCCACGGTTTTATATACTGCATGGCCTAATACCGCTCTCATTGTAGAGAGCTTCGCGCTTTTGTAGCGTCCAGTGCTTCTTAATCTCGAAGATCGTACTAGACAACCAAGACCTGTTGAACTTTTGAGCGGACGGGTTTAAAGCGTGGCGCGGTCCCGCCAGGGAATAACAGAACGCATGGGAGTAACCTAGACGACGTAATCGTTTCCATTTCCGGACTGCACATGTATTTTCCAGTCTATTCAGTTCTGTTTCTTCTCTTCCAAGGTTGGTACATGTATTCTGCAACACGGTTGTCCACCGCATCGTCGATCTAGTCGTCACAGCACGCGGCTGTTCACTAGCAAGAGCTTAGTTCCCAAACGTTGGCCTTAAAGGCTTTCCACCCACCCATCTTCCTGCCACATAGCTCGATACCTCTCTAGTCACAACTCCTTCTTCCTGTCTGGAATCCTCCAATTATTGACCCCGAACCACCACCTCCTCACCCTAGCCCCGATGCCCTCGCCGTGTATTCTTGCGTTTCGATTCCAATGCTGCCATCCGCAAAGGATAAAATTCCAGGCGACACCTTGTACCAGAGGGAGCAAGACCTGCCGCAAACAATGCCATTAACCTCGTGCCTGCTTTCCCCTCTTCCAGCATGCAAATAGAATCGACACTCGAGCCCATTGGCTTCGGAGAAAAGGAAGATGACGGGACTAGCGAACAACAACATACCTGGTCCTTCACCGTGATATACAGCACATCTCCCCACCCTTCCGCCTTCTCGATGCTGTGCAGGTAGCTCTGCTCGAACCGCATGTCGGGTATGGGCGGGAACTTCTGCGTCCTTTGGACGGGCCAAGCCCTCACTACCACCGTCTCATCGTCGTCCTCCCCATGGGAAACCTTCTCGATGGAGGTGTAGACGGGCTTCTTGGCTGACGCAGCCGTCGCAGGATTGATGTCGTGCGCGGGATCGGGGTGCCGGTTGATGTGCGTCGCTTGGATCGTCTCGGCCAGCTGGGTCGGGATTGAGGAAGACATCTCTTTAGCTTCGTCCGACCTTTTGCTTGGTTTGTAGTTGATCGGCGGGGAACAATTAGAGGGGATTGGCAGCAACCCCTTGTTTGTGGTTGGGTTGAGGAGAGTGTGTTGCAGAGGCTCTTCGTCCTCTTTGCAGATTAGTGATGTCAATTGGACGGCCACCGAAATGTTGCGGCAAGAGATTCGGTTTAGCGTCCGAACCCTAACAACCCTATTTTTTTCTAACCAAGCCGAAGCACAGCATCAGGTCTCAGTCAACAGAAGAAGTAATACTTTCAAGTTATTAACGTCTGCAGGCTTTTTCGAAAACTATTCAGTATAATCCAGCTGCTTCTTAAAAAGATTTTTATTTTTTCCCTCGGTTCTGGCTCGTACCCCAAGTTTCGCCATTTTCAACCCTAGTCCTCCTACCTTCTTACTCTTCAACTTTCATCGGATTTTTCTACGTAGTCTCACCTCTTTCGGGCCAATTTTTGTTCTAAAAGTCGAGGGTTGGGGTTTTCAAAGAGCGCAACCCTAGGTGGTGGTCAAAAATAGTTAATTGAAGAATGAAAATGGACTAAATGATTTACACAAACAATCTTTCCGTTCTCTAGCCGTTTAAGAGTACAAGCCATTCTAGTTTCAGGCCAAGCAGAAGTAAGGAAGGCGCCCATTAATTTGAATAATAAACTTCGCCCGGAAAGATCTTCTCGCTTGAGAAGTTTTGTTTCTGTCCCAAACTCTGGTTAGGCAGAAAAGCCGGTTATCGGATTGCGTAGCAGGTTACGACTATCGAGGTTGGCAGATCTTGGTTCAAGCTCATCTCTACAGGAGCCTTGGAAAGCTGGACGAGATGTCATTGCTGAGCACAGTCTGCTGTGCTGGAGTAAGGTACTGGGTGCGCCAAGGAGAGCATCGATTCAACTCATCAGTTACTGCTGCTCCAGGCGGCCCCGTCAAAAATTTAAAGGGCTAAAGATCCGATTCGGTATATGTAAGTCGCCGAAACTAGCAACACAAATGCCTACATCGTAGCCTCCTTTTGTATCTAGCCTCCTTTAGCCACCCGCGCCAAACGCCGACATCATAAATCCGAATCTCAAAATACACCACGAGCAAAGCCCCGGCTAGATAAACTCATTCATCATCGTCTTCATCCTCGTCCGCCGGCCTCTTCCCCCACCCCATCCTCTTCTTCTCCCTGGCCATCCAGCTCCAATGCCCCCACGGATCCTCAATCAAGCTCCTCAGGTCCGCCACCTCGCTGTCCTCTTTGCCCCGCATGAGCGCCAGCCCTTCCTCCAGGGCAAGGTGGGCGTACCGCAGCGCCGTCCACGGGTCCCCGACGCCGTTGTACTCGACGGCCGCGTACGAGTGACCCTCCCCCAGCAGGCCCCAGACGCGCTCCTGCTCGAGGAGCGAGACGAGCAGCTCGGCCATCTGCGGGGTCGCGCGCGAGGTGGCGGACCAGTCGTTGAGCTCCTTGCGGATGTCCTCGATCTGGAGGATGCGTGCGTCGGACGAGTCGCCGAGGGCGGGGGCGGAATTGCAGAGGGAGCAGGAGCAGTGGAAGCCCCACTGGCGCTGGAGGCGGCCGAGACGGGATTCGCGGGTGCGGAGGGGACTGCGGGTCTGGGTTAGCGAGTGTACGTTATAAATGGGGGACAATCTAAAAAAGCGGGACCGACGTACTTGATGTAGGAGAGGGTGAGTTCCTCGCCGGGGTAGATGTCTCGAATGGCCGAGGCGTGCTGGGTGAGGGTCTTGGCGTCAAAGTAATAGTCCACGTTGGGCCGGCAGTCGTGGTTCATCCTGGCCGTTTCCGCAAAGACGGAATACAGCTTGTGCGTATCCTCGTCGTCGTAGTGCACGTCAAACGCATTCGTCACCAAAATCTTCTCAATTTTGTGCACATGATCCAGCATCTGTCCATGGGTGCTCATCTGCAGCACCCGGTTCCGGTGCGCCTCGGGTAGATACTCCAGCCCCACGGCCTGCATCCTCAGCAAGTCCATCTCGGGAACATCGGCCTCGGCGCCGTAGTCGATCACTAAGCTTGACGTCTCGGAGATGACGGCCTCGCCCTTGAAGATGGTCTCGGTCGCCACCACCCCAAACTCCTTGCCCGCCACGGGGACAACCTTGGCCTTTCGCGTGAATACATTCACATCATAGTCCCAGAGCTTCTTGGTAGCCCTGCCTGCGCCCTCCACCCAGGGCTCACTCCCCGTCTTGTTCATCCCAATCCCCAAACTTCCCGCTGCCGCCTCCGAAGATGCCGCAACGAGCCCCAGCAGCTTTGCCAAGTACCGCGCACGCTTCGCGTGAGTCAATATGGCCACTCCCCGACCGTGGGCGAACCCCCCGTTGTAGTAGATGCAGTACTCGGTAGTGGTGGTGGTGCCGTTGTCCTTGCCTTCTGTCCCTTCGCGGTAGCAGGGGCCGATCTGGTCCCATGCCTTGGACTTGCGGATGGGCTTGCTGGAGCGGTAGCGTGGGAGGAGGCCCTCGGTCGTGCAGCCCGAGGAGTGGGCCACGTCGGAGCCGAAGAGCGGAGAGAGGCATATTGATCCTAGATCAAGGCGGACTTGTTGCCGGGCGGAGGAACCGATGGCTTCGGCCGAGGCCGTGCCGGCGGCGAGGAGAGAGAGAAAGATGCTGAGCTTCATGTTGAAGAAATGAAGAAAAAGGGTTTAACGAAGGCCCATGCAGACGAGGCTGGTTTGTACGCGGCGTGGAGGCAAGTCGCCGCCTAACCGAAGCCCTCAAGCTTAAACGCCGATGTGCTGGTGTTGTTGAAACTGAGTCCTAGAGCCTCCACCTCGTTG
>Ga0247774_1002029_pt1 | contig 10133 bp, 9 predicted proteins | sample UWRJL001104B6_FD_179933 | JGI IMG/M metagenome (GOLD analysis project Ga0247774, IMG submission 179933) | Plant litter microbial communities from Arlington Agricultural Research Station in Wisconsin, United States - UWRJ-L001-104B-6 | ecosystem: Environmental > Terrestrial > Plant litter >... | reverse complement strand
CTGTTATTTGTCTATGGCGTGAGTGGGTTGCTTTCTGGTTTAGGTGGAATTATGAGCGCGTCGCGCCTCTACAGTGCGACGGGGATGTTGGGGCAAGGCTACGAATTAGATGCGATCGCTGCTGTAATTTTGGGAGGAACGAGTTTCACAGGTGGAATTGGCACTATTTGGGGTACTTTGCTGGGGGCTTTAATTATTGCCCTGCTCAACAATGGACTAACTCTCATGAATGTGTCTTTCTTCTGGCAGTTAGTTGTGAAAGGTCTGGTGATAATTATCGCAGTGACGATTGACAAAGTTCGCACCGGTTCAAGCGCAGCGTAGGAGAAGCCAACCCCTCCCAGCCCCCCCAAGGGGGAAAAGGAAGAAGGAAGTTCGGAAAAGGATTCTGTAACGAATTTAACGGATGTAACTGAGATATTGCACTTTTCTCAATTACTTGTTTAGGAACGGGCAAGATGCCCGTTCCACAAAGAGTCAATTTTCTTGTGGAACGGGCATCTTGCCCGTTCTTGAAAATGATGCAATATCGGTTTTTATAACGAATTTAACGGATGTAACTGAGATATTGCACCTTTCTCAATTACTTGTTTAGGAACGGGCAAGATGCCCGTTCCACAAAGAGTGAATTTTCTTGTGGAACGGGCATCTTGCCCGTTCTTGAAAATGATGAAAGATCGGTTTTTATGCGGAGCTTTGTCCTATGCAAATCCAGCATTTTCCTCACCTGATTACTGCTTTTATACTGGGAACACCTGGTGTATTTCTACTAACATCATCCCCAAGTTTTGCTGAACCAATTGATAGATTAGTTGCTCCTGAACCGTTAAATACCTTGGCAGAAAAACCCTTCGCGCAGGTGAATTCTGTCTCTCAACTCTCGGATGTAAAACCCACTGACTGGGCGTTTCAGGCGCTGCAATCTCTAGTAGAACGCTACGGCTGCATTGCCGGTTATCCCGACGGCACCTACAGAGGAAACCGGGCGATGACGCGGTACGAATTTGCAGCAGGATTGAATAGCTGTCTCGATCGAGTCAGCGAACTAATTGCTGCAGGAACAACCAACCTGATTACTGGGGAAGATTTAGCGATCGTCCAAAAACTGCAAGCAGAATTTGCAACAGAATTATCGGTGTTGCGGGGTCGAGTCGATGCTCTAGATGCACGCACGGCACAACTAAAAGCGAATCAGTTCTCCACCACAACTAAGCTGAATGCGGAAATTATCGTGGTGGTAACAGATACCTCGGGTAACCGTGTTGGAGATTCGGACGATCGCACCAACACTATTGTTGCCAACCGGGGCCGATTAAATTTTGAAACCAGCTTCACCGGTCGCGATATGCTGAGAACCCGTTTGGAATTCGGCAACTTGGGCAGGAGGATTTCCGATGAGACGGGTACAAATATGACGGCATTGAACTTTGATGGCAATACCGACAACACAATCACCGTCCCTCACGTATTATATGTAACGCCGCTGACCTCTAATCTGGCGCTGACCGTCGGCCCCACAGGTGTTGGGTATCCCGATATTACGGATTTGCTGACTCCTCCAACCATCGCTACCGATAGTGAGGGAATTCCCTCGAAGTTCGGACAATACAATCCCCTCTACCGCCGGGGAGGTGGCGGTGCTGCTGTCAACTGGACGATCGTCAACAACCTCACCCTGACTGTAGGCTATATAGCAGGAAATCCCAATCTCCCGCAGTCAAGTAACGGTTTATTCAACGGTTCGTACAACGCTTTGGTTCAGCTTGCCTACCGGGGCGATCGCGGAGCCATTGGCGTAGCCTATTCTCGTACCTTTGCACCAAGCGGTAAAGCCGATATCACAGGCGGTACGGGCAGTTTTCTGGCTGCGCAACCGTTTGGGAACAATATTGCTACATCCAGCGATTCTGTAGGGGTACAAGGATTCTACCGCCTTGCTCCCCGCTTGCAAGTTCACGGTTGGGTCGTTTATACTCGCGCCAATGCAGAAAATTCCGGTGTTAGCAGCCTTTCTGATGGTAGAGGTGGCTTGGTTTTGCTAAATGTTGACGGCGGGGATCGCGCCGATATTGTGTATGGGGCGATCGGTATAAGTTTCCCAGATGTGGGAGGTCAAGGCAACCTACCCGGGATTTTGGTGGGTTTACCGGGTCGCGTGACGAGCAGTAATGTGCGCCGCGAGCGAGATACTTCCTATCACATTGAAGCCTTCTATCGCTTTCAGGTCAACGACAACATTTCCATCACCCCTGCTGCTTGGGTCGTTGTTAATCCTGAGAATGACAGCCGCAACGACACTCAATGGGTTTGGTTGCTCCGCACAGGCTTTAACTTTTAACCGGAAAGATATTTTAGTAAGCTGTCGCGCATTTAAATTGTATATTCAGGGCGGGCGGGACACCCCACAAGACTTTGATTTTTTTTTGACATACAGTTTAAATGCCGCAACAGCTTAACCTAGTCCTGGACGCAAAAACCCAGTTTTTTAACGTAATTGCCTCATTTGAGACGACTATCGCGAGAAACCGGGTTTTTTAGACTGATAATGCGTCCAGGACTTCAATTCCATGCCACAACAAAAAACCCCTGCCATCGCTGGCTGGGGTACAAAATTATCAGGGTGCATCTACTAATATTTGCCAGTATAGCATACCTTTGTGGGGTGTAACCCTTCATGGGTAACACCCAACGGTAAGTTTTAATCAGAATAAGTTATAAGTTAGTGCGCCACTGATTGACAAAGCTTCTATATCATCTGGTTTTGTCCCAGCCGAGCTAAAATTTAAGATTTAGAATAAATCTGTGCTAGACCTCAAATTAATCCGAGAAAACCCGCAAGCCGTGCAAGAAAGCCTCAACCTGCGCGGAGGTAACTATGAAATCGAGCCGATTTTGCAACTAGACAGACAGCAGCGGGAGTTGGAAGGCAAGCGATCGCAACTGCAAGCCCGCAGCAACGAAATCGCCAAACTCATCGGCCAAAAAAGAAAATCGGGTTTACCCCTCGAATCTCCCGAAATTCAAACTTTGCAAGCAGAAGGCAACGAAGTCGGCACCGAGTCAAACGAACTCCAAGCAAAGGAAAAAGACCTAAAAGCTCAAATAGAAGCTTTATTGCTGCCGCTGCCAAACTTGCCGGGCTCCTCAACGCCGATCGGCAAAAATGAAGATGAAAACGTCGAAATCCGGCGCTGGGGAGACGAATACATTCCCCAAAATACGGGGATTTTGCCACACTGGGAAATCGGCGAAAAGCTAGGAATTCTCAACTTTGAACGGGCAGTAAAAATCGCTGGAACCCGTTTTGTCACCTTAATGGGGGCTGGTGCAGCCCTGGAAAGAGCGATAATTCAATTCATGCTCGACCGCCACACAAAAGCCGGTTATGTAGAAGTCATTCCCCCATTTTTAGTTAACACCGAATCCCTCACTGCTACGGGTCAATTGCCAAAATTTGCTGAAGAAAGTTTCAAGTGCGACCAAGACGATTTGTGGCTGATTCCTACTTCCGAAGTTCCGGTTGTCAATTTGTACAGAGGTGAAATTTTGACAGCAGAACAGTTGCCAATTTATCACTGTTCTTATACTCCTTGTTTTCGGCGCGAAGCTGGCAGTTACGGCAAAGATACCAGGGGATTAATTCGACTGCACCAATTTAATAAAGTTGAATTGGTAAAACTCGTGCATCCGAGTACCTCCGAGGCAGAACACGAAAAGTTAGTGCAGGATGCTGAGTCCGTTTTGCAGGCGCTGAAATTGCCTTATCGGGCGATCGCGCTATGTACAGGCGACTTGGGTTTCGCGGCAGCCAAAACCTACGATTTAGAGGTGTGGCTGCCATCTGCTGGCAAATACCGCGAGATTTCCAGTTGTTCCAACGTCGCAGATTTTCAGGCGCGGCGGGCAAATATTCGCTTTAAAGAAACGGGGAAAAAAGGCACTCAATTCGTTCACGCCCTTAACGGTTCCGGTTTAGCTATAGGCCGGACAATGGCGGCAATTTTGGAGAATTACCAGCAGCCGGACGGGACTGTAAAAGTGCCGGAAGCTTTACAACCCTATTTAGGTCGCGAGGTTTTGTAAACAATTTAGTAGTGAGGAATTCAGTCCTAATTGAAGAAGAAATTAGGACTAAAGTTCTTACTACGAACCAGTTAATTAGGACTAAAGTCCTTACTACAAAATGAGATTTGATATTAGATAAAATCCGGTGGCATCGGAATTGATATTACCTACAATCAGGACACGGCGCCGTGCCGTTTCCCGAAAATTAATCGAGCGATAGTTACATCTTTTATCCAGGAAGATTGATTATTTTGGGGTAGGGAAACCGCACGGTGCGGTGTCCAGAGTTGGTGGCAGTCAACACTCAACACTCAACACTCAACAATCACGGACGGTGCAACCGGAATTGATATTACTTACCGTTTACCTAATGTTTTCTTGATATCCAGCGCCAAAAATCTATCCAATGCTAGATAGATCCAATAAACAGATAACTGACTATCGCTGCTAGTCTTATGAAATCCCAAAGCCTGGGCCTGTTTTTCGTACTCGGGGTGAATTATCAGCGTGTGCAAGTCGCAAAGATTGGGAAAATCTTTTTGCATTTCAACTAAAACTTTCTGTGTGTCTTCGAGGAAAGCAATTCGGTATTCTGACAAATACTGCGGATCTATCATCCAACTGCGGACAAATACTGACTGGCAATTTTTATCTCCTGGTAGCGCCATATTGAAAGGATCGGTATCGGAAAGTGAACTTAAATGAAGGCTTTTGCAAGGAGGGTTAAAAAAATTTACTTCTGATTCGCTAGCGGTGGGATAAAGTAAGTAAAACCCGACTGGATTGAGATTATCGCAGCGGCGCAAAACTCGCATTCCTTTTGAGTATTGACTAGCCAAAAGCCGGAGGATTTTAGCAATTTTGTAGGCAACGGCGTTAGCGTTGCGGTTCATCTTGTAATTGGTGGCTAATAAATTTGCAACGGGAATCGTGTCGCACCGAGGGTTGAAATCATCTAATTTGAGTTGTACCGGATTTTCCGGCGGCGCGGCACCTAAAATTTCTGAAACTGGTTTAATTTCAATTGCCGTAGCGTTACCATCAAAGTGTTTTGCGATCAATCCGAGTGCTACTAATTTATCTAACATCATCCCGGCGGCGCGATAGCTCCCGCGATCGGAATCGCAGTAAAATAGTTCGGCGGCTTCCCGGTGAGTGCACTGCACTTCTGTTGCTGGCAATTCCAGTTTCGCCAGCGGTGGTTTGAGATGGGGCTGGCTTTCCTGAAGCTGTTTCACCAATAAGTAAATCCACAGCCTGATAAAGCATTCAGCCCTAGTGCGGGTTACGCCTACTCGTTTCATCAACAGCGAAACAGCGGTGCGGCGTTGAGATGGAGAATACCAAGTATCTAGTTTTACAATATCCATTTCAGTCGAGAAGCAGCGAAGGAACTCTAGTTCCATATTGGCTCAACTACAATAAACTTCACCCCGCTTCCGCTTACTTGTTGCCGCTGTTGCTTAACTTGCGTGATTTGGGCTGACTCTACAAGATAGCTGGTTCCTCCTTGAAAGTTCACAAATCACAAATCACAATCAATTTTAGATAGTTTCTGGCTTGATTTAACAAAACCACCAACCCGACTAAATTAGCAAGTTTAGAGGTTTACGCTATGTAGAGTGCTGATATCAATCGGATTGGAAATTTTTGGCGTGGTATGCAGTGCGTCTAGAAAAGTAATTTTGGGCATCGGCCAAATAGGGCATCGCGCATTGGGCATCGGGCATGGAGAATGGGTTATTAGAACCAACAAGTAACAAATAGCAAATAACAACAAACAAATAATAACCAACAACTAACTCATGCCCTATGCCCTATGCCCCATGCCCAATTCCCAATTCCCAATGGTTAATCTTCTAACTGTTGAAGCGATTAATAATGATGAGATGGAAGAGTATCTCGGCAAAATGGCCTCGCGCCCTTCGAGAGTCAGTCAGCGAATTCTCAACAGCAACGGCATTCAAAAGGGCTACTACGCGATCGATAAACAGCAGCAACCACTATATTATAACAGCCAAATGGCAGCGTTTGCCGTCCGAGCCGCGATTTCTAGAGGAGAATCTGGGACTAGGGGCGATCGACTTACTGGCTTGCGCCACTACTTTACCAGACTTATTAGTATGGGGATTTGTCAGCACAGTACAGGGGGAACTTGCCGAATTATCTCCCCTAGAAATAGTGTCAACTCAAGGAGTTTGCTGTGCCGGAGTTAGTGCTTTAAATTACGCCCCATCTCAACTCAAACCCTGCTAAAAACAAACAGCTATTGCGGTAGCTGCCGAATTTCCCTCGCCCCTGTTCAAAAACACCCAAAATCTAATGAAATTAGCCGTTGAAGGTTGACTGCCGTTGATTAAAGCAGGGAGAGTTTGTCCGCAGGAAATCCACTGGCTGCTGTGTCGCTATTCGTCTAAATTTTTCCTGGAATAAATTGTATAACTTCTGGAACAAGCAGGCTGCATGATTCCTGAAGAAAAATAGTTGACCAACTTGTACATTCGGGGAAATACAGGCGGCGCCTCCATTTCTTTAATGTTAAACGAATTCTTCAATTCTGACAAGTTGCAGCCTGGACAGAAAATCTTTTGTTTCGTGCGAAAAGCGGCCGCTTTACAACGGCATACATGATGTTAACTTACGGCTATTTAATGACTGCCAACAATCTAGATAAACCCGCCCTAACACAACGAATAATCTACCTCAACCCTGTCTGCGATCGAATCGAAAAAATGTACATTGGGATTGTGCGCCTTGTGGGGGCGGGTTGGTCTGATTATTCGTTTCCGACATATAGCGGTTCTCAAAAAAGTGAGGTATGCCCTATGCCCTATGCCCTATGCCCTATGCCCTATGCCCTATGCCCTATGCCCTATGCCCTATGCCCTATGCCCTATGCCCAGTTCTCATCTTTCTGAGAAAGGCTATAGATGGTGTGTAAAATCTGCCCCAACGCAATCTGAAATTATAGTTGATTTTTCAGGTGAAATTAATAGTACAACTCAAGCTGCTGCTAGCTGTAGTTGTTCTGCTGCTTTGGGCAAATTCGGATTTACCACAATCCACTTGCCTGTAATCGGGTCGCGGTAAGTAATAAACGGATTAGATTTTAAAGGTTGACTGCAAGGTTTAGCTGCCATTTCTACACACTCCCAATAACTGGTATTGAATAACTGCTACAACACCATATCTTTAATTATCGGCTGTTTTGCCTAAAATCCGCGTGATTTATACCTCAACAATATGTAATATTTTAGCTATGTTTGGGTGACATATAGCACTGCCTAATGTGATTTAAAACTGCGTTTGCTGTGAGCAGTATCACCAAAAAGCCTCCGTAAAAACAATCTGCCTTCAGCCTTTTACCTTCTACCTTCCAGAGGGCGACTATTTTCAGTGTACATCTGATATTATTAAGTAAGGTAAAGACGTTTATCAGAGATCCCCCTCACAAACTTATGGTGCTATTTGGATTTGGCAAAAAGTCGAGCCTGCCCTCTCCCCAAGAGGCCTTGCCGGGACGGGCAGAGTCGATGTCGGTACCGACAACTCACTTTGTTAACGGCAATCCGCTCAAACCTCCCTTTCCAAACGGCATGGAGACTGCCTTGTTTGGCTTGGGCTGTTTTTGGGGAGCAGAACGCAAATTTTGGCAGCAAAATGGAGTTTTTTCGACTGCTGTTGGCTACGCGGCCGGGATTACTCCGAATCCTACTTACAACGAAGTTTGCAGCGGGATGACGGGACACAATGAAGTAGTTCTGGTTGTGTTCGATCCGAAAGTAATTAGTTACGAAACCCTGCTAAAAGTTTTTTGGGAAAGTCACAATCCTACTCAAGGAATGCGTCAGGGCAATGATTCGGGTACTCAGTACCGATCGGGAATTTACACGTATTCAGCCAGCCAAAGGCAGCTAGCTGAAGCTTCGCGCGATGCTTACCAGCAGGCTCTGACGGCGGCCGGTTACGGCAAGATTACTACTGAAATTATTGAGGCTCCTGAGTTTTATTACGCAGAAAGCTATCACCAGCAGTATCTTGCTAAAAACCCGAACGGTTATTGCGGTTTGGGCGGTACTAAGGTTTGTTTGCCTGCTATGTCTCAGGCTTAAAACTTTACGCGCTTTAGGGATAGGGACACATATAGCCTTTCTCAGTAACATGAGGTACTCTCGCGGCCTCCGTGGCCTCCGTGGCCTCCGTGGCCTCCGTGGCCTCCGTGGGCATCAGTTGCGAGGGGTGTGTACCTCATTTTATTGAGAACCGCTATAGTTTAGGACACAAGAATGTTTTGTCCCTACAAAAGAAATCGGGACAAAACATTCTTGTGTCCCTACAAAATATCGGGTGGAGCGGGCTTATAGCCCGCCATAAAAAGCCGAATATGTTAGTAGTTTAAAAACAGGTAATAAATGCTGACTGCTGTTGTAATTATCAATCTACTAATATCTGTGGTCTGCTTTTATATAGCTGCGAAGGTGGGAAAAATCCGGCGGGCGATCGCAGGTTTTGAAATGCGGATCGCAGCAATGGAACGCCGCAGCAGCAATGTCCTCAGCAACTCGCCGGATTTCCTTGCTAAAAGGCAGCAAGGTACCCGCCAACTGCGACGGCGCTATCAACAACTGGAATTTCAACTGCAACAGGTTCAGCAACTTTTGGGATTGCTGGGTTTGGGCCGGAGGCTTTGGCTCCGGCGCGATCGACCTTTGAGGTAAGCTATCCTAAAACTGCTGCCCCTGCTGACTCCCTAGGATTTTCAACAAGATTTCTACCTTTGCAAAGGGCCCAGCTCGGGCAAACGTGCCTAAAATTGGTCTATGGAGAGAAGTTATAAAAATGTCAACTAAACGTTCAGGATTATTTATTGGCGGTTTGCTTGTGGGTTCTGCGATCGGGGCCGTGACTGGGTTGCTGATGGCGCCGCGAACGGGCAAGGAGACGCGGCAGATATTGAAAAAATCGGCGGATGCTTTGCCGGAGTTGGCGGAGGATTTATCGACTAGCGTGCAGTTGCAGGCCGATCGACTTTCTGAAACTGCAATCCGAAATTGGGACGAAACTTTGATTAGACTCAAAGAGGCGATCGCGGCCGGTTTGGAAGCGACTCAGCGGGAACGCCAAACACTGGCGGAAACTGAACCTGAAGTGAGTCCCCCGTCGCGCCCTCCCATCCGCTAAATCACATGAAATCCTCAACCCCAAATCTTAGATTCAAGTGAGCGATCCCATATTTTGGCTAGGACTTTCGATTTTGCTAGTAGCAGTTAGCCTGACTGCTGTTTTAGTGACTTTAATACCTGCGGTGCAAGCCCTGGCCCGGGCGGCCCGCAGCGTGGAAAAGCTCGCTGACACGCTTTCTCGCGAGTTTCCGCCGACTTTGGAGGCGATTCGGTTGACGGGGCTGGAAATTAGCGAGTTGACGGATGATGTTAGCGATGGGGTGCAAAGTGCGGGGGAGGTTGTCAAACAGGTCGATCGAAGTATTGGTAGCGCGAAAAAGCAGGCGCAAAACCTGCAGGCTACAACTCGCAGCGTGGTTACCGGGATTAAGGCTGCTTGGAAAACTTTAACTCGGAAGCCGCCGATTTCTGGGACAAATCGTCGATCGACAGATAGATTGTCGCCGAGTCAAAGAAGTGCGCTTTCGCTGAGGGATTCGGGTTTGGAGGACAGATATTCTGGGGGTTACGGTGCCGGTGCAAGTAATGGGGAATCGCCCAGGTTGAGGAGTAGCGAGGGTTCTGGTTTGCCGGGGGATGCTGAAGAGTTTGAGGAAGTGTCGCAGGATTCTTGATTGTCGATCGCTTTTTACCTGGCTTGTTTCAACTTTTGAATTTCCTCCACAGTCAATCCTGTTGTTTGAGCGATCGTTGCTTCATCTAACACATCTAGAAGTCCTTTGGCAATTTCAAGCGCTTTTTGTTTCACAGCTTTAGTAATAGCATTCCGCTGGTCTTGTATGTAAATTTCCTGATGTTCTAAATCTTCCAACTCTTCGCGGGTTAAACCGACGCGATTAGCTACTTCAAAAGCTTTGTTAATTGCTGGCACTTCTCCCATTTGTT
>Ga0247774_1002027_pt1 | contig 10134 bp, 12 predicted proteins | sample UWRJL001104B6_FD_179933 | JGI IMG/M metagenome (GOLD analysis project Ga0247774, IMG submission 179933) | Plant litter microbial communities from Arlington Agricultural Research Station in Wisconsin, United States - UWRJ-L001-104B-6 | ecosystem: Environmental > Terrestrial > Plant litter >... | reverse complement strand
CGTGGGCCAGAGCATGGATTGGATGACAGTGCTCAATGCCCAACGCAGTCGGTCACTCAATGGGTCAGATTGACTTGATGGTCAGCGCGCTTGTGCCCGCCGTCCGCGCGGCCCGCCGCGGCGAAGACCGCTCGCCCCACCTTTAACCCCTCTGTTGGTAGCAGCTCGAAATCAGTTCGTTTCAGGTCAACGCATTACGCTAGCCCCCCTGCGCGGTCTTTCATGCGTTCCAATCTGGCGGGAATGTCGAACCAACTGAGCGTCAGCCCTCCATAGTTTACAAATAAAATGCTCGTGGTCACCCTCTTTGGAAACCTCTTAAAGTATCAACCGCTCGACTTCTCTCTACTTTATATTTCCATTGCGGCAATTGGAACATCTGGTACTCTTGGAACCATCGTTTGACTCTCCTCTAAACTCCATATTTTACTTCGCTATGGAGTTCAACGATTTCCGGGATGGTGAGAGAGGGCAACGCCATGAATCATCCCCAGTGACGGATGGAAGCACTTCGCCTAGTGTGGCAGGATCGGATGAGGATGAGAATGCCGAGACTCTATCCTCAAGCCCCTCTGACCCGGAGAAAGCCCCGGCGTATGGTGGTTTACCCACTAGAAATCACACGAAGGCTGAGAGCTCCATTGCGGAGAATCCCTTTGATACTGAAGCTAGCAGGGTGCTCTTCGACGCCATTGACCGGTTTCAATCTTGTGGAGCTGGAGAGTACATCGACATTCCCCAGGTAAATAATCATTCCGCTCCTACCAAGTATTGGACGGTATAATCGTGATAACAGTCTTTGCTGACACTTACATTTACTCGAAGCTGGTGATCGTCGGTGGCCAGTCTACAGGGAAGTCCTCCCTATTGAAAACCCTAACCGATATTCCATTTCCTGTGGGAATGGATTGCTGTACTCGATTTGCGACTCGTATCGTATCCCGGCGTACAGCTCCTGGGACGTCCAACCAAGTCAAGATCACCATTGTTCCGCCTAATTTCAAGGTCGGCCGCTTCGCCATGACTCCGCCCGAAACATACAGAGAATTTGCCCACGTCAAAGAGTCACTCACTGCAGAAGAGTTCGCCGACACTGTCGAGGTAAAGCTGTCTGGTGCTGCTCTTGTAGTGGAAATCGGAGCTGACAGGTGATTGTCCACAGGAAGCCTCAACCTACTTGGGAATCAATCCCGGAAAGGGAATGAACAGGAAGAACTTTGCACTCGAAGTTCTGAAGGTGGAAATTTCAGGACCTACGCGCTCGCATTTCAGTATCCTCGACATACCTGGCATCTTCAGCTACGATTTCAATGTGCGAGATGGTGAGATGGCTGGAGTACAAACCATGGTGGCCGAGTACATGAAGCAACCAGAGAATATTGTCATGTAAGTCCTCATTTCCGGAAGTCCAAGAGCACCTCCAGTGTGGACCAAGTTCTTGCCACATTTTCTAATGACGAATATCCAGCTGCGTCGCCGATGCCACAACAGATCTTGCTAGGCAGGAGATATTCAAGCTAGCAGACCAATACGTTGACAGGGCTCGCCTCATTGGCGTTTTCACCAAGTGCGATCTCTTGGATAAACCAGATTCGGTAAGCCTACCAGTTGCCTTACGTTGCTACGCGCCATTCATCTAACACATGCTTTGCCTTCAGGTGGTTGCCATGGCTAGTGGCAGGGTTGAGGGTGTTGATCGCCTACTTCATCACGGTTGGTTCGTAGTCCGCAACCGAGTAGAAGGCGAAAGGGACGATGACCCTGATTTCGATCTCGAGACTGTCGAGCAAAAGATGTTCAGCACACATCCCTGGACCGACATCCGAGAGCAAAGGCGGGGATCGTCGAAGCTGAAGCGATACCTGGGAAAGCTTCTATGCGACAAGATCAAAGTATCATTCCCACGTTTGCTGGCCGAGCTCGGAAAGCTGTTGGGCGACTCTGAAACCCAACTTGCAAGGCTTGGGGAGGCTCGCACAACTCACCACCAACGCCGGGCGTATCTTGCGGGTATTGCGCAGGGGTATGAACTACGTGCCCGAGAAGCCCTCGAGCGGCCATGGCTGCTTGACGAGGTCAATGCTAGAGCTCGCAATATAGTCAGGGAAAATAACGACGCGTTTGGGACTATGATGAGAAAACAGGGCCACGTCTACGAGTTCGAGGATCACGACCTTCGAGAGGATGAGTGCCTTATACGACTGAAGGAGATCTTGCTTCCCGACGCGCCGCAGGAAACCAAATCTCAGAGCACAAACCAAGTGTCAGACACGACGACATCGGAGTCTTGGCCCCGCAAAACGTTGAAACCGACCAGCCCATCCGCATCAATCCACGATTCAACACTGCGAGAAAATTCAATTCTAAGTAGCCAAGCCCTTTTCGATAAGATTCGCGAAGAGGTCAGGATCTGCGGATGCACAGAGCTCCCTGGCGTCGTGCATCCAGATGTCATCCGAAGGCTCTACAAAGACCAGACCCAGAAATGGCATGGCGAAGCGGAGAGCCACCTCCGTGCCGTGGCCACAGCTGTCAGAAATTCAGCCCAGGAACTTCTCGGCTCTGTAGTCCCGCAAATGGCTGAGGCGAGCGTCCTTCATGAGGGACTCCGGCTCATCATGGACCAGCTATATGGCGAGGCTTTGAAGAGAGCATTGGTGACTCTGAAGGCATATTGCGATGGAGATCGAGCGAAGCTGCTGCAGACCACAGACCCAGGCTTCATGCATCGACTGCGGCTGTTACAGTCTTTGCGCATGATGAAGGGCATCCAACAAGCTATTCAAACTGTCAATGCGAAGCGGGATGACCACTCCGTAGAAGACCTGAGCCTTCTTCTCTTGAGCGGGTATCACCATTCCTCAGAAAGAAACACGGTGTACGAGGTACACGACGCACTCAAGGTCTACTATCAGGTAAGAGACATTCCATCCCAAATTCCTAGCCTTCGATTTCAGACTTTGGCGCATTCTAACAGTACTAGTTCTCTCTGCAATCATTCATTCGCCACATTATAAACACCATTATCGAGGACTTCGTGACGGATCCAAACGGACCGCTCAGAGGTTTCTCGACCAAGTTCATCTATGAGCTTCCCAATGACGAGGTTGACAGACTTGGCTGTGAAAGCAGGGACGTCGTTGAAAAACGCCAATTGCTCAATGAAAGGATCGGAACTCTGAAGGCTGCGCAGGAGACGGCACGAGAGGCCATGGATAAGACAAGCCGTATGGAGTGACGGTATTACGATAGCGACGAGCAGAACTACAGGATTGAAACTATGAATTAGAAAATGAAAGTTAGCTGAAGCATACTGGTTTATAGCATGTGATAGTCAAAGAAAACATGACGAATGTGATAGATAGCCTCTGCCTTACTTGGCATTGACCTGAACCGACGTTGCAAATTCGCCGGTAAGAATAAAAATAGCCCGGGGAAACATATGGACAGACACCGAAACCGACAATTACGGGCTGGTCACTGTAAGTCCAGCATCCTATGTACACCCGTCGGACATTACAGGGCAATATGCTCAAGACCGCAGCATCGTCCAGGACTCGACGATGAGGTGCATGTACGCCGGCGCGACTAGTGGAATGAGGTCCATATGCACATCCTTTACACCATAGCTTCATCAATCCCGACCAACAACCCCCCGCCAATTCACCCATGCCCTCCCTCCCAGCTCAACCATCAACTCCTAAGAGTGCAATAGGCACTCGTTTCGCACCATCAAGGAGATAAGCCTATCGGCTACCCAGTCTCGTCTATGTTTGAAATCTTTAGAGATTCCTGCTTTTTCCTTGTACATTAGCATCAAGAGTACTAGTTCTCGATTGGATCACTTCTCGGCCACAGTGTGCTCCACCCTCCCGCCGTAGGATCAAGATATTGCCGTGGCCGTCTTCGCTGTTTGCACTTTATCCGATGCAGCTCTCTAGTCAATAAGCTCCCAATAGTCCATGTCATTCACCGCTGCCATGACGGCGTATTCGAACTTGTTCTTTTCACGCCACGACCCTCGCCCTTTCAAGTCCCAGGGAGAAATTCTAATCTAATACATTAAGGCAAGCCCGGACAGAACCTGGCCAATGAATGGTATAAGCCACGCAGCTCGTTAATGCAGGTGTGATGACCAGTGGCAGCATCTTCCAGCATTAGTTCGCCAGTCTCGGCAAGATAGAATGGCCAATGCAATCTGGAGGTCTCTGTCAACGCCTAGACGGCAGAATTAGGGTATGTGCTACTAATTGTGCATATCCATCCTTAGGTAGAATGGCATCGTTGATACCTGTAAGGTGACTGATGGAAACGATTCGCCCTGGAAATCTAGGTTTGTGCCTAGTTGAAAGTTGGGGAGGAGGGGGTTCGACGACATTCGCTCGATGGCAGTACTGCGGGTTTGCCTTAACAATGCGTTTTGCTGCTGGGGACATGGGAATAAGGGAAATATTTATTCCCCCATAGCGAGAGATACCCTCCAAGTGATGCGATAGCCTTCTAAGTGAGAGCTTTAGAAAGTCAAGATAGGGCTGGATGAAATGAGCGAGAAGAAAACGGGCATAAACAAAAAGTAAGAGACAGGTCTGTCACCTTCCACTAGGCAACGAGAAATGTGATATCAGCGTACCTTGTTTCATGTCAATGAAAACGCTCTTGAAGCTGAATCAGTCACGGCCTGGGTCGTGCCCTGAACACCAGCCTCAGATCGCTCGCAATGCAGCGCTTCGCGAGATCACTCAGTCTGCACATGATGGTAAAGTATTGCTAAATCTGAGTCATCGCCTGTAGACGGTCGAGGCGTAGTTTTAGTGTAGGACCGCTACAAAACAATCCTAGAATTGAAGGCTCATTCGGATGCGGCTATCGCTTAACACCGGGAGAGGTATCAAAGGACGCTGTGCATGGGCGAGTTTCAATAGCAGCCTGAAGGGGCACGAGGCCACCAGATCCGAACCACAGTTTTGGTGGTCGCGGCCGATCATCTCTCTCCGCTGCCGTTGTTGAGAGCCGGACCTGGTCGGTCCTAACCCTAATTAAGTGCCCGGCACCGAATGGACGGGTCAGCACGAGTCCTGCGGACCTTGAACTGCCTTCGTGTAGGGGCGTCGCGATCAATGGTCGCGCACCCCCGCCCATTTGTAAATAGTTAACTCTTACTCTTGAGCCCCGCCCCGTTTGTAGTGAAGTTAGTGCGATGGTCGCGACCCCTGCATCACTATCACGTTTTGCATTTTTAGTGGGTCTCGACCCCCATTCCAATTGAATAGACGTGGGCTACCTTTAGGATTCTTAATGCGAACCAGCCAATAAGGGTCAAGTTCCGATCCGAAGCTACCGGCACGGATTATTCAGCAGGTTAGCATTTACCTGTTTGCTGTTCGGGTCATTTGTTTTGTTCCTTAAGCATAATATGCTTGCAGGCTTAATTTTAAGATGGCGGAGAATTTGTCTGTGCAAGCATTGAGGCTAGCGCATGTTTTCCTCATCAGCCTCCTGCCGTGGCGTACCTGGGCTGATCCAAGCTTCGTGTGTCCTGACTTTGTCGCAAATCATGGTTTGTCACGTCTCGCCGTTCCAGTTGTGGCGCTGCGCAGACCTAACGAATTGTTCTAGCACCTCTCATCCGGCTGCACTCGGACGATCCGTACAAACCTAGCGACCTCCTCGCTCACATCCGCCACTCAACTCCATATCTGGACGGGCAGCCAATTCCTGATCTTCCCCTCCTCGACCTAGATAATCTGGAAATTCTCAATCAGTACGGTGATCAAGTCGCTCTCACTGCCAACGATGATCCGACCACGTACCCAAAATGGCTCCTCGGTGTCGCGCCAGACGCATCGGGCCAACTCGACGACGCCACCCCTTGCATCGTGATACTGGTTGAGAAAAGCGATGTAGATATCGACGCGTTTTACTTTTATTTCTACTCATATAACGAAGGGCCGAATATCACACAGGTTCTAGAGCCTCTCAACCGAGTAGTATCTACTCCAAATACCGAAGCGGGGGTCCATTTTGGAGATCATGTTGGAGACTGGTGAGTGGTAGCAGTACGAGCACGTTAGGTATTGATGACTGATATGCTGAAGGGAGCATAACATGATTCGTTTCCGGAACGGGAAGCCCGTTGGCATTTACTTCAGTCAGCACCGCGATGGCAAGGCATATGATTGGGATGATCCGGTTCTCTCCAAAACCGATGGGCGAGTACGTTAAGACTGCGATTACTTATGTTCTCGACTAGAGCACAACTGACTTGATTGCTCTGTAGCCGATTGTCTATAGCGCCCGCGGCACTCACGCCAACTATCCTGCGCCAGGGTAAGTCTTTTGTCGCAGACCCATACTAGGACGTACATTAACCCAAAGCCTCAGGGATCACCTCCACGACATAGTTATTGTCGACTACTGCGACGCGGGGCAGAAATGGGATCCCATCCTTTCAGCTTACTTCTACCGCTTCGACCCTGCCACGTTTACATTGACCAGGCTGGCCCCTGCCAACCAGTCTGCCTCCCCACTACCTGCGTCTAACCTAACCTCCTTCTTCTACTTCACTGGACACTGGGGAGACATCCGGTATCCCGATTCTGACCCCCGCCAGGAGACAATACCACAATTTGGGGTCAAGCGGTTTGAGACTGGGCCGACAGGTCCTCGGTTTAAACACCTTGTTCGTAATGGCCTGATGCCAGATCAAAGGCGGAAACAAACCTGGACCGAATGGGGCGTGAGGATATACATGACGTTTTATCCGTGTTGCCTGAAGGGGTGGAGGGCGTGGATTTCTCTCGGTTTCGTTGTCGTTGCTTTGGTTGTAATCGTTACGGGTGTTGTGTTTGGCATCAGGAGATACAGGAATCGTGCAGGCGCTTATAGAAAACTGCAGGAAGAGCAGATTCTTTTGGATGATTGGCAAATGGAGGAGGAGGCTCTGCTTTCGTCGTCTGACGAGGGAGGGGAAGAAAACGACAGTTGAACTTGGATAGTAGCGATGAAAGGTTCAAGAGAAATGGGAAGTCCTCAATATCTCATGTTTTTTGTTCTTGTTTTATTGAATTCGGGGAAATAACATTTTGCTTAGCTATACCTTGGCTTTTACGAATACAGGAGGAGTTCGCTGAGCTATCGAGTCTGACTAATGAGTTTTAAACTAAGCGCTTTGAAATACCTTGGTTAGATCAAAAATAAAGATCTCGTCTATATTAGCTGCAAGCCCATCTTTGGAGCCCTAATAAGTTAGAAGAGCCGCACTAGCTCAATAAGCCCCGGAAAATCTCAAAACGATAGCACAGTAAGTCGCACTTAAGAAACATGCACGCCGGGTGGTCATATCTAGCGGCAGATCTCGGATATAATAGAGTTTATCTTCTATGTGATACCGATAAAAATTCTCCATTTAGCAATTAGCCTTAGCAGCGGGGTTCGTATATATATTTTTTTTTAATATTAGCAACGTTGTAATGGATGTGGTAGATTTGTGACACATCTTCAAATACCAACAGCAATTGGTCATGCAAACTAGTTTCTTAGGGTTACGTAATGTGACGTAACCGTAATATCTTATTGCCCTCTTGAAAATCCTGATTAGCTTCAGTTGAATGCGCCACGGCCCTTCCTATTGACGAGAGGACAATCATCGGCACCTAGTATATCCCGGCATAAACCGTATCGGTCCGTTGAGGCAGCTCTGAGGCGTGAATCTGCCTCGACTTCTTGTCAAGGATTCGACGGGAGCGCTAGGCAGGAAAAAAGTGGCGATTGAGAGAATCACCGGAGACGTGCCGTGGCACCTTGGTTGGGATTGCAACCGTGTGGGTTGAAGGGGGATTTATAGCGGGGAACTTCTGCCATTAGCATCAACTCGTGGGTTACCCGCCATTTGTTTCGCCGATTTGGTCTTGGTAGGATGCTATTTCACCTGAGTCTCGTAGGATCCTGCACGGCGGCCGCTCTGTAAGGTTGTATGCTCAGTTGTAATGTACAGTTCATTGGGTTAAAAAAAGTGGAATTGAGTGGGCTGTTGCATGACAGTTCCGTGGATCCCGTATACGATTTTCCGCATGGGGGAACCGCGGCAGGCAATAATATATTTTTCTCGGATTGGCTGTCCGTATTTCTTCTATGAGTCTAATCAATCCCTAAAACTACGCGGAATGCGAGGCGGCCGCCAGGTGTGATGGCTTCGTGCGTGTAGCCTTTCACATCTTTCGGTTGGTTGCCTGGGAACTTTCTGCTGGCAGCATTTCTGCTTGGTCCTAATGACCGACAACCCCTGCATGAAGGCTGTCACGTTAGGTATAAAATGGAAGAAACCCCGCTGTTCGGAAGATATGATTGGAATTCAACTACCTCTATTCCATTCAACGCAATCGAGCCGGAACCTGCAAGGTTATCTCCCAACGTTACCATGAAGCCCATCACGTTGTTCTCGACTCTTCTTCTCGGGTTTGGCGGGAATGTCCTGGCGCTGCCACAGGTACGCTTTCAGGTCCCTTTTTAGAAGCTACCCCTCACGCTTTATAAGCACGAGTTCATACACGGGGTTTTCTAGCATGGCCGTACATTAACTTCCCCTCATTTGTGGGTATTCTAGGCCGAGGATGAGATTAAGATGCGCGATGACGGCTCGTTCTATCTCTACCAACCGCGCTACGCCAAAGCCATTCTCGAGAAGCGATGCTATGAGTGCCATTGCAATGGATGGACCGGTTCATGCTGCTGCGATCACTCAGGTTGTTGCTGTAATAACGCCTGCTGACTGCGACATATAATTTAAAAAAACTTTGCAAAATCAAATGAAAAAGGTGGACCGCTTGCGGGTCTTTAGTACTACATCTTGCAGCAATCGTGGATGAGATGGATAGAAACTTTGTGCAAATATAAACAGTCTTTATTTCCTCTATTGTTAAAGATTGGGTAGTATATGGCAATGAGTACCGATGCGTTTAGACAGATTGTTATCTGGACCATTGCCCATTTTACTAAAAACCCGTCTACTAAGACGGATGGTGAATTCGTCATTTTTGTACACCAGTGGCTGATAAATACCGAGCGTTTGATTTGCTAGGTCGCCTTGACTATCTCCGCCGGTACAAAAACAGTTTCGATAGACGGGAAATGTAAAAATCAGCAGGTAGCTCTATTCTGGGAGCGTAGTCTTCTATTCCTCAACCATTTAACCCTTGCTTCCGATGATGTCAATCTTCCGTTCTGCTTACTATTTCCTTGAACTCGTCAAGTTCATCCGGGGATACCTAGTTACTCGCCGTGCAATACAGCACTTAAAGCCCAAAAAATGCCTGGTGTCAGATTGTGATGCATCAGCATGAGAGACGACTGAATTGTTCTGTCTATTCAAGATGGTCAAAGGTTGAAAAGTCTACCTTTTATCTCATGACAAGGATCTCACGGACCACCCTTTTACGTCAGGACATCACGTGGTTCCATTCGAGACATCAGTTCTGACACGTTGCTTCTTCGAAGATGGACTGCAAGCGTGTTCATTATCCGCTCTCAAGGTAGAGACAGCATCAAGCCACTGTTGTCGGAGTACTGCAGGATCATCTACGATCAGCTGCAACAGCTTATTGCATTACGTGTCGATTACCCTCAAACGTTTCCATTGTCGTCTATTTTCCCGAGCTGTCCCTGATTTGGCCTGAGCAACGGATGAGCGTCTGTTGCACAGCCAGTGGCCGTTTTATTAGCCACTCCGTAGGTCAAATTCCGACGCACCCACAACAGAAACATTTTTTGCGGCCCCATATTTAGCCCAACTTCTCAAAATTTCTTCAATTGCTTTGCTTCGTGGTAGCACAAAGTGACCATCTATTACCGAGGAATGCTTTTTGCGGGCCTAGTTTCAGGAATATGAATCATGTAATACCAGACAAATCGTTGAGGGGTATAAAAGGGCATGTTCTTGCTGCATTGAATATTTAGGTGGATTTTCCTGCTTAAATACACCCTCTAGGGTAGTCTATGCTACCTGTCAGATATTGTCAGGCTCAGGGGTCTAAAAAAGACGGAAGCAAATCCCTACTTCAGCTGCAGGGTACAAAACCTGATGGATGCACTAACAATTATGCTGTCTTCCTACAGGAAGACAGCTGATCCCGTCAGGCG
>Ga0247774_1002026_pt1 | contig 10141 bp, 9 predicted proteins | sample UWRJL001104B6_FD_179933 | JGI IMG/M metagenome (GOLD analysis project Ga0247774, IMG submission 179933) | Plant litter microbial communities from Arlington Agricultural Research Station in Wisconsin, United States - UWRJ-L001-104B-6 | ecosystem: Environmental > Terrestrial > Plant litter >... | reverse complement strand
GAGGGGAGCCGCGGAAACAGGCTCTGTCGCAGCTTCTGCACCCAATTCTCGTAGGTGCGGATGGCCACGCCGCCGACGCCGAGCGCCGGCAGCACCTCCGAGATGTAGCGCGCCAGGGCGTCGTTGAAGACCACGACCAGCATGCGATCGGGACGGAAGCGGCGCGCATCGTGGAACGCCAAATACGCCAAGCGATGCAGCCCGATGGTGGTCTTGCCGCTACCGGCGCCGCCTTGGATCACCACCAAGCCGGAGTCCGGGCTGGTGATCAGCTCGAATTGCCGGCGATCGATCAGCGGCGTGATCTCTTTCAGGTGCTTGTCGTCGCCGCCCTCTTGGCCGACACCGAGCTTGCCCGGGCGGTGATGTTGGGCTGCGCGCGTGGCCGTGCCAGCGCCTCCCGACAGCTTGGTGCTGTTGTTCTCCAGGCGCCGCCACTCACCGCTTGCGCGGCGCGCGAACGAGCCTTGTGGCGCGCTCACCCGGCGCAGCGTCGAATCGACGATGGTCAGGCTGCGGCGCGTCGCGACCGTGCCCGAGACTTCGCGGTCCCCGAACACCTCGTCGTAGTCGTCGCCCTCTTCGTAGCGGTAAAATAGCCGACTCACGGGGGCATCGCGCCAATCGACGATGCGGATACCGGACTTGGCGTCCAGGTAGGTCCCGCGCCCGATCAGCACGTCCCTGCGTTTGCCGTTCTCCTCCAACCCCAGGTGCCCGAAGTAGGGGGACTTGGGGTCGACGTGCACCTCCGTGGCCTCGCGCTTGCGAGTGGACAGGATGTGCAGGCGTTCCATCTGCTCGAGCAGAGGTGGCACGTCTTCCATGCGCGCGGCCGAGATCTGATCGCGAAGGTCGAGCAGCTGCGCATCGTAGTCCGTGGTCGGGCGCGGCTGCTCTTGCACGCGCTGGCCGAGGTGCTCGTTGACCTTGGCCAGCGTGCGCTCCTCCTCGCCAGTGATGTGAACGAGATCCGGGTCGGTTTCAGCGAGGTTGGGTAGGTCGGCCATCGGGCTGGGAACGTGACAACGAAAAAAACGGGCCCCGGCGCGTACCACGCACGGCGCATGGAGTCGACGTCCGAACCACCATCGACGACTGCCGCAGGGCTCGAAAATCGCGCCTGAAACCTGGCGGGTTCCAGTAGTAATATCAGATGCTTAACGCGCTGTGGCAGGAAGCAACAGACGCTTTACTTTTCGCACCCCTCGGCCGATGTCATGCTGCCCTCTGACGCGCTGCCACACGCGTCAGAGGGAGCTCGTTTGGAAAACACAATGCGCGCTATGGTGCTGCCTGCACCGCGCGAGCCCTTGCTGGAACAGCGGGTCCCGAGCCCGCGTCTCGGTTTCGGCCAATTGTTGATTCGGGTGCGCGCGTGCGGCGTGTGCCGCACGGATTTGCACGTGCGCGACGGCGAGTTGACGCATGCCAAACAGCCGCTGATTCTGGGCCACCAGATCGTCGGGACCGTAGCGGCGATCGGTGACGGCGTGGACGGCTTCACGGAGGGACAACGGGTGGGCGTGCCGTGGCTGGGGCGCGCCTGCGGAGACTGTCGCTACTGCCTGAGCGATCGCGAGAATCTGTGCGACCGTGCGCAGTTCACCGGTTATCAATTGGACGGTGGCTACGCGGAGTATACCGTTGCCGAACCGCGCTTCGCTTTGCCGCTGCCCGGCTCATTCTCCGACCTTCAAGCCGCGCCGTTGCTGTGCGCCGGCTTGATCGGCTACCGCGCGCTCAGTTTGACGTATGACGCCGAGCGCATCGGCTTGTACGGGTTTGGCTCGGCCGCACACATCGTGGCTCAGGTGGCCGTCTATCAAGGCCGCAAAGTGTTTGCATTCACGCGGCCGGGGGATCTGAAAAACCAAGCGTTTGCCAAGAAATTGGGCGCCGTATGGGCCGGCGGCTCGGATGTGGCGCCGCCCGAAATGCTGGATTCGGCGATCATCTTCGCGCCCGCGGGACCGCTCGTGCCGCGCGCCCTGCGCGCCGTGGGCAAGGGCGGCAACGTCGTCTGCGCTGGCATCCATATGAGCGACATTCCGTCATTTCCGTATGAGCTCTTATGGGGCGAGCGCACCTTGCGCTCGGTCGCCAACCTGACCCGGCGCGACGGGCTCGAGTTCCTGGAGCTCGCGCCGCGCATTCCGATCCATACCGAGGTCAAGCCGTACGCGCTGGGAGATGCAAACTTTGCGCTCGAGCACCTGCGCAGCGGTTCGGTGAGCGGCGCGCTCGTGCTCACGATTTAGCCGCGCAGCATCGGCTCGCCCGCGCTGTACGACGGTGCGGTGCGCTCGATAGAGAGCTCACGCTTCAAGGCGCGAGCGAGCGGCTCGAGCTTGTCGCGGGCCGCAATCAGCTCGAGCTCGAGATCACCGGGGCCGTCGACCACGATGTCCACGCGTGTCGGGAACACATAGCAGCGCAGGCGCTTCACGAGCTGGCTGTGGCCGCGGTCGAGCGCCACCGCGAGCCTCAACATTCCGGACAGCACCTTGATCAAGCGTTGCTGCTCCTGGCTCAAGTGCACCAGTCGATCGTGGTTCTTCTTCGGGCGCTCTTGGCGGTGGTAAAACACCAACAGCCCGAGCAGCTCGATCTCTTCGTCGGTGAAGCCGCGCAGCGTGGAGTTGCGCACGATGTAGCGCGAGTGGCGGTGGCGGTCCGCGTAGCCGATCTGCCGGCCGACGCCGTGCACCAGCGCCGCAAATTCCAGGAGCTCCCGCTCGTACGGCCCGAAGCCGTGGATTTCGAGCGTTTGATCGAAGAGCTCGAGCGCGAGCCGCGCGATGTGATGCTCGCGCGGGTCGTCTCGCTCGTACTTCCGAGCCAGCTCGACGATGCTGCGGCGGCGGGGATCGGGGATCGGGGCATGGGTCGTCGGTGCGCGGCCGTGCCGCTCCAGGTGATCCCAGATCACGCCTTCGCGCAACGACGCGTCGCACAGCGTGAGCTCTTCGACCTCGGCCATTTCCAAGAGCTCGCTGAGCAGCACGCCGCCCAGGTGGATCGTGTCGGCACGCGCCTCGCCGATCCCCTCCAGCTTGGCGCGTTTCGGTGGGTCTAGCTCGACCAGGCGCCGCGTGAGCTCGCGAATGTCGCGCCGGCGCACGGTCTGCGCATTCAACGAGCGAAATGCGGCGCCATTGACCGAAAGGTGGGCGGCCTCACCCAGCGTGCGAATCGTGCCCGAGGTGCCGACCACGCGGTCGAAGCCGAGCTTGTGCGCTTGCGACATGACCTCGGCGGCCGCGCCGTGCACGTAGCCCTGCAGCTCGTACAGTTGGCGCATGCTGAGCGGCGCCGAGGTCCCATGATGATCGAGCAGGCGCTGCACGCCGAGGCGTAGGCTCTCGTTCATGTACACGGCGTTTTGCGTGCCGAGCGACAGCTCGACGCTGCCACCGCCGATGTCCAGGACCAGCGTGCGCTCTTGTTGGAGATCGAGCGCGTGGCGCACGGCCAAGAAAATCAGCCGCGCCTCTTCGGTGCCCGAGATCACGCGCGGCAAGATGCCGGTTTCGCGGAAAGTGGAGTCCAAAAACTCGGTGCCGTTCTCGGCTTCGCGCGTGGCGCTGGTGGCGACCGCGAGCACCTCTTCGACGCCGCGACTCTCGGCCAGCTTCACGTAGCGGCGGAGCACGTCCAGCCCGTCGGCGAAGGCGCGCTCGCTCAGGCGCATGGTTTCGAACAGCCCCTGGCCGAGGCGAACCATGGTCTTTTGCCGATCGATCACGCTCAAGCCGTGATCCGGATTCACCTCGACCACGACCATGTGAATCGAGTTGGTGCCGATGTCTATGGCAGCAATCTTCATGCGCGCTCGGGAGTGAGCCGCCGAATCATGCGTGTCAGACCCTCCAGCACTCCTCCCGGAATGCCGTGCCCGCCATTGAACGCAACGAACTCCACCGGCAGCCCCGCGGAGACGAGCTCCGCGCGCAAGCGTTCGGCCAGCTCGAACGGCAAGACCTGATCCGCTCGGCCGTGGCTCTGCAGCACCGGCAGGCCCCGGCGCGCGGCGAGCAGCGGCAGCCATTCATCGTGGCAGATCAAAGTGCCGCTCAGCAGCGCGAGGCCGCCGAAAGGGCGGCTGGTCCGGAGCACGGTGTCGGTCGCGAGCATCGCCCCCTGAGAGAAGCCGCCGAGCACGGTTTGTTCGGGCAACGCCCCGAAGTCGCGCTCCAAGACCGACAGTAACTCGAGCAGCGCGCTGCGCGCGCTGTCGAGTCCGGGAGGCACCTCGGCGATCAAGCGCTCGACCGCGCTGTGCGAAAAGCGCTCTTGCAAGCGAGCCATGTCGATTGGCCACCAGGCGCGCCCGCCGAAGTCGAGCTCCAGCGGTGCTTCTGGGAAGACGAAGCGCACTTCCTGCGGGACCGCGAGCTCACGCCACAAGGGCACCAGATCCGTGCCCGGTGCGCCGTAGCCGTGCAAGAGCACGACCACGGGCCCTGTGCCGCCGCCCTCGCGGTCAGTTCCACCCGTGACACGGGCCGTCAATGTGCCAAGCTTGAGCTCTCTCATCGCGGCGCACTTTAGCAGGGCGACGTCGCCGCGCGCCATGGGCCGGCCGAATTTGGCTTTGACGAACGACGCGGCCCGTGATTGGTTGGTTTCACGCATGGATCTCAAGGACTTGATGAGCGAACTGTTGGGCGAGCTCGGTCGCGTCTCCAAAGCGGATGGCGTGGTGGGTAGCGTGCGCGACGCCGGTCACGCCAAGGTCCTGCCATTGAGCAAGATCAGTATCGCGTGCGGCACTTCCATTGGTGACGTTGGCGGGACGGCCAAGCGAGGAACTGAAGAAAAAGATGCCGGTGCGGAGGCCGGCGGAGCCGGTGGTGCGATCGTGGTCGAACCGCGCGCATTCGTGGTCGTCGGCGAAGACGGCGTGCCCCACATGTTGGCCTTGCATGGGGGCAAGACCGCGGTGCTCCGCAAAGGCGTTCAAATTTTGCCCCCGGCCAGCAGCGCCCGCGCGCCCGATGCCTTGCCCTCCGCCGCGGCGCCGCAGCTCGGCACGGGCGACGACAAATAGCGCTTCGGCGCGTGCAGCTGATGCTCTGGCTGGCCCTGTGCGCGCTTTCGTCGCTGGGGCTGCTCGCGCTGCTCGCGTATTACCTGCCTGTTTCGCTCACTAGCAATCTGCAAGCGCGGGCCGAGCCTTCCGGGAGTTGGGTCTTTGCACTCGGCGTCGGCCTCGGGCCCTTCGCCTTCAGTGCGCTGGCGGCGCACGGCGTCGAGCCGTTTTTGACCTGCCACCTGTTCGGTAAACAGCTCGTGCGTCTGCCGCTCTCGCGCTGGCTCGCTCGGCGAGCCAAGCAGCCCGAGCCCGAGCGGCGCACGAAAGCACTCGACCTCTCGCGGATCGAACGCGCCATCGCGCGCTTCTTTCAAAGTCTCGACCCGCTGGAGGCGCTCTTGTCGCTCTTGTCTTCCTGGGAAGGGAAGCGCATTTTTCGGGTCCAAGCGCTGGAGTTGGACGTCGAATACTCGTTTCGTGACGTGGCGCTGACCGGCCAGATACTGGCGGGGCTGTGCATGCTCTCGGGGGTGCTGCCGGAACGCTACGTGATCAACCAAACGCCGCTCTGGGCCTGCGAGGATCGCCTCTCGCTCGTGGCGGACGGCCGATTCCGGATTTGGCCCGTGCGCCTGGCCGTGGACGTGCTCGGTTTCGTGCTAAAACAAAGGTCCGTGGCGCGGCGTTCTGCCGTGCCCGCCAGCGAATGACTCAGACGCCATGAGCGAATCCAAGATCGGTGACATCGTGAGCAGTTTGCTCTCGGGCGTGCATGGCATCTCGAAGACCGAGACCATCGTCGGCCAAGCGCAGCAAGCTGGAGATGCCACGGTCATTCCGGTGCACCGCTTGAAGATCGCGTTTGGCGCGGGCAGCGCTACCGCCGGCGGTAAGTCGGCCAAGCTCGGCGGCAAGTCGGGTGGCCATGGCGCGGGCGGCGCCGTCGAGCTCGATCCGGTGGCAGTGATCGCCATCGGCAAGGACGGCTCGGCGCAATTGCTCACCGTGGAGGGCGACGAGAGCAGCGCTTGGTCGGCGCTGCTGCGTGACGTGCCGGACATTCTGGGGCGGCTCGCGCAGTCCGTGGGAGAGCGCGTGCGCAGCGAGCTCAACACCCGCTCCGTGTCCGCGAGTGAGATCGGCGCGGCGCCCGAAGTCGCCCCGAGCGCGCTGCCCGAAGCGAAGCGCGAATAGCGCGGCCTCCCGCGCTTCGCGCCGCGCGTCAGGCCGAGCTGCTGCTCGGTGTCCCGAGCACGTGCCGCAGTGCGCGCTCGAGCCGCAGCAGGCATTCGCCCACGCTCTCGGAATCGACGTTCAAGAACGGCCGGAAGCGGATTGAGCGCTGCCCACAAGCTAGCACCAGCAGGTGCTCGTTGAAGCAGCGCTTGACCACTCCGTTGCGAAGCTCCGTCGTTGGCAAGTCGATGGCGCACAGCGCGCCCAGGCCGCGCGCATTGCTCACCTCGGGCAACCGTTCGCACAGCAGCTCGAGCCCGCGTCGAAGCTCGGCCCCGCGCAGGGTCGTATTTTCGAGCAGCCGATCCTCTTCGACAATCTCGAGTATGCGCGTGGCGCGGACCATGTCGACGAGCGAGCCGCCCCAGGTGCTGGAAATGCGGCTGGGGACCACGAACACGCTTTCGACCTCGTCGATGCGCGGGGAGACGAGGATGCCGCCCACCTGCATCTTCTTGGCGAAGCAGAGCACGTCGGGCAAAACGCCGAGCTTCTGAAAGGCCCACCAGGCGCCGGTCAGTCCGACGCCGGTTTGGACCTCGTCGAAAATGAGCAGGGCCTCGCGCTCGTCCGCGATGCGGCGCAGCGCCGCCAAAAATTCCGGGCGAAAATGGTTGTCGCCTCCCTCACATTGGATGGGCTCGATCAAGATGGCGGCGATCTCGTGAGCGCGCTGATCGAACGCTCGCTCGACGGCGGCGATGGAAGCTCGCTCACTTTCGACGATATCCGGAAGATGGCGGGCGAGCGGAAACGACACTTTGGGCGCGGGCACACGCGGCCAATCGAACTTCGGGAAATGCAGCGTCTTCGTGGGATCGGTATTGGTGACGCTCAGCGTGTAGCCCGCGCGACCATGAAAGGCCTGCTCGAAGTGCAGGATTTGACTACCGGCCGCCGGCCTGCCCGCGGCCAGGTTCTTCCGCACCTTCCAATCGAAAGCGGCTTTCATGCCATTTTCGACGGCCAGCGCGCCGCCTTCGACGAAAAAGTAATGCGGCAATTCGCGGGGCGCGGCGGTCCGGGCCAGCGTTTCGACGAACTCCGCGTAATCCGTGGTGTAGAAATCCGGATTGCCGACTTTGACCGTCGCCGCGCGAGCCAACCGCGCTTGGACCTCCGGCTCGAGCATCTTCGGGTGCCCGTAGCCGAGCGGATTCGAACCGTAAAAACTGGAAAAATCCAGATATTCGTCGCAGCTGAGCGCGTCCACCGCGAGCGCCCCGTGGCTGCGTTCGAGGTCGAGGACGATCGGGTAGCCGACCGCCAAGAGGTGCCGACGGAGCGTGTCGTGCACCGCCCCGGGCGGGATGCGCACGTGGCTCGGCATTCCACGAGACTAGCAGCGATTGCGCAAAAATCACGGCCCAGCCGGGCCGGCCCCCCCAGCCGCTGCGGCGCTCGGCCGCGAGGGCCGCCGCCCGGAGAGGCGAGAAACGTGCGTTGGCCTGAAGGGGATCCTGTGGCTTACTCCCGAGCGCAAACTCATGGACGTACGGGAAATCGCGGGCGCAGTCGGCACCTACCTCAAGGATCATCCGGAGGAGCTGTGGCGCCTGCTACGCAATGCGTTAGCCATGCGCTTCGGTGTGCCGCTGGCCGCGCTGCGTTGGTTGGCGGTGAAGGGCGCTGGCAAGAAGGCGCCCAAGGACCTCGAGATCGAAGCCGTCCCTCCAGGGGTGCGCGTCGCCGCCTCGCTCGATCTGATGGGCACGCCGGTGCGCGCCAACGCCGTGGTGTACGTCGAGCGCGTGCGCGCCAACGCGACCGAGCTGTGCCTGGAGATCCGCCTCGCCGATGTGTCGTTGAAGGTGACGGACGATACTTCGAGCACGCCGATCGCGGCGCTACTCAAGTCGGGCGCGTTGGATCTGAGCAAGCCCGGCAACTTGGCCGCGTACATGCCCAAGCGTTCGCCGATCTTGGTCGATGCCAAGGACGACCGGATCGTGATCGACTTGATGCGCCATCCCAAGTTTGCCAAGAACGAAGCCGCTCAGCGGCTGGTTCGCGTGCTCGCTCCGTTGGTCACCGTGTCCGGCATCGAGTCCGAATCCCAGCATCTCGACGTCGCGCTGCGTCCATTCCCCGATGGCGTGGCCGAGGTGATCGCGCGCGTGCGTAGTTTGCTCTAGCCAGGCGCGGAGATGGTCAGCTTCGAGCCCGTCGCCAACTATCACTGTCAAGTCGGCGAGAACCCGCGGTGGGACGAACGCGAAGGGCGTTTGTATTGGCTGGACATCGAAGACGGGCGGTTATTCCGCGTCGAGCATGAGGGCCTCGAGCACGAGTGCTTTCATCGCAACGCGCACAAGATCGGAGGCTTTACCCTGCAAGAGGACGGGTCGCTGCTCTTGTTCGAGGTCGACCGCATTTCCGTGCTCGGTAAGGATGGCCGGCAGCGAGTGCTCGCCGAGCAAATCGATAGCGGCATGCTGCGTTTCAACGACGCGATTGCCGATCCCGAAGGGCGCGTATTCGCTGGTAGCATCGGCAAGACCGACGAGAGCGGCGGACTCTATCGCATCGAGCTCGACGGTTCGGTCGAGACAATGTGGAAGGGCACGGGCTGCGCGAACGGCATGGGCTTCAGCCCGGACTTGCAGCAGTTTTATTGGACCTGCAGCACGACCTATCTGATCTACGTCGCCGACTACCAGCGGGAGACCGGTGCGCTGACCAATCGCCGGATCTTTCACCGCGCCGCGCGCGAACAGGGGATCCCCGATGGCTTGACCGTCGATCGCCTCGGCCAGGTGTGGAGCGCGCGCTGGGAGGGCTCGGCGGTCCTGCTCCTGAACGGCCAGGGTGAGCCGATCGAGCGCGCCGTTTTGCCCGTTGCGCGCGTCTCGTCGGCCGCGTTCGGCGGCCCCGAGCTCGATACGCTGTACGTCACCACCGCAGGTGCCACCTGGGAGGGCAGCGTGCCCGAAGATGGCACCCTCTATCGCTGTAAAGTGCCGGTCCCGGGAACGGTCGAGTTCCGCTCCCGGGTTCGGTTGTAACGACCGTCGCTCACTCCGCCGCAGCGGCGGGCGCGGACGGAGCGGCGGGCGGCAGCGCGCGCGGGGATTTCGGCTCGGGCTTGCCGTCCCACCAAGCCTTCAGCCGCGCCACGCTGAACGGGCGCGAATAGGCGTAGAGGAGCATCACGCTGAGTGCGAAGAACAGCCACGCTTGGGCGACGAAGCGATCGTCCACCCAGTAAAAGCCACTCGGCGCATAGAGCAGGATGGTACTGATGCCACTGGTCATCACCAGCGGGGGTCCGAGCGCTGGACGCACCTTGACCAAGGCTGGCGCCGCCAAGAACAGCGAATAGTAGTAGCAGGTCAGGTTGGTCATGGAGATGACCAGACACACGCTGAGCGCGAGCCCCACCCACAGCAGCCGGGTGCGACGCAGGGCCCAGGCCGTCCAGGCGAACACGCCGGCAATGATCAGCAAGAACAGCGGTTTGACCTTCTTGAACCGGTCGAGGCGGCCCTCTTTCCAGCCCTTGAACGGATCATCCATGTTGTCGTCGCGCATGAAGCGCATGCGATTGTCCCAGGTGTGCTCGAGCATGGTCTCGAGGCCCATGGTGTTGGTCAGCGGGGTCGTGCCGTGCACCTTGATGGTGTGACCGAAGAACTGCTTGTAGGAGTCCGCGCCGCACACGACGATGCTCGCCGGGATCAGCACGCCCGCCGCAACCAGGACGCCAGCGATCAGCCGGCGGTGATCGGGGTGGAGGTAACCGAGCAGGCCGGGCTCGCGCTTGATCGAGAGCTTGCCCGTGGTGGCTTGCACGTCACCGGTCGTGCCGAAGCGGATGCGGCGGATGACCTCGAATACGACCATCAAGCCCCAGCCACCGAAAAAGAT
>Ga0247774_1002025_pt1 | contig 10141 bp, 10 predicted proteins | sample UWRJL001104B6_FD_179933 | JGI IMG/M metagenome (GOLD analysis project Ga0247774, IMG submission 179933) | Plant litter microbial communities from Arlington Agricultural Research Station in Wisconsin, United States - UWRJ-L001-104B-6 | ecosystem: Environmental > Terrestrial > Plant litter >... | reverse complement strand
TACCGGTCGTCGGATTCAGAAGTACGTTCCTGGTACGAGCGAAATAGTTGAGAGTACCGCATCTGGGAGGACTGGACTCTCTGGATCTCTCTCCTGACTTGTGCAAGCAAACCCTGGAGTACGATGAACAGGAATCAATTTGACATACCTTCGTCACGACGAAGCGAATACAAAGAAGGCACACCCGCCCCGGAATTGGACAGAGGCAGCATTAAGACACTTAGAGGCTTCGAGACGACCTAGCTCCTGGTGCACACCGTCATCTTTCTGGCCTAATCGCCATCGCGTACAAGCGAGACTCTCTGGCCTATACCGCCTTAGCGGTAGCGACGGAGCTCCTCATCGCCGAGCACATGTTCATGGCTACGGCCTCCTGCAAACTGAACGATCCGGATGTAGTGCATCCCAACATGGACAGATATTTGGTTAGCCGAGTCAAGGTAACTGATCACCACTTATCAATTCTCTTTCTCGAAGAACGCCTCCATCTCGGCCTGCTGATTACAACTCACACTCTCGCTCAGATATCCGCCACCTGCTCCCTCAACATGGTTTTGCCAATCATTTCCATTGGCATAGTCGTTCTGTTGGACGAACACGCACGTGGCCAAAGAGCCCTACTCGCCTCCAACCCGAATACGAACAACCAACTGAACAAACCCCAGCCTCGCATCCGTCATATCGTGGCCCCACTACCACCCCTTCTTAAAATCGGCCGTCCCCTCCCCCCTTTAATGGCCTTGTCAAGCCGAAGCTAGCGCATCATCATCACGACCCCATTCCAAGACGTCATAATGGTCGCCTTCCTCTTCTCCAGCCACATCGCCTATCTCGGGAAGCAGAAAGACGACGAAAAAATCCGATTTCTCGACGACGGGCAAAGTATCTCGTCATTTTACATGGTTTCCGCACTGAAAGGGGCAGCGGTGCTCCTTTCCGTAGGTTTTCGGTCTGGATCAACTTTTGGATTTCCAGCAACGCCACATGCCCTCGAAACGGTTACATCCGGTCCAAGTGGCCCTCGAATTTCCATCGTTCGACGAGGGGGTTAAGACTCAGCTCGCCTTTCGGGCGTGGGCTGCAATATTCTTCTCCGTGCTGCTCGTCATTGTGGCCATCGGATCGCGAACCCAGTTAAGCTCGGCGATGTCAGATAGATTAGGTTCCAGCAGTCCCGCATCAGGAAAATCGGACATAGAACTCAGCATCTAACAGATGAACATGTATGGATGATGATTTGTCCTTCAAAGGCTCTACTGCGGAATACTTCGGTGAACAAGTTCATGTAGCAATATAACCCGTTTTCATCGTGCTTCCATTACATCTTTCCTTTACCGTCTCACCTTTTGCTTTTGTGCGTTCTTGTTTCTTCTCTATTTTCTCAAGTATGCTTATCCCACAGTAACACTGGGGTATTGTAGACTGTAAAAGAGACTGTTAGAATTGTATAGATGGGACGTTCCGGCCTCGGGCAAGTTTCCACCGCTCTTCAGAAGGGCATTGGTGATTGTCACTTGGACTACAAGTCGCAAGTGCTCGGTTTCCTGGCCAAATGCTCAATTGTCTATTCTGGCAGCAAAACAACACTGCCCATCTAGGTACGCATGGTATCTTCCCAGTTTATTTAGCCCGGCCGATCTCCTACAGACCCACACCATCAGATCCCATCTTCTCCCTCTTCAATCTCGCTAAAAATCATTCTCGTCCGACCCCGAGACAATGACATTGTTGACCTTGAGCACCATCCTGCACAGCTGCGTCGCCAGCTGCAGCTGCTGCTTCTTCCCGATGAGCGGATCAATGACGAAGGCCTCCTTCATGTCGTTGCTACCGCGGCCCATGCAGTCCACTCCGAGCCTGCCTCGGACCGAAGCACCGATCTTGACCTGCTGCGACTTCACCTCGGCGAGGGTGGCGATGGGACTGAGACCTGAGTTCTCGGCGAGGGCCATGGGGATGGCGTCGAGAGCCTCGGCAAAGGCCCGCATGGCGTACTGCTCGAGCCCGGGCGTCTTGACGGCCGCATCCTCGACCGCGAGGGAGCAAGCAATCTCCGAGGCGCCGCCGCCGTAGACGACGCGGTTGTCGCGGACGAGGTTACGGACGACGCACAGCGCGTCGTGGAGAGAGCGCTTAGCCTCGTCGATAAGCTAGGGCAGGGTTAGCGAGCAAGGACCACAGCAAGACCGGAGCCTTACGGAACAGGAACTGACCATTTTGTTGCTACCCCGGATAAGGACTGTGACGGCTCTCGTATTCGCGCACTCTTCAATCACGAGCATCTTCTCTCTCGTAGTGCCAAATGTCATCTCCCGAACCAGACCAGCCCTACCAAGCTTCGCGGGCGTCAGATCCTCGAAGCGCGGAACAATGCGACCGTTTGTCGCGATGGCAATAAGCTCTATTTCGGGACCGCCTACCCACCGGACGGCGGGGAGCTTGTTCTGGAGGAGAAGGTGATTTGCCTCGTCGTCGAAACCCCACTGGCAGATAGCCAAGTTTGCGCCCGTATCCTTGATCTGCTGGATCATCTCGATAAACTTTTCCCGTTCGTAGTTCTGAAGCTTCTTAAACTCCTCCACGCTGGTAATGTCAAGCTTGTGCTTGGTCTTGGGCTTGGGAGGCTCGAAGGGGCACGTCAAGATGGCAAGCTTGGCGTCCCGCACCTCGGAGGGCATCTGCGGGTGGGAGAAATCCTTGTCCACGATGACGCCCTTGACCAGGATCGTGTCCTCCAGGGAGCCGCCAACTTTGCCGTCCACCTTAATGAGCTCAAAGTCGACGTCTTTTCGTTCGAGGTCCGCCACCGAGAGCACAGCATCGACGGCAATGTTGGCAAACTGGTCGTGGGCCTTGGACACAATCTTGCTCCCGAGGCTTGTCCTTGCCACCTTGACGAGGTTGGCCGTCTCATCCTTGCTAAACTCAATCTTGTCTGATATTTTGTCCAGCTCCGCAACCGCAATGTCGCACGCCGTATCGTATCCATCGGCGATGCGGATGGGATGTATACCCTTGTCGATCAACTCTGCTGCTTGCTCGAGCAGCGCTCCGGCCAGAACCACCACGCCGGTAGTACCATCGCCGATCTCGTCATCCTGCGACTTGGAAAGCTCCACCAGGAGCTTCGCCACGTGGTTCGATATCTCCATTTGCTGCAGGATGGTTGCGCCGTCGTTGGTCACCGTGATGTCGCCATCGGACGAGATGAGGATCTTATCGAGGCCGCGCGGGCCCAGGGACGTCTTGATGATGTTTGCTACAGTCCGCGCGGCGAGAATGTGGGACTTGACGGCTTCGTTACCGAACTGGCGCTTCTTCCTCCCCTGGCTAATCCACAGAAGCAGATGTTAGTAGCGCTTTCCAACGGCGGGCAGTGATAGAACGGGGAAGGGCCATACTCTCGGACAATAATAAACGGCCGGCCCTGCTCATCCTTCATGAGCGCCGCTGCGAGGCACAATCGTTAGTTGGTAGCTCCATTGCCATCGGTCGACGAGGCTTACCATTCGAAAGATCGAGGTCTGCAGCGCTGTTAGTAAACATTGAGCTGTTCAGCTGCAAAGCTCGGGAACGACCTACTCATCGCCATGTTGAAAAGGATAAATGAGCCTCTAAGGCTTAAATTTTCTATTCTGAGCGCCGACTTCCTTTCGTAAGCAGGCTTAGTCGGTCAGACAAGATTGTGAAGCTCGGGAATAGAGCCAGTACTCGGCGACGAAATTTTGATGCTGTCGATTTTTTTGCGGGTGCCTACTGCATGTCCAAGGTCCGGCACGATGGCGGGGTGGGATCCACCCAAGCTCCACCAAGACCATAATTAGTCAACCCTAAAGCAGAATGAATAACCCTAATTAGGCCACCAGCTGCCTACCATTCACTGTAACAACTTCAAGTGGTGGATACAGAGCGGCAATACCTTCGTATCTTCATGGTTTAGGCATTTCGATTCATCTAAGTCTTTATTTGTCACTATTTAAACAATCATGAACCAAAATATGTTAGATGGAGTCGACGAAGGTGCCGGTGTAGTAAAATGCTGCGATGACGAGAACCGTCCAGTGTTGAAGCGACTATGAGAAATCTGTACTTGTAATGACATCCCTCCATTCATCCAGCAGCTCCAAAGTTTCCCTACACTTATCCCTAATCGTCTCATAGCAATCCGTCCCCAACGGCAGCCTAAAGGGCACTTCCTTCCCAACCGCAACCCCTTGACCCTTGACAAGGTCTAGGATAATTCTGACAGCCTTCTCAACATCCCCTGGCTGTGTCATATCCTCCCTCGAGATATTTTGTCGGAACGCTATCGACGACTCCTTGTAGTCGGGAATGTCGGACTTGGTCATCTGTGCATTAGCATCGGACAGGAAGCTTGTTCGAAACCTTCCTGGTTCGATTAAGAGCGTCTTGATGCCGAACGGCTGCGTCTCCCACCGGAGAGACTCGACGAGACCTTCAAGAGCGAATTTGGTGCCGGCATAGGCCCCACAAAAGGGGTCGCCGTACCAGCCCGATCGTGAGCCAAGAAAGACCATCGAGCCACTTCTCTGTTGGCGGAAATGGGGAAGGATGGCCTTGGTCAGCATGATGACACCGAAAACATTGGTGTTGAACTGGGAAAGAAACTGGTCGTAACTGGTGAAAAGGATGTTAGAATTGGTTTGACGCATAAGATGGGAAAATTATACGCAACTTGAGATCCTCCCAGGCGCCCGTGGCGATGTAGGCTGCATTGTTGACAAGAACATCTATCCGTCCGTATATCTCTGTCGCAAGTCCGATTTTCTCCAACATTTCCTTCTCGGAAGCCCTCATATCAAGTTGAAGTGTCACCGCCCCCAGCGATTGCAGCCGGCCCAAGGATTCGGGTCGACGGGCCGTTGCAATCACTTTATCGCCGCGATGGAGGATTTGGCGGACAAATTCCTCGCCGAAGCCAGACGAGCAGCCCGTCACGAGCCACACAAGTACACCCATTTGTATGATTTAGGAGGGGGGATATTCACTAGCAATGGGAGAGCGGATGAGCAGTTGAAAAATAAACAGACCAAGAGTAGAGAGGGGGAATGTCTAAGCCAAGGCGAAGGAAGCTACATTATTGATATAACCATCACATTCGGCATCAATCATGTCCTATATCAGTTTTAGGATGAGTCACGTCACTTGCATCGCTGCGGAATACAAAAACTTCTCAAAAAAAATTGAACCGGGCTCCAACTTTCCCCAGGGCGATTCGAATCATTGCAGGTAACTCCATGACGTTGAAATTCAATTCGATTGAAACCATCGGATATTGTGCTACGTCCGGCGTGCAGTGACTCAGTCGGCAACAGCCTGCATCAACACCGGATGCATCGGTTCGATCGAGATCGAAGTTGATATGCTTAGATAACATAGGGAACTTGGTGTCTTAAGAATATGTCTTTCACTACGGGGTAGGAGGTGGTTGACATTTCGGGCTTGATGGATTGAGTATATTCTTTTGTATGACGAGGAAAAAAACTTGGTTGGAAGCGAGGGCTTGCCTAATCGACTACATGCACCGCATTGAGGTCCACGACCAAAGAGTTGTCATTTAAATTACTTACAAAATCTACTGGAAAGGCTAAACATAAAAATATCGAAGCTGAGTACGGATACAGAAGAGGCAATGCTGCTGCTGAAAAAGAGCGGAGATGCTCTTGGGATCGCTGAACAACCAATGCGAGCTCCAGCTCAAAGTATTATTGCCCCGCATCAGAACATCTTGCCCCACCTTCAGACCTCGATTTCCATGCCCTCAAGCAATTTCAACCCAACAGTCATTTGGTATTCACCGGTTTTTTTTCGTGGCCTCTCAGATACCGACGAGTTATTTTTCTTCCAACTATGGTGCGTAAGGTTCTTTACGACGACGACAATGTCGGCGAAGGCGACTATGACGAGGGCGAATACGGCGACTCATATGGCGGCGACGACGAGATAGACCAAGACGCGATGCAACGAGGACAAGAAGGCGTCGCCGAGCTTCTTGGAAAGAAAGCCCTTCTCTTGACGGAACAACAGATCCGCGATGCGCTGTGGGACAGCTACTACGATCCAGCCGACGCCGTCGCGCAGCTCCTAGAAACACACCTCAAAGGCGGCGATAGGAAGATGAAGGCATACGAGGACGCTCTGTCCAGGTTCGAGGGCTCTCAACGGAAACAGGCGACATCGCAGCGTATTAGAGACGCCCTAATACGTCACAGTTGGAGCGTCGACAAGTCTGTGGCCTACATTGAGCGGACATATATCGACCCGACTAAGCATGCACCGCAGAAGAAGGATCACCATACTTGTAAGTACCTAGGCACACTTGCTCCCTTCCTTTGACCTAAAATTACCCGGTTGCAAGTGCGCAGAGGCATAATTGATAAAAGGGCATTGGGGCGTAACCGAGTTGGCTATGTCGGCGGAGGCGTATCCCGTAGCACGGCCGACCCCATCGCCGGCCGACGTGTATTTCTACGGCACGCCAAGGATCAACATGACACAAGAATATCAGAATCGGGCAGTTTTGTCTCCTCCGAGCTATCCAGGTGGCCTTTTGGGGGGAAAACCGTCAAAACTTCAGGCTCTAGCCGCCGCAAGGAAGAAGAAGTCTGAGAGCAAATCGAGCGGGTCAGTTGGCGAGGCCGCGACGGCAACCTCCGACGCCACGGCTGATGCCTTGACACGCCAAAAGCGTGAAGCAGACGGTGCAGCAAACAATTTGGAGCCTGCTCTAAAGAGGCTCAATCTCACTCGGTCCAGTGACGAGGCCAGACCAGAGGCAACTACCCCGAAAGATACGCCTGCGGGCAAGACCGAGCCGAGCGTTGAGCCTCGCCCTCGCTGTCCAGACCCATCGGAAGAATGTGTCATGCCGAAAATTGCAAAACCTACCAGTTTCGGTGCTACACTCTTTGGGATGGACTCTGCTGAGACTCGATTGGCCCATTCCGATCCGATGCCTTTTCCGTACATGGCGTCGCCGCTCTGGAACCCGGATGCCTTCAAGAAGCCTAGCCCGGACGATATCGTCACATATGCACAATCTCAGTCTAAAGGTTCGGGTTTCAGAGGAAGCAGAAATTAGCTAACTCTGACGCTTGCATAGCTCTCACCCCCAAGGGCAAGCAGCTGTCTACTCCCAAAGACGTGTCGTCGAAGAAGCCGAGTCCAAATAGCCAGACTTTTTCGAATACTACCGACGGCTTGGCCAAAGTCAACCTCAACGCTACGTCTCGGCCGCAATACAAGAATATCGACGTCGTTGCCGAGTATGAGAAAGCAAGGAAGGGCAAGAAGAGCACGAGCTTTGTGGTCGTAGGTCATGTTGATGCAGGGAAGAGCACTCTGATGGGTCGGTTGCTGCTTGAACTGAAGTTTGTCGACAAGCAAACCGTCGAGAAATACCGGCGCCAAGCTGAGAAGATTGGCAAGCAGTCGTTTGAGTTGGCGTGGGTCATGGACCAGACACAGGAAGAACGAGATCGGGGCGTCACCATGGACATCGCCACCAACCATTTCGAGACAGAGAAGACGAAATATACCATCTTGGACGCCCCAGGCCACAGAGATTTCATACCAAACATGATTGCAGGAGCAAGCCAGGCCGACTTCGCCATTCTCGTCATCGATGCGGGCGAAGGCGCCTTCGAAAAAGGGCTCAAGGGCCAAACCTACGAGCATGTCCTTCTCTTGCGCAGCATTGGCATCCACCGCATCATCGTTGCCGTTAACAAGATGGACACCATCGGTTGGTCGAAAGACAGATTTGACGAAATCTGCCAGCAAGTCACGGGCTTTCTCCAAGGAAAACGCTTCTTGCTAAAGAACATAAGCTTCGTCCCCATCGCTGGCTTCGACGGAAGCAATGTGACCTGCGCACCCAGGCAAAAGGAGGCAGTGTGGTATCGGGGCTCGACGCTCCTGGAACAACTGGATTCTGTCGAGCCGGCACCTCGGTCACTAAATGGGCCTTTCCGCATGGCTATTTCCGAGATTTGGAAATCTCATCTAGGCAAAGCAACCATGTCAGGCCGGCTCGCCAAGGGAACTATCCAGGTGGGAGACGCCATAATATTGCAGCCGAGCGGCGAGTCAGGCTACATCAAATCTCTCATGGCCGACAATGAGCTCCGCGAATGGGCCGTAGCTGGCGAGAATGTCTCGATCACCGTAGTTGGCATCGACCTCGACAACGTGAAAGCTGGGGACTATGCATGCTCGGCCGAGAAGCCCCTGGAATGCGGGACAGGCTTCACCATGAAAGCCATGGCATTCGACCATCTTATGCCTATGCTCATCGACCTGCACCGTGGACGACTTCACTCTGCCGGCAAAGTCACGGAGCTAGCAGCACTGCTAGATATATCGACTGGGGAGATCGTGAAATCCCGACCTAAGGTGGTGAAGCCAGGGGAAGTTGCCCGGGTTCGGGTTTCCCTGACCCACAAGGTCCCCCTAGAAGCGGGCCAAAGGGTGGTCATTAGAAGCGATGGAGAGACGATTGCGGCCGGGGTCGTCGAGTGAGACGCGGGCGAGATGGCTATCAAAGCGCCGGAAGCGGTTTCCTCGCGACTATAACAGGTATTCATACATAGACTTTTAGAGATACACTGGCGGGGGCTTAAAATACGAAGTGCTCTGTGTAAATTACTCTGCCTTCTCCCGCGTCTAGGAAACGGGAGAGTAGTATGTTTACAATCAGTTGTCCTTTCTTATCCTGGTGCACCTACTTTTCGGACCAACGGCCAGGACCAGGTATTGTTTAGTCACCTGGTTGCTGATGTTATGCCCTTTGGCTTGCTGAGCCTCGAAACAGCCCGCGAAACCAACTGAAAAAACACTATATGAATACTTGAGGAGTCATAGGGGAAAAGTTGGAGTGGCCCCTTCGCCACCCACTAGTAAGACCTGAACTGGACAGTTTGCAAGTTGTTGCAGTTGACTTGACAGCCGGGGTGGCGATGGCTGACTGTTCGCCCCCAATCAAACGGCGGCAAAGTTGAATGATCTGCGCCGCCCCTGAGGCCAAATGTACTGGTAGCTGGCTTGGCTTTATTTGTCCTCTCGCCTGCGCCCAAACGTACGGATCCAGGTTTCGCCGCTGCACATCAGATGGTAGGAACCGATGCTAGGGGTGCGGGAGCCGCCAACCTGCACGATTGATTGGAGATTTGGAGAACGGTATCCAGTTGTCAACATTACGAAGCGCAGCGGATGTGGGCTCAGCCAACTTGGGGAAGAGCGTTGGACGGCGCCACCGAGAAGGAAGTTGGCAAGGCCATTGTATGACCACGACACACTCACCGAGGTCAGATGATGATATACTGTGAATTGCAAACTGTCTTCTTTCCTGGATCAGGCCAGAGTGTAGCTTTACTATGCGTCCACGGTCTGGCCAGTTTTTTGGGTTCGGTTGGGGTCCTCATCCAAGATCGGGAATGTGGGGACATAGTGAATTTTTCCGGGACGGTGAAATCGCGGGGTGTACACTTGACCATGCCAGTAATTGCACTGCTGTCACTAACGACATGGAAAGAGGCCGCACCGGGGACAGTGCGACACATTAACACAAGGGGCAGTGTGATACTCTGCTAGACTGCAAACTAGCGGCTCCAGAATGGAATGGGTCGCGGCATAAGCTTGTCAAAAAGGACAACAGCTCATATCACGAGTGTTATGCTTTCAAGAAGATGTGGCGACTAGAAAGGTCACGCAACACTGAAGAAACCTAGTCTTATGTTGAGGTGTTGGCCAGATATGCTATATTCAATTTGACGTGGTGGCCACCAATCAGTCAGCCTTGAAGATGGATAGCGAGAGACTATGACATTTTCGTACGGTGAATTCGTACATTTGAGCCAGTGATTGATAAGGAAAATTGGAGGTTGGTTATCGATAAGAGAGTCTGCTTGGTTGGGCAGCATGCAGCGACGGCAGCAGGGTAGATAGTTCTTCAGGCTCGAAAGTATTTAGACGGCGAGCCGGTTTTGAAGCCGGTCTTTGCGGGCTGGCGGGGTACGTACCGTCGCATCCGTCCATTTTTGGCACTACCCCTGTGCGGCGCATCCCTGATCTGAAATCTGGCCTTTTTGCAGCTGCAGCTTTATGGACACCTCACTTTTTT
>Ga0247774_1002024_pt1 | contig 10143 bp, 7 predicted proteins | sample UWRJL001104B6_FD_179933 | JGI IMG/M metagenome (GOLD analysis project Ga0247774, IMG submission 179933) | Plant litter microbial communities from Arlington Agricultural Research Station in Wisconsin, United States - UWRJ-L001-104B-6 | ecosystem: Environmental > Terrestrial > Plant litter >... | reverse complement strand
ACACTGGGCTGTGCTCAGAGTCGGCTTGCCCTAGATGTTAATTAGGTATTCTCCAGTCGGCAATAAGCCCGGCCTTGATGGTAGATATTTAAATACTTATAGCGTACAAGTGAGATCCTGCTTACGGGATCTGATACTCAACAATGTGATGGCCTTTCCAGTCCGTGAGAGCTTGAGCTGTGAATAAAATACTCAGTATCCCACTTGTATCAACCTACTCCGGTCCTTCCCTGTGATCCGACAAGCCTCTTCCAATCATTTTGATAGCGCCACAATTCAAATTCCAAAAAAGTAAACGAGCTAATCGGGCTGAACACCGGAGCAAAGAATCAATCTAGTTTAAATTCCACAAATGCAGGTTAGCGTCTAGTAAGCTACCGCCAAGAAACTTGACCCTCATCTATGTATACCTCAGTTGTGTCGAGCAACATCCTAGTATAAACTTTTGAGAAGCAAACACCAACTCGTCAGAGCAGCACATGTAAAATCAAACAGAAAAATCGAAAATGACCAAGCTTATGATGTGACACGATTTTCCTTCCTCCTTACAAACACAGAGCAACAGCTTTTCCCTGCAATTGATTATAGGACGCCCCGTGCTCGTCCATGACTACCTACAGCCAGCTCCTGGGGTTCGCCTCCCGATCGGCAAAATTGTCATCAAATCCCGACATGATTCGGTAGCCCGTCTTGGCCGCCTCCCTGAACTGCGCGCTGAGATCCTCATCCCCCGTGGCCGCATACGCATCGCTCGAAAACTTGAGCGCCTTGACAACTTCGTACGTCACAATGCCCGACTTGCCCTTCCCAAACACGGATACCATGCCGTCCTTGACGGGCTCGATGAAGCCAAAGTTTCGCAGGGCAGCGGCCGCCCACTTGGCCGTCTTGGGGTTGTTGGTGCGCGTATGGTACGCTTGAAGCAGCCACATGGTCGGCCACACGAGCATCAGCCGTGGCAGGTTCCCGTAGATGTCCTCCTCGTACAGAGACTCAAGCTGGCGCGTCAGCTTCTCGATGGGGCGCATCGTCGCGTCAGGCTGGAACTTGGTCGGCTGCCGCTTCTTGACAAGAGTCTCGATTTCGGCAAGAATCTTTCTTCGCTTCGCATGGTTTTCCGACGACGACTTGGCTTCGGCCGAGCAGAGCGGACAGGTGCAGTCGAAGCCCCAGGCCGTAAACTGCTGCTTGCGCGCCGCGTAGACAGCGCGGGGCGCGACGTAAATGTGCGTGATCTCGGTGCCCTTGGGAATGTCCGTCGTGGCTGTCGTGATGAGAATGTCGCCAATCCACGACCGCGTGCTGTTGGGCAGGCAGGAGTGGTTCGCGTAGGCGGCGTGCGTCCACATGCCGCGGCTCATGCCATCGCGCTTCCTGTCAAAGTTGGTCCAGATCTGGTCCGTCACCCGCGGGCCGCTGAAGCAGTTCTTGCGGCGAATCGATTCCAGCAAGAAAATGTCCACAACGGGAGCTTCGTCCACAATCTTGCCTTCCTGGCCGCTCCTCTTGTACGACCCTGCGTGCAGATCCAGAATCTTCTTGTGGAAGGTCTCGTTATCCTGGCAGGCTCTCACCAGGTTGGCAAACAAGGCGGCCGAGTTGTGCTGCATGTCAAACTCGTTCGGGCAGCAGAGCGCCTTCTCCACGAAAATAAGATCGCCGGCCTTGAGGTCTTTTGTCGCGAAGAGACCCCTGCCGTGGATGGTCGAGTCGCGAACCTCGGTGTTGCCCAGGAAGGAAGCCACGTCCACCCAAATGTTTTTGGCCGTGATCTGTCGGACCATGGCCGGGAAGTCGTAGATCCCTTCGGTCGCTTCCTTGATCCTTTGCTCGCACTTTTCCAGGTCGGCAAGCACCTTTGGTTCGCCCGGCTTCTTCTCGAGAGACTTCTTGTAGAACTTCTTCGCCTGCGCAAAGTCGCCCAGCCCGTACGCTGCCCGTCCGGCGACGTGGAACGCGTGGCTGTCTGCGGCCGTTCCCTTGAGGGATGCATCTGCGTCTGCCTTGGCCATGTCAAAGCGCCGCATCATGAGGTTGGAGTTGCACCGCTTGCTGTAGACGTCCAGCAAGAAAGCCTTGTCGGCGTCCTCGAACGTCTCAATCGACCTCGAGTAGCTATGCCGGTTAGCGATTGGCTGCCTCCAATGCGAGCCAACTTACCAGAGCGTGGCGATGGGCAAGCTTCTTGCCAAAAAGGCCTTGTCGCCTGCATCTTTCCAGTCTTTCGGGGTATCAGTCTCGCCGTCGGGCAGCCTGAAAGCTTCTGGGATGGTGTCGTCGTCGAATTTGAGGTAGACAATGTCTGACGGGTGGTCCACGCAAATCATGAAGTCGTTCTGGCCATTGTACTTGTAGTACGGCTCCTTGACGGCAATTACAGATCCCTCCGGGATAATTGATACTATGGACGCATCGCTCTGGTTGTAGATGCCCATCTTGTCGGCGTCTTTGTGCTCATCCTCGGCGATGACCACGGTGCCCGTTCCCTGATAGGGCGGGGTCACGGTCCGCAGGATGAGCACTTTGCCCTCGTGGTGCTTTTCCACTCGAAGATCCTTCAAGAATATCTGCAATACGTCAGTGTATGTCCTGAGCCGGTGCAATTGATAAGCACATACCTTTTCTAGCTGGCCTAGCGGCTTGTGCGATGCCGGATACGCATGCTCCAAAACCGGCTTCTTGACAAAGTTGGTCTGGCGTTGCCTCTGCTGCTGCTGCTTCACGTAGGTATTGTGCGTCTCAATCAGCGTCTCGCGTTCGGCCTTGTTCTCCGGCGCCTTTCCAACCATGGACTGGGCCTGTTGGGCCAGCTCAGGGGAGACCTCGGGGTCGACGTCGACCACGACGTTGTCCTGGCCCACTACCTGCGGAGCGGCTTCCGCGGCCACATGCCCGTTTGTCGTGCCATTCGTTTCCCCAGCCATTATGATTTCCTAGTTGCTAACTCAAATGCCACGCAATTGACGTCTTTAGACTTGATTCAAACCAGATAGATGGGTTGAGGTTGAAGACACAGCTTATGAGCGTCCAGCAAACACAATGGGCGATGAGGTTGAGGTTGAGTTTGTGAGAGGTGGCATTTTCGAGGTTTGAGACCGTGTCGGATATATTGGCGGTGGAAGGCCTGAAGCGGGGAACGGAAGCCCAGCCGCCCGCTAAAAATGGGATACTAATCCATGCTGACTGCCCCAATATCCCCGCCTAAAAAAAATGTTCAGAGCTGATTAGTGGCGCGGAGACAACGGCAGTCGCTGCTGCAACAAATCCTATGCGGCGAATTGGATTCCCGGATCCAGACGCTGGGACCAGTCTCACTTGTCTGCGTCTCTGCCAATCTGCGTGGATGTACCTCGCGAATCAAATTTCCGGGAAACAAATCAGCTTCACATCCAAAAGTGGTAAAGTAATTGATAGATGCAGATAAACCCGCTGATAGTCCCTTCCTAGCGGAGTTCATCCAGGTTTCTGGGACATTAAGTCGCTTTCTCCCTCCCTGCTGCTTTGTGCCAAGTACGGACACTCGTCTCGGTACGCATGTATTTAGGAGTCTGACCTCAGCTCGGTAGGTGGACCTTGGAGGGGCAAATGAGAAGAGTCATGACGGCGAGGCTGGCTGGCTGGCTGAATCCCCCTTTCAGTCACTTTCCATCCCTTTCATGGCCTTCGTCTGCAAACGAAGTGGCACGGAACTCCGTCCCATAGATCGGACACTTCCTTACTGTATACTTCGTACTGAGACTTCTATCACTTCCAATGAAGACACCATGGAATTCCTCTCAACCACAGGGCTACATCTATCTCTGCAATATACGAGCCCACTCAAAACCTCCCCTTCCGGCAAGGGGCATGTGCGCCCAATCATTGCGATCCTTCCCATCGAGAGTTGGGGGAAACACCGCACCCAAGATTGTTCGCTAACTTTGTTCTCCTTTCCATCTCAGATGACGATGGTCTTGGGCGCAGCCTTAGGCGTACCTCGCATCGAATCAAGAGAATCCGAAAGTTGTAAATTTGCGTTGTAAATTTGGATGAGGAAAAAAAAAAAAATTTCCTGCAGCCTCTGTGCATTTTCCCCTTTTCAGATTTTTCGTTTGGTGGGGCTTCGTCAGGCTAGGCACGTGCTCCTGATTCACTACCCCCCTGTCGGAAGGCGCCTTCTTGACTTCCCGCCTCCGCATTTCTTCAGCTGCCGCCAGCCGGTAAACGCCGAGACTGAAACAGCTGACGGGGACTGGCGTGACAGCTGATGAGAAGCTCACATGCTGGCGGCGGCATTGATCCCGGTTCGGCCAGCTTCGGAATCTTGGATTCGAACATCCAAGTTGATACTACTCCAGTGGGAACTTCTCCAAATGCCAACCACATAACCTCCGATGCTGGTCGCAATCGCATAGCCTCAAGTATAACAATGGCTGCAAGCCTGTGTCCTCGAAGGGTTCTCGCCCTTCCCCGATTTCAGTTTCCCATCCCACCGCTGGCGCATCCTGTGGCATCCCGACAGCTTCGGTTTCGAGCTCGCGACGAAGGCAGCTCGCGACAACAGCCCCCGGTGGGTTTCATACATCGGCCGCTCCGGTCCTTCCACACCTCCACGCCCCTCCAAATAGGGCATCACTTCGATACGCTCAAATTCGTGCAAAGACTGAAGAATGACGGCTTTACAGAGGAGCAGGCCGTTGCTCTGATGAAGATTCTTGGCGACGTCATGGAAGAGAGGTCCGTTTCCTACCGCCCTTCGCTAGCTACGAGTAGAACCTTTTTTTACAACGGCCCGCAACATTACTATATCCTGCTGTCTTTACTTCCTACCCTTGCCCTCCTGCCCTAACCTAATCTTATCCCGTTATCCCTTTTGGGTTTCCCCATCTCTTGCTCTGCTCTCCCTGGCGTAATATCCACCAACGACTCCTGACTAACTCTCCTCATAGCACCCAAGCCCTCACCCGCACAATGGTGCCCCGTGAGGACGCCGCCCGCGCCACCTACACCCAAAAAGTCGACTTTGCCAAGCTTCGGTCCGAGCTGCTGTCGGCCGACTCGACCGAGACCAACGCCACGCGCGCCACGTACGAGCGCCTGTCCAACGACTTGGCCAAGCTCAACTCCCGGCTGCGGGACGAGATATCCCGCACCCTGGCCTCGGTGCGGCTGGACCTGAACCTAGAAAAGGGACGGATACGCGAGGAGGCTCTGGGGCAAGAGCTAAAGATGAAGGAGACGGAGGCAAAGATTGAGCAGGAGGTGGCGCTGATGAAGGAACGGCTGGAGCAGGTCAAGCTGCAGAGCCTGCAGTGGCTCGTAGGTGTGTGCACGGGTTTCGCGGCGTTGATGCTTGGTGCTTGGAGGTTGTTTATGTGAGGAAGATGCTCAACGCCGAGGCGGAGTCCTCCGGTGTGTAGGTAAGATTCGGCGGCATGCACAGCAAGAAAGTAAAGAGACATATATGGAAGGGCCCTCCAAAAGGAGCTTTGCTTGTCCATTTACGGGCCTACACTATAGAGTGCATTGATTCGGGGACCTCTCCCACCCCCCAAACATCTCCGCCAACCAAGTCTCGTCAATAAACCCCATCAAGCCTTGAAGTTCTTCCCCAACACCACCAACATTCAAGTCCAGCCCCTCCATCTCTGTCGCGGCGCCACTACTACCACTGCTACTACTCGGCGGCGGCGGCAGCCCCGGCGTCAACACTCCAGCCTGCTCCAGCGCGCTGACGACAAGCTGCCGCCTCTTCCTCACGGTCACGACGGACCTCGTAAACCTGTCCCCCTCCGTACCCTCCGCCGTCAGCCCCATCAGAACCGGGATCCTTGCCATGCGGTCGGCCACGTCGTCCAGCAAGGCCAGCGGGTCAGCCGTCTCCCGGGCGGCGGCGCGGTCCCACCCGGGGACCGAGTCGAGGACGACGAGGCGGCAGAGCACCTGGAAGCAGATGGGGAAGTCGGAGAAGAGGCGGAAGGGGATGCCGAGGTAGAGGTCGAGGGGGAGTTCTCGGAACTCGTCGAACCAGAGCTTGATGCTGTGCAGGCAAGCGTTCAGCACCTCTAGCCGCTCGGTGTGGTCCCTCTCCGTCAATTGCCGGGTGGCCGGAATCATGGTGATGAGCTCCCGGATCGCGACTTCGGTCCCCCTCGCGCAGAGCTGCAGGCCGTGGTGCTGGGCTACTTCCGGGTCGGACATGTAGGTCTCTCGGATGTCCTTTAGCCTGGCGAGGAGCATCCGGATGTGGAAGTGTGGGTTGAGGGACATGTCGGACTCGTCGACGGGTTCGCGCGTGATCCAGGGCGTTAGGGAGATTTGGTCAAGGAGGCGCTGAACGTGTACTTGGGCCACTATGATGGCATCTCCTTTCTGGTCTGCCGCTTCGTGGAGATGGGCGAGGGCTCTTTGAAGGGAGATCGTCCATCGCATGGGGTTTGGGCGATGGAAGAAGTGGGAGATTCTGTGTCTTGTGAGCGAGAGCTGAATGCAAATATTCGAAAAAAAGAAACTTACGTGGAACATGACAGATAGCAGGCCAAAAACGCTCTAGACTCCTCTACCGTGCGGTTTAAATCCCTTCCCGCCGAAGCTAGCAGATTGGGAGTCAAATTTGCAAAGCTGGCCCTGCACTCCAAATTCTCCCGCGGTCTTTCCAGGCCCAGATCATCCGTCAGGGCGATGGCCGCGTGCACCAAAAGCCACATGTACGCCTTTCCCTTGGTCGGGTAGATGGACCAAGTTACCAGGATTATAACACCCAGCAACATCTCCAGGTCTCTCTCCCCATCCACAAAGAGTCTCTTCGAAATAATCTCCTTGGCCCGCAGGCTTAGCGCCTGCGATTGGGCGGTGCTCCTGCTGGTGACCGCCACGATGCAGAGCCACAACAGGGGCCGGTTGGCTTTGAGCTCCTTCCAACCCGTGGAGATGGGCAGGGTAATCAACGGGAAGAACGGCAGGTAAACATTGCGGAAGAGTTCGACGCAACCATTCGCCTCGTACGGGTCGAGCTCGTCTGTCGCCTTGGCCGCCAACCTGGCCATCGGGGAGCTCGTTTGGGGTGGGGCTAAACGAGCGAGCTCTGGTTGATAGTAGCAGGGCTCTTCGGGAGTCAGCTGCTGGAGAGGCTGTGGAGAGGGCACGCCTGCCAATGGGATTTTGGCGGCATCTCTTTGGGTTTGGTGTTTGAGGAGCGTGACGAGGTCTTCCAGCTTTTCCTCCAGCTGGGCGGTTCTGGTTTTTCTTTTGGTGCCTTTCCTGCGGCTAGAGACGGATGGCTGGCAGTCTTTCTTGAGACGGTGGCACCTGTGGAGGAGGTAAGAATGTTTTCGAACTATCGAGCGACTTAGATCTCCATGCTTGCATTCCCGTCGCTTAAAGGTCTTGCTGGCTGGTACTAGAAACCGCCGGCTTGCCAGCGACTCCTTTCTAGTACGATTAAAGCACAACAGGAAGAATAGATATATTACTTAGGGCTCCACTCCTGCCTTCCTCTCATATACTACCGGTCTACATACATGTTGCAAAGATTGCCGCCAACCATGAGGCAAAGGGGTGTTGAAGAGGAATGACCGATCGTCTCACCTGTCACAACTTGAATTCGACCTCGATCCTAACTCCGACCCACGGAAAGTGCATCGACACTTCGCTCTCGCGCAATTAATACACGCCTGGCCATATGGCGCAGGAGTGCCCGCAGTAGGTCCTCCGTCGAGATCCATTGCCGTAGAGGATCGGAGTTCGAGAAATGGTGAATCCCTACCAATGGGGCTCGAGCTAGGTACGCTACTCAGGAAACGGATTTGAAGCCGCCAAGTGAGTAACATATAGCCATCTGCTCAACGCCGACGGAAATAGGAGAGAGAGACGGAGAGAGAGTAAACTCCTCTAGGTCCCCATTTGTACTGTATTAGACGGGGACGGGATTCTACTTGGGCGAATCCCGGTCGGTCGCAACCCTTACTTGCTGGGGTTGGCCAATCAGACCAATTGTTTTCGTCGGAAGGATCGGTGTCGTCACTAAAGTGAGGGGCCGGGATTCGCTTCCAGTGTAAAGTGCATGAAGTATCCACAAGCTTTCACCAGAGATGGCTGTGTCATAAGAGCGGAAACTTTTGCGTCACTGGATTCCGAATTCCGTTCCCGTAAACCTCAACCCTAAAACAGGCCATGATCAAACCTTCAATTAGGAAAAAGAGTAAGTGACATCTCCATGAGACAAGTTGTTCTCGTTTTCCTTAATATGACATCCTTAAAACGAATATTAGTCGGTACCCAGAGAAATGGCCAAGGATTTGATGGTTTATGGAAGACCGCTGGAGACGGCGGCCAATGTTCGGCCGTGCCTGGTGTCCCGGAATTCGGCACCAATGCCCTCTCCGAGACGAGGATTAGATGTCCGCATCCTTGGTGGGTCCGATGGTACCAAATATGGCGCGGTCGAGTCGCGGATTGGGGACGGGGGTAGTCACCCTTGGAGCGCGAGAAGTTCTTATTCTTAAACGGCAGCCTAGAAAAACTTCTTGTTCTTTTTTTCTTCTCTAAATACCCTTGGAAGTTTGCACCAATTTTTCTTTTCCTTTTTTTTTCTCTGTCGTTCTTTGCTAATTTTTGTTAACATGGCGGTGGAAGATCAACATAGACGGGAAACACCACCTCAGGAAACGAGCCCTCCCACATCTGAGGACGAGAAGACCCAGATCAAAGACGACATACAAGAAGGGACCGTGTCTCGCCCAGTATATCTTACGGGTATCAAGCTGTGGACAGTCATCGGGTGCATTACCTTGGTTTTCTTCCTTGTTCTCCTCGACATCGCTATTATCGCCACTGCCGTTCCACAGATTACCAGCGATTTTCACTCTTTGGAAGATGTGGGTTGGTATGGAAGTGCCTACCAATTGGCCAGGTAAGGGTTCGATTTTGCAATCTAGACGTACTCTCTAGAATCATCTTGCATATTGGCTGTTTGACTGACGGTGGGTCAGTGCCGCGTTCCAGCCCTTGACGGGAAAGATTTATGCCAGATTCAACTCGAAAGTAGGTTTCTTCTACCACTCCCCCCGGCGGCAGATGGAATTCTAACTTTGAGGTAGTGGGTGTTTCTGTCCTTCTTTGCCATCTTTGAACTTGGTTCTTTGATATGCGGCGTATCCCAGTCCTCCGGCATGTTCATCGGTGGCCGAACAATCGCGGGACTGGGCTGCTCGGGCTTGCAGAACGGAGCTCTGACTATTCTTGCTGATGTCGTCGAATTGAAGAGACGGCCGCGTAAGTCAAAGGGACTCGGACGAGGGAAAACTCCAGTTAACAGCCTTAGTCTTTACCGGGATCTTAATTGCATTTGCACAGCTCGGTATCGTTGCTGGTCCCCTCATCGGTGGAGCTCTCACAGAGTACACTACTTGGCGGTGGTGTAAGTCCACTTTCTCCGGGAGGTAGCCGCACTAGCTAACTTCCGCGCTGTAGGCTTCTGGCTTAACCTCCCAGCCGGCGGCGTCGTCGCCGTTCTGCTCACCATCATGCCTGTCTCGTCATCCCGGCCGAAGACCACCACCTCGCTTGGCCGTCTCGTCACCGAGCTCGACCTCTCCGGGTTTGCCATATTCGGCCCGTCCATGGTCATGCTTCTCCTCGCTCTGCAGTGGGGCGGTACCAAATACGAATGGTCATCGGCGACCATCATTGGATTCTTCTGTGGTTCGGGCGTCCTGTTTCTGATCTTTCTGTGGTGGGAGAAACGCCAAGGCGACAATGCCATGATTCCCTTGCGGATGGTTAAAAACAGAATCTTCTGGACAAGCTGCGTCAACACCCTTGTGCTGATGGGCCTGATTATGGTTGCGTCGTTTTACGTTCCTATTTACTTCCAATCCGTCAAAGGGGATAGTCCATTTACGAGCGGCTACCATTTGCTGCCGGCCATTTTATCCCAGCTACTTTTTGGAGTGGCGGCTGGCATTGCAGGTAAGTCTTTCTTTCTCTCTTCCTTGTTCGGCCGCGCGGGGATGAAATTAACATGACACACCCCACCGACAGTGACTAAGCTCGAATACTACCTCCCCTGGAGCTTGAGCGGCGGCATCCTCAACATAGTCGGCCACGCCCTCCTCTCCACCCTCTCCCCCACCACCGCCGTCGCAAGATGGGTCGGCTACCTCA
>Ga0247774_1002023_pt1 | contig 10150 bp, 5 predicted proteins | sample UWRJL001104B6_FD_179933 | JGI IMG/M metagenome (GOLD analysis project Ga0247774, IMG submission 179933) | Plant litter microbial communities from Arlington Agricultural Research Station in Wisconsin, United States - UWRJ-L001-104B-6 | ecosystem: Environmental > Terrestrial > Plant litter >... | reverse complement strand
CAGTGTGTGCAGTCTCCTCACCTTAACTATACAACCGTGCGCGAGCGACTCGCAGCCAGCGCCCAGCAGCCAGCTACCTTCGGGCTTTCGTACCATTTCTTCGTCAAGTTGGATGGGCCGTCAAGGTACCTTCGTACCTTTGTAGAGAGCAGGCACGGATGTACTTTACATGGGAATAATGCCGCAAACTAGTGGACGAAGGTACTACGGAATTTGATTCGAAAGCGCTGGCATGCCGGACTGGTGGGTCCCAGGCCAAGAAATGGATGTAGATGGTGCCTGGCCGGCCCGTGTCTGACAAAAAGACAGTGTGTTTGAACGCGCTTGGCTGGTGGTTGCTGTTCGCGTGCGAATGAAGGGTGCCTGTCGAGGTTCTTGCGGGGCGACGAGGGTTGGGTATTGTGTGGCGTGTGGTGCGTGGCCGACCTTGGGCGTGGTTGTGTGGGTCTAAAGCGGGACATGGAATGGAGAATGCAGCGGGGATCCACGAGAACCCCAGAAAGAGGAAAGTCTCGAGGGGTGGCTTAGTTGGGGGAGGGGTGGAGGGATTGTGCCAGCAAACCGTGCCCTTCTCACCTTCGTGCCTCCCCGCGATATTGCTGGCTTTCTGGCGCTGGTGGTGGGGCTCAGGAATGCATCATTGGATCGCCTTTTTGCATCGCATCCAGGTTGGCTGGATTTTGGGTTGGCTGGCTTCAGGTTAGAGTCTGTGCAGACACTTTCTCAAAGGACGTGCAGTGGTGGTGGCCGGCGTCCATGCCTGTTAGGATTGGGAAACCTTCAAAGCTCGACTTTTTTTTTTGGTGTATGCAACATGGCGCGCGGGTCAGCGGCATCGGGAGAACAACGATCTGCACATCGAGACCAGGGCTTGTGTCGCTTTACCTCCGCTACGATAGACGAGGCCATACAGATGCCTAGCTTGGCCGCCCTTCGGGCGGCAAAAGAGAACTAACTACGAAGGTAGAGAGCATGGCAATGTAGCACTTACCACTATTGCCACTACAACAGCTGCGCTTCGTAAACTGCGGGTACAACACCGCAGCGCGACTGAGCTAAATAGCCGTTGGGCGGCAGCGCGAATCCCCGAAGCAAGTGCAGCGTGGGAGCCTTGACATGGGAGAGCGGGATGCGGCGCTGCGGCATCTGAATGCTATGCTATTTGAAGAGGGCTAGGCTAAAAAAAACCCGCACCAGCTCCAACACACAACCACTCCCGAAGCCGAGGCCGTCGACCACACTGGACTCGTGCCATGTGGGTTGTGCCGATGTCGCGATAATTGCCAATGTGAAGAAAGAAAAACCGGCCCTACAAGATACAAAAATATAGATGCAGCTCGGGTTCTTCACTTCCGGCCGAATGGTGGACCTGCATCAGCCTTGCTTTCTCATGTCCATTTTTTTGTGGTGCTGTTGCGTTCTTCGATGGAGAGAGGGAAGGCAAGGAAGAGTCGGACTGTGAGCACTCGAAACGATAAGCGCCAAGGCCTTCATCTAGCTATCAATCATCCCCGAAAGCACTATACAAGCCTTCGTACTTCAAGATGATACGATTGCCGTCAGCCGCTATTTTACATGCATGCTTCAGACAGCATCCAATTGCGCGCAATTGTTGACAGCCCGTAAACACCGTACTTGTGTGTTTTCGTTAGATTCAAATGGCGAGATGTGTCATGTCAATTTCGAGCAGCAGGTTCTGAGTCAAGCGGTCCCCTCTTGGAGCCTCCTTTCTTGTCCTTTGGACATCGCAAGCCCAGGCGCTGTTTTTTCCTTTGTTTTACAAAGCCGGTCGAGCGGCGCAAAAAGCCGAGATGGTGTTAAGGCTTCGTGGTAAGCAGCCTTGACCTCGTTTCTCGAGACTCCACTGCTAAGATCCAACTAGGAACAGGTCTTGACTTTTCATCTCGAATGCAGAGCTCGCTTGCATGCATGCAATTTGCAAATCCCCATACATAGCTCGCCGCAGTGAGGATTTGCCTTAATGGTGTGTATAAGAGCGCTTCGTATGAGTACATGCACGCACCACTGATTTCCTACCCAAACAAAGGTACAGTCAAGATCCATGGATCCCAAGAAATAATGTCTGCATCTGCCGTCTGAAAGCGTCCAATGGGGAACGACAGAACAGCGCTCCAGACGTCGAAGAGTTTGGGAAGAGTCTCGTGCGGATGAGATGCTGGTCACTCAAGTTCGCTCGTTTTACCTCGCTTTGCTTGCTCTGAGGCTCGAGAGACACGGTTTCGATACCGACGGGGCCTAAGAGACCAGCACACATAGAGATAACGCATAGGGATAACAAACAACAACGCGAAAAGGCCATCTTGAGACAAGAACACGCCCGCTTGGTAACGTCTTACTCTGGCGTGCACGCGCCATTTCGAAACTGGCACAATAACAACAATGGACAACAAACATGACGAGTGCTGGCATTTGTATGTCGAATATTGATCCCCTCCGACCCTCGACAAGAGGATCGGACCGCTGCTCTGTCGGCGGACCCCGTCCTGCCGCGCCGGGGCTGGCCACTCTCCGCCAGCCGTCAGGGTCTGGTCTCAATGGGATTTCTTTTTCTCCTCATATGCTCTGAGCGGTGAGCGAGTCAGTCGGCCTGACTGGCTAGCTCTGCTGTATCTGACGTTTGGTGGCTGCGGGGTTGGCGTTTGGTTTCGGCGTTAGCCTGATCAGAAGCGCCACCAAACTGCGCTAGGAATGTAAGCCGTTGTCTTTCCAGTTAGGTTGGAAGCAGGATCCAGGGACAAGCAGCGAGGCGTATTTCAAGTGCTGCAAGCCGGAGCATTCTTCGTCTTAACAAATATGCGACCGGCTTCGGATCAGCAGACTTTGCAACTTGATGCATTGCTAGGGAGAGTATCGTAAGGAAAAGAGCGAGCGCACGAAATATCCACAAAACATGATACATTCACTGGATGAATCTTGAGGACATTCAACGACACTTTCATGCGCGGAAATCGGAAAGGGCAATCTAGAAAGCTTGTGGGTCTCAGGTCGGTCAAGCCAATTGGAAAGCGCAGAGCAAGAAGAATCGTCCACACCACCAACTATGATCCAAGCGTCCCAAATCGAGTGAAAATCATCAAGAGCCACTGAAACGTAGCGGCTCCTGAACTTCGTGTGTTGCTCTAATTGGCTGCTTCGCCTCCGGGTCGAGTGAGAAGTGAACACCGCTTCCTTTTCCGGGCGCTGATGCAAGGGACGAACTCTTGAGAGGCTGCCTGGCCAATGGACTTATCCATCCACACCGGCCAATCTTCGCAGCTTCAACTGCAATCCAAATTGCTGTACCTTTCACAGCTTGGGAAGTTTTGAGCTCATACTCGAATCGGAGGAATGCTCCTACCCAAAGCTCAACCCAAAAATGCAACTCCTTTCGGCGTTGCTTCTGGTTTCCACGAGAAGGTCGGAAGTAACCTCGTTTCGCATCCAAAGAAAAGCCGATTCGACCGGGGCGAAAGAACGCATCGTAGAGAAGCGAGGAATCTAACTTGCATGAACCGATTCTTTGACGAGATTGCTTCCTGCTTCCAGAGTGATTCTCTCGGCAGAGACTCAGTAAGCAGACGAACGCATGCACTTTATCTAAAAGAACAACCTACATGCAATTACGGGCAAAGGAAACAAAACACGGCCATTCCACCTTCGAACCTATAGTGGATGAGCATCCACAAGGTTAACTTAAATTGACTTGCTTGCGTGTTGAAACAGCTTCCAATCCAAGGTAGACGTCCAAATTGATACTGCTATCTCTCCAAGACGAAGACGGGCACATAGGTGGAGAGGATGCCTCAAATTCCAACATAGCAGTTCCTCTAGTCACACCGTTCGCTCTGCCAATCCCGCCGCCGATGATCGAAAGCAGGGTCAATCATTTCGTTCCTTTTGCCAGACATTTCCCCACGTGCCTGACCGCCCTGGTCCTGCAGAACATCGGGACCGACGCACGGGTTGAGAGTGAAAAAGGGAGATCAGATATTCTACTATATCGTGCTTGTTCGGATCTAGCGTTTTCAGGCAAGAAGGTGATGGTGTTATTGCGAACCTTCTGCACGAAAACCTGAATACTTATGCATTGGTTCGTGTCGTGACATACTCTCCGTAGGCTCCCCGTATTTTCCCCTTCACAGGGATGGGCTTGCAGTTCCTTGTTGTCGTCATCGTGTGCTTCCTTTTGGCCGAGGGCTCCTGGTTGTGCGTTGCGGACCGCTGCAAACAGTAACAGTGTAGGTACGAACGCGGGATCTAGCGTGAAATCGTTAGTCTGAGTCTCGGCGCTGGAGAATGGATGCGCAAAAATATTCCTTGCCATGCCCGGTCAGGAAAGTGCAACATGTCCAAACAAAAGTGCGCACTAAATCGACTGCCGTCACCAGGCCATATACGCTCCAACAAGGATGCAAGCGGCCAAACATTTAAACATGCGTCATCTATTCCTATCTAGTCATGATTCTCACCAACTTCATTGCCCCGTCCTCGAGCCTAGAAGGGTTGCTCCTGCATCGTCGTAATTTCCTTTGCCCCTCACCAGCAAGCCACGAGAAGCCGCTGGAGATTCAGAGTGTGGGGTTTGGCAAGTGCTTGCAGTAGCGCTGATCCGTATCCAGGTCTCACGCTTGCCCTCTGTTGTCCTTGCATACAGCCGGACGGACGTGCTGGCGAGCCATCAGCCTCGCTCGTCAACCTTTTCCAGGTTTGAGGGCTCCGGTGAAATTAAAGGTCGGTTGTGTTGAGGTGAGGAAACCTGCCGAGAGGCCAACATGTTGACCGCCTCGCCGCCCAACGCGTCCTAGGTTGAAGCCATCAAGTTTGGCATTCGTGGCTTCGCGACTCTCTCGTCTGCCGACCTGCCACCCTGCAAGTACCAGGTGCGGGGCATCCATGGTGGAACCAACCCACTATCGCTGATCGGCCTATCGCTGCCCACAGAGCTACGGCTCCAGGTCCAGCTGCAAGCATTTGCATCATCGCCAACAAGCGACATCAATCTCCAGACTGGCCAGATGCCGGTTGAGGACTCTCATTTGCCCGTGTCCCCTAATGCAGTCACAATTCGAGATCGACTCTTTGCGAGGCTCAAGATACCCCTGATTCTCGACCAGTGGCACTCCCGTCAAAGCCCCATCTCGATCTGCAACCCCGGAATCCGCCACGTTCAATCTGTCCGACTCTGAAAGATGTTGCCGCTTTAGGAAAATGCCCTCGTCACTGAGCCGCCTCGGTCTCGTCAATGTCGCGACGAGTTGAGGATTGAAAATGGAAATATCGTGACGAGGAAAAGGATTGGTAAAGTGGACATGATTATCACCGCACACCGTCTCCGTCTCGCCGCCATTTCCATCCCGAAGCCGCGAGCCAGCCAGCCCCAGCAGTCCAGGCAAGGCTTTTTGACACGCTGATGGCGGCTGATAGCAGAGGCATCGATGGGCAGGTATTCATGAAACTCGCTTCCATGAGGCATGGCTTCTGAGGTTACAAGAGAGTTTTCCAGCTGTCGGGATAGAGCTTGCGACTACCAGTCCCCTGAAGCGAGGCTACGCGTCTGCGGACGTGCAAAGCATAGATGCCTGCCTCGACACTGGCTCGCACGGCAACATCTCCTTTTCGCAACCTTGCAAGCCTTTCCGTTCACCCTGCCATCCACAGATCTTTATCGATATGCCTACCAAGTCTGAGAGCCTCGGGCTCCGTGCAACGTCGCAATGCATGTCTATGCGGCCTCGTCGGTAGAACCAGATTGGGAGTAGATGCCTCCCACTTCCTGGTGTTACTGCCATCCCGAGCATTGCAGTGGACGTGCGAGCGAACCAGCAGGTGCGCGACAACCCAGCCTTTCGTCCAGATGCAGCCTAACGCCGTGGCTGAAACCCTCAACTGGTAATTGACGCGCAAAAAAAAAATCCATCCCAACTGCGGCTGCAGGGCGTTATTGGGAAAGAAAGCTGCATCGGTGAAGTCATTCGGGTAGCGCACTCTCGCCGATAAGAGTTGAAGCCGAGCCGCACCTATGGCTCCAGGTAGTTCCTCCCGGTCGGTAGCAGCCTTCTTGAAACACAGCTACCCACGAAGAGCAGTCAATCACTGTGGGGCCCTTCGCCTGTCTCCAAGCCACGGGCATCAGCAAAAAATAGTGCGAATATGTGAACGATCGGCTCTACGGTCCATCATTCTTCAGGGCTGGGTCAAAGGCTGCTGAAGCCGGGACGGATTGACTGGCAAAAGATGCTCGGAAATGGTGAAGCAAATAAAACATGCACCGCTTAGCTCGTCTGTCTTGAAGAACGAGGGGCTCCGCCTCTCCATCCATCAGAATCTGCTTTCGTCTGACTCGGACTAAAGTCAATTGCCTCGAGTGAGGCCATTTACTTGGGCTTTCCCCTGGGAGAGCAGGCCTTGTTCACTTTTATTCGCCATGGTCCTCGGCGGTGGCGTGTGGGTTCGCACAAAGGGGAACGTGCAGACCTGCTGTCAATGGATTGATACAGTGCCCCACACTGGCCCGGGATCAAAATGCGGAATATTTTGGTTCTCTCCGTGTTTTGGCAATCAGATCGGCGCTTCATCCATCCACCTGTCATCCCAGGGGCCTGGCGAAGATCTTCTAGCCTTTGGAGCTGCAAGAGTCTCAAGAGATGATCTTCAAGGCAGAGTGCGCGACCATCGATTTATGCTTCTTTTTGAATGGGCCATCTGATTGGTCAGCCCTCCCACGTACACGGTCACACACACTCAAACACACCTCGGGAAGATAAGAGTGGGGAATTCTTCCTCCCACCTTCCAAGGGTCCATCTAATCTGGATCTTTATGCCGGCCTAGCGAGCAAGGCTCTGAGCAAAATCTGGGGAATGCGGGAAAGGAGAGGAGGCTCTCGCTTCCGTTGATGATTTTCCCAGGTCCTCTCGTCCGGGAAAACATTGCGAGATAGATGCCGTCAACGGGAACTCCCAAACGTACAGTGCACGAGGTGTCGTGTTGGGGTGAAGGGAGCCACAAGCGCACATGGCGCTGTGCCGCCCTCTGGCAGGGTTCATGCTGCAAGTCATCGATCTTTAAGCGCCCCCGATTGGGGGTACCATGGCAGTGTGTCACCGTGCGTGCACGAACGAACCTGCGAAGGAGGGAGCGGTACGCCCTAGGTACCAAGGCGCAAGGCTTCTGAAGGCATAAGGCAGCCATTTGCCAATGTTAAACTCGCGACGGGTAATTCCCGGCCCAGTATTAGATTGCGGGCGGACCTCCCTGGCCACGGCTACGACAAGGTGGTGGAGCGACATAGAAGACGAGTGTTAATGGTGGGTGATGCTATTTGCTAAAATCCTAATAGTACCGTCTGCGTAGTAGGGGTACCTTCGTAAGATGCAATGTATTGATTAATAACAAGGCGCACCACAAGTTCCTGTGACCGGGCCAGGAACGCCCAGGGACGCTCGCTGCGTCCCTTGCAGGTGGTGTACTTGGTGCATACACGTTTGCCCTCGCAGCCGCGAATGGGAAGCCGAACGATACGCGAGCGACGAGGCACGAGTCTTGTGACAAGGTGTGTTGGAAAAGGGTGGGACCTGATCGAGCGCGAGGCAGCTTGCGAAGCGAAGGGAAGGGTCCGCCTATCGTTGAGCTGCGGCCGTCAGTATCTTCAAGGAAGCGGTGCGAGTCGTTCAAGGACACCACCAACACAGGTGGGTAACCTGGCGGGGTTTAAATTAGGTTTAGAGGCCAGGTGAGCTGCCGACTCTACCATCACTAGATGACGCGGGCGCGGGCGCAGCTGTGGGAGATATGGGCTACTTCGGACTAGTGGTTCGTCAGCTGGGGCAGATAAGTTTGCGAACGCCGGTAGGTATCTAGCCGTCTAGTTGAATCCACATAGGTAGCGATGCGAATGACATGTAGCTAAACCGATAGAAAGTGCCTCGAAGGCGAGACACGGGAAATAGACCAATGCGTTTTGGGCGGGCGAGCAAGATCAATCTCATATTCGAAATGCGCCAGATCGGTAGCAATGATAAAAGAAGTGGGTGGTTGCGGGGATATCTCGAGACTTTCAATTCCCAATCACCATGCCTTGGTAGGAGTTCGATTCAGGTGCGAGCCACACATACGTAGAACAAGGTGCTAGCGCAACACCGCCGAGAGACGTTTTAGCAGCTTGAGAATCAATCGTCAATTTCATGTTTAGTGCGTCCAAATGCTGTTGAGCCCAATACAATAACAGAAACAGTTTTGTGATGACTATGGATCCGCATCTGAGAGCTTCCGGTAGAGGATTGATTAATCCGTATCTAGGCATTGTGATGTTTCTGACTAGAGGAGCGGAATAGCCCAAAACGGGAGGTGTGCGGCGCCTATTGCGTCCGAGGTGCAGTGTCGATCTCTTGCCGGGGAGCTAAGGCAGGTACTACTACTGCTACTACCACAACAGTACCACCGACGCACCAGAGCGCCAAAAGGCTATTCTTGGAGGGAGGGTTCAGTTCCGGAGAGGACCTGATCAACTTCCCGACGTTCCCTCTGCTAGGAATGTAGCTTGCGAAGGTAAATTTGGAAGGGCGTAATGTTGGATAAAAGCCGGAGCCGAGGGAAGTTTCCCTTCATGCTTCACGCTTCGTCCCACCAGGAGGTACGACCATTGCTACCTAGCTTGTTTACTGCTTTGGTGGAACCTGGATGCGCTCGCAGTTCCTGCAACTCGTGCGGGCTCGGTAAGCGGGTAAGTGAAGCGAGTGCATCACAGTGGTCGCAGTTGCGTGTGTAGTTGAGTTTGTTTGGAATGGGGGGAGGTACGAGGTACGAGGTGCGAGGTTGATCGCCTCGACGGGAATAAGGAAAGGAGCACAAGCCGACAACCTTTACGGGGGACGATGTTTCTGGCACCCCATGGGATTTTGGGATCTTCGGGAGCTATGTATATTGTCAAACTGATATCCCCGTTGTGGGTGTCGTCAAGCCCGGTGCGTAGCTCTTGCAAGCCAGCTTCCTTTTTCGGCCCAGACAAACAGCGGGTTTTTCGGTCGGTGCCTGCAGCCCGGCACCCAGACAAACCCATCAAGGCCTTGAACAGCGACCTCAGCAATTCCATCTTCTGCATGGTTCGGCCTAAATCTCGAGACTCCCTGGCCGGGGAACACGCAACGCGCTCGAACCTTGATTTCTTTGGTCACGCTGACCGTCAACGCAGAGCTGCCAGCCTGCCGTGTCAAGCTTGGGCGGGGGCCACTGAAGCTCCAGCGGCGACATCAAGCATTCCTTGCTCGGAGAAGGAATATGCCGCTAGCATGGCCTATCGATAAGGGGTAGGGTCCGTGGTGAACCATAAGCTCCGCCAATCCCGTAGTTTCCATGCCATCCAAGCGCTGGAGTCGAGGTCGATATTCCTCATGAGCCGCTATCACACACCATCTTCCCAGTTTTCCCAGTTTCTCCTTGTTATCTTTCTCTGTTCTTCTCGGCTGTACGACTTTTTATCTCCTCCTCGCTTCCAAGCTTGGGGCACCTGCCTGGCCAGGCCTTACCTGACTTGGCCCAATGTCTTATAGAATGGTCTGGCGGTTTTCACAATAGGTGGTGGGGAGCGGGGCCAAACGCCAGGCCGCACGAACACGGTCGCCGGAACAGATGACCCGGCTCAGGGGCGGCCGCTAACAGTACGGCCTTCCAGGCGATGGCGGCTCCTCATTTCGACTCGGTGACCAACCGCTGTTCAGATCGGGGGTCACGCTCTATGAAAGCGTTTTGCAACGGAGCCCGGAGGGCACATTTGTGGTGAGTTTGCAAGTGCCGTCCAGCAATCACACAATTCTATTGGTCTGCAGAAAATATTCGAGACTTCAAGTTCTAGGAACCCAGCCCGGCCCAAACGTATTCCTAACCAGGTGGCAGGCTAGCTATGGAAAGTATTGGATGTGAATGTGGCACGTCAGAGGGAGGGAAAAGGGCTATCCAGCTATCATCACACCAGATGTAACGCGCTGAAGCCACTAATTTGGTGACGGACCAGCAAATCCTCATACCACAATGGGGGGAAGGGAGATCTACGAAGTACTTTGCATGCCCAAATGAATGTTTTTGTCATTGTTGCTGACGGGCAAGCAACAAGGTTCGAGAAGAGAACCAAACCCCACGTCTAGAAGGTCCCGCCAT
>Ga0247774_1002021_pt1 | contig 10160 bp, 7 predicted proteins | sample UWRJL001104B6_FD_179933 | JGI IMG/M metagenome (GOLD analysis project Ga0247774, IMG submission 179933) | Plant litter microbial communities from Arlington Agricultural Research Station in Wisconsin, United States - UWRJ-L001-104B-6 | ecosystem: Environmental > Terrestrial > Plant litter >... | reverse complement strand
GCTTGGCCACAATTAGAAGCTTACATTAGGCTTAGTGACAAGCTGATCGAGCGAGGAAACCAGCCAGGCCAACAGCCGCTGATCACCAAAAAGTTTTTTATCGAGTCTTGGCCTAATAGATCATCGAAGTTTGACTGTACGGAGCTGAACGACTTGCGCCGCAAGGGAATTTTCAAGGGAGAGTACTCATGTCAAGGTGAATCGGTAGACGATGAAAGTAGGGCACGCCGTATATTGGCGAGGGCTGATGGAGCCTGGGCCGCGTTGGCTCTGGGTTGTTTGGCTTTGTTTCTATTTTGAGCTATTTTTGGATATTATAGCAATTTCACGTCTTCCCGGACGCCTTTAATCTATCATCAGCTGCGCGTGAAATCACAGCGTTAACATTTCCAATTGGCCCCGGGCTCAAATTCGTTTCTGTCCCGCGGTGTCGAGGGCGGCTAATCCTCGTCGCCGTAACGGGCTCAAAATTAAAGTTCTTCGCGGTATTGAACCCTTTAACGACTGTCTTCATTCTAAGTCTGTTGGTAGTATACGTCCGAGGAATGTCGTGGCTGTCGTGGCGCGGCCGGGTTTTAGCCTGCATACGAGGGACATGTAGCTTTCGATCAAGCCTTGACCTGCGTCTCTATGACGATGGAAGTTCTCGGCGAAGAGATCGATAGTCTTGTGAAAGGTGTCGACATGTCTCGTATGCTGCGAAAGCGTGATAAGACCAGATTTTTGTGGAAGGAGGACAAAATGATGCAGCTTGCTAACCAGCTCAGTCGCCAGGCTATTGTCTTGGGGCTCTTGCTGAAAGCTATTGACAAGCAAGAACGAACCCATCCTTTGTCATAAGTCTTCTTCAAGCGTGCATCTGGTGAAGGAAACTCCTTCATAGCATTCTTCTAACTGATTGCTAACAGATCCTCAAATGATGGCTCGTTCACAATGCTTGAACCTGGGCACTCGCGCCTTAAGGAAATCGAGTCCAACGCGGCCATTATTCGAATACAATACGGCGAGAAGAATTTCCCCGCATCAGTATTCGAGCAAACCTAAGCCATGGCAGCGAAAGAGGGTGAGCTTGGCCGAAGCTGGGTGCGGGCCAAAGAGGGCAATCGATGCGTAATGCAACAGCCGAAGTTGCACTGGATTAGCGGTGGCAGCAGGAGAGCCCGAAAGGAGGACACGAAAGGGGATTCTCCAAGATGAAGTTTGAATAGACCCTTGGATTTTGAAATTCATCGTCATCTCCCTAAGTAGGACCTCGAGTCCAATGCATCACACGTGCTATGTTGAGGCGTGTTTTATAACAGTGTGATTGATGTAAATTGATGCATCTTAGGAGAGAAAGCCGCTGGGCTCGTCGCACTCTTTGGGGCTGCTGCAGGTAGGCTTCGAGGTCAAAGGGGACGCCAACGCCGTTTTTTCGCCGTCAAGGTGGCTAACGTACGCACTATACCGACCCTGGATCTCTACACCCTGGTTGGAAGGCAAGGGTTGCAAAATGCCCTTTGGGTTGTTTGTATGTCACTGCTCAAGAAATTGAAGGCCGACTGCCGAGTGGATTTGGTAATGAAGGGTGCCGTGGATATTCGAATTCTAGTCCACTACTACAGTAGTGTGCAAAAAGGTTGGTCCCCCAAACTGATTCGGTCTGTCATTATGTGTAGTCAGCTGTTGTCGGACCGGCCGAGCTGGACATTCCCCCAGGGGGACCAAACTCTTTGCACGTCATTGTAATATCTTTCCCGCGTCCAGGCGAATAACTAAAGCTTGTTAAGACTATACACCCCTATTCCGGCCACCCATATACCTTGTCAGCCTTCACCGCCAATAGCTATACCAATTCTGTTTTAATTGCTTTAATTTTTACATGTTTATTATCTACGTTATAATGCCTCAAAGGCGGAAGTAAATGAGGATTTAGTTATCCAAGAAAAGCATATCGTCCTCACAATCAGATTCGAAAATTCTCAAAACATTGTTCTTCTGGGGAGCGCATCGGGTCGGGATGGAAGCACATTCTCCGGTGATACAGGGACGGCATGTACCATTAGCAGTGGTAAGACCATTGAAGCCGGAGGAGCTGAGTCTATCTGGTCGCTGAGCTTTGGATGCTCCACGATAGCGAGAGTTGTGGGATCCTCCTGTATATTCTTGATATCTACGGTGAGAAATAGCAGTTCGCTTGCTATTTACAGCGCCTTGGGTTGATAGGTCCCCATTAACTGGAAACAGCTGCTCCCTCGCCCGAAATGTGGCGCCTTCAAGATGCTAACCGACTCTCTCAACTAGCTCGGGCACCCCAGCCTGATAAGCCGACCAGTGCAAACAGGGTGGCCAAATCTGGGCGACTTGCGTCTGTTCATAACTTCAGGGAAAGGAGCGGACACATACTAGAGTGGGTGGAATAATCCCTGACCCTACTTGACTTTGGCAGGACGGTGGCTCAGTATAGAGCCACGACTTGCTGTTCCTGGTCACTGTGCCTGGCGCCAATTGCGAAGGCGGACTGGGGGCCACTCGCTTGTGCTGTGAAGAAGCCCAAATGTCGGTTCTCTGATCTAGCACCCGCCTCCGGCCAGAATCGGAAGGACCGCTAAGTGAAAATTCCGAGGGAATGTGTCAGTTGAAAATTAAGGGGCACAAGAGGCATATTCCCTCTAAAATGAAGGTTTGAGTTCACGCTACAACTGCAGAGTCTTAAATATACCCCACCAGGAGGCAACCGATGCCTAGGTATCTTCTATCCAGCATCATTTCACCCTGCGACAGATGTATGCGCATGGGGAGAGGCAAGATTTTGACATGGCTGACTTGACGGGAGACAACTATCAGCTCGTAGCTGGAGACATTCGTTGGTACCTCGTAGATGGCATGGGGAGGAGCCCAGGGAGGATACTGCGAGCCATCCGACAGACCTTACCACGTTCTGAGTGGAAATCGGTCCAAGCTAGAGGCTGGATCTGCGTTTAAGGCCCAAGTTAATCTTCAAGCTACGCTGGGACAGCGGCTTCGGATACTTCCGCGACCTGTGTTTGGTAACGACCTGTAAGCCTTTAAATTGGGGAGGTTGCCAGGCCAAATTCGTAAGGGCAGACGAGGCTTCCGCCCTGCTTCATAGCGATGCTGTGATAGGTCGCCCTGAAATTTGATAGGACAGTAGCCTGTCAGCTAGCCAGCCCGCTGAGGGAATCCGCAGCATAAAAACTGGATCTCTCTTAGGTTTCCTCTTCGCAAGTCGCCTCACGACATGGTTCAGCAGCCCGCGCATCAATATCGCCTTCCTTTGACGTAGCTTCTATGGCCTCCGAGGGAGTTCACGCACGGACTGGGGCGAGCTTCCCCGTCCACCTCCCACCATTCGACTATTCGCAGCTGCCAATCTCAGCGGGTGAAATTCGAATCCTCACGTTATGCCCCGCAGCGACCGAGAGCGAAGTCATAAGGATTGAACTACACAAGTATGATTTCAACAGATTGCCGCACTTCTCCGCTTTGTCCTATACCTGGGGGGCTCCAGAATTTTCATCTACAATCCTGGTCGGAAAGCAGGCGCAACTCGCCATCACGCCCACGCTCGAAACTGCCCTCAAGGCACTGAGGCTCGCAAATGAAAAAGTTCTACTCTGGGTCGACCAGATCTGCCTCAACCAGGCTAACGAGGACGAAAAGGCGACGCAGATTCCGCACATGGGACTGATATACTCGCTCTCAAGCCAGACTATCGGCTGGATTGGTCCGGCAACGACGCATTCCAATTTGGCGATAGACTATTTGCAGCGCGTCGGGGTTAGGGCCCAAGAAATCGGACTCGGGGCAGTCACTGCCCACCAGTTGAGAAGCCTACTAGCCGACGATGAAGACTTCGTGGCCGGAACGGCGAATTTAAACCAGGACACGGCAGCAATGCGGACAGCAATCTATGAGCTTGCGGCCCAACAAGGCGAGTGGAGATTCCTACCGGCCACCGAAGGCATCATTGAGCTCTGCCAACTGGACTACTTCAAGCGTGGCTGGATCCAGCAAGAGATTGCCATTCCCACGAGCCTGACCTTCAAGTGGGGCTCGAAGACTATCGACGCCGACATCTTGAGAGCATCTGTGGTCTTCCACATTGTGTACTCCAAAATCGGTATCCAGGAATTGCGCTATCCGCCCGAGGAAGGCCTCCAGCAGCATATTCCACTTCTCCTCAGGGCAATGGCAAGGGGCAATCGTCTCACGGATTTCATCCACGAAAGCCTCACATTGCGAACATGGTTTCATTTGGCTCCGTCACCCTTCAATTTCAGCATCGCGGGGCTCATAGAGCGGTGTAGTCGGTTGAAGTTCACCGAAGGGCGGGATAGGGTATACGGAATCTTGGGGATGGCGCGAGACCAGTCGAGTCTGGGCCTGGAAGTAAACTTCACGCAGCCCTGGGAGCGGGTCTTCTCCGACGTGACCAAGAGAATTGTCCAGATGCGCCCTTGCCCGAACAGCAGCTGGGCCGAAGGACTCGCGATCCTCACTCTTGTTCGGTTTCCCGGGCGGAACAACGCCTTGCCGTCGTGGACACCGGATTTCTCGTCACAGGAGGGCGTGAAGCCTTTATCGGCAGCCGCGGACTGCTTGAGCGTCCCATACAATACGTCTGCGCAAGCTGTCCATGAAGTTGAAGATTGCAGGCAGCATGCGGTTGGGCCTGACGTCCTTTTGTGCCGCGGCATCATCGTTGACAGAATCACTCACGTCGGTAGGCCGTGGAAAACCGACGCCGAAGGCCAATGGGCCGAGAAGGATGGCATCCCTCCTTTGGACGACATGGCCGAGTTTGCCGCTCGTTCAGCTGCTCTCATTGCTTCGAATCCGGACTCGGACCACCCATTCCGCAGCAATGCAGAGCGGCTTCTTGAAGCCGAATGGCGTGTCCCAGTGCTGGATCGAGAATCCGTGGGTAGCACTGGCGCCTGCCGCCGGGCCAGTGATACTGTGAGCAAGGTTGGCTATGAGAGAGCCAGGTACTCGATGCTATTCTCGCGCGAAGCACATGATATCTACGGCGTTATCGCGAACATACCGGTTACGGCGGACGAAGCCGCACGGCTTGGCCAAGTCCCTGAGAGCGAGCGGCCCCTACTAAAAGCGCAAATGATAACGGACAAGGCTATGGCTTTTCGTAGTTCGACAGAGCTGATTAACTATGACAATCTCATGGATGAATTCAAGGCTCGGCGCGGTTTCATTGGTGAGCTAGGATTCATGGGCGTGGGACCGCTGGATATGGAAACTGGAGATTTGGTGTGCGTTATATTTGGTGGCAAATTTCCCTTTGTATTAAGGGAGACCTCAAGCGCCGAAGGCGGAGAATATCGGCTAATTGGAGAGGCCTATTGTGATGGAATCATGGATGGTGAATTGACGATGAAACGCTCACCACAGGACTTTCGGCTGGTTTGAGCACTTGACACGAACCTCAGACTCTGAAGGTCTGCGATGGTCTTCTGGAGATGATCTTGGACTCCGCACTAGGTTCGGTAATTCTGAATAAGCGAGGGAATTTCAAAACTGGGTCCCATGAGCAGCGCGATCGAAGGCTGGGAATAGAGGGCGGAGTGAGGACGCAGAAGACGCCTTCAGGGCAGCAATCCTGCTAATAACGAAAATTTCTAGGAGGTTCTGTAATAAAGATTTAGTCAGAATACGCTATGCAGCATCTGGTTGCGGCGCATGATCGTGGCTAGCACGAGAGCGCTAGGTCTGGCAGGGTTGGAAGAGGAGAAGAAGGATCGGAGGAAGATGGGCTTTAGGCACCTTTGAACGAGGCGGGCAGTGGGTAAGGCAGCCCTAGTTCCGCCTTTGCTAGGAACCGATTTTTTATGCCCTCTCTACTACAAGTGTGTTCGGCAGAGCCACATAAACCACAAGCCCGATCCCGGGGTCCTTAGGGGGTTGGGTGAGAGAACAGCAACACCCAATTCGCGTTTCATTTTACCCCAACGCGCCACCTGAAAGTGAAGTAACTCATTTGTGTTTTCTGCAAAGGCCGATTCGTTGCTACCATGTCCTGGGATATTGTGATGCATGAAGACTGAGAGCAGAGCCTCAAGCAGCCTTGAAACCGGGAAAGGTCCAGAATCGAGCTTAGACTAGTTATTATTGCATGAATCTAGCGACGGAAGCAAGAGGAAACCAAACAGGCAGCGATCCTGGGTACCCTAATCACCAAAAGAACAACATCTTAAAAGCCCTAACTAAAAAGCTAAAGGAGAGCCAGCAGAATCTTGGTGAGCAGATTAGACATCCAGCCTTACCACTAACAGACACAACCAAACAGCCAACAGTAGAGATGGCAATATATTAGACATTACGGGCAGATTTTCAAGGCGTGTGGGCAAATATTATGTGCCCTCGGGGGTCCTAGTTTTTGGCCTAGCAGTGGTATAAGCATTTCCCTCGCGAAAGGTTGACAATTTTCATTTCCTGAGCTCCAGGCATTCGGAGCACTGCCTATCCAGTCTAAGCTAGTTTTTGTCACATTCTTGGTGATGTCGTAGCTATCGCCTGAGCAAAAACGGCGAGGGTGGTGTGGTCAACGAGGGTTGACGAGAGCAACATTCGGGAGGTGCAACAGCATATCTATGTCGCCAACGAACTCGAGATAGTGGGTCTCACAGCATATAAATGGGCGTCTTTTACTGGACCACGAGTCCGGTCTCTGCATGCCCGATGAGGTATGGTTTGTCTAAATTTTGCTCTCTTTGCGCTCGTGAAAATGGCTTTATCTCGGCCAACCTTTGTCCTTGTGCTTTCCTGACCCTGTAGCGACAGAGCGGGAGAACACCAAAAAGCGATGAGTATTGATTGTTTTGATGAAGGCACAGTCTTAAAAACTCGAGAAGGTGTGCTCAAGATGACCAGTGCGCTGGATAGGTAGCGGCTATTTACAAACTCGTTTCAGGGCTGTGCTGCTGATTTGGCCAGCTCTAGGCCTAAAATGGCGAGCTGGGCGAATTAAAAATAGCCGCGAAGCGAGTGTCACGAAGGTCATGTCGGGCGATGAGTACTGGTACTTGCATCGTCTCGGAGCATATTTTCTTTGGTTCACGTCTTAATGATGACCTGCTCTGTTGAGGAGACAGTCTTGTACATGCATCGTCTAGAAATAGTCTAGATATGTTTGCCGGCGGACAAGGCAAACAAAGACTCCAAGCCCAGATTCTTAGGGTAGGAGGTGCTGCCAGACTTGATGTACAGAGTCTTGTAGCCATAAATACCTTCTGCTGAGACCTCCTCCTGACACACCTCCTCGACAAACAAATCCACTGGTCGTCCACTACCTTTTAATTTTGCGATTATTAGAGCTCCCTGGAAACCGCCGTAATAGAATCCCAAATATCTTATAGCAGTTTTCAGGCGTATTACAATGACGATCGAAAACCAGCAGGCCGGCCTTGAGGTATGCCAAAATGAGAATCAGCAACAGGCCGGCCTTGAAGTATGCCAAAATGAGAATCAGCAACAAGCCGGCCTCGAGACATGTGAAAATGAGAATCAACAGCACGCCGGCCTCGGGAGGTATCGACCCGGAAGTCTGCAGCAGGTCAGCTCGAGGTATATCAAAGCGAAAGCCTACCAGCGAACGTGGGGAGAGAAGGAGACTTTCCGGAGGTGGCGGGGCTCCGGCGTTTGGGTGGCACTAGTGCTGAGAGCAAGTCGAGAAAACGTAATATGGACAAAAAAATCATAACCTTACTATTTCTCATAGTCATTGTTATTGGGTCCATTCTCGGAGGCGTTCTTGGATCGAAAGTTGACATGGAAAAAAGGATCGGCAAAGCCCAAGTCATTCCGCCTCCACCAACGGGCACAGATGATGTTACTCTACCGTCACTATTCTCGAACCTGTACTTCGTCAAGACCCAAAACGAAGGATCGGGCAGATCCGAAGTTTACGTCGCCAAGAAGGCCAGCAACTATGGCACACTCGCCAGCTACCACGTGTCTGGATACGAACTAAACGAAGGAGACGACGGCGTATTCGTTGTTAACGATAGAGGCTTGTATTTCATCAAGCGTTGCAACACCGGAACGGGCACGGTCGAGATACACCGCACAACAGCCTCCTCGGGGTACAAAACGTTCGACATTCACAGTGGGTCGGCTTTCTCTTTAGACGATTCAGGTAATGGGACTTGGATCGTGGATGGTGAGGATCTCTATTTTATTAGTGCTATGGATACCAGCTCTGGTAAGATAGAGGTCTACCGCGCAAGCCATCCAGATTATAGTCCCTACGATTTGCAAAAAGCTACCTCGATTCCTAGCGGAGAGGATAGCAATGGCACGTGGCAAATTTTCGGCGGGAACCTCTACTTTATCAAGTATCGTAATACCGGAGGCTCTAATGTTGAAGTACAGGTTCTCGACGCAAACAACAACTATCAGAGAGGTACTACCTACGAGAGCTGGTTTGATACTGGAGATGGCGATAACGGCACCTGGGATATTGGGTTGAATGGAGACCTATACTTTATCAAGACAAGGAACACAGGGAGCGGGATGGTAGAGGTGCATATTGCGACTGCTGAGACGAATTATACCCAAGTTTACCATTACCCTACTTGGATTGGCCAGGAGGATGGATCCAATGGAACCTGGGGTGTATATTAGATGCATGTTTGGCGTGATACGCAAAATAGTAAGGTCGTCTAGAATAGCGTACTCTGTACTGGAAATGATATTGTCCTGGACTTGTGGGGTAGAATTTGCGTCTAGGTAAGGTTCCAGTTATATTTTATTTCTTTCTTTTCGCCACCTTTGCCGCCTAACTACCTGATCCTCTCGTTGTTTTGCCGAATTTCAACTCTCCATTTCTCCACGCAAAAAGCATACTCTCCAGTTTAAGCTAGATCTCCTATTGATACTAATATAACAAACGTATTTCAAGCTGAAGATTAATTTTCGATGCTGGTTGCGTGCCTCTAGCGAAGGTTGAAACTCGGCAAAACGGCGAGAAGATCAGGTGGTAAATCTCGGCAAGACCCTAGTTTGCATCCACCACTTTCCGCCACCTTCATACCCTAGTTTGACACACTCTTTAGATAGAAGACCAGGGTTGTATTATCACGGGGTCTTTAGTTGAAGTAGTATAGAGTGATTCTCGTAGCGGGTTCGCGGGCAGATCGAAGGTAGGGTGTTTGACAGAAGACAAAACCATACCTGCTATTGCTGCGAGGGGCAGTTCCTCCTCCCCACTCCCCCTACCTGTACCTAACTGGTTAGGACTCGGTGGATGCTCTGTAACCGTACTGTGAGGTCGTAGTGTGCGTAACAGAGGTGTGTAGATTATGGTAGCGGGGGGTTATTAATGCTGTGTCAGGGTCGAGCAAGAGCTGTCAAGTGGCTGTAGGTGGTGCCGCAGGGTCGCGTGTGGGACGCAGGTCCAAGAGGGCGCCTATGGCACAAAGAATTGAGAAAGGGCTGGAGTTTAGTATCTTCTCAATGCAGCCTCTTTAGTTGTGTATTGTAGACGCAGGGTCTACATTCCTTCAGCGACCACCTATTGCCGGGGAATATTTTAGGGACCAGGCTTCGGGAACATAAATTACACAGCATGGTTCAGCATAGCTCGGTGGTATAAGGTTTAACTAAAAAAAAAGTCTCAGAAGAATGTAACAAGAGCTTTAGAGTAGATTCCAGTAGGCACTAGGACCAGCTAGAAAGTCACATAGAATGTTCTAGCACTGGGAGTTATAAGCACGTAAAATTGTTCCATCCTAGCTCGATGGAATAGGTCTGACCTTAATGCAATTCTTAGGTCATACGGATCCTTATTCTTTTTGTTAGTCATCTTTGACCACTTTCCATCACTGACATTGTGTCTCTCGGTCACACAGTCACAATAACTTCGTATTGATGGCTGTAGCCAAACTAAACACTAATGACCGCTATTAGGCAAGTTAGAAGGCAGGAATTTTCTAATAAGGCTCTCTAGTGTTCTCTGCTTCCAGCTATGAAATGCTTGATACTTTTCACAGATTCTTTCGGAAGGTTTCGGCAAATAGTAACGTATATCACCTAACGCCAGGCAGGCTTAACCTCTTTTTTTTAAAGGAGCAACACCGCGTTATGCGGCATATTTAGACCCGTCGGCTCGGAATAATTCACCAAGTATTCGGCTCAAACAT
>Ga0247774_1002020_pt1 | contig 10160 bp, 3 predicted proteins | sample UWRJL001104B6_FD_179933 | JGI IMG/M metagenome (GOLD analysis project Ga0247774, IMG submission 179933) | Plant litter microbial communities from Arlington Agricultural Research Station in Wisconsin, United States - UWRJ-L001-104B-6 | ecosystem: Environmental > Terrestrial > Plant litter >... | reverse complement strand
CGATCCCTTAGGTTTATTATGCTGGACAAGCTCAACCAATAACAATGCTAAACAGTACAAAAAAAAACCATAGCCGCCCCTTCTTCCACGTTCCGCCTTCGCTCGCTCTTCTCATCCTCCTCTAGATGGCTTCCCTGATGGTATAATTGCTTTCCAACTTTTTCGTCTTCATCTTCGTCTTCGTCTTTGGGGAAATGACGTAAAAAATATCTACAAGAATCAGAATCATCCATCTTACATCATCACTGCCAGCTCCCTCATTTGGCCACCAGCTTGCTCTTGGCGCACACCCCCCTTGCCAGGCTCTGTGTGTTGCCGCTCGAAAGCAACTCCAAAACCTGCAAGTTGGCCTCGAACTCTCGCGTGATGAAGTTGCGAATTTCAATGGCAACGAGGGAGTCGAGCGGGTAGTGCGATAGCGACCGTGTGACGTCCAGCTCGTCCTCCTCCATCATCAGCACCTGGGCAATCTTAAACACCAAACCGCGGCAGACCACTTCCTCGGCTTCTTCGGGCGTCTTGGCCGCCTTGAGGGCCGCGTTGTACGAAATGGCGGCCGTGCCTTGGGCAGAGGACTCGGCGGCGGCTTGAGCCTCCATGGTTTCGCGCAGGTGCTTGAATTTTGCGTCTTGGGTCCAGAATGGCTGCATGCTCGGCGTCATGCGGACGCCGGTGATTGTGTGGTCGTTGCACGAATCCCGCAGGTGTCCGCTGATGGCGGCCCCGACGAGAGCCAAAACTTCAGCCTCGCAAATCATGTCGCTTCCCAGGTTCTTGGCCACCTCGGCGGCAGCCTCGGCATTCTCGGCGAGGTAGCCAGTGTCGGAGATGGCGGTAGGGTCAATGCAGGATGCAGGGAGGCCAAGGGACTTCCTGTACTGGACAAAGGCGTTCAGGAAAGCATTGGCGGCGGCGTAGGAAGCCTGGCCCCTGTTCCCGACCGACGAGGCTACCGAGGAAATGGCAATAAAGAAGTCGATAGGCGTGTCGGCGAGGGCGTAATGAAGATTCCAAGCGCCGTGCACCTTGGACTCCATAACGGTAACCCACTCATCATACGTCATCTTTTCAAACAGCACATCGTGGAGAACCATGGTGCCGTGGACAATGCCCTTCAGCGGAGGCAGACCTGCCACGCCAGCCGAAAGAAGCTTGTCGACGGATTCCCTGCTGGCAACGTCGCAGGGTCGCACGACAATGTTGGCGCCCAGGGGTTTGGCCCAGTCGATGAGCTCCTTGATCTTGCCCGTGGCGGAGCCGCTTCGAGAAACGAGGACGATATTCCCGGCGCCCTGTTCCACCATCCACCTGGCCACGCTGCGTCCGAGGCCGCCAGTGCCCCCGATGAGGACGTATGTGGCATCAGACTTGAGGAGCCGGCTGAGCCTGCGAGACGGCGCTTGGACGATGTCATCTGCGTGCGGGACGACGACGGTCTTGCCATGGGCCTTTCCGGCCTGCACCGTCCTAAAGGCCTCGACAATTTCGGAAATGGGGAACGCGTTGATGGGCGTGATGGGCTTGACCTTGGCCGACTCGACCAGCTTGGCCACCTCGGCAACTATCTTGGTCATCAGCCTGGGCCGCTCCATAGCCACGGCAAACATGTCGACCGACATGAAGGAAGCGTTGCTCTGCTGATGAGACATCTCGAGGTTGACCCTGCGGGCTTCGCGGCTGCCGAGCTCGACAAAGCGGCCAAACTTGCTGAGGCATCGCCACGTTTCCTGGACCGTCTGGCCAGCAAGCGAGTTGAGAACCACATCCACTCCGAGATCGTTTGTCTGGCGTCGGAGGGCCTCGCCAAACGAGGTGTCGCGGCTGTAGAAAATGTGCTTCTCAGGCACGCCGTAGGCTTGCATGAGGTGTTGCTTCTTCTCGGCCGAGCCCACCGTGGCAAAGACTTGAGCTCCGAGCATCTGGGCAAGGGAGATTGCTGCCTGTCCAACGGCTCCGGAGGCAGCATGGATGAGGATGCTCTCGCCTTCCGACAGGCGGGCTTGGTCGACCAAGGCGCAGTAGGCCGTGCAGTAAGCCAGCGGCAGCGTGGCGGCAGACTCGAGAGTCATGTCGCTGGGGACCTTGAAAGCAAACGATGCCTTTGTGCGCGCATACGTTGCCAGCGCGTTGTTTGCAAGGGCAGCAACGCGGTCTCCAACGCGAATGCCAGTGACGGCAATACCGACGGCCGTGACGACGCCGCTGGCTTCGCATCCGACCTCCTCGGTGGGCAGCTTTCCATTGGCCGCCATGATGTCTCTGTGGCTCATGCCGACGGCCCTTACCTCGATTTCGATCTCGTCGGCGGCAAGCGGCGCCTCCCGCATGCTGTCGTCGACAAAGTGGAGCGTGTCGAGAACAGTAGCAGTCTCTATCTTGGTTTTGAGCGGCCGGCCGGCTTGGCCGAAGCGCGTGGGCTCCAAGACGCCCTCCTTGGTCTGCCTGTGGACAAACTCGTTCATGTTGGCGTCGTTGTTGATGCGAGGGGTAAAGAAGGCGCCTCCGCGCTCCATGAATTCGAGTTCGCTGATTGCCGTCGAGGCAGATCCAAATGCGGCCCTGAAGACGTCGAGGATGGCCTTGGACGAGTCCTCATCCGAAAGTCTTGGCTTGGAGTCTAGGTCGAGGGTGGCAAAGCGGAGGAGAGTCTCGGATCGGATGGTGCGGCTCATGCCGGCCACCATGTTGGCGTCGGGGTTGTCGGAACCGCTGTAGGCGCCACGCACAACCCAGAGAATGCCGTCGACGGTGCCCACCATCTTTTGAATGGCTGCAAACTCGTCGGCCTTGAGCTTTGTGAGGAGGGACTGGTCCAGTTCGCAGAGAAAGATGCAAAGCTTGCCCTCGACGTTGTTCTCGAATAGCGTGCCTGTTGCCGGCCGCTTGCCTGTTGCCAGCTCGAGTTTGTTGGCGAGGCGGGCAGCGATGCCCATCTGGAGCTGGGACTCGCCGCGGATGATGACGACATCCGACTCGGAGTGCTTGGCTTCCTTCTCGGGCGGCGTGTTGAGGATGGGCTCCCACTCCATCTTGTAGCACAGCTCCCGGGCGGCGTTGATGTCGGACTGAGACTCGTGGTCGATGATGGGCGACACGACCAGGTCCTCGAGGGAAATGAGTGGCTCCTTGGAGTCGGCAATCGTGGCGAACATGGTCACCTTGGCCGGCTTGGGCTGGTCGGCTGATATCTCGCCGCGGCAGAAGGCCTCGAGGGTGCTCCCAGGCGTCTGGATGAGGGGAATGACGTGTTTCGAGAAAGTCATCTTGGCGACAGAGGATGGCAAGTAGATGGTGCCGATGGACGGCTTGGAGGCGGCAAGCATTGGCCAGTACATCTCGATCAGAGACTCGAGGAATGACGGGTTGATGATCGGGCTCACCAGGTGATTGTACGGCATCTCCTTTGCGACGTCGGTCACCCTGATGCGACCCGACGAACATGCAGGGGCTGCCTTGGCTCCGTCGATACCCTGGAACGTGGGGCCGTAGGCGACGCCAATATCGGAAAGAGCCTGGTACATGGTATCGATTGCAATGTCTGTGGCAGCGCTCTTTGCAATTTCGGAGATGGTTGCCTTCATGCCCGACTCCACGTCGAGGGCCATCTTGTCACCGTTGACGGCATTGTGCTCATTGAGGCGGACACCAACCAGACCATTGCAGTGTTCTTTCCAACCTTGGTTTGCCGTCCACGAGCAGATGAGGAACTCGTCCAATGCCTTTTCCTCGCTGTGGCGGAGGGTGATGGTCATCTCGACGTCCTGATCTGATATCACGAGAGGATGCAGGACGGTGACGTCCCTGATTTCAAATCGGTCGTACTGCGCCTCGGCCTTCTGGGCTCTCTGGGCAGCGGCTTCAAGGGCCATGGTGAGGTATCCAGAAAGCGGGAAGACGACAAGGGACTGCACCGTGTGGTGACGCAGCCAGGGGAGGTCGTCAAGCCTCACAATGTTCCTCCACGTCGGCTCCAGGTCGTTGGAATAATTGGCCTCGGTCCCAAGCATATCGCTACGCTTGGCGGTGCGAGTCCTGTGCTTTTCCCACATGCGAGATCGGTGCCAGTACTCTGTCGAGTAGTTCCACGGATATCGCGGCAAATCGCTCAGGAGCGCAGGCTTCTTCTGCGCTGGCCGTTGGAAGTTGATGGCCTCGAGCTTGACGGAGAGGCCTTTTGTGAAGAGCACAGCCGCCATGTCGAGGGCCGATTCGACAGCATCTCGTTTCCGGACAAGGGCAGACGTGTACGGGATCTTGGATGCGGCCGTGCCTTCAGCTTTGAGGATCTGCTTGACCGGACCCTGAAGGGCCGAATGAGGGCCGAGCTCGATGAGCATGTTGACGCCAGTCTTGTGCTGGCCGCTGGGCTTGACCATGTCGGCCACGGCCTCGGCGAAGCGGACCGGGCATGTCAGGTTCTGCACCCAATAGCTTGGCTCGAGCTCCTTGCCGTCCAGACGCTTGCCGAGGAGGGACGAGTGGAACTTGACTTTAGTCGACACGGGTTTCTCGACGTTCCGAATGCTCTCGGTGTATTCCTTTGCCACCAAGTTCATGTGGTGAGAGTGGTAGGCAACGTCAACCTGCAACCTCCGGTGGAAGACTTCCTTTTCGGCCATGATTTTCTCGAGCTCGGCAATGGCATCGTCATCGCCGGAAATTGTCAGGCTCGTGGGGCTGTTGAAGCAGGCGATGCGAGCCTCTCTCGCCTCAAGATTGTCAAGCAACGGAGCAAATTCCTCCTTGGTTCCGCCCACGGCCATCATGGCGCCACGGAGGTGCGGGTGCTTCTTCTTGAGCACCGGAATGAGCCGGCCGCGGTGGTAGGCCACCGTCATGGCCGTGTCGAAGCTGATGATGCCGGCGGCATATGCCGCAGCGATCTCGCCGCTGGAGTGGCCGGCCACGGCGGAAGGGTAGATGCTCCACGATCTCAGCAGGTCTGTCAGGGCAAGCTGGATTGCCGTGCAGGCAGGCTGGCTAATGTGAGCCTCGCCCACCTTGGTCGCCTTGGCGTCCCTGTGGAGTTCCTCGACCAGCGACCAAGCGGCGCCCATGGATGCGATGCAGGCGTCAGCGCAGTCGATGCTACTCTGGAAGACGGGGTAGTGCTCGTAGAGCTCGCGGCCCATGGCCCACCACTGCGCGCCCTGGCCGGTGAAGATGAAGCCGATGCGGAGCGGCTCTAGGTCTTCCTTTCCAACCTGTGCCCTGCCGCTCGTGATTGCCTCGATGAACTCGAACGAGGTAGATGCCGGCACCGCCAGCCTCCACGAGAGAAGGGACCGGCGCTGGCCTAGCGTGTAGGCGACATTGCTCATCAAGTCGATCTGGAACATTTCGGGCCGCTGCTCCAGGTAGACAACAATGTTCTTGGCCACCTTCTCCAACGTGGCTTTATCGTTAGCCGTGAGGACAAAGAGCTTGCGACCATGCACAAATGCCTTTTTCGGGTCGAGCTCGTTGACTTCGAGCGTCCGCTGAGCGAAAGGCGCCCTCTCGACGACCACGTGGGCGTTGGTGCCGCCAAAGCCAAAGTTGTTGACGCTGATGAACTTTTTGCCGCGCGGCCAAGGCCGCTGCGTGATGGGCACCTTGAGATTCCACTGGTTGAAAGGAATCTTGGGGTTAGGCCGCTTAAAATCGTGGTTGGGCACGATGAAGCCTCGTTCAAGCATGAGGGTTGCTTTGATGACGGCCACGATTCCCGACGCGGCTTCGAGGTGGCCGATATTGGACTTGACAGAGCCGATGTAGAGTGGGTCTCGCGGTGCGCGGTCTTTGGACAGGACCTTGTGGATGGCTCCAGCTTCGATGGGATCACCCACCTTGGTGCCGGTGCCGTGGGCCTCAACGTAGCCGACCTTGCTGATGTCGAGGGCGGCCTGCGTGTAGACCTTACGCATCAGGGCCTCTTGGGCATCCTCGTTCGGCATCGTGATGCCGGGTGTCCGTCCGTCCTGGTTGATTCCGGTCCCGGAAATGATGGCACGGATTGAGTCGTTGTCCCTCCGTGCCTCGTCGAGCGGCTTGAGGATCAGGACGCCACAACCCTCGCCTCGGCCGAATCCCGTGCCTCTCGCGTCGAATGCACGCGACCGACCGTCGTCGGAGAAAAGTCTCGACTTAGAGAAAGAAATCCAAAACTCTGGAAGCATGTTCAAATGACAACCGCCCACAATGGCCATGCTGGACTCCCCGGCTCGCAAACTCTGGCAAGCCGCATGCAATGCAACTAAACTCGACGAACATGCCGTATCTGTCGTGAAACTGGGACCTCTCAAATCGAAAAAGTGCGAAATTCGGTTGGACTGCATGGCATATGCGCAACCTGTGGGTCAAGAGTCAGATTTCGCGTCGTTTTGGGTCATTTCGTTGCAAGGCCAACTCGGCTTTTGGGCCGGGTGCTGTGATTGCGGGAATACTAACCTGTCGCTTGGTGCATCGGAATGGTATCTGGATCTCTAAACAGGGCCGACTCGTACTCCGGGAACGAGCCGCCAACAAAAACGCCGACATCCTTGCCTACAATGCTCGCCTTCGGCACTCCTGCGTTCTCCAGCGCCTCAAATGTGCATTCGAGCAGCAGTCGCTGCTGCGGGTCGAGCGATATCGCCTCTTTCTCGGTTAGGCTGAAAAACGGCGCGTCGAAAGCTTTGAAGTCTCCGTCAAGGAAGCAACCGCCCACGGGGTTGCAGCAGCCGGCCTTCCCCGGGTTCGGATGGTGGAAACTGGCCGCGTTGAAGCGCTCCTTGGGAATCTCGGACCAACCACTCCGCGCACGCGCAATAAGCTCCCAGAATTCGCCCGGCCCCGACACCTTTCCGGGCAGGCGGCAGGACATGCCGACAATGGCGATGGGCATGACTGGCCGGTTGCTGTAGTCAACCTCCTCGCCCAGGACATCCTCGGGCAGTCCGTCGCGCAGCCCGCTCGGCACGCCGTAGGCGTTGAGGCCGTTCAGGCCGTACCGAACAAAGTGATTCCACCACGACGCATAGTCGAAGCCGTTGCCATTCGCTCCATTGGCCTCACTGGCATGGCCGTTCGCGCCCGCTCCATTCACACCCACCCCGTTTGCGCCGTTGATGCCGTTGACGCCGTTCATACCGTTCACGCCGTTCACGCCATTCGCGTGGCCATTGCTGTGTCCATTCGCGTGGCCGTTGGTCTGGCCGTTGGTCTGGCCATTTGTGAAACCGTTCCTATGGCCATTTGTGTGTCCGTTGGCGTGTCCGTTGGCGTGTCCGTTGGCAAAACCATTGGCACCATTGACGCCGTTGGGAACGCCGTTGCCGTTCACTCCGTTCGCCCCGTTCATCCCGTTCACCCCGCCGCCGTGCCCCTCGACTGGGGACGTCGGCACGGAGTCAGCGGCCGGCATGTTGAGGAGAGTACGTGTCTATGTTGTCTGCTCTGCTGGCTTGGCTGGTGTGGTGAGGTGTGCAACAGCAACAGCAGACTCGACTGTGTTGTTCAAGACGAGCTGTACATGACAAGCGTCTAGTGATGAACCTCGGAATGGAGAGACACACACACCAGACAAGAGCCACCAGAGCGGATGGGGGGATTGAGGCGGCACAAATCTTCTGGGCGCCAATGCCTTATATGAGGTGGGCTGGTCAAGGCGAGGTGAGCAAAAAGATGAGATGGAGCTCTCTCGCGGGTACATCCAATCCACATGTGAATGCGAAGAAGGGGACGGAACGTGGGCAGACTTTTGTTGGAAATGGAAGGGCTCCCGCAATCAAAAGAGCATCATATCCAGTTAGAGCCGGCCGCTTCATTCCGAAGGGCCGGTACAAAGGTACTACGAAAGGCGTTCGATTCTAAAGCCTTGCAATATCCGCAGCGGGAGAGCGCACGAGTCTCATGACACTATTTTAGACCTCGAGCAGGGGTACTGGGGGACCAGGGGTACTGAGGATTTCATCCACGCCCCGGTCCGCCACATTATGTCTACGTAGGTCCATATGGGATGCTAGCCTGCTGCACCGGGTAGATGTATCACTACCGTCAAGTGCTCGCGGGAAGAGGGCATGGAGCCCACCGAAGAACGGAGCCAAGACCAGAGCAGGAGCGGGAGCAGCATGGGCGTAGGCATGGGCATGGGCAGGAACAGGTAGCAAGAGAAGGAAGCAAGGGCCGGTGCCAGTGATTGCGTAGCAGGGCAGGCCAAGCGGCCACGGCGCTCAAACAAGACTCTCGGTCGCTTATGATTGCGATAAAGCGTCCCGCGGTAAAAAAGGGAAATGCGATTTCCTCGCCTTCAGGGCCGAAATTAATCGGAAATGAAGCGGCCAAGGAGCGGTTGTTGATTTCTGGGGCAGAATGGATGTGATCTTTCCACGTCCGCGCTTTCACTTTTCACCGTAGAAGAGCAGGGCCGACGCCGGGATTCGAAATGTGGAGCGCCGTCTTGATTGGGTCGGGCTGACTCTTGAAGAAAAGTCAAAAAGCCACCGGCGTCTTTGCGCATGATTCCTCGGATGCCGCCGCAGGAGTTGTTGGAAAGGACAGGTACGGGCAGGAAACAGGCAGGACACAAGACACACACACTAAAATGGCATTCCAGCGTCTAGGCAGCCGGTAGTCGGGCCGGACCAGCAGCAGAAACAGCAGGCGCAACAAAAAATTAAGCCGTATAAGACGCCAGGCGTGGCACGCACATTTCTTCGAGCCAACTGGCCAGCTAGTGAGAGCGCGCGTCATGACCTTGTTCGTAAGTAGTAGTATGCTACCGACGGCTGTTCCGGACAAATGGGATCGGGCTGCAGAGCGAGAGGGCGAGAAGGCTATACTACGTATATTGACCAATATGCGGGGGCTATATCAGTACCGCAAAAGGCGACGCACAGCGCTGGATGGCAAGGTGTGCAACCGCGAAAAGAAGCACCGAAGATACATGAAGGTGTCGCAATTATATCGCGGGCTTGCTATCGGGCATAAGGGGAGGCGATATTATTGCAGGGCCGTCTATGGCCAGTCGTCGACTTTTCCCTTCGTTCGTTTGATGTCGTGCGGGAGGATTTCGACAGTCGTGCCCGAGAGCCACATGGCTGACAGAGTCGATGGCCTGGACCGAACCAGTGCTGTCAGTATTGCCGGCATCACCGTCGCCATTGCCAGCCTTGCCTGTCGGCAGACGTTCGAAAATTCTCAAAATCCAGAGAGCTCGCGCACCTCGCACGTCGTGCTACGAGGCGGGGTGAGCACCACTCTGCTGCGGAAGCCGCCCATTCTTGATACATGCCCGAACCCAGACCTACCCACAGCAGCTGAATGCGAGCTGCTTTGACATTTCATCGGATGCAAGTCGTTTCACGATTGGTGATTGATTTCCCTCGCTCCCCCATCACCGCTTCAGTTTCCATCAATCCATATTAGGGAGCCTTTACTCGGTTGCGGCTATTACGCGTCGGCCGGCAGTATTAGACACACCAAAATTTGCACCACATACGCAGACTGGTCCATCCAATCCAGGCATTCATGGTACTTTGTACAGAATTCTCTGGAACGGCCTCCCACAAAGCTTCCCCATGCACATGGCTTCTGCTGGCTAAGAGGTAGGAACCGAGAAATCCCACAGTCCCGAACCGCTCTTGCGTTGGTATTCATTGCGAAGCTGCTGCAACACTGACGAGTCATTCGTCCCGCGACTCCAGGATATTGATTACGATGGCAGATGATGGTGGAGCCACCGATCACAGATCTCACCGCGATATATTTGGGGGGCGAGAGGTTGGAAAGTCCAGGTCGCTCTTCGCAGCTGTGCATTTTATCCAAAAGGGTAATGCCGCCTTTGCAGGAACATCCAGATGAGATCGCTGCTGGCTTGGCTCATCATGTTGCTGGAACGGTGTTGGAGGAAGCCCATAAGCTTGATATACCCGCCGCCCGTGAAACGAGGCCTGTCGATCTATCATGGTCCATCGGCCATGGAAGCCGGCGAAGCTTCCATGAAAACGGGCGGTCCCTAACGAATGTGACGATGCACCCTCCACTTTCAGTGGCTATAACAGTTCGGGGAGCCAAGGCGTAGAAGTAGTGCAGAGCCTCAAAACCCGTTTCGTGCAAGTCGACAGCACATATGCAAACCATAGTATCATTTGGCGCCGTAGCTTCCAACCGAGGCCCCCCACTGGGTCCTGTCCTCTCTT
>Ga0247774_1002019_pt1 | contig 10160 bp, 9 predicted proteins | sample UWRJL001104B6_FD_179933 | JGI IMG/M metagenome (GOLD analysis project Ga0247774, IMG submission 179933) | Plant litter microbial communities from Arlington Agricultural Research Station in Wisconsin, United States - UWRJ-L001-104B-6 | ecosystem: Environmental > Terrestrial > Plant litter >... | reverse complement strand
CAAATTAACTCTCTCACCCAGCAACTAGCAGAAATGACCGCAAACTATCATGGTGTATTAGCAAGACTAACAGCTCTAGAAAAAGGAAAATAAATGGTAACGCTACTTGAAAATCCGTTGCGCGTAGGTTTACGAAAAGAACGGGTGCCGGAACCACAAATTCTGGTAATCTTCGGAGCTTCTGGGGATCTGACCCAGCGCAAACTGGTACCAGCAATTTATCAGATGAAGCGCGATCGGCGCTTGCCACCGGAAACTACCGTCGTGGGAGTAGCCCGCCGCCCTTGGAGTCACGATTACTTCCGCGAGCAAATGCGCGAAGGCATTGAAGAATTTGGCGGCGGCATTGGCAATGAAGAATTTTGGCAAGATTTCGCTAAAGGTTTGTACTACTGTCCGGGCGACATAGACAACCCCGAAAGCTATCAAAAACTCAAAGATTTCTTAGCGGAACTCGACGAAGAAAGGAGAACTCGCGGCAATCACATATTTTATCTGTCAGTTTCCCCAAACTTTTTCCCAGAAGCAATTAGGCAACTGGGCGCGGCTCAAATGCTGGCAGATCCAGTAAAAAACCGCTTAGTAATTGAAAAACCCTTCGGCCGCGACTTGAGTTCGGCAAAAGCTCTCAACCGAGTTGTGCAGAAGGTTTGCCAAGAACAGCAAGTTTACCGGATAGACCACTATTTGGGTAAAGAAACTGTTCAGAATTTAATGGTGTTCCGGTTTGCAAACGCGATTTTTGAACCGCTGTGGAATCGGCAATTTGTCGATCACGTACAAATTACAGTTGCAGAAACTGTAGGCGTAGAAGACCGGGCAGGTTACTACGAATCCTCTGGGGCGTTGCGGGATATGCTGCAAAACCACTTGATGCAGATTTTCTGTCTGACGGCGATGGAACCACCGAATTCCTTGGACGCTGACAGCATCCGCACCGAAAAGATGAAAGTTCTGCAAGCAACTCGCTTGGCAGATTTGCATAACTTGGAGTTCTCAGCGATTCGGGGTCAATATTCTGCGGGTTGGATGAAGGGCAAACCGGTGCCAGGATATCACGAAGAACCGGGGGTTGCTGCCAACTCGACAACGCCGACATTTGTGGCGATGAAATTTATGATTGACAACTGGCGCTGGCAGGGAGTGCCTTTCTACCTGCGAACCGGCAAACGGTTGCCGAAAAAAGTTAGCGAAATTGCGATTCAGTTTCGGGAAGTGCCGCTGTTAATTTTTCAGTCCGCGGCCCAACAAACTACTCCAAACGTTTTGACCATGCGCGTGCATCCCAATGAGGGGATTTCGCTGAGGTTCGAGGCGAAAATGCCGGGGCCGGATTTGCGGACGCGGACGGTGGATATGGATTTCAGTTACGGTTCTTCCTTTGGGGTGACATCTTCGGATGCTTACGATCGACTGTTAATTGACTGTATGCTGGGCGACCAAACTTTGTTTACCCGTTCTGATGAAGTGGAAGAAGCTTGGCGCGTGGTAACGCCGGCGCTGATGGATTGGGAATCGTCCAACGAACAGGAGTTGGTTCCTAAATACGAAGCGGGTACTTGGGAACCGGCGGAAGCAGAACTGCTAATTAACAGAGACGGTCGCAAGTGGCGCAGACTTTAAGAGTCATTAGTCAGCAGTCATTAGTCAGCAGTCATTAGTTTATTGGTCAGGATTACTGATTATTGATTAGCTAAGAACCAAGGACTAAGAACCAATGACTGAGAACCAATGAGCAATGAGTAATAACTAATAAGAAAGGAGAAAAGATTTATGACGATGGCACCGATGAAAGCTCCGCCTCTGGTTTCGCTGCAAAATCCTAAAGATGTGTCGATCGACCAGATAGAGGCAGAATTGAGTCAAATCTGGGAAAGTTACAGAGAATCTGGGTCAAAGGGCGATTTTCCGATCGCTACTAGGGCAACAACGTTTACTTTTGTAGTCTACGAACCGGAAGAAACTCAGCAGTTATTGGCGGATCTGGGGTTTTACGAAGGGCCGGTGGACGGTATTACCGGGCCCATGACGGCATCTAGCATCAGGGCTGCTCAAAAAGCTTACGGACTGCCGAGAACAGGCAAAGCTAACGCTGAATTGCTGGCGACTTTGCGGGAAGAAGTGGCTCGCAAAAATTCCAATGGTGACAGCAAGTTGGGCGGGCCTGGCTTGGGTTCCGGGGGATCGGGGGTGGCTGACGCGATCGTGGCTGCCAATCCCTGCCGGATTATTGCTCTGTGCCCGACGGCGGGGGAAGATAAGGGCGTGCAGGCTCAAGTGGCTGCTTATTGTCCGGTTCACAAGCGCAACAGCGGCAATCTGATCTGCTGCGAGTACATTACCCTCCGGGGTACGGAAGCTGCTCTGGAACGGGTGAGCGGCATCGTGACGGCGTTGATGATCCCGGATTTGCCGACGCTGCTGTGGTGGAAAGCGAATCCCGATGCCGATCGAGGTTTGTTCCAGCGGCTGGCGACAACTAGCAGTTCTGTGATTGTTGACTCTAGCAGCTTTGCCGAGTCGGAAGCTGAATTGCTGTTGATGCAAAGTCTGATCGAGGAGGGAATTCCGATCGCGGATCTCAATTGGCGCCGGTTGGCCGCGTGGCAAGAGTTGGCTGCTGAGGCTTTTGACGCCCCGGAACGTCGCGCGGCGATTCGGGAAATCGATCGGGTGACGATCGATTACGAAAAAGGAAATACTACTCAAGCGCTGATGTATTTGGGGTGGCTGGCGAGCCGGCTTCAGTGGCGTCCGGTTGCTTTCAAACAAGAGGAGGGCGATTACCAAATCAAGCGAATTAAATTCGCAGGTCCCGACGAACGGGTTGTAGAAGCCGAGTTGGCTGCTATTCCTACTGCTGATTGGGGCGATGTCCCGGGCGATTTGATTGCTCTGCGTTTGAATTCTACGAACGAAAAGGCTGACTGCGGTACAGTTCTGTGTTCGGAAGCGGGCGGCTGTATGCGGATGGAAACGAAAGGTGGCGCTCAAACCGATCGGTTTAACCAGGTGACTCCTCTGTTGGACCAGGTGACGGAACAGTTGCTGGGTCAGCACCTGCAGAGTTGGGGCCGAGATGTGCTTTACGAAGAAAGTTTGGCAGTGACGGCTCAAATCCTGAAGTTAGCTAAACAGTAAAAAGAAGTTCGACAACGGATTGTGTAGCGGCTGTAACGGATGGATGGAATCAGGAGAAAGGAGAAAAAAATAAGCAAGACGGATTGAGTTAACATTCAGTGGGGCAGGCAATGTCTGCCCTACTTTTATTCTTCTCTTTTCTTCCTTCGCGCTCTTGGCGTCTTCGCGGTTCGTTAAATAGTTATTATTTGAGCGCTTCGAGAGCAATACTCATAACTTTATCAACTGTCTATTTTTATGAGGAAGGATTGCATAAATCTTTGATTGATACAGAAACCGCAGATGCAGGCAGATTAACACAGATAAACGCAGATAATTCCCTGATTGGAAAGCGACTTTGGCAGTTTTATCTATTATTTATTTTAACTAACTAGAACTATGGCTTTAGTAATTGCTGGCGAACGCAGCGGTGCGGGAAAGACGACTGTGACGATCGCCCTTTTAGCTTATTTAATCCGCCGCGGCTTGAACGTTCAATCTTTTAAGGTTGGTCCCGATTACATTGACCCCATGTTTCATGCTTTTGTTACTGGTCGCCCCTGTCGGAATTTAGACCCAGTATTAACGTCTGAATCTTATGTAAAAAAGTGTTTTTCTCGTCATATTCAAGATGTCGATTATGCCTTAGTTGAAGGGGTGATGGGACTCTTTGATGGAGTGAGTCGAAAAAATCAGGAATCACGAAGCCACGACACGGATACAGGGATTAACTATCGGAAAGAAGAAGGCAAATATGATTTTTCCTTTGCTTCTACGGCTCATGTGGCTTATTTGCTAAATTTGCCGGTATTGTTTGTGATAGATTGCAGCAGGCTCTCTGGTTCTGTGGCTGCGATCGCCCACGGTTTTCGTTCTTTTAACCCTGACCTTAAATTCGCTGGTTTGGTGCTGAATCGGGTTGCGAGCGATCGACATTTGGAGTTGCTTCAAGATGCTCTCAAACCCCTCAATTTACCTATTTTGGGCGTTTTGCGTAGGGATGAGGCTGTTACTATTCCCGATCGACATTTGGGGCTGATTCCTGCTGAGGAGTTGCCGAATCTTCATGCTGCGATCGATAAACTGGCTGATTTGGCTGCTGTTAGTTTTGACTGGGAGCAACTTTTGCCTTTGTTGGCTGCAACTCGAAATGGGGGGGGTGAGGGGTCTGAGCAACTTTCGGGTAGGCACAGTCTCCCTTCCGATATTGTAACTCAAAAAGATGATGTTGTCAACTCTTTGGGAAAACAATTTGGAGTGAAAATTGCAGTTGCGCGCGATCGGGCTTTTAATTTTTACTATCAGGACAATCTTGATTTGTTGGAAGAGTTGGGTGCTCAGTTGGTATTTTGGAGTCCCCTTGATGACTCGGTTTTTCCTGACAACGTGCAAGGGTTATATTTTGGTGGTGGTTTTCCCGAGGTGTTTGCTCAAAAATTGAGCGGTAATGTTTTAATTCGGGATGCGGTAAGAAAGGCGATTTTTTCGGGAATGCCGACTTATGCGGAGTGCGGCGGTTTGATGTATTTGTGCGATTCTATTGTAGACTTCGATGGCAATTCTTGGCAAGGGGTGGGGGTGTTGCAAACTTCTGCTGCGATGGGTAAGCGTTTGACGCTGGGATACCGAGAAGCTGTGGCGCTGAGGGATAGTTCGGTGTTAACTGCTCTTGATGAGGTTTGGGGACATGAGTTTCATCGATCGCATTTAACTGTGGAACCGACTAATCCAGTTTATCACAGTTGGAGGTATGGCAAGCGGGGGGAAGTTGAGGCGGTTGCTGAAGGTTGGGGAGTTTGTCAGCTACACGCTTCTTATTTGCATTTGCACTGGGGTGCTCGTCCTGATATTCCGGCTCGTTTTTTGCAGCAGTGTGCTGATTTTGATTTTAAGGGTGTTTTGGGCGATCTCAAGTAATATCTTTTTAACGAACCGCGAAGGCGCGAAGGACACGAAGGAAGAGAATGAAGGGGAAGCAGAAGATAGGTAATGTCTGTAGCGCTTTGGCAATAAATCAATTCTGTTTTTTGGGAAGTCGAAAAGCCTGTTCCTGGCGGAGCCCAGAGCAGAAATAAAGTGGTCTTACTATTTATATTAGAATATTTATGACGGAGAAAGCTAGGGAGGTTGGGATTTATGAGCGAATCAATTTCGACTAAGCTGTTGTTTGCGCAATGGGTGACACGGGAGAATTTTCGGCGTTACGGCCAAGTTATCTTTGCGGCTGTTGATGGCAAGTCTTTCGATGCTGAGGACGCTCGGTTAAATTTGCAAAATGGTGTTCCTAGATTTTACATTATGCGGCTGCGGGAGAAAGGTCGCAAGTTTGGCAAAATTACGCGGCACGTTCAATGTACTCAGTGTTTGGGTTCTTTGGAGGGGAAGGATTGGTTGATGGCGGTTGCGCCTCCTGGGGATAGCGATAAACCCAGTTTAGATGATATTGTTGCTTTTCGGATTCCGGGCAATTGTTTTATTAAGTTAGATGTGGGGACTTGGCACGCTGGGCCGTATTTTGATGCGGATTTTGTTGATTTTTACAATCTGGAATTGAGCGATACTAATGTGGTTGACCATTTTACTTTTGATTTTGTGAAAAATTACAATCTGGAGTTTGAGATTGTCTGATGTTGGCGGTTTGTAGTTGCGCTTTCTTTTTGGTGATTTTTGAGTAAGATTTTTTAACCGCAGAGGGCGCAAAGGACGCAGAGGGGGAGAAGGATGGGGTTCGCAAGTGATTGGGGAATTCTTTTGGTCTCACTAGGCTGAATGGTCACGCTTGAAGGATAAAGTTTACCAGTGTTAAATTAAGTGCCATTGTTATGTCTGAGCGAAAGTATAGCATTGTTCTGCGCGAATGTCGTTTGTTAGGTGCGGAGGACGATCGCCCAAGGGTTGATATTGCTATTGAGGATGACCGAATAGTCGCCGTTTCACCTCGGATATCAGAACTTGGCGAACGCGAAATCGACATTCAAGGCAATTTAGTTAGTCCTCCTTTTGTGGACTCGCACATTCATCTCGATTCGGCTTTGACTGCGGGGGAACCGCGATGGAATCAAAGCGGCACTTTGTTCGAGGGAATTCAAATCTGGGGGGAACGAAAGCAATGTTTAACTCTGGATGATGTCAAAAAACGGGCTGTTGAAACTTTAAGGCTGCAAGCGTCTCAAGGAATTTTATTTGTCAGGAGTCACGCTGATGTTAGCGAACCGACGCTGACTGCTTTGCAAGGACTTTTGGAAGTTCGTGAACAAGTCAAAGATTGGATGACTCTGCAAGTTGTCGCTTTTCCCCAAGACGGGATTTACGGAAGTCCTGAAAATGACAAACTTTTAGAGAAATCTCTGGATATGGGTGCGGATGCTGTGGGTGGGATTCCCCATTATGAGTTGACGCGGGAAGATGGGGTGAAGTCTGTTGAGCGAATTTTTGAACTTGCTGAAAAATACAATAAATTAATAGATGTTCACTGCGATGAAATCGATGATGAACAGTCGAGATTTTTGGAGGTGGTAGCAGCTTGTGCGATTAGAAGCGGGGCTGGTTCGCGGGTGACGGCTAGCCACACGACGGCTTTCGGTTCTTATAACAATGCTTATGCTTTTAAGCTGATGGGAAGTTTGGCCAAATCGGGAATTAATTTCATTGCCAATCCTTTAATTAATATCACCCTGCAAGGCCGCGCTGATACTTATCCCAAACGCCGCGGGGTGACGCGGGTTAAGGAGTTGTGGCTGCAGGGATTGAATGTGAGTTTTGGCCACGACTGCGTGCAAGATCCTTGGTATAGTTTAGGTACGGGAAATATGTTGGATGTCGCTCATATGGCGGTTCATGTTTGTCAGATGACGGGAATGGCTGAAATTGCAGCTTGTTTTGATATGGTGACTGTCAACGGTGCTAAAACTCTCAATCTGGGTGATGATAATTATGGGATAGAAGCGGGGAAACCTGCCAATTTGATTGTGTTGGATGCTGAGGATTGTTATGATGCAATTAGGAGGCGCGCTGCGGTTCGGTATGTGATTTCGCGGGGTAAGTTGTTGGCGGAAACTGCACCTGCTAAAATTAGTTTTTATGGTATTTGACAAACAATATTTGAAGCTGTTAAATTGTGAATCAAGGTGCTATTCCCGATGAAAGTCCCAGAAATTTGCCGGAGCAACTTCTTTTGCAAGATGCTAAGGCTGGTAATTGTAGAGCAATTCAGGGCGGGCCTGACGATATACTAGGGGATATTTCCAGACTGGTTGCCCTCTATGGAGGCAATCCCGAAGACTGGTACAAAATAACCAGCATTCAGGCTTTTACAATTAATGGAGCTTCCGTACAAATACACTGGTTTGAAAATGCAAAAATTTTGCAACAAGTTGAATTAAAGTTTAAACGACAATATCCTAAAATAGCACCTAAGAATTTATAGGTAGACAAGTTATGATTGTTCGCTGTATTGCTAATACTGGGAAACACTTACCGGAAAATTATATCGATCCGGCAAGAGGTTATACTAAAAAGGTTGAATTGCCTTTGACTGTTGGCAAGGAATATGTTGTTTATGCTATCCGATCGTGGCAGGGAATAGTTTGGTACTATATTTGTGATGATAATTACACTTATTATCCCATACAGACTCCGGCACCGCTGTTTGAAGTAGTTGATAACCGAGTTTCTAAGTATTGGCAGTTTATGCTTGACCCGAATGGGGTTTTAAGGATGGCTTTTGAGCAGTGGTTTACTGACCGTTGTTTTTATGATAAGCTGACGGATCAGGAAGAGGCGGAGGTTGAGATTTTTGAGAAGGTTAAGGAATTAATGGATGCTGAGGATTTTGCTTTGCCTCCGCTTGATGTGGCCGTTGAGAAGTTGCGGGAAACTGTCAGTGTTTGAGCTAAAGACAAACATCGAAGCGGGCTGAGTTCATGAAATCAGCTAAACAAGCAGACAGAAAAAAGGTTAAGATAGTTGTATTCCTAGGTGGACACTCCCACGGGAACATTTGTAACTCCTGCTTCTACACGTATGATATTTAAAAATACATGACCGAATAAAAATTTATGAATGATAAATTTCAACCACTAGACCGCGATGATGATGTTTTGTTGTTCGATAACAATAATACATTTACAGTGGGAAAATTCAAGGTTTTAATGAGTCAACAATTTCAGGAAAAGTTTTTAAGAAGTTATCACGAAAAACCTAGTTATAAGGGTGGTCTTTCTCAAGAACGTACTGATATTAAATCCGACTTAAGCACTATCTCATTTGATTCTGGAGGTTTTATCTGCAGTGAGATTCAATGGAAATGTATAAAAGCAGTAAATTGTAAACTTCTCAAAGTGGGTTCTGGAGGATGGCAGGAAGGAAAATTGAGAATGCAGGCAAAAGTCGTAAATTCATATTACGAAAATGATGATTATAAAAAGTATAATAAAGCTGTTCTTGATATATGTATAGAATTCAGTCCCGATATACCAAATGAACCTATATCACCTTTAGATGATATCAGACAATCCGAGGAATACAAAAAACTGAGCAATAATAACTGACTGCCCGATCGCGATTACAATACAATAATCACTGCACTTATATCTGAATCTTAGATTTTTAACCGCAGATGAGGGCAGATGTACGCGGATGAACGCTGATGTTTTTTTGGGAGGGACTCATGATAAATGTAGAAGAATATGTCGATCGCACGGCTGAACTGATAAATTTACCGTTAGACCCGGAACATCGACCCGGTGTTGTGGTAAACTTCGAGAGGATAGCTGCGATCGCTCGACTCGTTACTGAGTTTCCTTTACCTCCAGAAGTAGAAGTCGCGCCGGTGTTTGAACCTTAGATTTTTAACCGCAGATGAGGGCAGATGAACGCGGATGAACGCAGATGTTTTTTGGAGAGGGCTGATGCGGTTGCTACGGCAGCGGCTGTTAAATCGGGTAAGGTTACGGCTACAGTGGCGGTAAGTGCTGCTTTGGAACGGATTGCTGGTAAGGATAAGGCTTTTAATTGTTTTACTGCTATCACTGCATCAAGCGCACTCGCAGCAGCCGAAAATATAGATAGTTCGATCGCAAATAACCAAGACCCAGGCCCTTTAGCAGGCGTTCCCTTTGCTGTCAAAAATTTGTTCGATGTCGGCGGAATTACTACTCTAGCTGGGTCAAAAATCAACGCTGACAATCCGACCGCTACCCAGGACGCGGCTGTGGTCGCCCGACTAAAACAAGCCGGGGCTGTGCTCGTGGGTACTCTCAACATGGATGAGTACGCCTACGGTTTTGTGACGGAAAACAGCCACTACGGCCAGACTCGCAATCCCCGCGATACTGCGCGCATCGCTGGCGGTTCCAGCGGCGGTTCCGCAGCAGCAGTCGCCGCCGGTTTTGTTCCCGTCACTCTCGGTTCTGATACTAATGGTTCTATCCGCGTACCGGCTGCTTTGTGCGGTGTCTTTGGGTTTAAGCCTACTTACGGCCGTTTGTCCAGGGCTGGCGCTTTTTTATTTTCGAGTAGTTTGGATTGTGTGGGACCGTTTGGGCGATCGATCAGGGATATGGCGCTGCTGTACGATATCCTGCAAGGCCCTGATTCTCGTGACCCTGTTTGCACTCAACGCCCGCCTGAACTTTGTTCGCCGCAGTTAAATCAAGGCATCGAAGGATTGCGAATTGCTGTTGCTGACGGGTATTTCGCCACAGGGGCCCAACCGGAAGCAATGGAGGCTGTAGAAATAGTTGCTAAAGCCTTGACAAATGTCTTGAATTGTGGTAATGGTACAGAAAAAACAACAAACCCCCCAAAAATAGGGGGGCTTGCAACTGTCACCATACCGGAATCCGATCGCGCCCGGGCTGCGGCGTTTATCATTACCGCTTGCGAGGGGGGAAATTTGCATTTGGACAATTTACGATCGCGCCCTCAAGACTTCGATCCGGCGACGCGCGATCGCTTTTTAGCGGGAACCCTGATCCCTGCGACTTGGTACTTGCAAGCCCAGAGATTCAGACAGTGGTACCGCGATCGAATTCGCGAAA
>Ga0247774_1002018_pt1 | contig 10163 bp, 8 predicted proteins | sample UWRJL001104B6_FD_179933 | JGI IMG/M metagenome (GOLD analysis project Ga0247774, IMG submission 179933) | Plant litter microbial communities from Arlington Agricultural Research Station in Wisconsin, United States - UWRJ-L001-104B-6 | ecosystem: Environmental > Terrestrial > Plant litter >... | reverse complement strand
GGGGAAATCGAGAAACTACCCCAAGATATTTACGTTAGAGGTTTTATCCGCAGGCTCGGCGACGCCTTAGGACTAGACGGTAGCGCGATGGCGAATGCTTTGCCCAAACCTGCTGAGAGCCCAATTCCCAGTATGTATTTGTCTGTTTCAGATTCCGTGTCAGCCGAAGGCTTTCAAATGCGTCCGGTCCATTTGTACATCGGCTACACCGCTTTGATGGCTGGGGCTGTAGGGGGTTTGGGTTGGCTGTCGCAGCAACCCCTGATGCCAGGAGCACAGGCAGTACCTCAAACGCAGGTGACACCGCCAGCCTCAGTTGCACCGGCTCAGAAAAGCCAAGAAAAAGCACCTCAACCGGGTTTGAAGAAGTCTAGCACTAACGCGGGAATAATTGTGGGGGCTGACATGGCGCCGCCGGAGATGATTTTTGGTTAGTGTGTGTCGGGCGATCGATCGCCCGACAATACCCCTGGCCTAGGTTCCGTCTCAGAAACCCGGTTTCCTTGCTTACCTGCATATGGATACTTGCTTGAAGACTTGACATCCTCCCCCACCTCAAAGGTAGGGGAATTCCCAAACATCACTATTTTGGTTTCTGCTTCATAGCAACTGCCGCTGAAGAAAGAAAAAGATTTTGTCTTGCGTTCGCTCCACAGACGCTCCACGGTGTGTCCCACCGCAAAAAAAAGGAAACAAACAAATGCTTATTCAGTTAACGTCTTTCAGGGATGTTTGCCACCCCTGACGCTTATCCTAGTGTGCCAATTTTTCTTCGCCGCTGGGAGTCTCGCAGGCTTTGGTGTTAGGCTTTATGTCTCCATTGTCCAAGTGGGCCCGCGACCACAACTATTGTACCCTGCATTAAAAAGCCGTCTTAGAAAGACGGGGTTTCAGGCCCATTTTCTTGATGAGTGGTGGAGAGCGATCGCGATTTAAATTTTAGTTCAATCTCCCACTTTCATCGATCTGTGGAGTCAAATCTCAAATCGTCCAGCCTGGCACCCAAAGTGAATTTTAAACTGCATCAGGAAACTCGATATGTGCGATAAACTATCTATTTGACCACTGCTAAAAGAGGTTTCCGATAAGATGAGTTCCCCAGCCCCCGCTGCTTTCTCCGATCTCGATCCGCTATCTACTCAGTCCCCAACAGTCACGACTTTGGCGGCACCAGACAGTGCTTTGATAACGGTGGCTCCACTGCCACAAAAATCTTGGACAATAGAAGATAGTGAGAAACTCTACCGAATTCAAGGTTGGGGCGAACCGTATTTTTCGATCAATGCAGCCGGTCACGTTACAGTCTCTCCCAAGGGCGATCGCGGCGGTTCCCTCGACTTATGCGAACTGGTAGAATCCCTCAAACAACGAAATTTGGCTTTGCCCCTGCTGATTCGATTTTCTGATATTTTGGAAGATCGGATCGAGCGCTTAAATTCGTGTTTTGCCAGAGCGATCGCTCGCTACAATTACAAAAATGTCTATCGCGGTGTCTTTCCAGTCAAATGCAACCAGCACCGACAATTAATTCAAGATTTGGTGCGATTCGGTCAACCCCATCACTTCGGATTGGAAGCCGGCTCGAAACCGGAATTAATGATAGCTTTGGCGACTTTAAAAACCCCAGGCGCTTTGTTAATTTGTAACGGTTACAAAGACCGGGAATACATCGAAACTGCTATTTTGGCGCAGCGGCTAGGCAAAACTTCCGTAATTGTGCTGGAGCAAATTGAGGAAGTAGAACTCGCAATCGCCGCGAGCATTGCATTAGGAATTAAACCGATTTTGGGAGTGCGAGCAAAACTCACTACCAAAGGCGTGGGCCGCTGGGGAGGCTCCACGGGCGATCGGGCAAAATTTGGCTTGACAATTCCTGAAATTATCCGCGCAGTCGGCGAACTAGAAAAAGCTGGAATGCTCGATTGTTTGCAGTTACTGCACTTCCACATCGGCTCTCAAATTTCCTCAATTAGCGTCATCAAAGACGCCATTCGAGAAGCCAGCCACATTTATGTAGAATTAGCTAAATTGGGAGCTAATATGAACTACTTGGACGTAGGCGGCGGACTCGGCGTTGACTACGACGGCTCTAAAACAAACTTCCACGCTTCCAAAAACTACAATATGCAAAACTACGCTAACGACGTAGTAGCGGGAGTGAAAGATGCCTGCGACGAGCGGAAAATCCAGGTACCAATTATCATTAGCGAAAGCGGGCGGGCGATCGCTTCTCACCAATCAGTGTTAGTTTTTGACGTACTCGGTACTAGCGATGTCCCCAGAGAAGTACCAGAACCAATAGACGAAAACGCACACCAAATTCCGCGCAATCTCTACGAAATTTACCAATCTATCAGTCCCGAAAATTACCAAGAAGTTTATCACGATGCTATCCAATTCAAGGAAGAAGCAGTCAGTTTATTTAACTTAGGCTATTTGGGAATTGCGGAACGGGCGAAAACCGAACAGTTGTACTGGGCTTGCTGCAATAAAATACAGGGGATCGCGCGGCAAAAAGAATATGTATCGGAGGATTTGGAAGATTTAGAAAAGGTGATGGCGTCCATTTATTACATCAACTTATCTGTTTTCCAGTCCGTACCCGATAGTTGGGCAATTAACCAATTGTTCCCAATTATGCCAATTAACAGACTCGACGAAGAACCAACTCAGCGCGGTATTTTAGCCGATCTCACCTGCGACAGCGACGGCAAAATCGACCAATTTATTGATTTGCGAGATGTGAAGTCGGTTTTGGAACTGCATACTCTCAAACCAGGAGAACCTTACTATTTGGCGCTATTTTTGGGAGGTGCTTATCAAGAAATTATGGGCAACCTTCACAACTTATTCGGCGATGCAAATGCAGTTCACATTCAGCTGACACCTTCTGGCTATCATATCGAACACGTTGTGAAAGGAGACACTATGAAAGAAGTCCTCAGCTACGTACAGTACGATGCAGAAAGTTTGGTTGAAAGCATCCGCCGTCAGACAGAAGCAGCTTTGCAGCAAAATAAAATTACTCTTTCCGAGTCCCAACTTTTGCTGCAAAATTATGAGCGGAGTCTCAGCCAATATACTTATCTTCAGTCTTAAAATGTAGGGTGCAACCTAAGCACCGTACCAGAATTGAAAGGTGAGATAATAAGCGTAAAAGTAGGGTGCGCAGTGCGCACCTTACCTTGAGTAATTACCAATTAGCAATTAGCAATTACCAATTATGCACCATTAGCTAGAATTTCAGATATCGCCCGCCGCTCTTCTCCGTGTTGAATCGGTAAAACTTGGCGAGCGTCAGTAATCAGCCAATCGAGAGCCGCCGCTTGCAAATCGATCGCAGCCCCGGTTTTATCAACGCAGTAGCGCCCGAACACCAGTTTGTCAACCAACCGCACATCGGAACCCAAACGGGAATACTCAAAAATCACGCTGTTTTCCACAGTCGCGCCACTGCAAAGCCAACAATTTGGGCCGATCATTGTGGGGCCGACAATTTTTGCTCCATCCTCAATGATCGTCATCCCGCCAATGTAAACAGGCCCAGTAATATCAACCTTATCCCAGTTGACAGCGACATTCAAACCAGTGTAAATGCCGGGGCGCACTTCAATTCCCGGAATGGAAACATTTTTAACTTGTCCGAGCAGCACGCTCTGAATAGCCCGCCAATAGTCAGGAACTTTGCCGATATCCACCCACTCAAAGTCCATGCTAATCCCGTAAAAAGGCGCGCCTGCTGCTACTAGGGCGGGGAATAACTGCGAACCGATATCGTACTCCTGGCCCGAAGGGATGTATTTGAATATTTCTGGTTCAAAAATATAAATACCAGTGTTAATGTCGGTACTCAGAGCTTCCTCTACAGATGGTTTTTCTTGGAAAGCTTTAATTTTGCCAGACTCGTCTGTTACCACCACTCCGTAACTGGGAACCTCCTCGCGGGGCACGGATTTCATAACAATAGTAGCAATCGCCCCTTTTTCCCGATGCCACTTCACAGCAGCAGTCAAGTCCAAGTCAATCAAAGCGTCGCCGCACAGCACCACGAAAGTATCGTCAAAAAACGGCGAGAAGTCCTGAATCCGTTTCATGCCGCCAGCCGAACCGAGAGCCTCTCCAATCATTTCTCCCTCCTCAATTCGCCCTTCAAAAGAATAGGCAATTTGTACCCCAAACTTTTGACCGTCGCGGAAGTAGTTTTCAATCACGTCTGCCAGGTGGGAAACATTGACCATAATCTGGTCAAATCCGTGCTGGCGGAGCAATTCAACCAAAAACTCCATCACTGGCTTTTGCAGGATGGGAATCATCGGTTTGGGTATTGTCTGAGTAATGGGACGGACGCGAGTGCCTTTACCGGCCGCCAGAATCATCGCTTTCATTATTAACTTCCTCAACCCTGTGTTAAGTGATATCAGCTCAACAATTAGATGCTAGCGGTTGCGATCGAATCGATCCATCCCGGCAAAATCCTGACCTGTTTATAGGCGACATCGTACCAGGCTATCAATCGTTTATTCCTAATTTACCTAGATTTAACGAACCAGAAATCAGAAATAATATCAAGTCCGGGTGAATGCACGTACAATTGCCGTAGGCGGGGGTTCTGCCGGGATAGCTCTCCAGAGTTCGAGAGACTGGTCAACCCGCCCCGAAACCCGATCGCTGCGCCCCTCCAAGCTCAAAGCGCCCGGATTTTGAGGTCTTGGTAAAACTCCTCTTGAAGCAACTCTACTTTAGACTGAGCCGACAGCAGCAACAGCGCCCAAAAAATGCCCACGCGGTCATAATTTGACAAGTGAACTTCCCCAGTCGATACCGGGAGTTCTGGGTTGACAGGAGAGTGCAAATCGTTATGATGCCAGAGTTCGAGCAATTTGTCCAAGTCGAGCCAACCCTCGTCTATTTCCGGGTCCCGCTGAGCCAGAAACCGTTCGAGTTCGCTAGCAGTTTCTACGAGATTTTCTTGGTGAGCTAGCTCAAAGATAGCCTGGGCCGCTTGCGATCGCATTTTTGAGGTAGGGCGACGCCGGGGGGTAACTGTCTGCTCCATTGCTGCTTTCATGAGCTGCAACTGCTCAATCAGTTCAGGGAGAGTCACGGGGCGTTTTTGCGGTAGTTGAGCTACACCGCGACGGCGCAATTGCCGCTCCAAATGCTGAGGCAAGTGTCGCCCTGCTGAGTGCTCTGCGTCTTCGAGTGCCGCCTCGTCGGCCGAGTCGGGATTCGCGGGGGATTCTGAGAGGACGATACTTTCTGCTTTGAGCAACACCAGCATTGAAGCGTACAAAAACGCTTGCCCGGAGTGGGATAAATCGGAGAAATCCTTACTTGGATCGGCATCGCAGGCGTTCGTCAGCTTGCTCAAACATCGATCGAACACTTCAATTACCTTAACGTCCCAAGGATCGATTTCTCCCCGTTCTGCTAGGTCAATTAAAATTGCGATCCCCTCGGAAATCGTTTCTAAGCCATTTTGGTCTCGGGAAACGGCCATTAGATTTTTGATTTTTGATTTTAGAGCTTAGATTTTAGATTTTCCCTCTCCGAAAACGAGAGAGGATATCAAGTTAATTGGCGGTCATTGAAGCCGCTTTGACCTCAGTCGCTGCTGTTTCTAAACTTGTGGTTTCTGCACCTTCTAACAAAGGTTGTTTGGCTTCTACTTCTGCTTTATAGCGTTCGATATCTTGTTCTAATTCCTGAATCCGCTGCTCTTTTTCGCGAACTTGGCGGATTTGTTGGCGCGACGCCAGGGTTCGCTGCATTCTCGACCACAGACTGAACAGCCAGGCTAGAATTGCTCCCAATCCGGTCGCTACAATTAGTTCTACGCACAGCGGTGCTTTAACTTGGACGCCGTTGATAACTTGAATCGCGGTCGGCTGTGTATTTTCGATGCTGAAAAATACTAGAGCCAAGCAAATCAGAAAGATGAAGAAGAAATTTAGCGCTCGCATTTTCTCTGTTCCTAATTCTCAATTCAGGTTAAGCAAATTCTTAGCCATTTGTCAACTGTTTTTTGGCAGATACTCCCAGTTTTTTTGATAAGATCAAATCTGGTCAATTAACCATAATATCCGGGGATGGGCGGGTTTATTGGAACTCTGAGAGTTGATTGAAGAGATTGGTTAACCCGCCCCTGCAGGAAATATCCTCTTTAGGTTTGACCGATGTTTTGGGGTTTCTTGCCGATTCCCAGTGCTGGCAATATTTGATATTTCAAAGCAATGCCCGCCGCCACAAATAAGGCAATAATCAGCGCCCCAATTCCTACGGGACTGGGAATCCAGAATATCGCCTCCAAATAGTTAATTTCCCCGGGTTTTAGCTTCCAAACTAACTGTTTTCCCTGCTGATAGCTTTCTGGAACCAGCGCACCGGCGACTGTTTCAATACTTTCGGCGCCCCAAGGCGTGTTCAAGCTAAAGTCTAGCTCCAAAAGTCCCCCCGGACTCAGCAGCAGACTGCCGTTAGAAGACAGCAGAGAAAGAGAGCGCAAATCCAATTCCAAACTCAACCGATTTCGCAGCACCAATAACAAATTATTCTGCTTGACATTCAGGTTAGATTCAAACTTCGGCAAATCGGTTTCTAGGGGACTTGCAACCCGAGATTGTGCGGTTTGTGCGATCGGATTGTAAAATTGGTTGAACTTGTCTTGCAACTCGGCTCCATTATTGAAAGGAATCCTCACGAGAACTTCTGTCTGGGAAAGCCGTTTAGTTTTTCCGTCCAGCAACCTCACCCTGCGTTCTACGCTTTTCAACCATTCTGCAACTGTGTCGCTGCTGAAGCTCGTCAACCTTTCCCCCAGTTTAATGTGCTGCACGATTTCGCCGCGAGTTTGACTCTCAAAGTTGACCCCGACATCGTACTGAACGCATCCAGTCACTAGAGTTAAAAGGCAAAAAACCAAAGGTAAAAGAAAGAAAAAATTCTTTTTCTTCTTCCCAGTTCCATCCTTGACATTTTGCTCTTTCATTATACATTTTTCCCTATTTTTATCTATTTGCATGAATTAGCAAAGCGTTGAATTGCCGACACTGTTTCTATGTTTGTTCTGCACGTTTTAACTGGTTCCTAGGCTCTGCCTGGGAACCCATGTCCAGAGGCTTTGCCTCGCAAGCTTTCATCCAAATTCGAGGCAGAGCCTCACGATGTGTATTACCAGGCAGAGCCTGGTAACGAGTAAAACCGCACTGAACTTATTGCCTGGAAGCTACACCCAACTGTTGAAACAGCATACTCGGCAAATATGCCGCACCGCCTACCCATTCGGCTTCGCTGCTCAAATCTGCCAAATTTTTAAAGGCTTCAAAAATGCTGCCTGCCACCATTGTATTCTTGACGCGGCCGACAATTTTGCCTTTTTCTACTTTATAGCCTAAGTCCAAATTGACCGAAAATTCGCCAGCTAACTGATTGGACTGACCGGCTCCTAAAACCTGCTCTACTATTAGACCTTCGTGCATGCTAGCAATCAAGTCTTGAGTGGAGGTATTTCCTGGGGAAATGCAAAAGTTAGTCAAATCAGGGCCTGGGCGAGACAATCCGCCACGAAAACCGTTGCCGGTTGATTGTACACCGCCGCGAGCGGCCCACCTGCGATCCCAATAAAATCCCGTGACAGTACCTTTGTCTATCAAGATTTTGGGGGTGGTGGGGGTACCTTCGTCGTCAAAGGGACAAGCAGAAGAGCCTAAAGTGGGGTCTTCAAAAAAGGTAAAGCGTTTGTCAAATAAGGTTTCGCCGATTTTGTCGGCTAGGGGAGAGGCTTTTTGAACTACTGTTTGACCTGAAAGGATGGTATCAAACAAGCTGCCGAGGGTGCTAGCGGCGGCTCTGGGGGTAAATAATACTGGGTAGGAACCGCTGGTGATGGTGGCTGATTGTTCGGCGAGGCGGTATTTTTCGAGGAGTGATTGGAGGATGCTGTTGGTGTCTAGGGGACGATCGCGCGCTACGTCGTAACTGTATGCTTGCATAAAGTCTTCTCCCTGTACCAAATTTCCCGCGATCGAGCCGCTGACTATTTGGCTGCTTCTTTCGGCATACAGGTCTTGCGTGGTGGCAATTTTCACTCTGCCGCTGCGGACGTGAAAGCCGACATCTACCATAATATCGGGATTGTAGGCGTGAACTTGCTCGATGAGGTTTTTGCCGTTTTCGACTAATTCGGCGGTTGTGGGCGGAGTGTAGGTGGTTTCCGGGGTTGTTAGGTGGAAGTTGGAGGCTAGTTCAAATTCTGCGGGATCGCCGATTTCGGCTGTTTGAATGGCTGCATCGACTAAATCGTCTACCCGCGTTAAATCTGTGGAACTGGCAAAGCCGATTTTGCCTTGGTAAATCAGTCGGAGTGCTACGCCTCGGAGGGCTTTGGTTTGCAGGGATTTGAGGCGATTGTTTTCAAATTCGATGGGGGTGTCTTGACTCGACAGGTAGTATACTTCAGCGGCATCGGCGCGTTGAGATGCCAATTTTAATATCTGTTCTATGGTTGAATCGCTCACAATAATCGCCTTTCAGGTTTGGTCTTTGTTTTATTTTAGCAACTACAGGACTTACGCTGCATTCCTTCTATTTTGACACTATCTGTAGTAGTAAGGTGCGCGGTCCGGTGGACCCTACAAGTAGAGTTTATGCGTAAGTGCTGTATAAAGAGGCGCAAGTTCTATAATTGTAATTCACACTGTTTAAAAACATAGTTAACGGCTGCAAACAGTCGCTCTAAGTCCTGAATTGTATAGAAAAATTTATTTTGAGTAAACATTTCTAATTTGAGCTTGCCAAACTGCCACATTGCCCCATTAGAAACAATACCAAAGATAGTTTGTTCGGGTTCATTGTTAAGTCGCTGCACGGCGATCATTTCTGCCAAACACTGCCCCCATCCTTCATCAAAGGCGCTCTCTTTCTTGGCTTCAACTAATATGAAATAGGGCTTGTCAAAAACTACTGTGCCGAGGGGTGAGCGCTTCGCCAATATATAATCTGGAATTCCGGACAGATTCTCATTATAGACTAAGGTTTGGTGGCTCCAGAGGATAAAATTACTTCGATAATTTTTCCAAACTTCTTTTAATACAGGATAAATGATATTTTCACAAATGGCGATTTCCGAGTTGTCAAATACTCCATCATTGAAAATCAATTCTAATTCATTCCGAAAAACTTCGCTGACTGCAAATTCTGTTTCGACAATGAAATTCTCCCGCAGGTAATTAATTTGGAATTCTTTGGCGACCGCGCTGATACTTTTATAATTGCTAAAAGGCATTGCTTAATTTCTCTAAGTAGGGGTGAGGTGCGCGGCCAGGCGCACCCTAGAGATAGAGTTGGTGCGAATGAAAAAATGATTAATAACTAAGAAATAAGCCGCCTAAAATTAGCCCGATCGCAATTAACGCCACCCAAATAAACCTATTATCTTTCGTATTAACCTGACTCAAATCTACGGGTTCTGGTACGGCGGGCTTGGGTTTAGCGTACTTGATATCAGCGTTCGGATTGGCTTGAAAACTGATTGATTGATTTTCATCTAAAGCTGCCAAATCAGGGATTTTCACCATCCATTCAGGAGGGATAGTGAGTTTGGGAGCTTCGAGAATGTACAGCAAGCGCTTTGCTTGCTGGCGGGTTTCTTGGCGGGGATGGCGGGTGAGGGCACGGCAAAGCTCGATCGCCCTTTCTGTATTGCCCGAGGCTTCGTAGGCTGTCACTAGCCACATCTGCACCTCACCGCCCAACCGGGAATTTCGATCGACTAAACCGGTAGCTGTTTCTAAACTCTGCACAGCTTGAGCATATCGGCCACTCTCAAAAGCTACTTGCCCAGCTTGGTACTCAGTTTGAACAATTTCTAACTTTTCTGAAGTCACGAGCACCCACCCAATTCACAAATATTACTTCCCAAATTCCCCAAACATTAAAATTCGCTGTGGTTTTGCGACATACCCGACTCGTTGTCGCGTTTGGAACCCAGCAAGTCTAAATGGTCTACCTTAATTACCGGCTTCGAGCGATTTGAACCGGTATTGCGGTCTTGCCAGCGATCGAACTTCAAAGAGCCTGTTACGCCAATTAGAGAGCCTTTGCGAACGTAGTCAGCAGCAATCTGCGCTGTTTTGCCCCAGATTTCCAGATTGAACCAGTCTGGT
>Ga0247774_1002017_pt1 | contig 10164 bp, 8 predicted proteins | sample UWRJL001104B6_FD_179933 | JGI IMG/M metagenome (GOLD analysis project Ga0247774, IMG submission 179933) | Plant litter microbial communities from Arlington Agricultural Research Station in Wisconsin, United States - UWRJ-L001-104B-6 | ecosystem: Environmental > Terrestrial > Plant litter >... | reverse complement strand
ACGAACGGCCCGCGGAGAATGGGGAGGGGGAGGGAGCGAGTTTTGTGGATTCCGGGCCGGCGGCAGATGAAGATGGGAGGCAGTTTTTGGGAGTGAGGAACGAGGGGATTGGGGGGAGCAAGAGTGGGTCGGAGAGTGGGAGTATTATGGGGCGGATCAGTCGGAATGGAACGCTCACCAAGGGGTTGTTGAGGTTGATGAACAAGAAGTGAGGCATCGCAGTCAGCAGTCTTCGGAACGTTCGGCTTGTATTTGTATAGCAGATTTGGGGGCCAAGGAACGGCCAGAATATCTTCCCGGATGATCCAATTTGTACCATGATTCTAGCTAGCAATTTCTTGAAGGGAAACAAAATGCCTTGGTTCTAGATGTATGAGGAATGATTGAAAGAAAATGTATAATTCAGATCAAGGGTATCTTATCATCCGTAAGTGATCTTCATAACTGACCATCTAACCCGACCAGCTCTCTACTCCGGCGCCAAGCCAAATAGCTAGACTAAACCACGCCATCCCACCCTTCCCCATCACCAATTCAATTAGAATACCTTTCTAATGCTGTCACCCCGCCCCCTCCTAGCCAAATCCCCCAACAGGTTTTTTACTCCCCTCTTCTCTCCGTCAAAAACTTTCACTCTCCCCTCCGTCAACACAAATCCCCCACACGCAACCTTCGTAATCCGCACACTAGGATGAAACAAGTCCATCCCCATGTGCCCGTCCAAGTACCGCGCCAATGCCTCCATAAACGGCTGTTCCTTCGGCTCTCTCCATGCCCATCCCTCTTCGTCGTTATTCCCCGAAAGAAATCGCCTTTCTCGATCCAACCCGCTCCAGTGGTTTGCCGTAGCAATACTTTTGAAGTTCCGGCCGAGGGTGACGAAATTCTGGACATCAGTGTGAGTCAAGATAATATCCACAGTCCGCAACCCAAGCGGTTGATCGGCGTTGGAATCCGGGTCATTTTGCAATTCATCCTGGTCTTCTGGTGCGGGAGGATCGTAAAACCCCAACGTAATAGCAAGGTCCTTCCCCCCCATCCGAATTTCAAGCTTCACATCCCGGATCCACCGCTCCCATATCCGGACGAGGGACTTTGTTCCCAGCCGGAGGGGGGAGGCACGGCAGTCAAATTCCGTAGAGAGAAAGTCTAGGAACACGGTCCGCAGCTCCCCATTCATTCTCGTCAGCAGCAATGGCAGCTTCAGAAACACCTCGTCGCCTTTGCTGCTTGTTCTTCCTTTGCCCCAACTTTGGTCTTCCTCATCCTCCTCGGCGTCATCATCAAGAGCAGGAAGCAGCAAAGCCTCGTACACAACATTCTCATACGAAACCTCAACCCACAGCCCCTTCTTCCCCTGTATCTCACCATCCAAATCCCCCACAACGGCATCGCTGCTCAACTCTGGACTTGCCTCCCGCTCTTGATCCCGTCCTCCAAGAAGATCGGAGACGGAAACCCACGTGATAGAAACTCGTTCGAGGGGCCCGGCGCGAGAAAGTTCGGGGTCTGTGCCCTCGAGCCCGACATACACGCCACGGACCGTGTCTCCCACCAGGATATCCCGTAGATGGCGCGATAACGAGGCGAGGTGCGACGGCGGGAGGGATGGAGCATCGGGGCCGACATGGAGAGGGGACAGGCGGTGGGTTGTGAAAGACGTGTTCAGGAAGGCGGGGAGGTCGGGTTGGGGGTCAACGTTGTCTTCGCGAGGGGGCGAGGCGCGGCGTTTGCGGCGGGTGGACATTGCGAGGTGTTTTTTTTGGATTGGGCTTTGCGCTTTGCGTGGTCGATAGTGGCGGGGCGTGCTAGGGAGTAGGGATGGGTAGGTTTTGTTGCGACTGGGAGGAGTGAAATGCACGTCTGAGTGTCAATGTGTAGTTAAATTGTGGTATATTGGTATGAATACGCGTTAGAGAGACGTTTCCCGGTATCGAAGCCGTGCTATGGTGGGATTGATGAGTTTCGAGTTCTAGAAGTTGAGGTTGGAAGACGTGTTGCAACCCCGCGATACGACCGCGTTCGTTCGCTCACCAAGAACACGAATTAGGGATTAGGGTTAATTGCCATATCAAATTTTAGGGTTAGGCTTGGCTTGCCACTGGCTACTTTTCTCAATTTCTCTTGTGCCAACTTCGCCTCAATGATAGCCCAGAGGATGCGTAAATACGGCAGAGCCCTACCATGGGAAATCGAGGGTGGCGGGAAACCACGATATATTTCCTCCACGCCTGTAGGTATGTAGTTAATAGTTTTTCAGGCCAGCGATCATCTTCTTGTTTTTGCTAGTCTTGAGGCAATACTGTCATCGGAGCGAGCAATTGGCCTCACATCAATGACACTAGTCGTTGGATCCTTTCTCCAGCCCATGAGAAATGCCCCTCTGCTGGCAGTTTTCCAGAGTGACGCGTGCCCTTTTCACATAATATCTAACTTGAAGGCGAAGGTCGTTTCCTGGCAACAGCGCTCCGCTATATCCGGTAACCGTATTCTTAGACCGAAACCTTGTTGGACAAAAGGCGTGTTTGAAGCCAAGAACTCTAACTTGGAGAGCTGGTAATATGTACAGACCTCTGTTCCTAAGAAAGTCTAACCGCCTCGCACTATGTATCTTTCCCACGTTTGACGAGTTCAGAAAGGCCCCGGAGCCCGAGATGACGCCGTATTGCAGACACCACATTTGGTTCAAAATCAAAGTCGCGGCACCACTCGTACATCGGCCCAAGTAGGTGTTGAGAAGTGGCCGGCTGTGCCTCCGACCCGAAATTGAACCTGGTCTGAAGTGGCGTAGGCTCGTGACCTCGCTCAAGGAGCAGGTCAACGACTGCCACATGCCCCCGGAATTGGGCGACATGGTAAGCAAAATAACACTTCGAGGTGGCGTCAGCGCCTTTGTCAAGCAACGCTCGCACAACGTCAACATGCCCTTCTTGGGATGCTATTGATAACGGCGATACCCCAGATCTTGACTTTGACTCGATGTTGGCGCCCAAGTCAAGAAGATGGGTGACGAGCTCCAGGCGCCCAAACATGCAGGAAATCCAGAGAGGCGAACATAGTCCTGCCGTCTTCGATTCGATAGCGGCGCCTCGGCTAAGTAGCTTCCGGACAATGGAAATCGATCCATTCCGGCATGCGAAATGCAGAGGCGCGTGCCCATTTTTTGACTTCAAGTGAATGTCTGCTCCTTTGTCGATCAAAACGTTAGTGAGAGCTGATAACCCGGCACTACAGGAAAAATGGAGGGCTGAGTATTTTCGAGGTGTCGTCAATGTCACATCGGCGCCTTTATCCAACAAGAACATAGCGAGGAATTCGGAGCCGTCTTCGCAGGCGGCAAGTAGCGAGGAGTATCCGCTGGGTGCTATGAAGTTTATGTTGGCCCCGTGATTGAGCAATAAATGGGCGACACCATGGTAACCCCGAGAGCAGGCAATGAAGAGCAGCGAGGCGGATTTCTCGCGCCGTGTAACATCGAAACAATAAACTTCTCGGGGAAGTCCGGTCGGTTTCGATTCGATGCTAGCACCTCGGTCGATTAGCATCCTAGCGATGCTTCCATAACCCTTAAAGCAGGCTGCCATGAGGGGGGAAAATCCCTCCTCATCAATCGAGTTGACATTAGCGCCATGATTGAGGAGTAGCCTGACAGCGTGTTTTTTCCCCCACGTAGATGCTGCCATCAGTGGCGTGAATCCGCCGCTACACGTTTCGATATTGGCACCTTGCTCAAGAAGGTAGGAGGCGACTTCTACGTGGCCTCGCATACACGCTACCAGTAGTGGCGTATGTCCCTTACTATCTGTGGCCTCAATATTGGCCTCTCGCTCAAGGAGATATGAGGCGACTTCTGCGTAGCCGCTTGAGCACGCCTCTAGCAGCGGTGTGAATCCACTGTGATTTGTCGCTTCGATATTGGCACCTCGCTCAAGGAGATAGGAGACGACTTCTACGCGGTGTGTCAGACACGCCAGATGTAGTGGTGTATATCTGCCGTTATTTGTTGCCTCGACATTCGCACCTCGGTCAAGGAGATAGGAGACGACTTCTGTACGGTCTTTGCGACAGGCTATGTGTAATGGTGTATCTCCGCCACTATCTGTTGCCTCGATATTGGCACCTCGTTCAAGGAGATAGGAAGCGACTTCTGCGTGGCCGTTCGCACACGCATGCATCAAAGGAGTCATGCCCTTGTAAACAGTGGTGTCATGATCGATATTTGGGAGGCCTAAGCAAAGTCGCACCATAGGTACGTCGCCATCAGCAGCAGCTTGCGAGAGCACAATGTTGGGATCTTCTGCAGGCTCTTCAACAAGTCCTTCAACCCCGTGTGTCGGCAAGATGTCGACCGCGCCAACGAGTCCATCTTCGTGACTAGCTCCGACACTGGGAACACTTTCAGAGGATGCAGGAGCTTGGCATTTATTAATGCTGATAGAATGTTGCGTGGATGAGGTAGAGGCGACAATGGCCATTTTGTGGTGTTGCTGAAGTACTTCTTGTCTCTCCTCCATCTGCTTAAGAAGTGAAACAATTGACGTGGTTTCCAAGCTGTCGTCACCGCAGACTGTTTCGGCCAATGCCAGGGCAGACCGCAACGAATGCAAAGGCTCCTCAAGACCACCGTCTTTGCGGGATGCCTTTGCAAATCCGCACAAGAGACCGAGGGAGATGATGTCATGCGGCCACACTTTGCCCTCATCGGCGAGCCGGGAGGATTCAAGCTCGATAGCAACGCGAAAATATTTGACGGCATCGTTCGAAGACTCCACTTCTAGCTGTGAAAACGCGGCTTGGCGGGCAATGACGCCGTACTCTGTGCGAAATTGCCCTTTAAACGGATCCAGAAAAGCCGACGAGAGAGCCGAGACCAGCGATACCAAGTTCATAAACGGTGCAAAGTACTGGCGGTCGACAATATAGTCTTCCCAGTACGGTTTGAGGGTTCTAGAAGAGGATACCTGTCAGTAATATAGATCATTGCTCTCCTCCGACAGTGGTGAAAGGCCACAATATTGCTGAGCCTGACTCCGCCTCTCTATCGGTATTCATGGTGGACTTGCCTTGCTCGCTCTGCCTCGAGGCTGCAGACAGCCTCAGAAAGACCAAGGGCTGCTTGAACAATCAATGTCGCTCGGATGGGGGGATCAAGTTTGTCCAGGCTCCACTGACACAATATCCGATGAATGCGCAAACTTCTTATGGCTCCATTCTGTTCCGTCAAGCGAACGAGAGAAAGCCCGGCAAGACGTCGGAGGCAGAGACGAAGGAAGTTGGGATTTCTCAGCAGTGTCGCCAGCATGTCAGTGTGTTCTGATGATTGACTGTGAACCCCTGGTATCTGCGCAAACGAAAAATTGTCGAGAAACTCGGTAGGAATCTGCCAAGACCCAACCACTCCAAGAAAGAGCAAAAGGGTCGACGAGTCGGGTGAACTTCTAAGGGACTGGTGGGCAATGTCGAGGATGGTGGTGATGATGCGGTTCTTGTCGTAAACCGATTCCGCTTCGCCCGGCGGCTCGCTCGTCATAAGATCTCGGTAACGATCCTTGTATGCGGAAAGGAAATTTGTGAAAGTGAATTCGCCGTAACGAACCAAGGCACCGCTTTGCTCGATGGCTAGAGGAATCCCGCTTAACTCTTTGACGACATCCAATGCGGCTTCTACAAACAGAGATTAGATAGTCTTAACTGGGAAAGGAGGTCCTACATACCTTCATCCTCGCCGCCATTGCGACCGGATACAGACGCAAGTAATGCACGAGCGCTCTCTAGATCCAAGCCCTCCACGGGCACCCTGGTAGGCTTGAACGCCTTGCATGCTCGATGCCTAGTGCTGGTAACCAAGACTGAGCCGTGTCGGCAGTCAGGAATATACTCGTGCAGGAAATCGTTGGGGTCATCGGCACTGTCGACAACAAGGAGCCAGTTTTGGTATCGGGTGGACCGCAATCTTGAAGTAAGCTGGAGGGTATCAGGTGTTCCAGCCCTGCTCTGTGTTAATGGAAGGTCGCGAGGCCAGTCTGACGCGATAGTTGATAGAGCTTCGGAAATCGAGTACGTCGCATCCGTTTCTGTTGACGCCTGGATCCATATGATAGCAGAATATCGACTCTCTTCTTCCTGGATATGGCGCAGGGCGAGTTGTGTCTTTCCGGAGCCGCCCATTCCGCACAATAATACGCTCTTCCGGCCGGGTCCAGCAGGGTCCAGTGCTTCACGAAGCTCGGCGAGTTCGTCCCCGCGGCCGTAAAACGAAGCTGTAGCCTCAGGTAAACTCGAGCATATGAGTGCCGTCCATGGGTTTAGTTTCGAAGGCACATCTCGGGATTTAGGACTGATCAACCTTGCACATTGTGCAACCGCATCACGATGTCGCTGAAGATACGCCTTCGTGACAGCCGAGATATGCTGCAGGGTATCGCCGTCGCTCTCGTTCATCTTAACTGATTCCAGGCCCCGGTCCACATCAAGCCGATAATAACGGTCAGCAATCTGCGCTCGGCTGAACAATCTCTCAACCTCCTGATGCACATAATGGCAGTTCATAGAAATCTGAACGCAACGGCGGATGGCATCTTGTGCCGATTTCAGGCCCTCCGGGACTATGCTCGAGGACTCCGCTTGATTGAAGCTATGCTGGCCCGTTCCAACCGAGACGAAGCAGTCAACTCCGGAGATAGCATCTTGCATAGGCGATAGCCACTCGATCGATTCTAGTTCTTGTATTGCAGCCATACTCGGATTATTCCTTCGGAACGCGCCATCGATGTATTGCACGCCGTCGATAGTGATTGGGGGGAAGAATGTCGTGGCAGCGGCCGTCGCGAGACATGCCTCAACGATGGAACAAGGGCGGAGACTCGCTCGATCGCCGTAGGTTCGAAAGAGTGTATCTTCGTTGGTCGTCGATGAGACGGCAATCACGGCAGTCTATTTGGGAGGGGGTTAGCTGGAGGTTTACGAGGCCAAAATGGAGATCCAACTCACCGGAATGTGACCATCCATCGTTGCATCCGCTTCGAACATGATTTCCCTGCCAGCTTGGCTACGAACCACCTCTGCGAGGCTCTCTCCTGAATGCTTCGACCCCGTCCAAGCCATCTTAGCGGTCTTGTACGCGGAGCCTCCAGCGAAGATTTTTGAGCCGAACTTCCTATAGATCTCTTCACACTCTTCTAGTGTTTTGCCTAATCGACCGAGGAGCACTGCCATCAGACCACCGGTACTGGTCCCAAAGATGACATCGAAGCATTGTCGTGGCTCGGGCGTGTAGTCCAGGTGATTCTGCAGGCGGACTTGAAGCATGAGCTCCTTCAAGATCAGAATCTCGGACAGGCCGCGGATGCCTCCGCCATCGAGACAGAGAACGCGGGGTCGCGCAGCGTTTCCCGACATTTGGATATTTTCAATCGGCGCATGTCGGGCGTGGTAGTAGCAATGTCTCCATCCGATTGCCAGAGGGAGGTCCTTGACTAGGCAAGGCGCAGGGTTGGCCGAAAGTCATCTTGAGAATCATGACCAGGCTGCGAGGGCGAGCTCTCTTGCATTTGCGAATAGTCGGGCGGCCGGAGCTCGACCAATTTGGGATAACCGAGAGCGGCAGATTCTGAAGCGGGGCAACTCGACAGTGTGCTTCTGAGCTGCAAAGTTAAATTCCAGTCTCAGGCGTGCTTATGTAACGCGCCAGATTCGCCTAACTTCTGGGGCCGGCAGTCGCTCTATATTACCACCAAGAGCTGGACTAGCGTGCTAAAGAAACTAAGAAAGGCCCGCTGTCTCTCATCCAAGTTTGAAGTTTTTCTTTATCCTGTCCCCCGAAATATTTGGCTACACCGTGACGCTCCTAGTGCCGCTGTCGCTGCGGTGCACTTCCTCGAAGCCCCATCGATATTTCCCCACTGCCTCACCGGTCACAATGCATCCAGCGCGCTAGATTGGGCGAACTGTAGTTTCCCACCAACCCCCATCTCATGACATCTAGCCAACCAGGAGGTCTAACCCCAGGTCTCCTCCCATGTCTCTTGTTTTATCGACAAGCACCTATGGATGGAACGAGATAATAGTTCCACCATCCCATCTCGTCACAAAAATGGCGTTCGCGACTTGCGTTCTGCCCTTTCTTCCTTCTATCTCTCATCGTGAACAAGCACATCGCGTGATACAATCACATAAAATCCTTCTGAAACAATACAATCATCGCCGTCGGTCCGTCCCGCTATCCGCCCCATCCCTGCTCTTGTCTCCCTTAGCCTCGACATGCGCGGCAGGTGATCCGCCATGTCCAACGCGGGGTTCGTGCATGCGCCGCTATCGCAGCCCTCCGACCTCCGCCTCGTCGAGCTCTGGCCCTCCGACGATGCCCTGCTGGCCGTGAAGCTCCACGTCCGCGCCGGCGCGGCGACGACCCCGTACGCCGCGCTGTCGTACACGTGGGGCGACCCGGAAGATACCGTCGAGATCAGGGTCGACGACCGGCCCTTTCGCGTAACGCGCCAGCTGCACGCCGCGCTCCTGCGGTACCGCGACGAGCTGCGCCGGGACCTGGGAAGCAAGGTCGCGACGTGGCCGTCGCTCCTCTGGGTCGATGCGCTGTCCATAAACCAGTCCGACCCGGAGGAGAAGAGCGTCCAGGTGGCGCGCATGTCGAGCATCTACTCGGGCGCGCGGTCCGTCTTTGCCCACCTCGGGCCCGAGGCTGATTACTCGTCCATCGCGATCGCTAAAATCAGGACCGTTATGGAACGGTACGACGCCCTCACGGGAGGAATCCAGAGCGACGACATTCCGCGGTGGGCTGCGCCCTTGCTCGCCGACGAGTTGATGCTGTGCGACGACGACGAAGACGATTGCCACATCTGGGCGGCGGTGCAAGCGTTCTTTTCTCGAGAATGGTGGTCGAGGATATGGATCGCACAAGAAGCCAGCACCAGCGCCGAAACGTGGCTGTTCTGCGGCAACGAAAAAATGTCGCTGGACGACGTCCTAACCTTTACCGCCCTGGTTGGCATGTACGAACAGCAAGAAGCCGACGCCGCCTCGAGGACATATCCCCTCCCCCCGTACGTCTACACCCTCGAGGATCTCCGTGCGCAGCGCTACGCCGAGGGTCCCGAAAGCGAGCTCCTGAACGTGCTCATGTCCTGCCGACACTACGAAGCGACCGACGCGCGGGATAAGGTGTACGGCGTGCTGGGCATGGTGGCCCCGAGGGGCACGTCGAGGTTGTTGCCCGACTACAAGAAGGACCTCGTCGACGTATTTGCCGACGTGGTGCAGTACCACATCGGCACGTCCAGCTACGAAGACAAGCTAGACTTCCTTGGCGGCGACGGCTTGCCCGAAGGGGGCATGACGGGCCTGCCGTCGTGGCTGCCGGACTGGCGTTTTCGACACCAGTACCACGTTCCGTTTCGCAAGTTTTTGGAGACCGCGGCGCTTACGCCGCGGCCGGGCCAGAAGAGTGACGGGCCCTGCGTGTTTAACGCGAGCGGGACGGCCGAGGCGGTGAGAAAGCTGGACGTTGACGTGGGCAAGTTGGCGGAGATTGAGGGGAGGTCGTTGCGGGTGAAGGGGTACCTGGTTGGCTATCTCTACGACGTGAAACCCGTCTTCCAGCCCTCCTCGGAGGACGCGATCGAGGTTTGGAAGACGGCCGTGCGGGACGGGTTGTACTTTACGGGGGAATCCGAGCCGGAGGCGTTCAACAAGTTGCTGGTCGCCGGCATGGTCCACGAGGGGATGGATGCCGTTGCGAGGACGCCGATTTTCGATCCTGAGGATCCCGAGTACACATCGGAGCCGACCCCGTCGGTGGAGAATATCGTTATTGCTTGTTCGGGTCGGCGGTTCGCGCGTGTGGTCCAAAAGGATTGGAATGCAGATGGGATGGCCCTGGTTCCTCAACACGTACGCGGGGGGGATCAAGTCTTTGTGCTTTTGGGTGGGCAGGTTTTGTACGTCCTACGGCCGGTGGGGTCGTCGTTTCGGTTTGTGGGTGAGTGCTATGTGCATGGCTTGATGGATGGGGAGGTTCTGGATATTTTAGGGACCGGGCTGGCCAAGATTCGGGATGTCGTTATTCGGTAGTATGGCGACGTAAGGAATGTTTAGGTGGGGTTTTTGAGCGACGACTTCTTGCCACCGCATGTTTGCTGATACATG